>ENA-ORTU01000635-ORTU01000635.1-human-gut-metagenome-genome-assembly--contig:-NODE-635-length-41786-cov-26.544080_pt1 | contig 41786 bp, 39 predicted proteins | sample MGYA00241910_ERZ509184 | MGnify/ENA primary metagenome ERZ509184 (study PRJEB26280, sample SAMEA2338847) | human gut metagenome | biome: human gut; feature: human-associated habitat; material: faeces... | reverse complement strand
TTACGTTTAATTATCGTCATTCTGTTTTTTATTGCATTTCTAAATATTACTTATGTGCCGCGCCACGCCTGGGCTTCCATCGCTCGTGAAAATGGTGTTTCACTATCTGTAATAAGTGAGGGCATGGGACATACTTCAGAAAAAACAACACGTATTTATTTAGCTTCTTTGAGTCAAGTAGTGATGGATGAAGCTAACCATAAGGTTTTATCATCGATTTGAAACTTATGGACTTTGTATCACCTCTTACACAGAGGTGATACGGGCCTCAGAACACCTTCTGAGGGGCATGAAAAGCCTTTCTAAGCTCCTTATATAGAGAAAATATAGATTTTATTCAATTTTTAACTCAAAGCTGTAGGTTAAATTATCTTTACTTTATAAATGGCTTTTCAATAAAGAAAACTCACTTTATTTAGAAAAAACATCTGGTTTCATTCTTTTTTTTATAGAAATAAATATTAACTTTGCAGCGAATTATAAACCTAATTGTACTTCCTCTGTGTAAGAGGTGATACAAAAAGTTTGATTCATTTTATTGAATCTTTTATAAAATTGCCTTCCAAAGGGGTGATGACGCGAAGCGTACTTGAACATGACGACAAACAAAGAAAAAGTGCAGCCGATCAAATGGTTCGCAGCGAAAACAAAATTTTCTGCAGAAAAGAAAATCAAGCAATTCTTGGAACGGTTGGGTATAGAGCATTATATACCTTTCCGAACCGTTATAAAAGAAAAAGGAGGGAAGAAAGTCAAAGTAGAAAAGCCTGTTATACCCAATTTAATATTTATCCATTCAGATTATAACACTTGTCTTTCATTGGTTAATGAATATAAATTATCCATGAATTATCTCCTGAACTTGGAGACCCGCCAACTGTTGGTGGTCCCCGACAAGCAGATGCAGGATTTTATGTTTTTGCTTGATTTTTCGGAAGATGCAGTTCAAGTGCTTAATGAAAACCTTCGTCAGGGTGACCGGGTGCGCGTTATAAAAGGCGAATTTGCGGGTATAGAAGGCGAATTGATTCGCATTAAAGGGCATAAGCGGGTTGTGGTGCGTCTGGAAGGGGCATTTTCTTTAGCTACTACTTACATTCCGGGATCCTATCTGGAAAGAATATAATTTCTCATTGGACTTTTTTAATTAAATCACAGAACTATCATTTTTTGAATGATAATTAAATTTTATCTAGGAAATAAAACTGTACAGAATATATAATTTATGAAAAAACATTTTTTAAGCATGCTTCTTATGGCAGTGTTGTTGATGTCCTGCAACACTTCCAAGGAGATTCTCTATTTTCAAGACATCAATGTAAATCAGCCTGAGGTTATCAGTGGCGCACGAGACATTACCGTGCAGCCCAAAGACCAGATTTCCATCATTGTGTCAAGTAAGGACCCGCAGTTGGCGGCATTGTTCAATCTGACAAGAGCTCAGCCGCGTATGGGAATAGAAGGTTCGGTAAGCAGTGGGGGGGAAGTGTCGGGTTATACGCTGGACGACAAAGGAAACATTGACTTTCCCGTATTGGGCACACTTCATATTGCCGGTATGACCAAGAGTCAGATTGCTGCTTTGGTGAAGCAGAAATTGATAGACGAGAATTTGGTAAAAGACCCTGTTGTTACGGTTGAGTTTATGAACCTTTATTTCTCGGTGTTGGGCGAAGTCAAGTCACCGGGTAAATATAGCATTACCAAAGACCAAATCACTTTGCTCGAAGCCATCAGTATGGCAGGTGATTTAAGTATTTACGGAAAGCGTGATGCTGTGTTCGTTATCCGTGAAGAAAACGGAGAGCGTGTCACTCATTGGGCAGATCTTCGTTCGAAAGATGTATTTAATTCTCCCGTTTATTATCTGAAACAGAATGATGTGATTTATGTACAGCCCAACAAGGTGCGTGCCGGACAGTCTACTCTGAACGAGAACAGCGTGAAGTCTGTTTCGATGTGGATTTCCATTGCTTCTTTCCTCACTTCATTGGGTGTGTTGATATTTAAGTAATCTTTTACATTATATTATAATATATATGATAGAAAAAAAAGCTGCTGCCGGCAAGCCTGCCGACGATTTTATACGGATACAAGATCTGTGGGGGCTGTTTGTTCCCAAATGGCGCTGGTTTGTTCTTTCTCTTTTTGTCACCATGTCTGTGGCTGTGTTGTATCTGATGAGCACTCCCGCTATCTATACCCGCAGTGCGGCAATTTTGGTAAAAGACGATTCTAAAAGCGGTTCTTCGGGTGGAGCCATGAGCGAGTTTTCCGATATGGGTATATTCAGGTCAAATACCAATATCAATAACGAGCTGTTTACGTTAAAGTCTCCCGCATTGATGACCGAAGTGGTTCGCCGGTTGAGGCTGAACGAAACTTACACTGTGCGCAAAGGACTTAAAAATGTAGATTTATATAAGGCAAATCCCGTGGCGGTGACATTTGGTGAGGTGATGGAAAAACCGGTCAGCTTCACCATTCGGATTGATTCCAAGGATGCTTTCACCATTTCCGGTCTGAAGGTTGCCGGAGCGGAATCGGAAAATACCTTTGCCGGCAGGATGGGTGACTCCATACAGACTGCAGCGGGAACTTTGTTCATTTCTCCTACCAAATTCTATAGCGATGCCTGCATCGGCACTTCCATCCGTTATGCCATAGGCAAAGTAGATGGTGCCGCCAACCGCTATCTTAATGCATTGCGTGTCGAATTGGGCAGCAAGGAAGCCACTATCATTAATCTGAGCATCAACGATACATCCATAGCCAGGGCAGAAGACATACTGAACACCCTGATAGAGGTGTACAATGAAAAGTGGATACAAGACAAGAACCAGATTGCCGTCAGCACTTCTCAGTTCATAGGTGACCGCCTGAGTGTAATCGAAAGCGAGTTGGGACATGTGGACGAGAATATTTCCAGCTTCAAAAGCGAACACTTGTTACCCGATGTTCAGGCGGCATCCAGCCTTTACATGGCTCAGTCGGCAGAGAACAAAAAAGAACTGCTTACGCTGAACACTCAGCTTTCCACCGCTCGGTATATTCTGAAAGAGCTGAAAGAAAAGAGTCTGAGTCAGCCGTTGCCTACCAATTCGGGCATTGCCAATTCCAATATTGAGAGTCAGATAAGCGAGTACAACAATATGGTGTTGAACCGCAACCGGTTGATAGATAACAGTAGTGAGAAGAATCCGTTGGTGAAAGATCTTGCCAGTTCTTTGCAGAGTATGCAGCGCACCATTATTCAGTCGGTAGACAATCTGATAGTTTCTCTGAATACCCAGATACGCAGCATCCGTCAGCAGGAAGTAACCACTACCAGCCAGTTGGCTTCCAATCCGAGTCAGGCGAAATACCTGCTCAGTGTGGAACGTCAGCAAAAAGTAAAAGAGGAGCTTTATCTTTACCTGCTTCAAAAGCGTGAGGAAAACGAACTTTCACAGGCATTCACTGCTTACAATACAAGAGTAATTACAGCTCCTCGCGGTAGCATGGCACCGGTTTCTCCGCAGAAAATGAACATATTGCTGATGGCTTTTGCGTTCGGACTGGCAGTGCCTGCAGGTGTCATCTTTCTGAAAGAAAACATGAACAGCAAGGTGCGCGGACGAAAGGACTTGGAACATCTGAGTCTTCCGCTGGTCGGTGAAATTCCTTTGTACGGTTGTGAGAAAAAAAGCATTTTCGGACGGAAACCGCTTCGTAATAAGCGTGTCGTTGTGGTGGAAGAAGGAAATCGGAACGTCATTAACGAAGCCTTCCGTGTGTTGCGTTCCAATCTTGATTTTATGGTATCCAACACTGCGGAAGCTACGGCATTTGCTATCACATCGTTCAATCCGGGCAGCGGTAAGTCTTATCTGTCGGCAAATATGGCAATCAGTTTTGCCCTCAAAGGGAAAAAAGTACTGCTTATTGACGGCGATTTGCGTCACGGCTCCCTTTCTGCCTATATCAACTCTCCCCAACAGGGATTGAGTGACTACCTGAGCGGACGTGTCGGCAATTGGGAAGAAACTTTGGTGTCACACGATAAATATGCCAATCTGAAGATGATTCCGGTAGGTACCGTGCCTCCCAATCCCACAGAGTTGTTGGAAAACGGAAAATTTGCCGGACTGCTTGCACAGCTCCGCACCCGCTATGACTATATCTTTGTGGACTGTCCTCCCATAGACATTGTGGCAGATACACAGATTATCGAGAAAGCGACAGACCGTACCCTCTTTGTGGTTCGTGCCGGCTTGCTGGAACGCTCCATGCTTTCCGAACTGGAAAATATTTATCGCGAAAAGCGTTTCAAGAATCTTGCCATGATTCTGAATGGAACCGAACGCAGCCACGGTCGTTACAGTTACCGTTACGGCTATCATTACGGTTCTTACTATCATAGCGGTAAATAGTTTTTTATGTGGCCGTTCTCCAGATACATATCCGTATCTTCTAAAGGCATCCTGCAGGGTATGACCGATTGTCACAGCCACCTCCTTCCGGGGGTGGACGACGGTGTGCGCACTGCCGAAGAGTCTCTTCGTATTTTGGAAGAGATGGAGCGGCAGGGCATTCGTAAGCTATGGCTCACCCCCCATATCATGGAAGATATTCCCAATACCACCGATGCTTTAAAGACCCGTTTCAGAACGTTGTGCGAAAGTTATCGGGGAAATATCCGGCTGGAACTGGCAGCGGAATATATGCTGGACAATCTTTTTGTCCGGCGTTTGGAGGCAGACGATATCCTTCCTCTGCACGAAGAAAAACGTTATCTGTTGGTGGAAACCTCCTATTTCAATCCTCCTATGAGATTGCTTTCTATGTTGAAGCATATTCAGGAGAAAGGTTATCATCCGTTGCTGGCACATCCCGAACGCTACGAATATATGCAAATGGCAGATTATAAAGCTTTACAGCAGGCAGGAGTAGCATTTCAGCTGAATATACCTTCGTTGGCAGGCATGTATGGCAGGCATGTGCAGAAAAAAGCGGAAGCCCTGCAAGAGGCAGGCATGTACACGCTGCGTGGTAACGACACTCATTCGTTGATTTTCTTTCAGAATTTGCTGAATGAGAAAATCAGAAAATAATAACTATTAGAATAAGTTAAGCATTTTTTTGTATGAAAATAGCAGTAGTAGGAACAGGGTATGTTGGTTTGTCAATAGCTACCCTTTTGGCTCAACACAATGAGGTTGTAGCAGTAGATGTCATTCCTGAAAAGGTTGAACTTATTAATCAAAAAAGATCTCCTATTCAAGATGAGTATATAGAAAAGTATTTTGCAGAAAAAAAACTTAATTTGCGAGCGACACTTAATTGTAAAGAAGCTTATGAAAATGCAGAATTTGTAGTAATAGCCGTACCGACTAATTATGATCCACAAAAGAATTTTTTTGATACGCATCATATTGAAGATGTGATAGATCTTGTACTTGCTATTAATCCAGATGCAGTTATGGTCATAAAGTCTACTATTCCTGTGGGATATACTCGTTCGTTGTATATGAAATATGCTATACAGTTTTCGCATAAACCAGAATTAAGGGAAAAGAAGTTTAATCTTCTTTTTTCTCCAGAGTTTTTGCGTGAGAGTAAAGCTCTTTATGATAATCTTTATCCGAGTCGTATTATTGTAGGATATCCGAAGTTAATTGATGGTATAGAATATTCAGAAGAGAATGCCGCAATTAATGCTATTGGAAATTCAAAAGCGGAAGAATATGCAAAGAAATTTGCATTTCTTCTTCAAGAAGGAGCTATTAAGGAAAATATTACTACTCTCTTTATGGGTATGAAGGAAGCAGAAGCTGTAAAACTTTTTGCAAATACTTATTTAGCTCTTCGTGTTAGTTATTTTAATGAACTTGATACTTATGCTGAGATAAAAGGTCTTGATTCACAAGCTATCATTGAAGGTGTTGGTCTTGATCCACGTATCGGAAGTCATTACAATAATCCAAGTTTTGGTTATGGAGGGTATTGTCTACCAAAAGATACTAAACAGTTGCTTGCTAACTATGCAGATGTTCCTCAGAATATGATGACAGCTATTGTTGAAAGTAACCGCACTCGTAAGGACTTTATAGCAAATCGTGTATTGCAAATTGCAGGAGCATACGAAAGCAATAGCGCCTATGATGTTAATAAGGAAAAAGAGGTAACTATTGGTGTATATCGTCTTACAATGAAGTCTAATAGTGATAATTTTCGCCATAGTTCAATTCAAGGTGTAATGAAGCGTATCAAAGCTAAGGGTGCAAAAGTAGTTATCTATGAACCAACACTTGAAGATGGTAGTACATTTTTTGGTTCTGAAGTAATTAATGATCTTTCTACTTTTAAGGCACAAAGTAATGCCATCATAGCTAATCGTTATGACTCTTATCTTGATGATGTGATTGAAAAAGTATATACTAGAGATATTTTCAAGAGAGACTGATATTTCTATATTATAATTGCACAAGTTTTTGAACTTATATTAAGACAATGAATATATTAGTAACCGGTGCAGCAGGTTTTATTGGTAGTGCCCTTTGCTTACGTATATTGGCAGAGCAGCTAGAAACAACAGTTATAGGTATTGACAATGTTAATGACTATTATGATGTAAATATTAAAAAATGGCGTCTTGGGAAACTTGCTAAATATGGAACTCGTTTTGTTTTTATAAAAGGTAATATTGCTGATAAAGGACTTATTGACAGACTTTTTGCTGAGTACAAACCTGAAATTGTAGTCAACTTTGCAGCTCAAGCTGGAGTACGATATAGTATCAGTAATCCAGATGCTTATATTGAAAGTAATCTTATTGGTTTTTATAATATCCTTGAAGCATGTCGTCATAGTTATGACAATGATGCTGAAGGAGTGAAACATCTGGTTTATGCTTCATCGTCAAGTGTTTATGGTAGTAATAAAAAGGTACCATATAGTACAGATGATAAGGTTGATAATCCTGTGTCACTCTACGCTGTAACAAAGAAGAGTAATGAATTGATGGCTCATGCTTATTCCAAGTTATACAATATTCCTTCTACAGGGCTTCGTTTTTTTACAGTCTATGGTCCTGCAGGTCGTCCAGACATGGCGTATTTTGGTTTTACTAATAAATTCTTAAAGGGTGAAACTATTAAAATCTTCAATTATGGCAACTGTATGCGTGACTTTACATACATTGATGATATCGTGGAAGGTGTAATACGTATTATGGCAAAAGCGCCTGAACGCAAGAACGGTGAGGATGGTTTACCCATCCCGCCTTACAAAGTGTATAATATTGGGAATAACAAACCGGAAAATCTTCTAGACTTCGTGCAAATTCTCGGAGAGGAGCTTATTCGTGCCAATGTTCTTCCTGCCGATTATGATTTTGAGTCACATCAGGAACTTGTACCTATGCAGCCTGGTGATGTACCTGTGACTTATGCAGATACAACTCCATTGGAACAGGATTTTGGATTCAAGCCGTCTACTTCATTAAGACAAGGTTTGAGAAAGTTTTCAGAGTGGTATCAAACGTTTTATAAAAAATAGTGCGATAGTAAATTCCAAAAAGCTTAAAAGCAAGTTCCTAAATTAGAGCTCGTTTTTTACCTTTGCTGCAAGTTATAAATAGTAAAGGTTTTAAAAGATTCTACTTTCAAGTTTAAATTGAATCCCTTTTGTGGGGAATTCCTGTAGTCTTTCTGCATGAAGAATAAAGTATTTTACAATATTATTTGGGGAATGATACAAGGATATTCGCAAAAAATAGTGAAAGTATGAGTAGATGGGAAGTTTATCTTTTCAACTAGTTCAAAGTTTCTGGAAGCCTTATTGATAGAAAGAATTTGAAGATAGAGTAAGCAAAGGTAGCCGAAACAGGTAGGTGTCTAAAATCAAGTGTATGTTTCAAATAGAATATTTATAATTTATAAGGGTAGTTCAGGGAATTAATCTTGATATTTAAATATTAAAAAATAGATTTCGATGAAGTTTTTGCAAAACATAAAGCTATTTAAACGTTATTTTTATTCAAATAGTTATCTCAATGAGTCTAAAAATAGGTTGTTGACTCAATATTATTCAGATAGTGTAGCGGAGGATTTCTCGAAAGTGTCCCCTGGGATTGTTATCTGTTTTGATGGACATATACAGCATGGTGGACTTGCTGATCGTTTGCGTGGTATTGTTTCGGTGTATAGTTATTGCAGAGAGCATAATATTCCTTTTTATATTAACTATACGTCGCCTTTGGAACTTACTAATTGGCTTGTGCCTAATGAATACGATTGGGTTCTTCCTACTTTAAATTTGTCATATAATAGCAAAATAGCACTTCCGTTTGTGATGATTGGCTGGGATAATGTTGAAGAGGTTCATGCTATGTTGAGTTTTTTGCATTTTATGCATCCTAAAAAACAATTACATATATATTGCAATTGTAATCCTAAAAAAGATAGTTTTCATTCATTGTTTAAAGAGTTGTTTAAGCTTGAAGATTCATTAGCAAAGCGTTTGGATGTTTTACAAGAGTCTTTGTTTTGTGGAGCATCTTTTGTTGGTATGTCATTTCGGTTTAACCAATTATTAGGTGACTTTAAAGATACTATAGGGACTCCATTGGATACAGAGGAACAATATATTTTAATGAATAAATGTATAGAAGAGGTTGACCGTCTGCATAAACAGAATCATCCCAATAGTAAGGTTCTTATTACTGCAGATAGTACTAAATTTGTGGAGAAAATAGATAAAGTGCTTGATTATGTGGTTATTATACCTGGAAAGTCTGTTCATATGGATCAAATGAAAAATGAAGCAAAAGAAGCATATACTAAAGTTTTCATTGATATGTTTATGCTTTCTCGGGCTACTAAAGTATATTTATTATGTACAGGTAAGATGTATCGTGGAGCATTTAGAGAATATGCTTCGTTGATAGGAGGTATTCCTTATGAAGTAGATGAATTTTAATTTAGAATAAGTTTTTGTAATAGATTTACTTTTCTCGTTTATATTAAATTCATTTTTATATTTGAAGTCTAATGTTAAAAGAGATACAATCAAACAATAAACGTATAGCCAGAAATACAATGATGCTATACATGCGCATGGGTATCACTATGCTTGTAGGTCTTTATACCAGCCGTGTTGCATTACAAGTGTTGGGAGTGTCAGACTACGGTATATATGGCGTTGTGGGTGGTATTGTAGCATTTATGGGATTTCTTAATGGATCTATGAGTGGTGCAACTTCTCGTTTCCTGACATATGAATTAGGAAGGGGAACAGAAGGAAAGTTAAAAGAAACTTTTGTTTCTGCATTTTGGGTACATTTGATAATAGCGGTCATTATTTTTGTATTGGCAGAAACCGTTGGGCTATGGTTTTTATATAATAAGTTAGTTATTCCTGACGTTCGTATGGATGCTGCTTTTTGGGTGTATCAATTCTCTGTAGCTTCAGCTGTTTTGGGAATAACACAGGTTCCGTATAATGCAAGTGTCATATCACATGAAGATATGGATTTGTATGCGTATATAGAGATTGCTAATGTTTTGTTAAAGCTGCTAATAGTATATTTACTAATGGTTATTACAATAGACAAACTTATACTTTATGCTGCTTTATATTTTGCTGTATCATTCGGAATAGCAATGTATTATAGATGGTATTGTATTCACTATTACGAGGAGTCCCATTTGACTTTGACATGGGATAAAGAAATAGTAAATAAAATGCTGAAATTTTGTGGATGGGATTTGTATGGGAATGGTTGTGTTGTAGCTAAACAACAAGGCATAAACTTTCTTGTGAATATGTTTTTTGGAGTTACTCTCAATGCTGGTATCTCAATAGCTTCTGTGGTTAGTGGTACATTGTCAGGATTTACAAGTAATATCACGTTAGCTCTCAGACCACAGATAATTAAGAATTATGCGCAAAAAGATTGTATTGCCATGCAGAATTTGATGTCACAAGGCATTAAATACATAATCTTGCTTCAAGCTTGTTGTACTATCCCTTTTGTATTAGAAGCTGATTATGTGTTTCACCTGTGGTTAGACACTGTTCCTCCCTATGCTGTTTTATTCTGTCAATGGATGTTTATAGCTTCATTATTTTCTGCAAGTAATGGAATATTAATAGTGGCTATTCATGCAACTGGTCGCATTAAATACTTAAGTTATATATCGGGCAGTATAAGTGTTATTCAATTACCTATTTTGTATTTATTGTATTCAAACGGACAAAATCCGATATGGGCATATATTTTGAGTGTATTTGGGGGAACGGCTATGGTAGTAGTGAATATTTTTATTGCCAAATATAATATTTCATCTTTATCAGTTCGTCGGTTATTCTCTTCTATGATTACATCTTTGTTGATAGTTGGAATATTAACTATTCCATTTGTTTTTATTCAACAACAATTTGATAGTTCTATTTGGAGAGTTGTAGGAATTACTTCTGGTTATATTTTGTCTATAGGAATCATTACGTTCTTATTTGTTTTACCACACAATGTTAGAGCAAAAATAATTGAGAAGTGGAATTTTTTACGTCACTAAGAATGAGACATGATAATCAGACAAAATAAATATTTGACAATTATATTAGCAAGTAAATAGTATGCCTCAAATATCAATAGTAGTTCCTGTATATAATGCAGCAAAATACTTGCCTCGTACTATAGCTTCTGTTCAGGCACAGACGTATGAGGACTGGGAATTGTTGCTTGTAAATGATGGTAGCACAGATAATAGTGTACAGATTATTGAGCAGTACGCTACTAAAGATAGTCGTATTAAACTGATCAATCAGAAAAACTCTGGTCCAGCACATGCTCGTAACGTAGGTATAAAGAATGCGCAAGGTAGGTATATAAGTTTTGTAGATTCTGATGATACCATAGAACCTTGTATGATGCAGTGTATGTATGATGTTGCAACAAAATATCAGGCAAATATTGTAATGTGCAATTTTGCCACCATATTAGGCAATAAACGAATAGTGTCCCATCATGGTTTTACGTGTAATTGCATAATGACTCAGAATCAGTTGCGTCAAGAAGTGTTATGTCGTTATTTTGAGGGTAATAATGCCGGTGTATCAAGTTTGTGGACTAAGTTTGTGGACCGAGTTTGGTTATGTAGCGCAGGTATTACAATACCTGAAAATCGTGTGAGAGCCGAAGACTGGTTGTTTAACCTGCATTGTTTAGAGGCAGGACCACGCTTTTGTGCCATTAATGATGTACTTTATAACTATTGGCAGAACGAAGGCAGTATCATGCATTCGGTGCGTGAAGGTGAATGGAAACAACACTTTGAATCTATGCAGATACTCTTCGAGGTTAATAGACGTCATGGTTTCCATTATGAGCAGAGCATAGCTACGCAATGTGTAAATGGTAGTATAGAACATCTGTTAGGCATTTATGCAAATAAGCCGGTTCGTATAGATGTGGTTGAGCAAATTATGCATTATCCCGATTTGCATAAAGCCCTTAAAGATATGAATATAAAAAAAATGCCCAAGGTGTTTAAACTTATAGCTATTGCGTTAAAGGTAAAACTGTATTGGGTGGTACGAATGTTGCTAAAAATAGTTGTAAAATGAAAGTAACAATAGCACTTTCTACGTATAATGTTGCTCCATATTTGCGTGAGTCGCTCAATCGTATGGTAGGACAGACACTTAAAGAGATTGAAATTCTTTGTATAGATGATGCTTCTACTGATGGAACTGTAGATATTTTACGCGAGTATGCAGCGCAAGATAGCCGTATTCGCTTGATTGAAAAATCGAAAAATGAAGGTTTGGCAGTCTCTCGCAACACAGCTCTTAAACTTACCAGAGGTGACTATGTATGTTTCGTTGATGGTGATGACCTGATGGATATTGATTTGATGGAAAAAGCATATAATCTTGCTGTTAAAGAGGATGCTGATGTTGTAATGTGGGATTATTATGAATTTGGAGAACATCTTTTTAACTTTGTATCTAAAGATGCGGTATCTTCTTTGCTTGGTGTATCTCCTGATGACCGACACACCCTTATACAGCGTATGGCATTCACATGGGTGCGGTTATTTAAAACTCGTTCAATCCGTGAATTGGGTATCCACTTTCCTGAAGGTCGTACCAAACAAGATCAGCCCGTACATTGGCTTACAACCGCATGCCTCAACCGTATAGCTTTGTTACCGCAACGTAAATATGCCTATCGTATTAGTAGTACACAAACATCGTCGCGTAAAGGTCGTGTGATGCTTGATATGGTATATGTGCCAGACTATACCGAAAATATCCTTCGTAAACATTCAGTTTTTGAAGAATATTTCATGGAGTTTTATCATATGCAGTTGAATATGTGGTATGGAATGTATTGTGGTATACAGCTTGAATATAAGGCAGAAGCATTGAATGAAATTCGTAAGAGATATAGCACTCCTCATAGAAAAGCTTTAGTTATGGAAAGTAGAACGATAAAATGGTTCTACAAAGGAGAAGTTGAAGGTAATGTATTGATGAAAATAGGCTATAAATGTGAGATTTGGTTGAGAATGTTATATAGAAAGATACGATAAAATAATATGTACAGCACTGAATACCTTAAAATTCAAAATGTTTAAAATCTGATACGTATTCTAAATTAAGTATTAACACGATAAGTTTTTATGAAAGCAAAGAAAAAGAAGATAGTTGTAAATATCTCTGTTTTTATATTGAAAGTATGTAGACGTTTGCGTTTGGGGGCGTGGGCCAAGGTCTGGTCATATTGGCTGATGCGTATGTTTGAACGGCCAAAGAATATAAATATGACTTTGGAAGAGGCTGAAAAACTACTGCAAGCTATATATCCAGATCATTTTTCATCGGCACTTTGTGAAAACATGATAATAAAGCCTGCTGAATATGATTTGCAGATAGTGGTACCTGTGTATAAAGTAGAATCTTTTTTAGAGGAGTGTCTTCAGTCTGTGTTGGATCAAAAAACAAAATATTCTTATCATATTGTTGCCGTGAATGATGGGTCACCGGATAAGTGTGGTGAACTCTTAAAAAAATATGAGAATGATGAAAGAATAACAGTCATTACTCAAGAAAATAGAGGGCTTTCAAGTGCTCGCAATGCTGCATTAAACATCATCAGAGCGAAATATATCACATTCTTAGATAGTGATGATTTATTAGCCCCTTATGCAATAGAACGTTTGTTGGATGCTGCTTATAAGTATGATGTAGATATAGTGGAGGGTTCTTATAGACGACGTACCATTGATGGGAAATTGTTTTCAGGGGAAAGATGCTTGTATAACGGTGTTTCATCTAGAGAAAAATTAAAAGGCTTTTCTTGTATGAAGGTGATTAAGGCAGAGATATTTGAACACATACATTTTCCGGAGGGGTATTGGTTTGAAGATACGCTAATGGGGATGTTGGTTATTCCGCTTGCCCAATCTTTTGCTACAATAAAAGATGATGTGTACTATTATACTTGTAATGCTAATAGCATTTCATTTATGTCGTATGATAGCTATAAAAGTATAGATGGAGTTTATATCACTCGTTCTTTGCTTATGGACGCGAAAAAATGTGGAGCTTTAGAGACTGCTCCTGAATATCAATACCATCACTTTTTACAGCAAATACGCAATAATTGGATGAGAACACATCGTTTAAGTTCCGATATAGAGCTGGCTATGTTTGTTATTGCTTGTGATTTGTGGGAAAAATATTTTTCAAAAGGTAGTCATTGTGCAAAGAAGCATTTGATGAATATGGAAAGTGCACTAATGACTAAAGATTTTAATAAGTTTCGCAAGACTTGCTGTGTGGACTTCTAAAAAATAGTATACAGATGAACCCCAAAATAATAATTGTTATTCATTATTTGGAAATCGGAGGTGCAGAAACTAGTTTGATAGGTCTCTTAAATGCTTTAGATTATACTAAGATAGATGTTGATCTCTTTATTTACAGACACACAGGAGAACTAATGAGTGCAATCCCCAAAGAAGTGTGTTTGCTTCCCGAAAATCCTACTTATTCTATGGTAGAGGCTCCAATGAAAGTAGCTTTAAAACAAGGGCACATAGGAGTGGTGCTTGCTCGGTTATGGGCAAAATTTCAGTTCGTAATTTATTCATGGAAGGCTAAGCCATTGACAATGGAACCCTATTATTATTATATGGAAAAGGCTTTGAGTAAGGTGTTACCTTCCTTGGCAAAATATGGTGAATATGATCTTGCTATAAATTTTTTGGGTATGCCATGCGTTGTTTTGGATAAAATAAAAGCGCAAAGAAAGGTTAATTGGATACATACTGATTATAGTAGTATTGCTGTTAATCAAAAGAATGAAGAGCCTCGTTGGTTACAGTTCGATAATATTGTATCTATTTCAAAGGAGGTAACTAAAACTTTTATTCAAGTATTTCCCCATACAGCATCAAAAATCATAGAGATAGAAAATATTCTCTCGCCATTGTTTGTGCGTCAGCAGGCAGATTTGTACGAGGTGAAAGCAGAAATGCCCGACGAACCGGGCGTGGTGAAGATACTCACGATAGGTCGCTTTTCTCCCCCCAAAAAAATAGAGGGTATTCCACACATTTGCGCTGAGATGGAACGGTTGGGAGCAGATTTTCGGTGGTACGTTATTGGCTATGGCCCCGACAGAGAAATTCAGGAAGCTCTTGACAAGTATGGTATGCGCCACCGCATGAAACTGTTGGGGAAGAAGAGCAATCCCTATCCCTATATCAAGGCATGCGACATTTATGCGCAGCCCAGTATCTATGAGGGAAAGAGTGTTACTGTTCGTGAAGCGCAAATACTTTGCAAGCCGGTGGTCATCACTGACTATCCCACTGCCAAAAGCCAGATAACCCACGGTGTGGATGGAGTGATTGTGCCGCTTGATGAGGTACAGACAGCTATGGGGATAGTGGATTTTATAAACAACAGCGAGCTGAGAAATAAGATAGTGTCGCATCTTCGTACACATGATTTCGGTAATGAAATGGAGGTGGAGAAGATTTATTCGTTGATACATGATAAGTGAAAATTATGATTCCCGCATTTTTATATAAATATATCTACTTTCTGATTATTACTGTTTTGACGCTGTCGGAAGTGCAGCGTTTGAGAAGTTTAAACGAAAAAGAGGGGAGTTTGGGCAGCTTGTTCTTATGCTTATTTATGGTATTTTTTATAGGATTCCGTCCTGTATCATGGCTTTTTGTGGATATGGTTAATTATGCCCATTGGTGGGGAGGAGATTGGCAAGGCTTTGATTGGAATACGGAAAATCTGTTATTTGATAATCTCTATCAATACATGGGAAGTGTTTTTCCTGATGCAACTCTTTTCTTTGGCTTGATAGCTGCCATTTATTTTATAGGTATGTTTGTTGCCTGTCGTAAGTTGTTTCCGTCCAATACATTAATTGTATTCTTGGTTTGTTTGGCTGCATTTTCTACCTTTTCGTATGGTACGAATGGTATTAAGGCAGGGGCAGCTGCTTCTTTATTTTTGGTAGCATTGGCATATCGGGAACAGCTTGTGGTTTCTATTTTGTTTTTGCTTTTGTCGTTGGGTTTTCACCATTCCATGCAAATGCCGGTAGCAGCTTATTTGCTGACATTGATTTTTAAGAACGAGAAATGGTATTTCTATGGGTGGCTGTTCTGTCTGTTGATGGCTGTCGGGCATGTCTCTTTCTTTCAGAATCTGTTTGCCGGGATGACAGATGAGTCGGGTGCAGCTTATCTCAATTGGAATCCTAACGAGGATTGGGGAGGAAAAAGCGGTTTCCGTTTAGACTTTGTGATATATAGTGCAATGCCTGTTATTATGGGTTACTATGTGAAGTTTAAATATCAACTGGAGGATAAACTATATGATACAATGCTAAATATATATTTAACTTGTAATGGAATATGGATGCTTTGCATGTATGCGCAGTTCATTAATCGTATTGCCTATTTGTCGTGGTTCATATATCCGATTTTGTTGGTTTATCCTTGCTATGCCATTGGAGATGAAACTCATCCATTGGTGTTGGTACGAAAAAAAGTGGTATTGCTACATTTGGCTTTCACCTTGTTTATGGCTTTTATTTATTATGCTTAATATGATACCTAAAATAATTCATTATTGTTGGTTTGGCGGTAATCCCCTTCCCGAAGATGCACAAAAATGTATTGCATCATGGAAAAAGTATTTGCCCGGATATGAGATAAAAGAGTGGAATGAGAGTAATTTCGATGTGAATTGTTGTCCTTATGTGCGTGAGGCGTATCAAGCAAAGAAATATGCATTTGTAAGTGACTATGCACGCTTTGAGGTGCTTTATCGCGAAGGAGGATTATACTTTGATACAGATGTGGAAGTTATCCGAAATATGGATCATATCGTAGCTGCCGGAAACTTTATGGCATTTGAGAAGAGTTTGGCTACTAAATCTCAGGAAGAAGGGTTTACACCGGCTGCGAAAGCAGCCGGTGTAAACCCGGGTCTTGGCCTCGGGGTTGCCCCGGGTCTTGGCCTGCTGCATGAATTGCTCGAGTTTTATCAGGCGAAAGAGCATTTTGCGGTGGAAGATGGCACGGTGGTGGATTACACCACAGCTCTGCTTCGGAAACATGGATTAGTGGAAGAACATCGGTTGCAACAGGTGGCGGGCGTGACGATATATCCTGTAGATTACTTTTGCCCGATGGATTCAACTACGGGGATTATCACTCTGACAGACAATACAGTTTCTATTCATCATTATTCCTGCTCTTGGATAGACCATAATACTTTCAGTTGGCGTTTACATATACTTAAAAACAAGCTGATAGGTTTATTTGGTGAGAAATGGATAATGAAAATAAGTCGTATATTAAAAAGACATATATAATGAATGATATACCACGCATCACGATCATCATGGGCATCTACAATTGTGCAGATACTTTGGTAGAGGCGTTGGAGTCTTTAGAAGCTCAAACTTATAAAAAGTTTAAGGTAATTCTTTGCGATGATGGGTCAAAAGATAATACGTTAGAGGTTGCAAAAAAGTGGGCGGAAACGCATCCTGGTTATAAGGTGATACGGAACGAGAAAAATATGGGATTGAATGCCACATTAAACCGTTGTTTGGAGTATGCCGATACTGAGTTTGTGGCTCGTATGGACGGAGATGATCGGTCACTTCCACACCGCTTTGAGCAGGAGGTGAATTTCCTTGATGAACATCCGGAGTTCGCTATTGTAAGTGGTCCGATGCTCTACTTTGATGAGAATGGCGTATTTATGAAGGGGAGAGGTCATGGTGAGGTGACCAAACGGAGTTTTATAGCGGGTTCGCCTTTCTGTCATGCGCCCTGCTTGGTGCGACGCGAAGCCTATGAAGCGGTAGGGGGATATTCGGAGGATAAGAAGCTTTTAAGAGTAGAGGACTACCATTTATGGTTTAAGATGTACGCTGCCGGATATAAGGGATATATGCTCAAGGAACCTATTTATGAAATGCGTGATGACAGGAATGCTACCGTCAGAAGAAATTGGTTGACGCGAAGGAATGAAGCTTATGTGCGTTACATCGGTTATAAAATGTTAGGCTTACCTGTGTGGACATATGTGTACTGCTTGCGTCCTTTGGTATTGGCTGCGATGCCCCATAGATTGTATGAATATTTGCATAAGAGAAAGAAATGAATAAGACGATTCGACAAGATTGGTGCAATCGAAAGAAATCTTTCTTTATCACTACCACTATTCCTGCTACATTAGGATTTTTCAGAGGGCAGTGTAGTGCATTGAACGAGTTGTATGATGTATGTGCAGTGTCGTCGCCGGACAAAAGACTGACGGCTTTTGCCGAGCAGGAAGGCATTCGATGTACTGCATTGAAGATGGAAAGAGAAATTTCACTTTTCAGTGACTTACTGTCGCTATTAAAGTGGATTTTTCTACTAAGTAGAGAGCGCCCTTATATAGTACATGCCAATACTCCCAAGGCATCGTTGCTGGCAATGGTTGCTGCGTGGATTACGTTTCGTCCCATACGCATATATATGTGTCACGGATTGCGTTATCAGGGTTGTATGGGCATGAAGCGGAAACTATTAATGACAATGGAGCGTATTTCTTGTTTCTGTGCCAACAGGGTGATATGTGTGAGCAATGGAGTACGGGAGCAGTTGGCAGAGGATGGCATTTGTTCACTGAATAAGTCGAAGGTGATTTTGCATGGCAGTGCTAACGGTATAGATACAGAATGGTTTAATCCTGATATTGTGGATGAATCTGCTGTAAGGATGCAATACGGAATAGGAAATGAGGATTGGACTTGTCTCTTTATTGGACGTATGGTTCGTGATAAGGGAGTGGTAGAGATAGTTAATACAGTAGTGCGGTTACACAAGGAGGGTTTTCCGGTGAAGTTGCTGTTGGTAGGTGGTCGCGAAGATAATTTGGATGCATTGCCTGATTATACCGAGCAATTGATTAAGGAATCGGACTATATTGTGGAATGTGGTAAACAAAAGGATGTACGTCCGTTTATAAAAGCATCAAAGTTACTGCTGTTGCCTTCCTACCGGGAAGGGTTTGGACAGGTTTTGGTAGAAGCAAACTCTTTGGGAGTTCCGGTGGTAGCCTCGCGTATTGTCGGTTGCAAAAATGTAGTGTCGGAAGGAGTGAATGGTCTGCTATGTAATCCGCGTGACGAGAAGTCCCTTTATGAATGTGTGTCTCGACTCTTAGATGACAAGAAATTCTATCTTTCCATAAAAGAGCAATGCAGGGCTTATGCTATTGATCGTTTTGATCATCCTAAGGTGTTAAAGGCCTATATGGAATATTATCGTTCTTTTACGACACTTGCTTATAAAAAATAAAGGCTCCCGGCATACACCGGAAGCCTTATAAGGATAGAGACAGTTATTTAGATGCTGACTGTGAAGCTCTTTTGATTAAAAAATGTTGTTGTGATAGGAAATCTGAAAAGGAATTCGTTTCTTTGTTGCAAAGAATAAAGCTATAATGAAAACATTACCGGAATACATTACCTTATTGCATAGCTATATGCAGCAAAATGCGTCAAAATATGGTATTTTGCGTATGGGAATTTTTGGCTCGGTAGCTCGCAATGAACATACACCCACAAGTGATGTTGATATTTATGTAGAAGGAAAGCTCCACGGATTTTTCGTTTTGGCAGGTATAAAGCAAGAATTAGAAGAATTGCTTGATTGCAAAGTAGACATAGTGCGGTTACGCGATAAGATGGATTCTTTTTTACGTGAAAAGATACAAAAGGAGGGGGTTTATGTATGATACGTTGATTGCTTTCCATACGCTAGAGCTAATACAGGAATCTTTATTATTTTGATGTAGATGCTGATGAAATTTATCGTATTTGCCAAGAAGACATCCCACAATTACATCAAGTGATAACGCGGATGATGGATGATTTTTATAAATCCTTATATTCCCGGCTTGCCTTGAAACAAGGGCATGCGCACCATTCTCTTAAATATCAATAATGATATGTACAAAATTTGTACGCGATTGTATTATTCACTATCTTTGTTTTTAAATTAAAATACATAATGCTATGTTGATTATAAGCAGTAGAGAATTCAGAGACAACCAGAAGAAGTATTTCGATTCGGTTGATAATGGTGAGCAGGTGATTGTCCAGAGAGGGAAAGACCGTTCGTACAAACTTGTTCCTGTCACGGATAGTGATGTCTGTATGACTGAGGAAGAGTTCTACGAAAAGATAGACCGTTCTATCCGGCAGGCAAAAGAAGGCAAAGTATTAAGAGTATCATCAGATGATGACCTTAAAAAGTTGCTTTATGATTGAGTATGAGCTGGAGTTTACTCAAGATGCGTTGGATGATATTCAAAGGCATAAGAAGAGCGGGAACAAACCCCTGCTCAAGAAATTGGAGAAACTGCTGGGGGAACTAAAGCAGCATCCCACAACGGGCACCGGACAGATTGAGCTCCTAAAACACTATAAGGAGGAAACCTGGTCGCGGAGAATAAACGATGAGCATAGGCTTGTCTATCGTATTAAAGATGAGGTAGTGACAGTCCTCGTATTATCGGTGTATGGGCACTACAAGTAAGAAATGGATGGTAGGCTATTCACTTGCTTATAAAAAATAAAGGCTCCCGGCATACGCCGGAAGCCTTCCACTAATAGAAACAATTTTATAAATCTTTATATTCCCGGCTTGCCTTGAAACAAGGGCATGCCTTGTGAACATTCGTAGAGAGTTCATTGTGTCCCGCAATGCGGGCTTCGGGATAATCCAGCCGAAGTTGCCGCAACAGTGCTATCAGCGCGATTTTCTGTTCCATGGTCCGTGTGTCGGCAGGTTGTCCCTGTTCGTCCAGACCGCCTTCGTAACACACTCCGATGCTGTGGTCGTTGAAACAGCGGGCATGGGCGCCGATATGGTCTATCGGGCGGCAGACATGGGTGATACCGTCGCGGGTGATGTAGAAGTGATAGCCGATATCGGCAAATCCGCGTTCCTGCACATGACAACGGCGGAGAGCTTCCACCGGGAAGCTGCGGTCGGCGCGCGTGGCAGAACAGTGAACTACTATCAAGGCAATGCGCCGGTAGTTTTGATACTGTGAACTGATGTTGTCGTAAGTCATTTTTATTAAGAATTAAAAATCAGATACAACTTTGAATACCCAGCACACCGCCTATGGCGGTGGCTACTGCAATAATTACTTTGATAATGATGCTCCAGGTTGATTTTCCTTTTGGTTTTTCCATAACAGTGGGGTTTAAAATGATACATAATTTTTTGTATTAGGGCGGACACACGGGTCCGCCCCCTACGGTCTAGACAGCCGGTTCTTCCTTGGACTTGAGCAGGTCTTCCACCACTTTGCCTTCTTTCTCGGCACGCAGTGCGGCTGCTTGTGCGGAACGGCTGGCAACGGGCTGGAATTCCAGATTGCCGAAAATGGTCTTCAGGTCTTCTCCGGGGACGTACTGGATGTTGATGCCGGTGATGCACGAGGCGGTAAACTTCTCCAGACTGTCGGCTCCACGACTGGTGATTTGAAGACGGAACTTGCCTAAATCGCCGAAGTCTACCTGTTTGCCTTCTTTCAGGGCTTCCAGCAGATTGTCTACGGTGGCGGTAAGAACTGCCACTACATCGGCGCGGCTCACGGTGGTCTGTGAGGACACACGTCTGCTGAGCTGTTTCAACGAAAGTTCACCGTTCATCTGAGCTGTGGCGTAAGCCTTTGGAGATGCTTCCCTTTCCAACGGATTGGGGCGTAATGAAACACTGTAATTTAATGCCATAATGTTACTGTTTTTAAAAGATTAATATTAATTGAACATGACAAAGATAGCATTGCGGAGGAACGGAAAAATGAAAAGTTATGAATGCCTGTGAAGTGCTGTGGCAAAGTATGACAGAGTATGAATTAAGATGAATTAAAGCACTTTATATAGTTGGCTATACGGTTGATTTTCATTACATTTGTTCTATTAATCAAATAGAAAAATGATATGAATCAGAGAGAAGACGAGAGGGAAGGATGGCCGGTGAAACCTTATTACAAACGAGACTTGGCGGTGGCATACGCTCCCGATATCACTCCGGTGGCTGCACTTAACCGTCTGTCGTCATGGGTGCATCACCACAAGGTGCTTTACCGTGCTTTGGCGGATTCGGGGTATACCGACCGGCAGCGGATGTTCAATTCGGTACAGGTGGAGCTGATTTTCCGGTATTTGGGAAGGCCGTAGGGACAGACCCGGTGTCTGTCCGCATGTCGGCTCCCCGTATGTTGGAAACGCGGACGTATGCATGAGCTTACACGTATATACGTGCAGCCTCACACATATATATGCGCAGCCCCACACATACGTTCGCATGAGGCGATGCATACGTTCGTGTGGACGGCCTTTATTCCGCGCGGCATTCCTCTTCGCTTTCGTGCTCTTCATAGCGTCCGCAGGGACGGCGGGTGTAATACACGGTTCCTGTGCGGCAAAGCTCCTGGTCGCGTACCTTCAGCATGTCTATGCGCGTAAAGGCGCGGTCGGGCTCCGATATACGCGAGACGGTGAGGATGAAATCTGCCAGGTTTGCCCAGTTCGCACTGCCCGATATGGTGTACATATTGATGGCTTCCAGTTCGTTCCGGCCGTTCACGGTCTTCAGTCCGCGCGGATGCGCCACGATGACCACCCAGATGTGGTTTACACGTCCCCATGTCTGAAACTTGGTGAGCATCGCCTTGATGCTTTGCGTTTCGGTTTCGCCGTTGCCGCTTTGTGTTTCGATGAAAAGATAGGGGTCTACCACCAGATATTTCAACGGATGTGTGCGGCGCACCCGGTCGGCACGGTTCAGGATGTTTTCGGGCGTGGGCGGTACTTCGTGCATATCCAGATGAATCATGTGGGTATCCAGAAAGTCAAGATAGGGCGTCAGTTGTCCGTCGGTATAGGCGGTGGTGTTGGCTTTGCCCAGCATCAGGCTCACCAGCCGGGCGATGTGCTTGTTCTTGTCGGGAACCTCAAAGGAAAGATAGCATACAAACCGGTCGGTCTGCTGCATGATGCGGCAGGTCAGGTCGTTTAGAAAATCGGTCTTGCCGCTGTTGGGCATGCCGGTTACGATGATGAGCCCGCCGATGTCGGTGGGATGGAAGATGCGGTCGGTCAGCGGGCCGTAGCCCACGCTGTAACCGTGGTCGTATTCGCCGTGGAGCACACGGATGACTTCATCCCTTCGCTCCGCCACGGTGATGATATCGGTGGTGTGGCGTACGCTTGCTCCATCGATGACACTGCGCACCACTTCGATGCCGTATTGCAGCATCACGTCGCCTATGTCCTTGCATCCGCCGGGCAGGGTGACGAAGAGGCAGCGGGCGTTGAAGTAGTCCGACAGCCGTTTGGTGAGTATGCGGCCGGGCAGGTCGGTGTCACCGCAGACCACGATGTGGTCCACCTGTTCCAGCCATGGGAGAAACGCTTCGAAGGATTTGCCCAAGTCGCTTGCGGCTCCCGACGGTACGCTGATGACATATCGGTAGCCGGCTTCTGCCAGCACCAGCGTGTCTTTTTCGCCTTCCACCACGATGACCCGCGGAATGGTTTCTTCCTCCACGAGCAGCGGATTGAGGCAGTCGATGTTGTAAGGGGCGCAAGGCGTGGTGGGTGAGTCCTGTCCCCAGAACTTGCTGTAGACGGTGGGTTTTCCCTCTTCCTGCCTGGTCGAGGGCGATGGACTGCACGAGCGGTACTTGGCGTTGACGGGGTGTCCGTCCACATAGTTTACGTAGGCGATGCAGGGGAACACGTTGGATGCCTGTTCGCTCTTGTTCTCGCTGTCCTTGGTGATGCAGTAATGGCGCAGGCAGCCTATCCGGGCTGTGATGGCGGTGGCGAGGGAGATGCCCTGGTCCAGGAGGTAGCGGCGCGCGGCGAGCTGGTCGGGGTCGGTACAGTCGGGCGAGTCGGTGAGGGGTTTGATTTTCTGCACCACTTCGGCGGTCAGGGGCTTGTAGTCCGAGGGCAGCATGGGCACTTCGCCCAACGTGCTTTGAGCGTCGTTTCGGGCGGTCTTGTATCTGTTGCCGCTGCGGGTCGGGGCATATCCGGCAGCTCCCGCGGCATATTGCGGGAACATGGGGCGGTCTGCCTTGCAGAAGTCGGTCAGTATGCCGTTGAAGTTACATCCTGCGTAGAAGCAGTGGTACACACCTTTTGCTTTGGAGATGGACAGATGGGGTGTTCCGCATTTGGGGCATACGGCAACAAAATTCTTTCCCGCGCTTTTGCGGTCGGGGAAGTCTGAAAGAGAATAATAAGGCTTCATATCAATTTTAAAATTAAAATGTAAAAAATAAAAATCATGGTTGACAGGGAACTGCTTCAGGACCCGGAGTGTTGACCGTCGGTGTCCACCCATTTTTGTGAGAGGACGTTCCAGATGGCTTCATCGGAGGGTCGTGGCGGTGCATCCGCCGGTATTTCCACTTTTCCGTCTATGGGGTCGTCATAGTATCGGATGTCTTTGTCGGCATCCTTCCATTCGAATGGCGAGACGGGACGGAATTCACGGAGTTTTTTGCGTTGTTCTTCCAGTTCCTTCAGCAGTGTTTCGCCCAGTTTTTGTGTGGCTTGCTGTATCAGGTTCTCCCCGTGGCGGGTCTTGATAAGGTTTTGCAGCCAGATGATGCGTCCGTTGTGCGGTGTTTTGGCAAAATTGGACTGGGCATCGAAGTGAGGAATCAGGAATTCGTTCACCAGAACGACCAGCGCATCCAGTGCGCGCGGTCGGGTGTAGCGGTAACCGGCAACGATACGGTCGATAATCGGCACCAGTACTGCCTGCTTCTCTTCGGGAGTGGCGTTGAGCTTGTGAAAGAACTCTTTGGCAGATGAAGAAGCTTTTGGAGCTTCATCGCCGTGAGGCGTTCCGGTAGGATTTTCAGAAGAATTCTCCGAAGGAGATATATTATTATTTATATTATATAATATATTAATATTAGTTTTTGAATTTGTTTCTGCGGGAGAAACTGCGGGAGAAACCGCCGGAGAAACCGGAGCAGAAATAGAATTCGTCGATTGATGATGCCATAAGGGAGTGAAGAATGCGAGAATCTCAGTTCGGTTTTCATTCCATACCAGTTCGAATGATTTGCATTTTTTGATGTATTCCAATATGTCCGAAGTATGTATGGTTTTTAGTGCCAGACAAATTTGATAGAGGTTGTTGATGGGGTATACTCCATCTTCATTCATGAAATGGGGCATACCCAGATAGAGATCCAGTAATTTCAGACAGGCAGAGTCGCTGACTCCCCATGCCTTCCATTGGTGAATCATTTTCTGTATTTCACGGATGGATACGTTTTGTTTCAGTGCTTTTATAGCCATAAGAGATATTGTTTTAAGTTAATTCTTGCGAAGTTAGGAAAGAATAAGTTGGTATTACTTCCCGCTAGGGAGAAGTAAAGACACGTTTGTTGTATATAATTAACAATTAATAAAAGAAAGTAAGATGAAGAACAGACAGTTCGATACAGAGAAGTTGGCAGCAAGCATCAAAGTGCTTGTTAAAGCTGCCGGATTGCGTAATTCAGAGGTTTGTAAAGACGTTCGTATGAGTCCCTCTTGTTACTACAGGACTCTTAAAGGTAAACTGATGATTTGAGTTTTTATGCTGTTATTATTCATTTTCTGATTATCAACTGCCGTGATTGCGGTGTGGAGACTCAGATGGAAGCGGTGAAACGTGAATGGTGGAATGTGGTAATGGAGAATGAATGGGAGTTAAAAACGGTAGATAAAAGTAGATAAAAAAAGGAGAAAGACCATGTATCGTAAGTATTTAAAGCGTTGGCTTGATTTTGTTATTGTATTTTGTGTATTGGCTGTCATTTGGCCGATATTGCTTTTGGTCACTTTATGGCTTCACTTTGCCAATAAAGGAGCGGGTGCCTTCTTTACTCAGGAACGTCCCGGACGAAACGGAAAAATATTCAAGGTAATCAAGTTCAAAACAATGACGGACGAACGTGACGCAGACGGTAACTTGCTTCCGGATGCAGAACGTCTGACCCCGGTAGGGCGCTTTGTACGTTCTACTTCTATTGATGAGTTGCCACAACTGATTAACGTGCTGAAGGGAGACATGGCGTTGATAGGGCCACGACCACTGTTAGTGCAGTATTTGCCTTTGTATAGCAAAGAGCAGGCACGCAGACACGAGGTACGTCCCGGAATTACCGGTTGGGCACAGTGTCATGGGAGAAACTCTATCAGTTGGACGGAAAAATTCAAACTGGATGTGTGGTATGTGGACCATTGTTCGTTGATTACAGATATTAAAGTGATTTTTATAACAATTAAAAAGGTGTTGCTTCGTGACGGTATTTCGCAAGAAGGACAAGCAACCATGGAACCTTTTAACGGAAATAACTAATGTATTTATATGGTGCAAGTGGTCATGCTAAGGTGATCATTGATATAATAAGGGCACAAGGAGGAGTTGTTGAAGCTTTGGTGGATGATAATCCTTGTCTTGAAAAATTAGGAGATATTCCAGTGTTACATAATCCTGTCGGATTATCCCCTTTTATCGTTAGTATTGGCAACTGCAAGATACGAAAAATGATTGCTGAAAGACTTGATTGTGAGTTTGCAACAGTCATTCATCCCTCTGCTATCATTTCTCCTACAGCCACAATTGGTGAGGGAACAGTAATTATGCAAGGTGCTATTATTCAAGCGGAAGCACAATTAGGTAAGCATTGTATTATTAATACAAAAGCGAGCATCGACCATGAGTGTGTTATTGGTGATTATGTACATATAGCACCGGGATGTACTGTCAGCGGAGATGTGCGTATCGGCGAGGGAACTTGGATTGGAGCGGGAACAACCATTATACAAGGAGTTCACGTAGGTAAGAACTGTTTTATTGGTGCGGGTAGTGTAATAATAAGGGACATACCGGATAATTATAAGGCTTATGGGGTTCCTTGTAAGATTATAGAAGAAATTAAATAAATTAATTAATATAGTAGTTATGAGTTACATTCCTGAAAAAACAATTTACCTCTGTCTTGCTCACATGAGTGAAGATGGAATAGAGCAGAAATATGTGAAGGAAGCATTCGATACCAACTGGGTAGTGCCTTTGGGTCCCAATGTAAATGCTTTTGAGGAAGACCTCAAGAACTTTGTCGGAGGAAAGAATGAAGTTGTCGCACTTTCGGCGGGAACGGCAGCGGTGCATCTTGCATTGATTGGCTGTGGCGTTCAGGCGGGTGATGAAGTTTTGGTACAAAGCTTTACCTTTTGTGCTTCGTCGCATCCGGTTACTTATCTGGGTGCAAAGCCTGTGTTTGTCGGCTCTGAAAAAGATACGTGGAATATGGACCCGGTGTTGCTGGAGGAAGCTATCAAAGACCGTATGGAGAAAACGGGAAAGAAGCCCAAGGCGATTGTTCCGGTGGCGCTCTATGGTATGCCATACGATTGTGAGAGAATTATGGAGATTGCAAATCGCTATGACATTCCTGTGGTGGAGGATGCGGCGGAAGGGTTCGGTTCCAAGTTCGACGGCAGGGTGCTGGGCACTTTCGGCAAGTTTGGCGTGTTGTCATTCAACGGCAATAAGATGATTACCACTTCGGGCGGCGGTGCTTTGATTTGCCGGAATGCCGAAGATAAAAATACCATTATGTGGTATGCTACTCAGGCACGCGATGCTTATCCTTATTATCAGCATACGGCAATCGGCTACAATTATCGTATGAGTAATATTTGTGCCGGTATCGGTCGCGGACAGATGACCGTGGCGGAGGCGCACATTGCTCATCATAAGCATGTGCAGGCTTTGTATGAAGAACTGTTGAAGGATGTGAAGGGCATACGTATGCATAAGCAGCCTGAGGATGCGCGTTATGATGCCAACTTCTGGCTGTGTACGGCTACCATCGATCCTGATGTGAAGGTTGTCGGTCAGGAGAAGGCGTATAAGGAAGTGGTCAAGACTGCGGTGGGAGGAGCTGCCGGGGTGATTAAGGCGGTGGACAGTGCCACCACGGATTGCCAGCCTAATGAGAATGTGGAAGCAATGCGTGTTTTCATGCTCGCTAGGAAGATAGAAGTACGACCTGTGTGGAAGCCGATGCACAAGCAGCCGGTGTATGCGGATGCGCCTGTTTATACCAACGGGGTGGAAGAGGAAATCTTCAGGACCGGACTGTGTCTTCCTGCGGGCCCTTGTGTAAGTGACGAGGATGTGGCATATATTGTGCAGACAATAAAGGATTGTATAAAAGGATAATGGATTATTATCGGTATTTGGATATGATTTGGAAATTATCAAACTGGTATTTTTCGAAAGATGCACTGCCGTATTGGTGTATATTCGTTTTGGATTGCCTGATAGTGCTGGGCGCGGATGTGTTGGTTTATGCTTTGAATAACGGAACACTTTCTTTTTTGCAGAACTTTGTACAACTGACAGGGGCTTTCTGCTTTTATTTGTTGTTCTATGTTGTGAGCTTTCGGATGTTTCATACGTATTCGGGGGTGATTCGTTATTCTTCGTTTATCGATTTGCAGCGGATAGGTTTTGCCATGATTACGGGCTTGCTGATGATTGTAGGCGTCAGGTATCTGCTGAATGAGGATTGTTGGTTGATGGCAGTCGGTATGAGGGATATCGGAATTGCCGCATTGCTGGCTGTTCTGATGATGTGGAGTGTGCGGGTTTTTGTGAAATATCTGTATGACTCTACTTTTAACAGACGACGCGGAAAACGTGTGTTTATCTACGGGGTGAAAGCCGGCGGAGTGGGACTGGCGAAGAGTATCCGCAACCAGGTTGACTCCCGATATGTCGTGAGCGGTTTCGTTTCGGATATGCAGGATATGCAGGGCCGCTTTCTGATGGGAAAGCGGGTTTATTCCAACGATGAACATTTGGTGGAGAAGATGGAGGACTTCGGAGTGCATACTTTGCTGGTTTCTCCCTTGAAGAATGAGGCGATTCGGAATAATCCCGAAATGGTGGAGAGGCTGATAAAGGCAGGTATACGAATCTATATGATTCCTGCCGCGCAGGAGTGGGACGGTAAGAGTGATCTTGACCATCGTCAGCTTAAGGAGGTGGATATTGAAGATTTGCTGCCTCGCGACAAGATAGAAATCGACTTGAAAGCGGTGGAGGAATTGCTTACCGGAAAGAGTATTCTGATAACGGGAGCTGCCGGCAGCATCGGAAGCGAGATGGTGCGCCAGATTGCCAAATTTACTCCGCAAAAGCTTATTCTGATAGATCAGGCGGAGACGCCTTTGCATGATGTGCGTCTGATGATGGCACGCAAATGGCCCGACATCGAGGCGGAAACCATCGTGAGTGATATTTGCATGAAGGAACGCATGGAGGAGATTTTCGGTATATATCGTCCCGATTATGTGTTTCATGCGGCGGCGTATAAGCATGTGCCTATGATGGAGAATAATCCGGGAGAGAGTGTGCGTAATAATGTGGAGGGTACGCGTATCATTGCAGACTTGGCTGTGAAGTATCGGGCGAAGAAGTTTGTGATGGTGTCTACGGACAAGGCGGTGAATCCCACCAATGTGATGGGGTGCTCCAAGCGTATCTGCGAAATTTATGTGCAGAGTCTGGATAAGGCGGAGAAGGATGGCAAAGTGGAGGGAGTCACTCAGTTTGTCACTACGCGTTTCGGTAATGTGCTGGGCTCGAACGGTTCGGTTATTCCGCTGTTTAAGGAACAAATCAAGCAGGGCGGACCGATAACGGTGACGCATCCCGATATTATCCGTTTCTTTATGTTGATTCCCGAAGCTTGTAAGCTGGTGCTTGAGGCGGGAACGATGGGCAATGGCGGTGAGATTTTCGTGTTCGATATGGGTAAGCCGGTGAAGATTGTGGATCTTGCCCGACGTATGATTCAGTTAAGCGGAGCCAAGAATGTGGAGATTAAGTTTACAGGATTGCGCGACGGTGAGAAACTGTATGAGGAGGTATTGAATGAAGAAGAGACGACCAAGCCTACTTTTCATCCTAAAATCAAGATTGCGCAGGTGCGTGAGTATGATTATGCCGATGTGTGCCGGCAGGTGGATGAGCTGGTGGCTTCCAGCGTGAAAGAGGATGATATGGGTATTGTAAGACGTATGAAGGAAATGGTTCCCGAGTTCAAGAGCAAACATTCGGTGTATGAAGTCTTGGATAAGTAGAACCATGCACCGGTGGATTTTGCCGTTATGTCTGTCGGCGCTGTTTGTTTGTACCGGAAGGGCGCAATCGGCAGAGAACACGCGGGTGGATGTGTTTATGGGAGCCGAATTGCATTATCGTGATATTTTTCATAATAAGATATATGAGGTGCTGGTGAACCTGACACCCGGAGTGAAGTGGTATATGGGAAACCGCTGGCAGTTGGCGGGACAGGTCATTGTGCCTGTTTATAATGATTATGGCGATCGTTATAAGAAAGTCCGTCTGAACATGGCTGTGCTTAGCAAGGAATGGGACTGGCACCGGAAGCTTTTTCTGAAAGTGAGCGGAGGACTGTTTGCGATGGAACGCTACGGACTGGATGTGAAGTGGATGTATGCGGCTACGGACTGGCTTGCCTTGGACGCACAGGCGGGATGGACGGGTTTTTGTTCCATGGCGGCAGGATGGGAATGCAGTCCGATGGAGCGTTTGACGGCTCTTGCCGGGGTACGTGCTTATCTGAGTGGGGTGAATACGGAATTCCGGGTGCGCGGCGGCCGTTTTCTGTATGAAGACTGCGGTGTGCAGGGAGAAGCGATGAGGCATTTCCGGCATTGCACGGTGGGGGTGTTTGCCCAATATACCGATAAGGGAAAAGAGAATTTCGGTTTTAAGGTGGTTATGATGATTCCTCCTTATAAACGGAGTAACAGGAGGGTACGTTTCCGCCCGGCATCTAATTTCCGCTTGACGTATAATCAGGAGGCGGATGCTTATGCGGGTAAAATGTATACGACCGACCCCGAAGAGAATGAACGGGAAGGATGGTTTGACCGCAGCCGGTCGGACTGGGGTGCGAATGGCATGACGCCTGATTTTACTGTTCGGCAGAAAGGAGGTACTGAATGAAAATGAGATATATAATGGGGTGCTTCATGGCATTGCTGTTTTCGGTGCCGGCCGTGGCACAGCAGTATACGGGCATGAGCGGTTTGATACATGTTCCTTCGGCGGACATGGGTGAAGAGGGGGAGGCACGCGCAGGGGTGCATTTCCTGAATCGGGAGTTTACTCCGAATGTGCTGACGTATAAAGGCGATAAATATCATACGATGAGTTATTACCTGAGTATCACGCCGTTCAGGTGGATGGAGATTGCGTATACTTGTACGCTTTTGAAATCGACGAAGATTGTTGACGGTGTGGAAGATAAGGAACATCCGGGGTTGCACCGCAAGGACCGTTATTTTTCGCTCAAGCTACAGCCGGTTCGTGAGAAGCCGGGTAAGTGGTGGCCGAGTGTGGCGATAGGGGTCAATGACCTGGATTTCCGTGTAAACTGGCTGAAGACGCAGCATGAGACGGATGTATCGCGTGTGGTAAACAGCTATTTTTCCAATTATTATGTGGCATTGTCCAAGCATTTCCGGCTGAAAGGGAATGTGCTGGGTGTGCACATGGCTTACCGGCACTGGCGGTGGAGTCTGAACTCGAAATGGAACGGACCGGTGGGCGGTATTACGTTCAGCCCTTCGTTTCAGAAGAATTTCCGGTTGATAGCGGAGTATACGGGCGATGATGTGAACGTGGGCTTTGACTGGAAATTGTGGAAGCACTTGCTGGTACAGTCTTCGCTGCAAAACGGCAAATATTTTTCCGGAGGGGTGTGCTTTTGCATCAATCTGTTGTAAATGATATAACTAAACATAATTTTTAAATTTAATTATTTTACTATGTACAATTTTGTAAGAAGAGGAGCTTATATGCTTCTGATTGCCGGTTTGACCATGGGGGTTGCCGGTTGTAGTGACGATGATCCTGATTATGACCATGTGACTCCGCCTGTGGTTGAGGTTGCTTCCAATACGTTGACCGGAGTTATCACAAGTCTGAACGGTGAGGGAATCTCGGGTGCGAAGGTTTCATTGGGAGAGGGTAATTCTGCCACGACCGATGCCAACGGTGTTTATCTGTTTAAGGATGTCAAGGCGGGTACTTACCAACTGAAAGCGGAAGCCGAAGGTAAGTTGTCACATACAGGAACATTGACTGTTGCGGATGTGAAGAAGACTCAGAATCTGGTGTGGAATGCGGCACTTGCTTCTGACGTGAAGAAGGAAGTGAGTGTATCGGCTGATGCACCAAGTGAGGGAAAAGTGGAAACGGAAACATTGAAAGGCAATGAGGAAGCCAAGGTGGAAGTGAAGGCTGAAATCGCTGCCGGTGCCGTGGATACAGATGCAGATGTGAAGGTCATCATCTCTCCGCTTTATAAGGAGGAAGATGTAGTGGCACGTGCTGCGCGTGCTACCGATGAGACCATGTTGGTCGGTGCCGTTCTTTCTTGTAACAAAGAGGGTGTTTCTTTGAAAAAGGCTATCGAGCTGAGTTTCGAACTGGATACCGAACTGGCAGGTAAGGTGGAAGTCAAGCAGTATAAGAACGGTGAATGGGTGAAGGCGGACAGCCATGTTGAAGACAGCCATGTAATCGTTGCTGCAAGTGAGTTCGCTTCTTATGGTCTGTTCCTCGGTGTGGAATTCTCTGAGAAGAAGAGTACGAAAGCTGTAGAGTTTGAACAAAGCAAATGGGACAACCTGTATGGTTCTAAGGATATGTCTGTGGGTGAGGCTGCTTATACCTATAAGGCAGGTACTGAAATCAGCACTGAAGGTAATGCAGACAAACTGACTGCTCTTTTGATAGAAGAGTTGGCACAGCGTTTCGGTGCAACGGCGACTACACTCAACGGCTCTTATCCTATCAATGTTACATTGCCGGTAGGTACTATGTTGGAAATCAGTGGTGTGCAGGAAGAATGGGGTGTATCGGCAAGTGCACTCGGTAAGTCGGCTTCAGGTACACGCCATGGTAATGTATCAATTGAGGTTGCTACTTCCAATCGTGAGCACACCGGTGGTGGTGAGTAAACTGTAGTTTGTATTAATTTTTGTGACCGGTCGGGAAGTAAGCATAAGCCGGTCAGTTATATATTAGGGAGGTAATGGCAGTTATCTTCCTAATATTTTTTTATACCCTTTTCCTGCTGTTTTTTGAAATGTATGACATGATTGTGTCATTCGCTTTTTTTATAACCTCGTTCTTAAATCCTTTTAAATATATCTCTGTCACTTTTACTGACGAATGACCAAGGGCTTCACATATTAGTTGTTCGGAGAAATTACAATATTTGGCAAGGGTGGCCCAGGTGTGGCGCAGGGTATATGAACTGACTTTGGCTGATACGCCGCATTTTTTCGCCAGCCTGTCTAAATTATAATTCATGGTTCGTAGTGCCTGTTGGTACTCTGTATACAGCTCTTCTCCGGTTTTGCTTCCGCTGAGGATAGGGAAAAGGTAGGGAGAGTTCTGATTGGTATTCTGATACTTGTTTATCAGTGTCATTGTGGTTTCCGACACTTCCACTATCATTTGTCTGCCTGTCTTATGCCGGCGGTAGGAAAGTATATTGCCTTTCAGGTCGCTTTTATGTAGATGGGCTAAATCGACAAAAGGTATTCCGTGCAGCCGGAACATCAGGTTTGCCCACACTCTGCACTGTATCAGCTCTTTCGATAATTTCTTCAAGGGGATTTCATTCAGCAGCTTGTTTATCTCCTCCACTTCCAGCGCACGTTTGATGTTGTTTTTCACTCCGGTGTAGACGTGATTGAACAAGCGGGAGTTTTCTGCTGTTATTCTTTGGTCCACTGCCTTGTTGTAAGCTCCGCGCAGCGTTCTCATATAGGTGGAGACTGTGTTCCAGCTCAGTTGCTTGTTGCGCAGGTAGGTCTCAAATTCTTTCAGCGTGCTTCTGTTGAGTTGGTGGAAGTAAACAACCTTGCATCCGCAGAATTCGCAGAAAGCGTTTAAGGCACTTTGATAGATGTGTGCCGTGCTGTAACGCTTCTCTTCTTTCAGTTCTTCAATAGTTTTCTTTATAAACTCGTTGAATTTTTTCTTCTTTCTCATAAAGATTCCGTTTTTTTATAGATTTTACAAAATAAGTAATTCTCATAACGGAATCGAATATAAATCGAAATGTTTGAATTAGAAAAATTATTTGTCTGATTTCGGAAAATTTTTGCTTGTGCCTTATGCAAGTTCAATTTATTCGTAAACATTCGGTAAACTCCGTATTTTCCCCTCTGAAAGTTCTTCTTGGTTTTGTGCGAATTAAAAAAACGCGAAACAATGAAGAACTTGAAGTGGTATATCCCAATGGTGTCATCTTGCGCATCGGGAGTGAATTGTCTCTGGAAATGCTCCGTTCGTTAATCCTCTTATGTCGGTAGCCCATATTCAACCTCAATGATCCCAACCGCTTTTTCCTGTACCCGTATCCTACGGACATGCGCAAAAGTTTCTATTCGCCGAGCGGCATTGTGACCAACCTCATGGGCATGAACGCTGACGGCTACCCGGTCCGATGAAACGATGGTTCCTATCATCGACAACGAGAAGCACCGGACGGTGAAAGGATACCTGTGGCCGGTACGGAGCATGGTCAACGGTTTGGTGTTTTATTTTCTCAACCATGTCCATGAATATGACAGTGACTACTCCAAGGAGCCGGCAAACCTGCTGCCGCATTCTTTGAAGGAGCAAGGTCTCATTTAAGAATCTCATAAAAATAAGAGATGTCTCGTAAAAACAGAGACTTTTTCAGAGAAAAGTCGGAATTTTTAAGAGGCATCTCTTTATGTTTATAGATCTTGCAAGATGGGGTACTAATTGCTTACTTTATAATGATGCTGTCTTATTTTAATCTTACTTGAAAATTAAGTTTAAATGACAGAGTTCCATCGCTTTCTTTGATTATTGAAGCGTATTCATGACGAGAGGTACTGGAACGCTCCAAGTATGCATTGGAGAAGAGATAATCCTCAAAACGATTGCGGTCGTAAAAATGATAGCAAAGAATCTCACCATCTTTCTTTACGATTAAATAACCACCATTTGCATCAAACTTTCCATTCCATGCAGTAGCCGGCATCATTCCTAATGCTGCCGAAGTCAGAAGATGCTTGATTTTATAAGCATAAAAAGGAGATGCCTGTTTTGTATCGAATCCCAAAGGATTGGTTTTTGTAATCTGTTCTGACAATTCTTTTAGTGTAGAGATACCACTGTTCAATTGCTCTAAAAGCAAGTTTGCAATTATAGATGGCAAATCTCCATCAAGCATAACAAGATTATTACGGAATGTCGGATTGTCGACTTTATCAAATACCAGTTTGCCTCCTTTCTGTTTAATCGCATTAACCCTATTTATAACTTTGTTTCGTTTGGGATTTAATGAATTAACATAGGCAATATCTTCATCGGATAGGATAACGTCATGTATCTTAAAATTAAAGTTCGTGGCTTTGCTGGCGTTTAACAATGTTGAATCTCCTCCGAGTTGGGATTTTATACTGAACCCCATTTCGGAGTTTATTTTGGTTCTACGGTCGTGCAGAATAATTCGTATATCTGTTTTATCAACTGATTTTGCTTTCAAAGAATGGCAATAAATCCGATTCATAAAAGCTTCTGTTTGCGGAATGGAAAATGCACCGTCATTTTCATTGATTGCCTTTAATAACTGCTCGGCTTCCACCAAAAATACAGATGCAGGAAGACGTAACAATTCTTTTCCATCCGGAGTTTGAATTACGACATCTCTATCTTGCAGTTTGTAGTTGAAATTACCCTCCTTTTCTTGTCGAAGAATCATAATGATTGGATAGAACAAATTCTGAATTTTGTTCAAGTCCCGGTCTCCTGCATAAACCTTTCCTTCTCCTAATAATTTGAGCAAGGTGTATATTTCACCCCATTCTCCTTTATTTCCTGTCAGTGCCATATCTCTTGGATTTTGAGAGATTGATTCTTTTTATTATTTCCTGTGCAGTAGCTTGGATAGCCGGTACAGCAACAGAATTTCCAAATTGTTTATAAGCAGATGCATCTGCCACTCCGATTATGAAATTATCCGGGAAACCTTGCAGACGTGCCCATTCTCGAGGAGTCATCCTGCGTAAGCCGTCACGATTTATCTCTCCCTTAATGTTGGTTACAGGTGTAAAATCTTCAAGACGGTCATCGATTACAAGATTGCGCTCTCGTCCCATTCCTCCAACAACAATGGCATTTGCAACACCATCATCCGGTATTATTTCATATCCGAAGCCATTACCTTTTGCTGCGTGTCTTTCTTTATGAGCCACAAGGGTCTTTACATATTGGGTGGATAAATAGTATTTTGCAGAAACCGTATATTCTTCTTTTATATCAGCAAATGTTTTGGTTGTATCTGTCGGAGTAGGATATGTAAATTCATTGATATCCTGGTCTTTTCTAAATCCTACTATATATACCCTCTCACGATGTTGCGGAACTCCAAAATTCATTGCATTTACAATTTGAGGTTCCGGAACATAATAATCTAAATCTTCCCTTAAAACTTTTAATATTGTTTGTATTGTTTTCCCTTTGTCATGAATAAGCAACCCTTTGACATTTTCCAAAAAGAATGCCTTTGGACGCTTTCGACGTATTATTTCTGCTACATCAAAAAATAATGTTCCTCTGGTTTCCTCAAATCCGAGTCGTTTTCCTGCTAATGAAAAAGCTTGACAAGGAAACCCTGCGCACAATACATCAAAATCATCAGGAATGAATGATTTGGTGGTTTCTTTGGTAATATCCCCAAATGGCACTTCTCCATAATTCAACAAATATGTTTTTTGAGCCTGTGTGTCCCATTCGGAGGAAAAGACACATTTTCCACCAAGATTTTGCATTGCCATTCTAAACCCACCGATTCCTGCAAATAAATCTATGAATGTAAATTTAGGATCATCTGCAGGTAAGAATGGAACAGAAAACAAATCCGAAAATAAAGAATACCGGACACAAACATCAGAAATACATCTTTCGTCAATTTGCTTGTTATGGACATTATATATATCTTCTATCAATCCATAGGCTTTTGATTCATACGGCTTTGCATATTTATATCCTTGATTGTGCAGATAATGAGAGACTATTGCCATTTGTTCGTCAAACGGCATAACAGTCCCATCTTCATTCAAAGAATGCGGACCATACATTTGCATAGTGACCTTATTACTGCCACACATTTTTGTGAGGGCAATTTTTTCGGAAGCTTTAGTATCTGTATTCATATAGTTTAAAATTCTATTTAAGCATTTATCCGGTTCTTTGGTTATATCTGTTTCCCAGAATCGGAAAACTTTCCAGCCTTGTTTCTGTAATTCCGTATTAACCTCTTTATCTCGTTCGATGTTTCGTTCGATTTTAGAGTGCCAAAAATCACAGTTACTTTTATGGTCATTCTTCCTTATTTCCCAATTTCTTCCATGCCAAAACTCACCATCGCAAAATATCGCAATTTTATGACTTTTGATTACAAAATCAGGTTTACCAAATACAGATGTGTCATTTTTGCGATACCTCACTCCTGCATTCCAAAGCAATTTACCAAATAGAAGTTCCAGTTTGGTACCTTTTCCCTTATTTGCTGCCATATTTTTATGGCGTTGTTCTTTTGTCAGGTGATCCATAGGTGTGTTCTTAGAAATAGTATATACCAAATCCAATTTACAAAGATACTCATTTAAATTTAAATGGAGTCTATGGCTGACAGATAATAATGAAAAAATATCAGACTTCTTATATGTTATGCCGTCAAAAGCATCCTTACAAAATAAATAATGCGGATAACAAGATAATCCGGTACGCCCGGGTTGGTTTCTTTGTTGAAACTCTCAATCTTTCCATAAATTCGTCTTTCTACGTTTTGGGGACTTGTCATTATTTGACACCGTAACGACTTTGTATTAAGTTGTTTAGTGTCATTTCTCCCGGTTTTGGAGGTTATTTCAGAAAAATTATTTGTCTAATTCTGCATTGTTTATGCGTATTATCCAGCCGTTTACTTGCATCTGCAAGCACATGTAAGGCTTTGACGGATTATTTGTAGGCTCAAGGAAAAATATCAAATTATATCGGTCTTGTCTGTCCAGATACTCTTGTGGGAGCATGGCTGCTGCCTCTACATTGCTTGATAAAAGTAAGTACTGTGTCAGTGGAATGTTGAACAACGTTTCTCCGCTAGGCTGATAAATCAAACGTAAGCGGGTGTCATCATTTTCCATCAGTCGTAATGTATTCATTCCGGCATGCACTACCTGTATGTCTTCCAAGTTGGCGCTCTCTTGCATGAAGGGGAGATAACAGGTGAAAACGGAGTCTGTCGGAGTGTTCCGGTGATCCATGCATCCGTTGCGGGCTGTCAGCTCCAGGCGAAAATCATCTTTTTCCAGCGGAGCGGCCGACTGACTTTGCAATATGCAGCTCAGAACATTTGTGTTTTTGGTAAGAGAGAGAGCCAGAAACTGATATTCGCCACTGATATGCACATTGTCCAGCCGCCCGTGGAATAGAGATGAAAGCCGTCCGGACTGTTCTCCCGCCTCATTGCGCAATAATGTCAGTGAGGTGGGAGTGTGCCGGTAAAGTGAGTCCGCCAATCCTGCCCAGACCAGAAAGGTGTAATCTCCCTGAGGCAGGGAGGGGACTTGGATTGTACATTCATTTTGATGGAATGTAAGACTGTCTACTTCCTCCCGGGCTATATAGTTGCCTTCCTGGTCGAGAATAAATAGCGTGACATCTTTTACCTGAGTGGTCACGGCATCTACATTCAGCATATTGTAGGTATAGGATAACTTTAGCCAACAGCCTGTGGGACAATCAGACCGGTCATCGTCTACCCAGGAGCATGCACTACAGAGAAGAGTACATAGGGCGAAGAGGATAGTAGCAGTTTTACTCATTGTTTTTCTATTTTGAGACTGTTTTATTCAAGGTCGGCATCTTGGTCACGGACAATCCACGGATATACTCCGAATTCTACGTCCAAGAATGCTTTGTTTTCATCCGGATCGGGTTTGGTGTCCGGAGTGCCGGGACCCAGGTTCTTGATGCTGGTGATGTTGACAGAGTAGATGTTGTTGCGTACAATACCGAACTCCATGACGCCCATGACGGTGGGGTTGTTGTTGTCAAGGTGTTTGATCCAGTAATTGTAGAAGGTAGAGAAATTACCTCCGTTCTTGGTGAAACGGGTAATCTGCTTGGCAGCCAGTGCTGCATCATCGGATTCTTCTGTCAAACCATCAATATTGGCATCGCCATATTTACCCACGGCAGCCACTGTGGTGTAGAACTTATAGTTGAAATAATACAGTTTGTCGAACACAAGCGGGTCTTCTACCGGATTACCGTTGTCACCGATGGTCTGTGAAGCTTCGGGGGTAAATGTACCTTTCAGCATGATGCCGGTGGTGTATACTGTGTTCTGTGCCGGACGGAACATACAGTTTTCAAGACAGTACATGGAAACGTACTTTCCTGCATCGGCCAGGCCCGACCAGTTGCTGTCTGTCTGTTTTGACAGGTGGTTGGTGTAGAATGAACCGCCTGTGAAACCGGTAGTGGCTCCGGCTACGGTCTTGTCGAAGAAATAGGGGTCGATAAGGTAACCGTTGTTGTCGGCGATGTTACCGAAGTTTCCTGCTTCCACGCTGTAAGATGACGGAGCCGACGGAGTCTCGGGAGCGTTATCCAGTGTAGCGACATGGCGGAAGGTGTAGAACTTGTTTGCCAAGTTGATGAATTTGTAGTTGTTCAGACGGATTGTGGCGTAAGTCACTCCGGCAGGATTCTTCAGCGTGTAGATTTCCTTGCTGTCATTTCTGACCATCAGTTTGGCAACGGCACGTTCCAGATTGATTCTGACGTGTGTTTTGGTGTCGCTTTCTTCGGGAGACTCTACGGTGATGTTCATATTGGCAGAGCCGCGGTTGGACATGATGAAACCGCTTCCGGGTACGCTGGTTATCATACCGTTTCCATAGGTGGAGGCATCAATCTGTCCCAATAATGTGGATTCCTGACCTATTTCGAAGGTCTGTGAACCGTTGGCTACGGCAAGGATGTCATAGTTGCCCGGTTTTACTGTGATTTCCTTGTTGCAAGGATAGACAATGGTTTGTCCTTCTTTGTTGCTCTCTCCGCTGGAAGTGCCTGCACCCAGATCGCTTTGAGCTACATTGATGGTAGTAACCAGATTCTTGCTGGAAGAGTCAAACAGATAGAGGGTTACATTGCTCACCTTGTATTCTTCGGCGGTACCTTGGTCATAGATTCCGGAATCTTCGGCAGAAGCGGCACGGCTGCCGTTGGAAGAGTTGGGAACTACAAATGAAATCTCCATGTTTCCTCCTTTGACTTCGGGAGCGGGATTGTCTCCGTTTTCTGAGGGAACATCTGAATCATTGATACATCCTGTCATTGCGGCTGCAAGAACGAAGGATAATAATAATTTTTTGTTCATAATGTAAAATAGTTTTAGTAAAAAATGTGATTAATAAATCTCATGTAATATCTTCAGGTTTTCGCCTGCTTGGGGCAGTCCTGCTTCTTCTGCTTTGCGCAGCAGGGTTTCCGCTTCGGTATAATTCCCGTTCAGCATTTGCATGATACCTTGCAAAAGGGTCTTTTCGGGAGTTTCATCGGCTTTGTCCAGATAGAGTGAGGCGCCTTTGGTATCTCCCTGCGAGAGCAGGATGCAGGCTGCATTGAGATTGGCAACGGGGTGTTCCGGATTAAGCAGAACGGCCGTCATGAAAATCTTATTGTATTCCGGACTGCCGGCAGGGTAGGTCCGGGCTATGCGGAACATCTCTTCAATACTCAGATTCTTGGGGTTGCTTTGGAATACCTGCTTGGCCTGCTCTACCGTAAACGGACGTACCACATAGTGGATGGTGTAGTCTGAATGGCGGAGGCCGGGGAACCAATGTTGCAGGATGAAACGAAACTCTTCGGGATAACGTTTCCGTATTTTCCGTTCTTTCTCGTCGGGGCTGCTTTTGCTTTCTGCAATATGTAGCAGTTCCTCGCGATGGGTGATAACGGTGTCGGTCAGCAACTTGACAAATCCGTCCCAGTCTTCGGGAGTGTAATGGGTGGTGAACAATGTATCATTGAAAGCATATTGGCTGCATACATAGTCTTTCAAGGTCCGGGTCCGTTCCCGCGCCAGACGCTCGTTGTTGGAGTAGGGACCTTCGGGAGAGGCGTATCCATGAATGTCAATATGCGAAATGACTACATTGGTATCGTTTTTTATCAGGTCGATACTGCGCTTTATCTTTGCCAGTTCGGCCGGATTGTTTCTGTATTCGGGATAGATGGTTGTTTCGTTGAGCGGGAAGTCCAGATAGGCACGTCCGCTTTCTTCGCGCACTTTCCTTTCTTCCATCTGCGGAGTGATGAACGCTACGTGCGGATGGATATCGGGAAGGATGTTCAGGCGGGTCAGATAGGTGGAGTCTGTATGATGGGGGACTCCGCATCCGCATTCTTTTTCGATGAGATGCAAGGAGGCATGCTTCATCCAGTGGGTGAAGGGGATGCTGCGCAAGTAGTGTACGCTTTGTTTGCGGTCATTGCGGCGGCGTAACTCTTCATAGTCTTTTTCCTGTCTGCCGGTTTCACGCTGGAAGAAAATATGCTGTTTACGACCGTTCACATAGATGGCGGGAAGCTGGATGAAGTTGTCCAGGCTGTCGCTGAGCCGGGGAATCAGTATGACTGATTCGTTGGAGGGAATTTGTCTGGTAATGTCTACTTGCATGGACACTACCAGACTTTCTCCCATCCGGTAGAGCCGGGAGGAGGCGATGTAAATCGAACTGTCCCGTTCTGCCGGTTGCGCCGATGAGCAAAGCGCAGGAAAAATAAATGATATAAAATAGAATAAGTATTTCATGGCTCTTTAGTTAAATATGTAAACTATACTCAGAGATGCTTTGGAAGGGCCGAAATAGTGATAATGGCCTTTTTCCAGTAGCTCGGCACACACGTCGGGGCATTTATATTTCTTATAGTCGATATATTCATACCCTACACCGACGGAAACTTCTATATTCCAGTGGCGGTTGA
>ENA-ORTU01000605-ORTU01000605.1-human-gut-metagenome-genome-assembly--contig:-NODE-605-length-43049-cov-2.979462_pt1 | contig 43049 bp, 60 predicted proteins | sample MGYA00241910_ERZ509184 | MGnify/ENA primary metagenome ERZ509184 (study PRJEB26280, sample SAMEA2338847) | human gut metagenome | biome: human gut; feature: human-associated habitat; material: faeces... | reverse complement strand
ACTCCCGCCCGTTAGGGACGAACCGCCTGCGGCAGTTCGTGTCCCCCGGTCAGCCGGTTCTGAAAAAACTGCCGCCCGTTAGGGGCGAACCGCCTGCGCAGTTCGCGTGCCCCGGTCAGTCGGTGCTGAAAAAACTGCCGCCCGTCAGGGGCGAACCGCCTGCGCAGTTCGGGTGCACCGCTCGATCGGTGCAGGATAACAGGTGAAATCTGCGATACTACTCTATTTTATTATAAAATGCACCCGCTCCTGCGTCAAGCGCAACCGCCCGGCGAAGCCTGACGAATTTTTCTAACAGCCGTCGGATTACACAATCCCCAATATGTAGTTACCAATCGGAAACAGGACAACAAAATGCAGGGAAAAGTGCCGAAAATACAAAGTGAGCCTGTCGAAATGCGTCGAAAATGACTGTTTTCTGTACTTTACAAACGGTAATACAGCGAGTATAATATAAATATATATTTTATAGTTGTGCCTTCTGCGGCGCAACGCAGACGGAGAATGTTGGAATGAGTGATTTTTCGCGCACGCTTGCGCTTCTGCGACGGGAAAAGAAAATAAGTCAAAGAGCGGCAGCGGGCGACCTCGGCGTTTCGCAGGCGCTTCTCAGCCACTATGAGAACGGACTGCGCGAACCCGGTCTGTCTTTTGTTGTGCGTGCGGCGGATTATTACGGCGTGTCCTGCGACTACCTGCTCGGCCGTTCTATGGCACGTGACGGCTCTGCTGTGCCTGCCGAGCGCATGGAGGGAACGGACACCGAGACGGAGCACAGCCAGATCGTGCAGGCGGCAGCCCTGCTGCTGCAGGTTGCCGAATCGCTCGAGAGCAAGCAGCTTTCGCACGAGATCGAGTCGTATTTCGCGGTTGCGATCTACAAGGTGTACCGCTATCTCTACATGGCCGACCCGGCCGGTGTGGATGCGGTGTTCCGCGCGCCGCAGGATCGCTTCGAGTACCTGTGCGATGCCCGCATGAAGGAGCATGAGCTGAAAATCCGTCTGGCGGCCAACGGTGAGGAAGGCTGCGGTTTGACGCAGGAGAATATCCGGCGGATGCCGCTCGCCCCGAGCGAGATTGCACGGCGTTATCCGGATTTGTCGAGCGCACTGCTGACTGTTCTGCAGCAGGTGTCGGATTCGATCGACCGGAAAAATAAAATGCAATAATTTCGGATAAACCTATTGACAAATACACCGGCGTGGGGTATACTAAATAAGTCGCTGAGACAAGACGACTTGATGAAATGCTGGTGTAGCTCAGTTGGTAGAGCAGCTGATTTGTAATCAGCAGGTCGGGGGTTCAAGTCCGTCCACCAGCTCCAATCAAGCTGGTAATTGAATATGGAAGGTTTCCCGAGTGGCCAAAGGGAACAGACTGTAAATCTGTCGTCTATGACTTCGGTGGTTCGAATCCACCACCTTCCACCAAATGCAAGGACGTACCGAAAACGGTGCGTTCTTTTGTTTTATCTGCGTATATTGTTACTGATGGTTTCGATATTACATAATTCCGGCTTGTGGTAAAAGTCCTCACAAGACTCCACGATGCCTCGAAAAACACGCGGAAAAAGGGAAAATTTAAGGGAACGAAAAATCCTCTCCACATGACATGAAAGTTTGTGTGGAGAGGACTTTTTTAGTTAGTACGCCAACTTCTGCGACGCCCGGCGCTGGTCGTCGGTATTGACGTGTGTATAGATCTCCGTGACCTTAACGGACGAGTGTCCGAGCAGGGTCTGCACGGCACGCAGCTCGGCGCCGCCTTTGATAAGGTAGGTGGCGTAAGTATGGCGCAGCTTATGCGGCGACAGGCGGCGCACGGTCAAACCTTTGAAGAAGTTATCGTACTGTCTGCGGAATGAACCGGGCGTCATGTAGCCGCCGCGCACGGCCGGCACGACATAGATGCTCGTCCTGGGCGCGGCACGCAGATGTTCGGCAAGCTGATCGCCGTAGGTGATAACACGGATACGGTCGCTCTTGGTCGTTTCCATGGGTGCAAATTCGCCTTTTGCGAGACGGGTTACAACGCGCCGAATCGTGATGGTGCGGTTCTTCTGGTCGATATCGTTCCAGCGCAGACCCATGATCTCTTCGCTGCGGATACCGGTGTACAGCAGAATGGCAATCGCCGTGCCGAACGGACGGTCAAGATGCGCGATAATGTGTGTAAGCTCCTCGGGCTTGTAGACTTCGATGTGCTTGAACGTCGTATCCGGCTTGATCTTGATGCCGTCACACGGATTGCGGCTGCACAGGCCGTTGATGACTGCGCTTTTCATGATCTGGTCAATGGTGATGAAGATGTGGTGCCGGGCGCTCTTGCTGAGGTGGGCGGCATTGCCCATCATACGTTCGATGTCTGACTGATGCAGCTTGCTGAGCTGCATTTTGCCGAGCGCGGGCAGAATGTAGTGGTTGAAATACAGTTCGTAATTGGCGTAGGTGCGGTACCGGACTGACTTCTCTTTGCGCTCGAGCCATTCCTGTCCCCAGCCTGCGACGGTCTGCCGGTGCGCCTGCGCTTCCTTGCCTCGTTCGAGAAATTCCTCGTAGGCGGCTTTAGCGAGCGCACGAGTACGCCTGCAGAACGACTTCTGCACATGGCTGCCGTCCGGCATATCGAGCCAGACACGCAGTTCCACACTGCCGTTCGGCTTTTTGCGGAAACTTCCGTTCATAATGATAAAACCCCTTTCTTATCGCATGAAGGTGTGATAAAATAGAGGTACTGATAGGTTTCGCGATTTGTCAGTACCTCATGTCCCGCTCTGGTGTTGGTAGCACCGGGGCGGGATTTTTTTGAAAAAATATTTGTTGAATATTTATAGTAACGCCAAAGATGCCAGAAAGCTCCCGCAGAACGCTGCGAACCGCTGGTGTCGGTTGGGTGAATGATAAAACGTATCAAAAAGTTCAGAAAACGCGAAGTTGATGTTTCTGCACCGTCATTTTGTCAATTTACAGAATTAGTGCCATGCGGTAAGATACCACCTGTAATTACAACTGAGCGCGCTCACCCCGAAATGGGGGACAGCATTGGAGTAACGCATGGCGGGGTATGTTCCCGCCGCTCCTTTCCACCTATGGACGAAAGGACAATGCAATGAGCAAAGAAATTCAGATTTTCGCAAATGACCAGTTCGGCGAGGTTCGCACGCTGACTAAGGACGGCGAACCGTGGTTTGTCGGCAAGGACGTAGCGGACATTCTCGGTTATTCCGATACCGCACAGGCGGTCCGCAAGCACATCGATGACGAAGACAAGGGGGTGGTTGAAATGACAACCCCCGGCGGCAAGCAGAATATGGTTATCATCAACGAGTCCGGCTTGTACAGCCTTATCCTGTCCAGCAAGCTGCCGACGGCCAGAGCGTTCAAGCGCTGGGTAACGTCCGAGGTACTGCCTGCAATCCGCAAGCACGGTGAGTACACGGCACCGAAGGTATCGCAGAAGCGGCTCGGCGAGGTCAACAGCGCGGCACGCATTATCCGCCAGACGCTCAAGGAGGCCGGTATGGCACCGCAGTTTGTTGCCGTTGCCATGAAGAGCCTGTACGCGCCGGTCGGTGTGGAGATCCCGCTCGAGGGCGTAACGCTGAACAAGCAACTGTTCGATGCGACCGCGATTGCTAAAAAGGTTGGCGTAATGTCCCGATCGGGTAAACCGCACGCACACGCAATCTCCGCGATCATCGCGCAGGTAGATGTACTGCCCGAGGAAAAAGAGCTTGCGCCGTTCCAGAGCGCCGTCAGTGGCCACGCCGGAACGAACGTGCAGTACACGAAGTCGGTCGTTGCCAAGGTCAGCCTGTGGCTGGAGCGCCACGATTACCCGGAAAGTTTTGAGTACCGGGGCAAGAAGTACACGCTGCGGTATAGTGCAGCAGCATGATCGAGATACCTTCCCACTTACGGTAGTGCCGTGGGTGGGATTTTATTTTGAGGGAAGCTGCGGTGCATTGTTAAGCTGCTGCAGATCGCGAGCACCTTTATCATGGCTAATCTTACGCATCAGTTTGATGGCCTGCTGGTTCAAGAAGTGCGCTCGTTCGTCTTGCGACTTGCCCTGCTCGACAAGGAGGGCGTTCATCGTTTCGAGGTTGACCAAGACTAGCAGTTGCTCGATAGAAGCGTAATCACGCATATTGCCCTTGAGTTCTGAATTCTTAGCACGCCATTGCTTGGCGGTCATTCCAAACAACGCTACATTCAGCACATCGGCTTCGTCAGCATAGACAAAGCGCTGTTGTTCTTTAGGTAGTTCAGGTGGAATGAGGTTTGCTTTGATGGCATCTGTATGAATACGATAATTCGTTTTCGCAAGAACACGGTTTACGCTCCAGTCGAGTGCGAGACGGTGGTTTTCATCATCTTTTAGGCGCTGGTAATCCTTGATGACATAGAGTTTGAATTCCGGAGAAATCCACGAGGCAAATTCAAAAGCGATGTCCTTGTGCGCAAATGTTCCACCGCCATAGCGTCCGGATTTGGATACCATGCCGATAGCGTTTGTGGATTTGATCCACTTCTGTGGAGAAAGTACAAATGCATTCGACCCAGCATCATTCTTAAACTGGTCGAATTCGACCATGTTAAAATTAGGGTTGTTTAATTCTTCCCACAGTCCGAGAAATTCAATTGTACTGCGAATTCGTAGCCAGTTTTTCACAACATCAGCAGGAAATTCTGGGTTCTTATGCTTGGCAATATCCGTCAAAGAGATGTAATCATCCGAGTGTGCATAGGACAATACCGCGATTTCGGTATCTTTGGCGTGAATAACTTCCTTGATAGGTTTTTCTTTTGGCATAGATAAGCCTCCTTTTTTATTCGTATTATCCCTGTTCACGAATAGATCCGTGAATGGGGATTTTTTATTTAGCTCGGCTGGAACTCGACCTTTACGACCAAACCGAGGATTTTTACGTTGGTTTTCTTCAGGTCAAAGACAAACGGCTGATGCACAGGATTGGTAGACTGCGGCATAAGGGTAACTATATCGCCGGTACGGGAAAAACGCTTGAGTGTTGCATCCTGATCGTCGATCAGAACGGCCGCTATCTCACCATTCTCCACAATATCCTGTCGGCGAATGATAACAATATCGCCGTCATAAATGCGGACTGCGTTCATGCTGTCACCGCGCACGCGCAGAGCAAAGTATTCCGCACCGCCGTTGAGATCGGTGAACGTGTAGCCCTCGATGTTCTCCTCTGCGTAGATCGGCGCACCGGCCGCGATACGGCCAAGAATGGGGATGCGCTTTAGGTGAGAGAAGTCAACCGGAACGGCATTGTCGGGAAGTTTGTTTGTTTGTTCCTTGATAGGTGCTTTGCCGGTCAGCGTGTTCATGTCTACATTATAGAAGTCGGCAAAAACTTCAAGGGTTTCCAGATCTGGCTCGCGCTTGCCGGTTTCATACATACCGATCGCACTGCGGGATATTTTCAGGGTGTTTGCAAGCTCCTGCTGGGACAGTCCTTTTCTTTTTCGCAAATAAGTGAGCATATCACTAAGTTGTGCCAAATGGATCGCCTCCTCATGTTGGTATCATAACACGACCCGTGACAAAAGTAAATAGAAAAATGTCACGAAATGTGTTGACAAAGATTGACGAGGTTGCTATAATAGCATTGTCACATAAAGTGACACGCAAGGAGGTGACAAAAATGACGATTGCAGAACGGCTTGTGCAGGCAAGAGGTAACATTCCGCGTGATATTGTAGCCAGTGCGGTAGGAATTTCGCTGTCTGCTATCTCGATGTACGAGAATGGACAGCGTGTACCGCGTGACGAGATCAAGGTCAAACTGGCGGATTACTACCACACGACCGTACAGGCTCTTTTTTTTGACACGGATAGTCACGATAAGTGACAAAAGCGAGGTGAGAAACAATGACTGAAAACACGCAAAAATCTATTAAGAAGGCACTTTGTTTTGAAAAAAACGGAGAAACATTTGCAGTTGAGATTAGTATTGCAAATGTTCCTCCGAAGCGCGAGCGAGATACCATAATCAGATGGTTGGATGAGCTCTATGTTAATGCAAAAATGGAGTTATGTTCTCATTAAAGGAAGGATAATTTTAGCCATTTCTTCTGGATGTTTAGCCAGTTCTTGCATAATAATTCGCTCCTGATCTTCGGATGTTAAGCCAGGACGGAGCATTTGCTGCAACAGGGTTGGTTGGGTACAGCAGAAATTGAGAAAATTTTTCATTACTTCCTGTTGTGGATCTGCTTTTTGTCCGAAAAGAGTGGGTACATAATTGGTAAATGCGCACAACTCCAAAAACTGGTTATCAGGCTTATTGGGATTTCGTTGATAGAAACCAAATCTTGAAATGAGCTTTGTTTTCAAATCTTCCATACCACCTGCTTCCAAAGAGTATTCGATATAGCGCAAGTGAGAAATATCGAAAGGAATTGAAGGTGCGTTTTGCTCACGGATAAGAATGGTGCGTGGACTGATGGCATGGCGTATACCGAGTTCATAAAATACATTCGGATTAGGATATGTGATGTCAGCAATAACATATTTGGAGTGCATTAACTTCATGAAAATATCATTGCTCATTGAGCCGGGATTCAGTTCTTCATCTGCTCGGATGACTTCAAGCGTGGAGTCGGCAGCTTGGATAGCTTGCTTGATAATGTAGTCGTATCGTTTACGCAGCTCATTTTCGGAAACAGTTACACCATTGTAAGTTTGTGTACCGATTGGCATAACAACAAAGCAAGAATTCGTCATAATAAGACCTCCTTTGTCAATATTATAGCAAATGCTGGATTAGGGTACAAGCGTAAAAGTGAGGTGCAAACCAATGATTTTCCCAATTACCGCTTTATGCGTATTGTCGTTCGCCTTAGGCTGGACTGTACGCAGCTGCGTATATCAGTTCCTGCGCTGGCGTGCCTTAGACAATCTGGCAAAGGCCGTACGACGAGCGCTCGATGACAGCAATTCGGAGGAGAACCGATAAAATGGCAGAACAGAAACAAATACTGCGCATTTCGTCCACGGATAATATTCGCTACTCGGTGCTGCGGTTGCTGCATGAATGCCTTGCGGCGGCAGCAAGAAAGGGCGATGCCCAATCAGCTATTGCGCTGTCAAAATACATTTTCAAGGAATTTGATGAGCGAGATATGCTGCTTTATGTAGAAACGACGCAATACGAGCTGGAAACAAGAAAGCATGTACGAGAACCCATCAAGAAGGGTGGTGATGCTTCATGATTTACCTCCTATCGGACACTGCTTTATGGGCGATGCTCATTCTGGTGCAGATTCACCCGTTGAAGAACAGGCTGTTCCATCAGCCTATCGACATGTTCTGTGCAGTATTTTACATCGGTTTGGCTGCTCTGATCTGCATTGCACGGATGGCAGCTAAGTTTATCACATAAGAAAGGAGAATTCACATGACGGACAAGCGTGAAACCTACACTGCAAAAGAATGCGCACAACGTCTGGGCATGAACCCTAACTCGCTGCGCAACCTGATCCGCACCAAGCAGGTGCCGTTCGGCATCGCGTACCGCCAGCCGAGCGGGCGCGTTCACTGCATTATTCCCAAGGCCGCGTTCGAGAAGTTCATGGCCGAGGGTGTCGGCACGGAATGAAAAAGGAGATGAAACCCTATGTCTAACAACAACTTCGCAGAAACCCTCGCCTCGGTCGCATCCGAGTTCGGCGTAGAGGACACCGCAAAGCACGGCCGCGGCATCAAGCCGAGCAAGCGCCCGTACTTCCGCTGGACGGATGAGCAGCTCGAGCAGTTGGCAACGCTGCGCGACGAGGGCAAGTCTGCGAATGAGATCGCGGAGGCGCTGGGCGTATCCCGCGATAAGGTCATCACCAAGCTGGCCGCCATGGCAGCACGGCAGCGGACCGGCGGCAAGACGCCGGAGCAGGTCGAAGAACCGCCGACGACTGAACCGCCGGACGATGAGGACATACTTGTTGCCGCTCCGGTGCCTAAATTATATGTGTCCGATGAAGCCTTCGACCGCATGATCTTCACGGCGTTTGACGCTGTGGTCGGTCGGGTGGACGACTTCAACAAGATGGCTGCCTGCTGGCGCAAGGCTTTGTCGGTCATCGAGCAGGAAATCCGCAAGCTGTCGTACATCATCGAGCAGCACCCTGACGCCGATGTGTCGGTCTGCGAGATCGCGGCTGTTATCGCCTACGACGAGATCAAGGCGTGAAAAAAGCCGCTGTCGGGACGGCAATCCCAATCAGCGGCAAGTCAAAATAATTCACCATCATAATAACATGAAGTTAGGAGAAAAGCAATGATTAAGATTATCAGCACGGAAAAGAACGGCGAACCCACCTTTACGGTCGATCTGACCGGCGACATCAAGCATATTGCAGCGGAAATCAGCTACGCAATCGCCGGTATTCACACTACGATCAAGAAGCAGAACAAGGAGTATGCGAAAGTGTTTCGTACGGAGATCATGAACGCGCTCTGCCGCGAGGCCGCTCTGGCATGGGGTGATGTATGCGGTCCCGATCTGCACTGCCGCGCACTGATCGTCCGCAAGGGTGAGAAGCTGAATGGTGACGACATCGCTGACCTGCTGCGCCGCGGCGTGCCGGTAGAGCTTGTGAAGCAGCTGATGAAGGAGGTCGAGTAACCATGACCGACCCCATCAAGATCACCTCGCTCGAGGCGGAGAACGTCAAGCGCGTGCGTGCGGTGCAGCTGCATCCAAGCGCAACCGGCCTGACCATCATCGGCGGGAACAACAACCAGGGCAAGACCTCGCTGCTGGACACGATCGCGTGGGCGCTCGGCGGCGACCGATTCCGTCCCTCTATGGCGACCCGTGAGGGCAGCACCATTCCGCCGCACATCAAGGTCACGCTGTCCAACGGCCTGATCGTCGAGCGCCGCGGCAAGAACAGCGACCTCAAGGTCATCGATCCATCGGGCAGCAAGGCAGGACAGCAGCTTCTCAATGCCTTTATCGAGCAGCTTGCACTCGATCTGCCGCGCTTTATGCAGGCGAGCGACCGCGAAAAGGCGGACACGCTGCTCCGCATCATCGGTGTGGGCGAACAGCTTGCCGTACTCGAGCGCAAAGAGCAGGAGCAGTACAACGAGCGCCTTGCCATCGGCCGCATTGCCGACCAGAAAGCCAAGTACGCGAAAGAGCAGCCGTACTGGCCGGATGCACCGGACGAGCTCATCTCCGCAAGTGACCTCATACGTCAGCAGCAGGCAATCCTTGCCCGCAACGGCGAGAACCAGAGCAAGCGGGCGATGGCAAGCCTGCTCGAGCAGCAGGTGAGCACCCTGACCGCGCGTGTGGATGAGCTGCACCGTCAGCTGCAAACCGCCGAGGACGAACTCACCGCCAAGACGGCTGACCTTGCCACCGCACGCAAGACCGCCGAGCAGCTTGTGGATGAGAGCACTGAGGAGCTGGAACGCAGCATTGCCGACATCGAAACCATCAACGCCAAGGTGCGCGACAACCTCAACCGTGAAAAGGCCGAAGAAGATGCACGCGCCTATCAGCAGCAGTACGACAGCCTGACCGCCGAAATTGAACAGCTCCGCGAGGACAAGCGCGCGCTGCTCGACGGCGCCAAGCTGCCGATGGAGGGCCTCGGCGTTGCGGACGGCGCACTGACCTATCACGGACAGAAATGGGATAATATGTCCGGCAGTGAGCAGCTGCGGGTGGCGACCGCCATTGTGCGCTGTCTGAAACCGCAGTGCGGCTTCGTGCTGCTGGACAAGCTGGAGCAGATGGATCTCGGCACGCTGCGTGAGTTCGGCGCGTGGCTGGAGAGCGAGGGCTTACAGGCCATCGCAACGCGCGTTTCGACCGGTGACGAGTGCTCCATCATCATCGAGGACGGCTATGTGCAGGGCGAGGAACAGCCTTTACCTGACGAGCCGCAGAACACATGGAAAGCAGGTGCATTTTAATGCAGATCATTCGCGGAAAACAGAAGACCGCGCTCAAGGTTGTCGTGTACGGTCCGGAGGGCATCGGCAAGTCTACGTTTGCCGCACAGTTCCCGAATCCGCTGTTCATCGACACCGAGGGCGGCACAAAGCACATGGACGTCGCTCGCACGCCTAAGCCGACCAGCTGGGTCATGCTGCTCGGTCTGGTCAAGGAGTGCATTGCCGACCCGAGCCTGTGCGGCACGCTCATCATCGACACGATGGACTGGGCGGAGCTGCTGTGCAGCCGCTACGTCTGCGACAAGGCGCAGAAAAAGAGCATTGAGGAGTTCGGCTACGGCAAGGGCTACACCTATCTGATGGAGGAGTTCGGCAGCCTGCTGAATACGCTCAATGAGCTGGTCGAGCGCGGCGTGAACGTAGTCGTGACGGCGCACGCCAAGATGCGGAAATTTGAGCAGCCGGACGAGCTCGGCGCATACGACCGCTGGGAGATGAAGCTGTCCGCCAAGACCGCGCCGCTCGTCAAGGAGTGGGCGGACATGGTGCTGTTCGCCAACTACAAGACGTTCGCCGTCAAGACCGAGAACGGCAAGACCAAGGGGCAGGGCGGCGAGCGCCGGATGTACACCACCCATCACCCGTGCTGGGATGCCAAGAACCGCTTCGGCCTGCCCGGCGAAATGCCGTTCGACTATGCCGGAATCGCCCATATCATCGGGGACGAAAAAAATATTCGGTCAATTACTGAACCGAATGAACCGTTAGCGGTCAATTCTGCGGACGAAACGCCGGATAAGTGTAAGGACGTTTCCGATGCACCCGCACAGGCGGCAGTAAGCGAACCGGCGAAACCGGACGGCACCGTGCCGGACATTCCGGCAGGTATCCCGCAGGCGCTGCGCGACCTGATGCAGGCCAACAACGTCACCGCGACCGACATTCAGACCGCCGTTTCCGCCAAGGGATATTTCCCGCTCGGCATGGAGATCACCGACTATCCGGCGGATTTCGTGAGCGGCTGCCTGATCGGTGCGTGGGATCAGCTCTATCAGGTCATTCTGAAAGAGCGCAAGGACATTCCGTTTTAATCAAGGAGGACAATCATTATGAACGACAACATTCTGGATCAGGAGCTCGGCTGGGAAGACGAGATCGAAAACGAGGGCAGTCCGCGCCGTGTGCTCGAGCCGGGCGAGTACCCGTTTACCGTACTGGGTTTTGAGCGTGCCCGCTACGCAGGCAGCGAAAAGGTAGCGCCGTGCAATCAGGCTATCCTGCATCTGCGCGTGGATGCGCCGGACGGCGAGAGCGAGATGAACGTCAACCTGTTCTTGCTTAAGCGCTTTGAGTGGAAGCTGTGCCAGTTCTTCACGTCCATCGGCCTGCGCCAGCACGGCGAAAAGCTGCGTATGAACTGGGCGGCTGTCACCGGCAAGACCGGCCGCTGCCGCATCACCAAGCGTACTTACAAGGACAAGACCGGCGCAGACCGCGAAACCAACGATCTGGACGAGTTCCTCGATCCGCTGGGTGCGCCGTCCATGCAGCAGGCGGGCGGCTTTACGCCGGGAGCATTCTAATATTATGGAACTGCGACCGTATCAGCAGGCGGCGCGTGAAGCGGTCGAGAACCGCTGGGAGCAGGGTGACGACAGCACCCTGCTTTCTATTCCCACCGGCTGCGGAAAGACTGTCATTTTTGCGAAGATTGCCGAGGACAGGGTGCGGCAGGGCGATCGCGTGCTCATCCTCGCGCACCGCGGCGAGCTGCTCGATCAGGCCGCCGACAAGCTGCACACCGCGACCGGACTTTCCTGCGCGACTGAGAAAGCCGAGCAGAGCTGTCTGGGCAGCTGGCTGCGTGTAGCGGTCGGCTCGGTGCAGACCCTTATGCGGCCCAAGCGCCTGGCGGCGTTCCCGCGGGACTACTTCGGCACCATCATCATCGACGAAGCGCATCACGCGGTATCCGACAGCTACGGACGTATCCTGAATCACTTCGACAGCGCAAAGGTGCTCGGCGTAACCGCAACACCCGACCGAGGCGATATGCGAAACCTCGGCAGCGTGTTTCAGTCGCTGGCGTATGAGTATTCGCTGACAAAGGCCATCCGCGAGGGCTACCTCGTGCCCATCAAGGCGCTGACCGTGCCGCTCAAAATGGATTTGACCGGTGTCGGCGTGCAGTCCGGTGACTTTAAGCCGGGCGACCTCGACAGTGCGCTCGACCCGTACCTCTACCAGATCGCGGACGAGATGGCAAAGACCTGTGCCGACCGCAAGACCGTTGTGTTCCTGCCGCTCGTTAAGACCAGCCAGAAATTCCGCGATATTCTGTGTTCGCGCGGCTTCCGTGCAGCAGAAGTGAACGGCGAATCGCCCGACCGCGCGGAAATCCTTGCGGCGTTCGACCGCGGCGAGTACAACGTGCTGTGCAACAGTATGCTGCTCACCGAGGGCTGGGACTGCCCGAGCGTCAACTGCGTTGTGGTGCTGCGCCCGACTAAAGTACGCAGCCTGTACAGCCAGATGGTAGGCCGCGGCACGCGCCTGTTTCCCGGCAAGACCGACCTGCTGCTGCTGGATTTCCTGTGGCATACCGAGCGGCACGAGCTTTGCAGACCGGCGCATCTGGTCTGCGAAACCGCCGAGGTGGCCGAGAGCATGACCGAGAGTGCAGCCGAGCAGGGCGGTCCGGTGGACATTCTGGAAGCTGCCGAGCAGGCCGAGAGCGATGTGGTGCAGCAGCGCGAGGAATCCCTCGCCAAGCAGCTGGCGGAGATGAAAAGCCGCAAGCGCCGTCTGGTGGACCCGTTACAGTTTGAGCTGTCCATTCAGGCGGAGGATTTAGTAGGCTACACGCCCGCATTCGGCTGGGAGATCGCGCCGCCGAGTGAAAAGCAGCTCGGCGCACTGGAAAAATGGGGCATCCGCCCGGACGAGATCGAATGCGCGGGCAAGGCAGCAAAGCTGCTCGACCGTCTGGCGGCACGCCGCACCGAGGGTCTGACAACGCCCAAGCAGATTCGCTTTCTGGAGGGCAAGGGCTTTACGCACGTCGGCACCTGGCAGTTTGAGCAGGCAAAGCAGCTCATCGACCGCATTGCCGCCAACGGCTGGCGCATTCCGCGCGGCATCGACCCGAAAACCTACATGGGATAATGGAGGATAAATGAAGCAGGACGAACTCGATCTCCGGCAGGCGCTGGACTACATCGACCCGAGAGAACTCTCGTACAGCGAGTGGGTCGGCGTCGGCATGGGACTGAAAGAAGCAGGCTATCCCGTCGGTCTGTGGGAGGACTGGTCAAGACGGGACGGCGGGCGCTACCGCACCGGCGAGTGCGCCCGCAAGTGGGACAGCTTTCGCGGAACGGACACGCCTATCACGGCGGGAACCATCGTGCAGATGGCGCAGCGAGGCGGCTGGCAGCCGAACGGCGGCGACTGTGAACTCGGCTGGGACGATGAGATCGGCGGCAGTGAGCCGTACCGTGTGATTGACCCGCACTGGGTCGAGGCGCAGGAGATTGCCGAACCCGCCGAGTGGCATCCGGCGCAGCAGCTCATCACCTACCTCGAAACGCTGTTCGACAGCGAGGAGCACGTCGGCTACGTCACCCGCTCGTTCTCGAACGAGGACGGCAAGGCCATGCCGACCAAGGGCGACTGGGCGCGAACCGCCGGTCAGCTGATACAGGCGCTCTCTGCCTGCGGCGACGACATTGGCAGCGTGCTCGGTGACTACGACCCGGCGGTCGGCGCGTGGATCCGCTTCAACCCGCTCGACGGCAAAGGCATCCGCAACGAGAACGTCACCGCGTTCCGCTACGCGCTCGTCGAGTGCGACGGCATGGACATCGACCGCCAGAACGCGCTCATCCGCGAACTGGAGCTGCCGGTGGCGTGTCTGGTGCACTCGGGCGGCAAGAGCGTGCACGCCATTGTACACATTGATGCACCCGACTACCCAGAGTACCGCAAGCGGGTCGAATACCTGTACACGGTCTGCCGCAAGAACGGTCTGGAACTCGACCAGCAGAACCGCAATCCGTCGCGCCTGTCGCGTATGCCTGGCGTGCTGCGAAAGGGACACAAGCAGTTCCTCATCGACACCAACATCGGCAAGACGGACTTTGCCGAGTGGCGCGAGTTCATCGAGAGCGCGACCGATGATCTGCCCGACCCGGAGAGCATGAGCGCGGTCTGGGACGAGATGCCGCCGCTGGCTCCGGCGCTCATCGGCGGCGTGCTCCGGCAGGGACACAAGATGCTGCTTGCCGGACCGTCCAAGGCGGGCAAGTCGTTCGCACTGATCGAGCTGACCATCGCCATCGCCGAGGGCAAAAGCTGGCTCGGCTTCGACTGTGCACAGGGCAGAGTGCTGTACGTCAACCTCGAGCTTGACCGCGCCTCCTGCCTGCACCGCTTCCGCGATGTGTACAGCTGCCTCGGCTGGAAGCCTGAGCACCTCGACAACATTGACATCTGGAACCTGCGCGGCAAGTCCGTGCCGATGGACAGGCTCACGCCCAAGCTGATTCGCAGAGCCATCAAGAAGGACTACATCGCGGTCATCATCGACCCCATTTACAAGGTCATCACCGGCGACGAGAACTCCGCCGATCAGATGGCGAACTTCTGCAACCAGTTCGACAAGGTGTGCACCGAACTCGGCTGCGCGACCATCTACTGCCACCACCATTCCAAGGGTGCACAGGGCGGCAAGCGCTCGATGGACCGCGCGAGCGGCTCCGGCGTGTTCGCCCGCGACCCGGATGCGCTGCTCGACCTCATTGAACTCGAGGTGTCGGACGACCTGCGCGTGCAGATGGAGAACAACGCCGTCTGCCGTGTGTGCGGCGCGGCGCTCGAGGCAGCAGGAAAGAGCGACGAGGTATCGCAGGACGACCTGTGCAGCCAGCGTGCCGCCATGGATGCCTGCAAACGGCTGCTCTCCGGCGTGGACTACAATCACCTGCTCGACCGCATCGCGGACACGAGAAAAGAGGTGCAGGCACGGACGGCGTGGCGCATCGAGGGCACGCTGCGTGAGTTCCCGAAGTTCCCGCCGGTCAACCTGTGGTTCGAGTTTCCGGTGCACCGGCTGGATGGCAACGGCGCTTTGCAGGACATCAATCCGGACGAGGCTGCTCCGGCATGGCAGCGCGGTGCAAAGGCCCGCAAGGGCAAGGCAAAGCAGGCGAAGCAGAGCAAGAAGGAAGCGTTCGATACGGCGTACAATGCCCTGTGCCTGGGCGGGGATGCGCCGACCGTGCAGGACATGATCGAATACTACACCGAGCAGAACGAGGACGGGGAAATGCAGGCACCGGCACAGCGGACAGTCTACCGCTGGGTCAAGGACTACGGATATACGATAGATAAAAATACTGGCAAAATCTTGAATGACACGACCTGAAATTTAAGGTCATGGCAAGAGTGTCACGACCTTTGACACGACCTTGCGTTTTAGGTGGTGGCGCTGTTGTCATAACCTGTGACACGACCTTGATTTTAGGTCATGGCGGCAGTGTCGCCACGACCATATATATACTACGTATATATTTTTGGCAATGTCACAAGTGACACAACCAGGTGGGTCAGTGTGTGAACGCACTCACCATGTGAGGGGGCTTTGAAGGCGCCCCTCACAGATGGTTGGAGAGCGCACACACGACTGGACCCGTCGCGCGAGAGGAGAGAAGAAGAAAATGGTAACGCAGTTTTTCATGGCGATGCGCCCGCCGACGTGTACGGCGCAGGAGAAGCAGGTGCGCGTGGTGCATGGCAAGCCGCAGTTCTACGAGCCGCAGACGCTCGCCGCCGCCCGCGCAAAGCTGTGCGCTCACCTCGGGCAGCACCGGCCGGAACAGCCGTATACAGGCGGCGTGCGGCTCGTAGTGAAGTGGCTGTTCCCGCGAGGAAAACACCCGGACGGCAGCTACCGCACGACAAAGCCGGATACAGACAACCTGCAGAAGCTGCTCAAGGACTGCATGACCGCCGAGCACTTCTGGACGGACGATGCGCTGGTGTGCTCGGAGATCACGGAGAAATTCTGGGCGGACACGCCCGGCATCTGGATTCACATCGAGCCGGTGGAGGGCTGATATGGACTTTGAGGAGATGAACCAGCGGGCATACGACCGCAAACCCGAGCCGGACGGTCTGACACCCGCCGAGCGCATGATCTGGCTGGCGCTGCGGCTGCTGTATGAGCTGCACTTTCACGGCGGTCTGACCCGTGAGGGGGGCGTGGCGTATAAGCAGGAGCTGAAAAAAGATTACGAGCGTAACCTCACGCAGGAGGCCGAGTGGCTGCGTGCCGGTACGGCAATGAAGCTGCTGCGGCAGAGCGAGAACCCCGAGGTGAAGAAGATCGTCGGGGAAGTTGAAACGATGTTTTGAGGAGGAGAACAATGGCGAAGTGTAAATTTTGCGGACAGGGTGTGCGGACTGCACCCGTGTTCCATCCGGCCTGCTGGGAGCAGACGGTGAACAAACTTGCAAGCGAGTTCTGTGATGAGTATTGCAAGTTTCCGTTTGAGATGGACTATGAGGCGTTGGTAGACAAGTGCGAGCAGTGCCCGATGGTACGGCTGAAGGAGTTGGGAGGGGAAGTATGATTTTAGAGTTGACCAAACAGAACATCTTGAACCTGACGAATGAGAGCAAGCGCAAGGCTATCCTTGCCGCATGGCGCAGCTGGGGTATCTGGCACAAGGCGCCCGAAATCGGGCTTAGTGTGTACCGGCTCGACCTGCCGGACGGCTCGTTCTTTACGGCCAGCTGGTATGAGGGCGACGACTTCTTTCCGGGCGGCAGCATGGGCATGGGCAATGTCAACCGTCCGCGCTTCAATCTCTGCGACAAGGGCGGCAAGTTGAAAGCCGGGAGCAAGGCCGAGAGCCTGCTGACGGACAAGCTCAAAGAGCTGCGGAAGGAGCTGCTGGAGCGGGAGAGCAACGGCCATGCTTGAAACCAACCATTGCTACTGCATGGATTGCATGGAGGGAATGGCGCAGTTCCAAGACGGCTGTTTCGATCTCGCTGTGGTAGACCCTCCGTACTTTAGCGGACCGGAACGCCGCCACTATTACGGCTCCAACGTAAGCCGAACCAGAGTGCGGCGCAATTATTACCCTGTATCAGCAGCATGGAAAGTGCCGGGAAAGGCATACTTTGACGAATTGCGGCGAGTGTCGAAGCACTACATCATTTGGGGCTGCAATTATTTCAGCTATGATTTTGCGCCCGGCCGGATTGTGTGGGACAAATGCAACCAAAGCTCGAGTTTCTCGGATTGCGAGATTGCCGCCACCGACCTGTTTACCAGCGTGCGTCTGTTTCGGTATATGTGGAGCGGTATGCTGCAGGGGAAAAGCGTTGCGGAGGGGCATATTCAGCAAGGAAATAAGGCACTCAATGAGGTGCGTATTCACCCGACACAAAAGCCGGTTGCGCTGTATGACTGGCTGTTTCAGCGTTATGCGTCGCCGGGTATGCGCGTGCTGGATACCCATTTAGGGAGTGGCAGCAGCCGGATCGCGGCATACAAGGCTGGACTGGATTTCACAGGTTTTGAAATCGACCGGACATATTTCGATGCTGCCGAAAAGCGGTTTAGCAAATTTGCAGATCAAATCAGTTTGTTTTATGGGAAAGGAGCGGACACATATGAAAACCGATGAGCTCATCAAGGCCCTCGGACAGCTGAAAGTGCAGACCGGCTCTCTGGTCTGCCTTGGATGCGGGCATGAGCATAACTGCGGGGTGCATGGCTGCGCCCTGATCCGCGAGGCGGTGAACCAGCTGATCGAGCAGAACGGCTGGATCAACGCCAGGGGGCGCCTGCCGGAACGTGGTGTGCCGGTGCTGACGTACAACAAGTGGGGACGTGCAAGAGTGGAAACGCTGCGTACCTGGGACGAGCAGCCGTATTTTGTCGGCGGGCTGAAAGCCGGAACCGATGTGCTGTTCTGGCGGCCGCTGCCGCAGTTGCCGGAGGTGCAGGAATGACAATCACTGATTTGCTGGTCAATTTGGACTGTATCCTGTGGCTGGTTCTGTTCTTCATTGTGCTGCACCGGGTCAACTTCTGGGACGGGAAATTCCGTGAGCTGCACGAGGAACTGACGCGAACGATTCGGGAGGAGGACAAAGAATGAACGATTTTAGTGGCCCGGTAGATAAGAAAACGGCGAAAAACCTGCTGAAACTATGCAGGAAGACCATTCCGGTTATGACACTGCTGGACGCATACACCATTCAGGCTATTCTGCATGGAGCGGAATGGCGTGCCAAAGAGAGGGATGACACCCATGACGATTAACCAGGCAATCCGCATCCTCGACCCGGAAACGACAGCCGAGGAGCTGGCAACGATTGAATACTACGGCGGTCTGCACGGCCGCGAGAAGATGGTAGCCGCCTGCGACGAGGCCTGCCGCATAGCGGTTCAAATTATGAGAAAATATCTGGAGGAGAACAAGGACAATGACTGAATACAGCTGCAAAGTACGGCGTTACTTAGCATGGAGGTACGGCGATGAAGAAAAAGCGTGTCAATCCGCACAGGCGTCCGGCGACACTGGCGGACGTACAAAAGGCAAAGAAAGCCGCACAGAACGAGGCGGTAACAACAGCATGGGCAATCTTTTTCTCGGCGCTGCGGGATAAGGAGGGCTTCGGCTACACACGGCTCCGGCGGGTCTGGGACGAGGTAAACTACCTCGCGGACAGCGTTTCCAAGGGCTATGTGTCGATCGTCGATCTCGAAAAGGAACTCGAAGACTACGGAATCACGTTGAGGTAGGATTATGACAACTAAGGATTGGCTGAACCGCGGGTGGGCACTCGACCGCGAGATTACGGCTTTGGAGAGTGCCAAGCGCCGGGCATATGACCGCTGTGTGTCAGGCGTGGCATCGGTGAGCGGTGCACCGGGCGGCGGCGGTGCCTCAGATGGCGGCTTGAGCCGCTACGCCGACTTTGCCGCGGCGCTGGATGCCCAGATCGACAAGCTGATCGACATCAAGCAGGAGATCGCGGACGTTATCGCGCAGGTACCGGATTCGTCGCTGCGTGCGCTGCTGGTACGGCGGTACATGAATTTTGAGAAGTGGGAGGTTATCGCCGTTTGTCTGAACTATTCCCGTAGGCAGGTAACACGGCGGCACGGACAGGCGCTGAAAGAGGTCGGCAGGATTCTCGCTGAGAATGATGTCCTTTAATGTCCCACTAAGTCATGCTATACTGGTATCATGAAGTTCAGCGGGAATGAAACTTAGGTCCCGCATTTCTCCTGCTTCATAGCATTGGAAACACCTCCGGAAGAGCACTCTTGGAAACAAGGGTGCTTTTTCGTGCCCAGAATTCAGAAAGGACGGTGCAGAATGGCAAAAGGCAAATATCAGGAATGGCTTACGCCGGACGGCATCACCCGTCTGGAAGCGTGGGCGAGGGATGGTCTGACAGATGAGCAGATCGCAGCCAGGATCGGCATTACGACCAGCACGCTGTACGACTGGAAAAACAAATACTCGGAGTTTTCGGAGGCCCTAAAAAGGGGAAAAGAGGTCGTAGACATCGAAGTTGAGAACGCTTTACTCAAGCGTGCGCTCGGCTACGACTACACCGAGGAGCGCGTAGAGCGCAGTCAGGATGGCGGAAAGAAGAGCATCAAGACCGTGCAGACGGTCAAACACATTCCGCCGGACACGACCGCGCAGATCTTCTGGCTGAAGAACCGCCGACCGGACAGGTGGCGCGACAAGCAGCAGATCGAGCACTCCGGCACTCTCGAGGTGGAAAACCCGCTTGCCGGTCTGACCACCGAGGAGCTGCGTAAGCTGGCGGACGATGGTTGACCCTCGCATTCGCAGGGCGGCTCGTATAGAGCTTGCCCGGCGTGATTTCTGGTCGTTCTGCAAGCTGATGGCGCCGGACTTCTACCGCGAGGACCGGCCGTACCTCAAGACGCTGTGCAGGCGCTTACAGGCGTTCTGTGAGAGCGACCGCAAGGTGTTGGTGGTCAATATGCCGCCGCGCCACGGCAAGAGCCGCACAGCGGTGCTGCTGAGCCAGTGGCTGTTTGGGCGCGATCCGTCCGAGCAGATCATGACCGGCAGCTACAACGAAACGCTGTCCACGACGTTCGCACGGGCGGTCCGCGACGGCATTGCGGAGGAACGGTTTGACCCGAGCCGCATTGTGTTTTCGGACATTTTCCCGCAGACACGCATCAAGTACGGCGAGGCCGCCGCAGGCAAATGGGCGCTTGAGGGACAGTACGCGAGCTATCTTGCGACCTCTCCGGGCGGCACGGCGACCGGCTTCGGCGCACGCAAGCTGATTCTCGATGACCTGATCAAGAAGGCCGAGGAGGCTTTTAACGAGGGCGCACTCGACAAGCAGTGGCAGTGGTTCACGGATACGATGCTGTCCCGAACCGAAACCGGCTACAAGATCGTTATCATCATGACGCGCTGGGCGACCGGCGATCTCGCAGGCCGTGCGCTGGAGCACTGGCCAGATGCGGAACTCATCACGATGAAAGCCTTGCAGGACGACGGCACGATGCTGTGCGACGCGGTTCTCACCCGTGAGGACTATGAGGACAAGGTTCGCACGATGAGCGAGGAGATCGCGTCAGCGAACTACCAGCAGCAGCCGATCGACCTGAAAGGCCGTCTGTACAGCAGCTTCAAGACCTACACAGACATTCCGCGCGATGCCAACGGCAAGCCGCTGTTCACGCATATCCGCAGCTACACCGACACGGCGGACACCGGCGCGGACTATCTGTGCAGCATCATCTACGGCGAGTATAACCACGAGGCCTATGTGCTCGACATCTACTACACCAAGGACCCGATGGAGATCACCGAGCCGGAAACCGCACGGCGGCTGCTGGCGCACGGCGTAAACCTTGCGAAAATCGAGAGCAACAACGGCGGCCGCGGCTTTGCCCGCAACGTGCAGGAGCAGCTTCGGCGGCTCGGCTCCAACCGCTGCCGTGTGGAGTGGTTCCACCAAAGCGAGAACAAGGTCGCGCGTATCCTCACCAACTCAACGTGGGTGCAGGATCACATTTATTTTCCGGTGAACTGGCGCGACCGCTGGCCGGAGTACGCAAAAGCAATGTTACATTACCAGAAAGAGGGCAAGAACGCCCACGATGACGCTCCCGACGCGACAACCGGCGTTGCGGAGCAGTTTACCAGAAAAGGAGGGGTCAGCGTATGGTGAAAGTGAACAGCCGCACGATTCAGCGGCTTTTGCAGGGGCACGGGAAGTTCATCCGCGCAGCGGACGAGGCTCGGCGCTATTACAGCAACGTCAACCGCATCAAGCAGGACAACAGCGTTTTGCAGCGGCAGGCAGAAACCGAGCAGGCGCTCGGCAATCCGCTGCACCTCGCGGACAACCGCATTTCGCACTCGTGGCATAATCTGCTCGTGACGCAGAAGGTTTCCTACGCGCTGAGCTATCCGCCGGTGTTCGATGTGGGGAGCAAGACTGCCAACGAGCGGATTGCAGAGATTCTCGGAGATCAGTACACTGCAACGGCCATGCAGCTCGGCATTGACGCGAGCAACACCTCGGTCGGCTGGCTGCATTACTGGCGCGGCACAGACGGCAGGTTCCGCTACCACACCGTAGACCCGGAACAGATCGTGCCGGTGTTCTCCGGTACGCTGGAGAGCGATCTCGTCGGCGTGCTGCGCTGCTACACCATGCTCGACCCGCAGAGCGGCCAGACCGTACAGGTGTGCGAATACTGGGATGACACGACCTGCCGGTTCTACCGTCAGAACGGCGTGTCCGGCAACTACACCTACTTCGAATATCCGGAAGTCGGGCGGGAGCTGCGGCACGGCCTCGGCGCGGTGCCGTTCATCCCGTTCTACAACAACGCCGACCGGCGGGGTGACCTGCCGCTGTACCGCGACCTGATCGACGCCTACGACAAGGTGGTTTCCGGCTTCGCCAACGACATGGAGGACGTGCAGGAGGTCATCTTCGTCATCAAGAACTACGGCGGCACGGACAAGACCGAGTTCATGAGCGACCTCAAAAAGAGCAAGCTCATCAAGGTTGAGGGGGACGGCGGCGTGGACACCATCCGCGCGGAGATCCCGTTTGAGGCGCGGAACGCATTCCTCGAAAGAACCCGCCGTCAAATTTTCGTTTCCGGCATGGGTGTTGACCCGAACCCCGAGAATTTCGGAAATTCGTCCGGCGTGGCGCTCAAGTACCTGTACAGTCTGCTGGAGCTCAAGGCCGTGATGCTGGAAACGCAGTTCCGCAGCGGCTTTGCCGAGCTGGTACGCGCTATCTGCCGTCTGGAGGGTATCGCACAGCCGAAACGCATTCTCCAGACATGGACACGCAACATGGTGCAGAACGACCTCGAAACCGCGCAGATCGCGCAGCAGTCGGTCGGCATTATCTCGGACAGAACCATTCTCGCAAACCATCCGTGGGTAGACGATGCCGAGAACGAGCAGAAGCAGCTGGAAAAGGAACAGCAGGCGGCAGCCGAGAAGCAGCCGCAGTTCCGGTTCCCGCCAAAGGACGGTGCAGGCGATGGCAGCAGCGGATAAGGTCAGCGGCGCCTACTGGCGCAAACGCGCCATCGAGCTGGCCGAAAAGCAGAAGCAGGAAGATGATGACCTGTGTCTGCGGTTCCATCGGGAATACGAACGTATCCTGCACGAACTGGACAAGGAAATTTCGATCTTCTATGGCCGCTATGCCGCAAACGAGAGCGTTAGCATGGCAGACGCACGCAGGCTGCTGCGGGATGCAGAGCTGGAGGACTTCCGGATGTCGCTGGACGAGTTCCGGGATAAGGCGCTTGCCGGCGGCTTTGACAAGGAATTGGAGGAGGTTTATCTCCGGTCGCGTATCTCGCGCTTACAGGCGTTGCAGACGCAAGTCGAACTGCGTATGATGGAGCTGTTCGGCTCTCAGCGCGATGTTCTGCGCGACCATTTACAGGAGCGCTATACCGACACCTACTACCGCACGGTGTACGCCGTCAGCCAGCAGGCCGATGTGACGAGTACCTTTGCCCGCATTGACCCGCAGACGGTCGAGAAGATACTCGCTACGCCGTGGGCCGGCAGCGAGTTTTCGTCCCGCATCTGGGCGGACAAGGACAAGCTGACCCGTGAGCTGATGCAGACGCTCTCGCGCGGCTTTGTCCGCGGCGACTCGCTCGATCGTATGACGAAAGAGTTCGCCCAGCGCATGGGCGTGTCCGAGAGCAGGGCTGCAACGCTCATCCACACCGAGAGCGCCCACATGGCGGCTGAAGCCGCCGAACAGGGATACCGGGAAACCGGTGTCCAGTCCTATCGGTTCGAGGCGGCACTCGACCTCAAGACCTGCTCGGTGTGCGGCGCTCTGGATCAGCGCGAGTTTCCGCTCGCAGAGCACGAAACCGGCATCAACTATCCGCCGCTGCACCCGCGCTGCCGGTGTACCACCGTCCCGGTGACGGAGTTCCGGCTCGGCAGTAAGCGTGCCGCCAGAAATCCCGCGACCGGCAAGACCGAGTATGTCGAGAAAAAGCTGACGTATGAGGAATGGCATAAGAAATATGTTGAAAACGACCCGGAAAATGCTATACTGGAATTGAGCAAGCGCGAAACAAGCGCACTGCAAAAGTATATCAGCGCAGAAAGCTACCCGCTGAACGACAAGCTACGCCGCGGCGAACCGCTCAGCGAAGCAGAGCAGCACTGGACGGAACGACTTGACAAGGCGCTGGATAAACTTCCGGTGTATGAGGGAACGGTATATCGTTCTCTGTCAAGCGACATGATACCGGATAAAGCTGCCTTTCTGGCAGCGCATGAGGTTGACGCGATCGTTACATATGACGCATACACGTCTACTTCTACGGAGGTATATGACCCGGATATGGATATTCAGCTGGTTATTCAGAGCAAATCCGGCCGAGATATGCGCGGTATCAACACAATCGAAAAGGAAATCCTTTTCAAAAGGAAGTCGCGTTTCATTGTTGACAGAAAGGAGGGCGACACCATATGGCTGACAGAAATTTAACCTTTGAGGACTTCAAGAGGCTGCCACCCGAGGAACGCAGCAGGCGATACGAAGAACTGTCCGACCATGACAAGTTTCTGGCACGCTGTTCGCAGCCGTCGGGCGTCCATGGTGTGCTGTGCAATACCTGTATCCATCGAAAGCGGATATGCTGCAAGGCGTTTTCGGACGGTATCCCGGGAGAGCACATGAATAAGCTGGACGCGGATCCAACAATCGAATGCGCACCGGGCATTCACTATCAACCGAAGAATTAACCACCAAGACAACCGTCAAGGTGGTTTTTTCATACCCATTTTTCGATGAAAGGAGCAAAAAACAATGGAATTTCTCAAAACCCTTTTTGAAAAGGGCGCACTGACCTGGGAGCAGTTCCAGCAGGCGGCAAAGGACGCAAAGTTTGAGGTGGTCAACGCTGCCGGCGGCGCTTACGTTCCCAAGGCCGACCTTGATACCAAGGCACAGGAGCTGACCACGGCGAACAACACCATCAAGGACCTGCGTGCCACCGCAAAGGCGTGGGACGGAAAGGACCCGAAGAAGCTGGAGGACGACCTCAAGGATCTCCAGACCAGGTACGACACCGACACCGCGAACATCCGCCGCGATGCGGCGATCGACCTTGCGCTGACCCGTGCCCATGCACGCGATCCGCAGCTGACCCGCGCGGCGCTCTCGATGGACGACATCAAGATCGGCGCGGACGGCAAGATCACCGGCCTTGACGCGCAGATCGAAAGTCTGAAAAAGGACAAGGCATGGCTGTTCGAGGAGGACGGCGCAGGTCAGTCCGGCAAGCAGGGCGACAAGGGTGGAAACCCGAACGGCGGTCAGGGCGGCGGCTACAATCCGCAGTCCGGCGGCAATCCGAACACGGTAAACGATCTCGGTTCCGCTCTCGCAGAAGTATACAACACCAACGGCTAACAGAAAGAAGGAATGAAAAATGCCTATCACTCTCGCACAGGCAAAGGTCGGCATGGCAAACCATGTGGACCAGCAGGTTATCGACCAGTTCCGCCGCGGCTCCATGCTGCTGGAGGCACTGACCTTTGACAACTCGGTATCGCCCGGTACCGGCGGCTCTACGCTGACCTATGGCTACACTCAGCTCAAGACCCCGGCAGGCGCGGATTTCCGTGACATCAACACCGACTACACCGAGACCGTGGCCGACCGCGAAACCAAGTCGGTTGACCTCAAGATCTTCGGCGGTACGTTCAAGATCGACCGTGTTCTCGCTAACACCGCGAACGGTCAGATCAACGAGGTGCAGTTCCAGCTCGAGGAGCACATCAAGGCGACCACCAACCTGTTCCACTACACCGCCATCAACGGCGACAAGGGCACCAAGGGCTTTGACGGTCTGGACACGCTGCTCGTCGGCACTTCCACCGAGATCAACGCAGACGCATCCAAGGCGATCAACCTGTCCACCTCGGCGGCGATCGACACTAACTACAAGACCGTGCTCGATATGCTCGACGAGTTCCTGTCCGAACTGGACGGCGTGCCGACCATGCTCATCGGCAATGCGGCGCTGCTGACCAAGATCCGCTCCTGCGCCCGCCGTGCCGGTTATCTGACCCACTCCGAGGACGCGTTCGGCCGTCAGATGAGCGGTTACAACGGCATTCCGTTCATGGATATGCAGTATTACTACGACACCGCCGAGAAGAAGGAAAAGCCGGTCGTACCGATCACGTCGCGTGAATACGGCGCATCTTCGTCCAAGACCACCGTTACCGGTCTGACCGACCTGTACGCTGTCCGTCTGGGTCTGGACGGTTTCCACGCCGTATCTCCGATGGGCGGCAAGGTGATCTCGACCACGCTGCCTGATTTCAGCACTGCAGGCCCGGTCAAGGCCGGTGATGTCGAGATGGTAGCGGCAACCGTGCTCAAGAAGTCCCGCGCTGCCGGCGTGCTGCGTAACTTCAAGGTAAAGTGAGGGAAGCGCTATGTACAAAATTAAGGCACCGAACGAGGAGTATGACCGCAAGATCGGCGGCGTGCAGTTCGTCAGTGGTGAGGCGCAGACGGATAACGAGTGGCTTGCAAGCTGGTTCTCCGGCCGTGCGGGCTTTACCGTGGAAACCGTGACCGCCGAGGAGGAAACCGAGCCGACCGAGGACAAACCGAGGGGGAAGCGCAGAAATGACAAGGGAAACGCTGATGCTGCGGGCGCAAAGCCTGCTGCCGAACCTGCCGCAGGAAACGCTTGAGTTCGCCTGCGATCTGGTGCTCGAGCAGATCTGTAATTACTGCAATCTGACCGAGGCGCCGGACGGCCTGACGAACACCGCAGCGCTTATGGTGCGCGGCCTGGTAAACAGCGTTCAGCTCCAGAACGAGAATATGCAGCCTGCCGCAAAGGGCGTGTCCAGAGGGGATACGTCCTTTTCCTTTGCAACCGCAGCGGAACAACTGGCGGCGCTGGCAGGCTCGGGTGCCTTCCTCACCGACTACAAGGCGCAGCTGAACGCCTATCGAAAGATGAGGTGGTAGTATGCTCGGCAATCCGGAGCTGGAACGGGCGCTGCTGGAGCAGACCTATGACGGCGTGATGACCGTCACCGGAACAAGCAAACAGGAAGTGGGCGGCGAAACCGTTGTTACGCCGGATGCAGTGCTGCACGAGAACATCCCGTGTGCGCTGTCGTTTTCGGGCACACCGGACAGCAAGACCGACGCGAACAGCGGTCAGATCAGCTATCAGGCGACGATCTACTGTGCGCCTGATCTGGCTGTTCCGGCAGGCTGCCGCATTGCGGTTCAGCAGTACGGCGCGACCTATCGGCTGAAATACAGCGGCGAGAGCGCGGTCTATCCGACCCATCAGCAGCTTTCCGCCGTCCGAGAGGAGCGAGCGTAATGGCTTCTTGGGGAAGCTGTGATTTTCACGAGCTGCGCGACTTAAACGAGCGCATTAAGGCCGCCGCAAGTGAGCAGGAAATGGACGCTTTCTACACCGGGCTGCTGGACGAGATGATGAACGGACTGGTTGACGATGTGAAATACCGCACGCCGGTCGATTCCGGCCATCTGCGGCGCAACTGGTTCATCAGCAAGGCAAAACGCAGCGGAAAGCACTACCGCGCGGAAATTTACAACAACATCGAGTACGCGCCGTGGGTCGAGAACGGCCACCGGCAGGAGGTCGGACGGTATGTTCCGGCCATCGGTAAACGTCTTGTGAACGGCTTTGTCGAGGGCAGGCATATGCTGCGGGAGGGTCTGTTCGACCTGCAAAAAGAAGCGCCGGACTTTATCAAGACCAAAAGCGAGGAATTTCTCAGCCGCATGATGGAGGGCAAATGATTAACGTAGTACAGGAAATCGTCGATAAGCTGCGCACGGTCTATCCATCGGCGCAGTACGACATTTACACCGAGCGTATCGAGCAGGGATTCTCTGCGCCGTGCTTCTCCATTCGGCAGCTTCGTGCGGACGTCACGCCGTACCCGTCCGGCCTGCATGAGATCGTGCAGCACATGGACGTGCGGTTCTTCCCGTCGGACGGCCGTCCGCAGGAGCAGTGCCGAGAGACTGCACAGACGCTCACGCTGCTGCTGCGGCGCACGGAAAGCCTGCGCGGCTCGAATCTCTCGTGGGAAATTACAGATGATGTGCTGCATTTCTTCGCGGACTACCGGCAGTTTGTCCGGGAAATCCCGGAAGATATTCCGATGGAGAATTTGCAGACCACCGTAGGAACGGAGAACGAAAATGGCAGTTAAACGCAAAACCGAGGCAGGAGCACCGGCGTTTACCGGCGCACAGCTCCTGACCTTCGACAGATACCGCGAGCGGCGCGACCTGCTGGGCGTGCTGCTCGACAAGGATCAGCGCTACACCTTTTCCGAGGTGGACGCGCTCATTGATAACTTTATGAAAGGCAAGGTGAATTAAATGGCTTTAGGCGGCGGTATGTATACCGTACAGAACAAGGTTCTGCCCGGTGCGTACATCAACTTTGTGTCGGCGGCGCGTGCGTCTGCGACCCTGGGCGACCGCGGCACGGCGGCTTTCCCGCTATCCCTCGACTGGGGACCGGAGAACGAGGTCGTGACCATCGAGAACAGCGAGTTCCAGAAGGGCTCGCTTGCGCTGACCGGCTACGCCTACACGGCGGACGAGCTGCGTCCGCTGCGCGAGATCTTCGCAAATGCCAAGACGCTGCACCTGTTCCGTCTGAACAGCGGCGGCGCAAAGGCAGCCTGCAAGTACGCAGAGGCGAAGTATCCGGGCAAGATCGGCAACGAACTGAAGATCGTGATTCAGCAGAACGAGGGCTTCACGGCATCGACCAATGAGGTATACGACGTATCGACCTATATCGGCACGACCCTTGTAGATACGCAGAAGGCAGTTAAGGCGGTTTCCGACCTTTCCGACAACGACTATCTGCACTGGAAGGGCAGCGAGGCGCTGGCCGAGAACGCAGGCCTGTTGCTCACCGGCGGCACGACCGGCGCGGTGCAGGATGCAGCCTACCAGACGTTCCTCGACAAGATCGAGCCGTACAGCTTCAACGCGGTCGGCTGCGACACGAAGAACAGCACGGTCAAGGGTCTGTTCGCCAACTGGACGCGCCGCCTGCGTGATGAGCAGGGCGTGAAGTTCCAGTGCGTGCTGCATGGCTATCCTGCGGCAGACTATGAGGGCGTGATTTCCGTCAAGAACGGTCTGGTCGGTGCATCTGACGATACCTCGGCTGTCTACTGGACGACCGGCGCGGAATCTGCGTGCGCGGTCAACCGCTCGATGACCAACTCGACCTACACCGGCGAGTACGACATCGACACGAACTACACCCAGACCCAGCTCGAAAAGGCGATCAAGGCGGGTGAGTTCACGTTCCACCGTGTGGGCGACCAGACGCGCGTGCTGACCGACATTAACACCTTTGTGTCCGTCACGGATGAAAAGAGCGCAGATTTCTCGTCCAATCAGGTCATGCGCGTGCTCGACCAAATCGCCAATGACATTGCATCGCTGTTCAACTCGAAGTACCTCGGCAAGGTGCAGAACGACGCAAGCGGCCGCGTGAGCCTGTGGAGCGACATTGTAGCGCACCACACCCAGCTCCAGACCATCCGCGCCATTGAGAACTTTGACAGTAGCAGCGTCACCGTGTCGCAGGGCGACATGAAGAAGTCTGTTGCGGTCGAGGACCATGTACAGCCGGTTTCCGCGATGGAACAGCTTTACATGAAGGTAATCGTTGAATAAAGGAGGGAAAAGTCATGCTGAACGCTCCTGTTATGGAAGCAAATGATGCGGTATCCGGTTCGATGGCCGAGTGCTACGTCACCATTGACGGCAACCGCTACAATATGATGCAGCTGTACAGCTTTGAGTCGTCCGCGAAGGTCAATTCGCAGGACGTGAAAATCCTCGGCCGTACCGGCATCGGTAAGAAGCCGACCGGCTGGTCCGGTTCGTGGAAGGGCACGGCGCACTTCAACCAGAGCGTGTTCCGCCGCTGGTTCCTGACCTACTGCAAGACCGGCAGGATGACGCCGTTTGAGATTCAGGTGTCCAACGAGGACCCGTCCTCGTCTGCCGGCCGTCAGACCATCACGCACACCGGCTGCCTGATCGATAGCTCGATTCTGGCGAAGTTCGACGCAGGCGACAGTCTGCTTGACGAGGAGCTTTCCGGCACGTTCGACGGCTGGGATATGCCCGAGGAGTTTACCGAACTGTCCGGTATGGAATAAGGAGGAATTTGTACAATGGGTAATCTTACCGCATTTCTGGCGCAGAACGCCAAACGGGTTGAAAACGTGAAGCTGGTCGTATCCGACCGCTTCACCGATGAGGACGGCAAGCCGCTCAAGTGGGAGGTGCGCTGCATAACCTCGCGCGAGGACGAAACACTGCGCCGCGACTGCCAGTACCGCGTACAGGTGCCGGGCAAGCGCGGCAGCTTCCGTCAGGAATTCGACAACGTGCTGTACCTTGCCAAGCTGGCAGCCGCCTGCACGGTTTATCCGAACCTCAACGATGCAGAACTGCAGGACAGCTACGGCGTGAAATGCGCTGAGGAGCTGATCTCGGCCATGCTGACGCCGGGCGAGTATACGAACTACACGGAAAAGCTGTTCGACATCTGCGGCTTCGGTGATGCTCCTGATCTGGTGGAACAGGCAAAAAACTGATTCGGGACGGGGATGACGAGGCTTCCGTCGCACATTTCTGCCTGCAGGAGCTTCACATCCTGCCGTCCGCATTTTTGAGCCTGCCGACGGAAGAGAGAGCATTTATCACAGCTTCGTGCATTGTGCGAGGCGAGGAAGAGGAAAAGGCGCTGAATAAGACGAAACGAGGGAGGTGAGTTCTATGGCACTGTCCAACACCGTCCAGCTGCGCGACGGCATGAGTAATGTACTCAGCCGTATCGCGTCCAACCTGAGTGCGGTCAACGACCGGTTTGAGCGTATGCAAAGCCTGACCGAACAGGCGGCGCCGACCGGTCTTTATTCACAATTTAACAGCGAATTGACGGGTGTGCGTGAAGAACTCACCCGAACCGTGAGCGAAATCGAGGAGCTGCGGAGCAGCATGACCTCGGCGCAGTCGCCGGCGGAAAACCTGACGGCCTCACTTAAAAAGCTGGGCACCGCGTTCCTCGGCTCCAAGCTGGTGAGCGGTATCGTGAGTATGTCGGACGAAATGACGCAGACCACGGCGCGTCTGAATCTGATGAACGACGGTCTGCAAAGCACCGCCGACCTGCAGGAGCTGATCTATCAGTCGGCTATGCGTTCCCGCGGCGCGTACAACGCCACGGCGGATGCGGTCGCGAAGATGGGCCTGCTTGCCGGTGACGCATTCAGCAGCAACCAGGAAACGATTGCGTTTGTCGAGCAGCTGAACAAGCAGTTCAAGATCGCCGGCACCTCGGCAGAGGGACAGGCCGCCGCCATGCTGCAGATCACGCAGGCCATGGGCTCCGGTGTGCTGCGCGGTGAGGAGCTGAACTCGGTATTCGAGCAGGCACCGACCATCATTCAGTCGATTGCGGATTACCTCGGCGTATCGGTCGGTGAAATCCGCAACATGGCGCAGGAGGGCGAGCTGACGGCGAGCGTTGTCAAGTCCGCGCTGCTGTCCTCGGCGGAGCAAACCAACCAGAAGTTCAGCGAGATTCCGCTCACCTGGTCGGACGTCTGGACGCAGGCCAGCAACATGGCGATCATGGCCTTGCAGCCGCTGCTCGAAGCCATCAACTGGGTGGCGAACAATATTGAGGTCATCGGCCCGCTGGTGCTTGCAGCTGCGGCAGCCTTTGCGCTGTTTGCGGTGGCCGCCAACTGGACGAAGATCTGTGCTGCGGCTACGAAGGCGCTGACCGCCGCACAGAAAATGCTCAATGCCGTGATGTCGCTCAACCCGATTGTGCTGATTATCGGCAGCGTTATCATTCTCATCGGCGTGATCGCGGCATACATCAACTACACGAACCGGGCAAAGAACGAAACGACGAGCGCCGTCGGCGTGATCTGCGGCCTGTTCGCGATGGCAGGCGCGTTTGTCTACAATATGTTCTATCTGCCGGTCTACAACGTGATTGCCGATCTTATCAACTTCCTCGGCAACGTGTTCCAGCACCCGATTGCGTCGATCGAGATTTTGTTTTTGCAGCTCAGCCAGTATGTTGTCGGCGTCATCCGCGGTATGGTGAGGACGATCGAGAAGCTCATCAACCTTATTCCGGGCGTGAAGATCAACATCACCAGCGGTCTGGACACGTTCTACGACAGCTACACCGACAGCATCCAGAAGATCAAGGATCAGTCCGGGTGGACGGAGTACGTCAAGCACAAGGAGAAGATCGAGTATTCGACGGCTTACGCCAACGGCTACAACTGGGGCGCAAACCTCCAGAACAGCATCTCTGAAAAGCTGGGTCTTGACCTGCCGGACGATCCGGCAACGGGCCTGCTGTCTAACATTGCAGACAACACCGCACAGATTGCGGACGATGTGAGCGTATCCTCGGACGACATCAAGCTGCTGCGCGATATTGCCGAGCGGCAGGTCATCAACAAGTACACCACCGCCGAGATCAAGGTGGAAATGGTCAACCACAACAACATCTCGAACGAGATGGATCTGGACGGCGTAGTCAATCTGCTGGAAGCCAAGGTCACCGAGGCGCTTGTCACCAGTGCGGAAGGAGTGCACATCTAAATATGTACGAGTTTTACATGGACGGTGTGCGCCTTCCGGTCACGCCGAGTGCGCTGACCGTCAAGATCAGCAATCAGAACAAGACCATCAACCTCATCAACGAGGGTCAGGTGAACGTCCTGAAAACGCCGGGACTGTCGAAAATCAGCTTTTCGGCGCTCCTGCCGAACAGGGAATACCCGTTTGCGTGCTACCCGAGCGGGTATCAGCCGGCGCAGTATTACATGAGCAAGCTGGAATCGCTCAAGACCGCCTGCAAGCCGTTTGAGTTCTCGGTCATCCGCATAGACGACAGCGGCGAGGAGCTGATGAGCGCACAGCCAATGACGGTTTCGCTCGAAAGCTATGAGCTTGCTGAGGACGCCGGCAGCTACGGCGTTGACGTGATGGCAAAGATTGAATTGCTGCAATACGCGCCGTACCATACCAAGTCTATCGAGTTCAAAAAGAGCGAGAGCAGCAGCGGCACCAAGAAGGCGACCGTCACGCAAAAGCGCGACACCACAACCGCACCGGCCGGTAAGACGTACACCGTTAAGTCCGGTGATACGCTTTGGGACATTGCCCGGGTGAAGCTGGGGAACGGTACTAAGTGGCAGTCTATCTATAATCTGAACAAGGCTGCCATTGAAGCCGCCGCCAAGAAGTACGGCAGATCAAGCAGCTCGAACGGCTGGTGGATCTATCCCGGCACCGTGCTCAAGCTGCCGAGTTAAGGAGGGGAGAACATGGGTAAATATGTTTGGCCGTGTCCGTCCTACTCGCGCATTTCGAGCGGTTACGGAAACCGCGTACACCCAATTTACGGAACTGTCAAGTTTCATGATGGTGTTGACTTGGCAGCGGCATCGGGCGTGCCGATTCTCGCTTTTGGGTCGGGCACGGTAACGGTATCCGGTTTGAACGGAGGTTATGGTAACTACATCAGTATCGACCACGGCGGCGGTCTGATGAGCTTTTACGGGCACGCTTCGGCGCTCTATGTCAAGCAGGGCGCGAAAGTCACCGCCGGTCAGAAAATCGCGGCCGTTGGTACAACCGGCAGCTCGACCGGCTGCCACCTGCATTTCGGTATGCACAAGAACGGCTCGTCCGTCAATCCGCTGAATTACGTTTCTTCCGGCGATACGCTCGCCAAGTATTCCGGCGCGAAGTCGGGCGGTACGGCAACAAATACCGTAAAAGCATTGTTCACGGCGTATTATCCTGCCGCAAATGCAATGGAGGGCGGCTTCCTTGACGCACTCGGTAACAAACTTGACCCGAGCAAGCACACCTGTGCTGCACCTCCGTCTGTACCGTTCGGGACGAAAATCACCGTGCAGGGTACAGGTACAGCGCTTGACGGCGTGACCTACACCGTCAATGACCGTGGCGGCATGATTCAAATTGAGGGCGGCGTGTACCACTTCGATCTTTTGATGAGCAGCAATGCCGAGTGCAACCGCTGGGGCAAGAAGTACGGCAAAGCCGTCATCGGCGGCTCGGGCGGCTCGTCCGGCTCGACCTCTTCGGGCACGAGCACCGAGAAAGAGAAGAAGAAGAACATCACGACCGTTGTTGTTAAGTCCGTCACCGGCGCAGCAGGCACGCACAAGGAGATCCTGCGGGATGTGCCGTCCTGCCAGATGCCAGGCACGGAGCTGATCATCCAGAACAAAAACGGTCAGCTTCAGCAGCCGATGATCGAGGGCGACATCGTGTGGGAAACTACCCGCAGCGGCGCGGCGTCCTCGCTGACGTTTACGGTGGTCAAGGACGATACCCTCAACTTTCATGAGGGAAATCCGGTCAGCTTTCGGTTTAACGGCGCGAATGTGTTCTACGGATACGTCTTTAAGAAGTCGCGCTCAGACAATCGGCTGATTAAGGTCACGGCCTACGACCAGCTGCGGTACTTCAAAAACAAAGACACGATTTCGTATGTCAATAAGACTTACGCCGATGTCCTCAAAATGCTGGCTGCGGACTACGGCCTCAAGGTCGGTACTGTGACCGATACCAAGTACAAAATCCCGCAGAGGATTGAGGAAGGAACGCTCTTTGATATGCTCGGCAATGCGTCCGACCTCACGATTATCAACACCGGCAAGGTGTACGTTCTGTATGACGATTTCGGGAAATTGTGCCTGAAACCGTATGAGAGCCTGCTCCTGCCGCTCTACATCGACGAGGACACGGCGCAGGGTTACAGCTACACCTCATCCATCGACAGCGACGTGTATAACCGCATCAAGCTGACGTGGGACAATGATGAAACCGGCGTCAGAGAGGTTCATGTGATGAACAATACCGCCAGCCAGAGCAAATGGGGCACGCTCCAGTATTATGAAAAGCTGGATAACGCCCTTAACACCGCTGACCTGCAAACCAAGGCTAAAGCGCTGATGAAATACTACAACGTCATCCACCGTGAGCTGACCATGCAGAAGGTGTTCGGTGATGTTCGGGCGCGTGCCGGTACTTCGGTTTGTGTCGGCATGGGCCTGGGTGACATCAACATCAAGAACTATATGTGCGTGGAGAAGGCTAAGCACACGTTCAGCAATGGCCTGTACACGATGGATTTGTACCTGAGCGGAATTCGAGGTGAGTTTAGTGCCTGATATGTTTAATGCCATGAAGCAGATTGCAGAAAACGTCTTTGAAGCAAGACGACCTGCTGACTGGTACTATGGCAAAGTTATTTCGTTATCGCCGTTTCAGGTACAGATTGACCAAAAGACAGTGCTTAAAAAGAACCTTCTGGCTGTCCGCACCGGCGTGAGCGCGTCCTCGTTTAAGGTAGGGGACAAGCTCATTCTGCTAAGAAAACAGGGCGGTCAGGAATATCTCATTTTGGACAAGAAAGGGGCGCTGTAATGCTGCCGACAGAGTATAATGACGATCTCGTGCAGGATTTCGAGATTGAAACACAGCCTACGCGCACCTATGCGCTGCGGTTTGACGGCTACCCGTGTTCCGGCGGCAAGCTGGACGGACTGGAAGCCATGAAGCAGGCCATCTTCCTGATTCTCCAGACCGAGCGGTTTCAGTACGCGATTTACAGCTGGAATTACGGTATCGAGCTGAACGCCCTGCTCGGTCAGACCATGACGCCGTATCTGCAAGCCAAGGTTGCCAAGGCGATTGAAGATGCACTCATGGCAGACGATCGTGTGCTCTCGGTTGAGCAGTTTTCATTCACCAAGGGCAAGCGTAGCTTGCTTGTGAAATTTACCGTAACCACGACCGAGGGCGACGTGGAAAGCGAATTTGAGTTTGGAGGTGAAGCGGCATGATCGGACGATACTCGGACGAAATGACGTTTGACTACATTATGAACCGTATGCTGGAATCCGTGCCGGACACGGTGGACAAGCGCGAGGGCAGCATCATCTATGACGCGCTCGCACCGGCAGCCGCAGAGCTTGTCAAGTGCTATATGGAACTGGACGTCGTGATGGACGAAACGTTTGTTGATACCGCATCCCTGCAATACCTTATGCTGCGCTGCAAAGAGCGCGGCGTAGCCATTCAGGGCGAAACGGCTGCTGTTATCGAGGGCGTGTTCACGCCGTCCAGTGTGGAGCTGACCGCGGGCTTGCGGTTCAACTGCGACGAAGTGAACTACACCATCACAGAAAAGATATCGGCAGGTCACTACAAGCTGGAGGCGGAAACGCTCGGTACGGTCGGCAACAAGTACACCGGCCTGCTGCTGCCGATCCAGACGGTGAACGGTCTGGAAACCGCTCAGATTGCGGCGGTGCTCATTCCGGCCGAGGACGGCGACACGACCGACACGCTGCGCGAGAAGTATTATGCCAGTATCGACGGTGAAGCTTTCGGCGGGAATGTCGCGGACTACCGCGAGAAGGTCAACGCGATTACCGGCGTGGGCGGTGTCAAGGTCTATCCGGTATGGAACGGCGGCGGTACGGTAAAGCTGACTATTATCGCGTCGGACTTCACTGCGCCCAGTACGGAGCTCATCAGCAAGGTACAGACCGCCATCGACCCCGAACAGAACCATGGTGAAGGTCTGGGTCTGGCTCCGATCGGACACACTGTAACCGTCACCGGCGCAAAGTACGCTGACCTCACTATTACAGCCAATGTCACTTTTGCCGCCGGATGGAACTGGGACAACGGCAAGTCACAGCTTGTCAGCGCCGCCAATGCGTATCTTAATGAGCTGTGCAAAGCCTGGGCAGACAGCGAAACAACGGTGGTTCGTATCTCACAGATCGAAACGCACCTGCTGACCGCGGATTGCGTGGTCGACGTGGACGGCACAACGGTCAACGGCGATATCAAGAACATTGAACTGGCTGCGGACGAGATTCCGCGGCTGAGTACGATTGGCGGTGCGTCGTGAGAAAGAAGCTGCAAGACTACCTGCCGCCGATCCTGCTGAAAACCTATGAATTCCCGCTGCTGTGTGATACAGAACAGCGGGAATTTGACCGCCTGAACACTGCTGTTGATGAAGTGTTAGATGCTCAGTTTGTCAGCACAGCCGGAGAACGAGGTATCGAGAGATACGAACAGATTTTCAGTATCGTTCCACAAGATACAGACACCTTGGATGAAAGACGTTTTCGTGTACTGGCGAAAATCAACGCTCAGTTGCCGTTTTCCATCCGTCGTTTACGTCAGCAGCTTGCGACGCTGTGCGGCGATGACGGCTATAAGCTCGAGGTGAACGGCGGTGTGTATACCCTGACTGTCAAAGTCGCGCTGACCGCAAAGCGCAATCAGCAGGCGGTCGAAGAACTGCTTGCGGACATTGTTCCCGCGAATATGGTTTGCACAACATCACTGCTGTACAATCAGCACGCAGACTTGACCCGCTTCACACATGCACAACTTGCCTTGCTTACGCATTTTGAAATTAGAGAGGAAGTGTTGCCGGATGGCGAGTAAAACGGCAAACTACGGACTGAATAAGCACAGTCCGCAGGATTTCTACAATGTAGAAGCCAGAAATGAAAACTGGGATAAGATTGACACCGAACTGAAGAATAATGTTGATGCTGTTAACGCCCGCGTAAAGACCGCTGAACTTGCAGCAGAAGTGAAAAAAGTTGTCAAGGACGGCAGTCTGACCGCTGCTGACCTTGGTGCTGACCCGACCGGCTTGGCTGCAAATGCGGTGTCCACGCATAACACGAGCGCAGGCGCACATTCTGCACAGTTTGCCAAGAAACAGGACAAAATCAAGGGCAAGAAGGGAAAGTACCTCGGTTTTACGGCAACTGATACCGTGGGCGAGGTAGACGCGCCTGCATCCGGCGGCAGTCGCATTACGCTGACGTTTGCAAGTGATTTTGTCGGTCAGGCGTGGACGCTCAAGGGCGGCGGGGAAACCTACACCGGCACGGTAGACAGCAGCAAGATGGCAACTGTAAGCGTGCTCGGCATTAACACTACCTACACGTTGTCGTGCGTGCTGGACGGCGTGACGTATACAACCGAGGTTACAACCAAGGCTTATTATACGGCGCTGAGTGTCAATCTTGAGAAATTCCAGTCCACGATTACCGTAACCGTGGACAGCGGTTCGACTGTTACTGCGACGCTCGGCAGTACGGTATTGACCAAGACGAGCACCGGTACGGCTGTGTTTACCGTCGGTAAGGCGGGTACTTGGGCAATTAAGGCAACAAAGGGTGACCAGACCGCAGAGGGTACGGTAAGCATTACAGCCAGTGGTCAGAGCAAGGCGCTGACGCTGAGTTACGCTAACGTGTTCGGCGTTTGTTGGGACACGTCCAACAGCAGTACGGCACTGATGCGCTTAACACCGGAAACCGACCCTTACGGATTGGTAACTAAGAGCGTAACGACTGAGCCGGTTCCGGCGGTTGGTACGGGTGCAGGTTCGAGTCCTTTTGACAGCTTTATGCCATGGAGCGGCATGAAAGAGTGCAATCTGAACAATGCGGGCGCTGTAACAGCATGGAAAGGTGACAGCAAGTTCTCACGTTCTAATAACTTTACCATGGTGTTTATTCCGGAGTTCTATGTTGCGGCGAAACGTAACGGTACGAAGCAGTATTTCTATGTGTCGGATAAGCCCAAGACTGGAATGACGAAACATCCGGGCAGTGGAAAGTATGTGGGAAGATACACTATTCCCGGAAGTAAATCCGGTGTTACGTCTACTGTAAATATCACTCGCACAACCGCATGCAGCAACGCTAAGAAAAACGGCAACAAGTGGCACTTGTACGATTTCGCAACATATTGCGCAATTATCTTTTTGTACATTGTTGAGTTTGCGGATTGGAACGCACAAAGCAAAATAGGCAATGGATATGCGTACAAGTACGGCAACTCAGCACCATCAGGAAAAACTGATGCAATGGTTTATCATACAGGTTGTGAAACTACGTATGGAAATAGTGCATGGGGCAATGTTCAATACAGAGGTATTGAAAACCTCTGGGGCAACGTGTACCAGTGGGTAGACGGCTTTAACGCCAACGGTACAGCGGCTTACTACTGTACCGACCCGAGCAAGTACGCGGACGATACAGCAACCGGTTATACCAATATTGGCACGCTGCCCGCAAGCGGTTGGATTAAGGACTTGACCGTTACCGACAATGGTCTGCTCATTCCGAAAACGTCTGGCGGCTCGGAAACAACATACGTCCCGGATTATGCGTATTCGGACCCCGACTGGCGCGTGTTGTGTGTTGGTGGCGACTGGAACGAAGGTACGTATGCAGGTCTGTTGAGCTTCAATGCGAGCACCTCTTCATCGGGTTCTTACTCGAACGTTTCCGCGCGTCTCCTGTGCGAGCCATAAGAAAGGAGTGATCTAAATGAAGGTACACGGCGACAACAAGCCGGAGAAAATCACGGCGAACAGTATGCCGAACAAGCCGGGACGCGCGTGGGTAAGGTTTTGCCTGAATCCGGTTGAAACCACAGGCGCAGACGGAAACACGCAGTGGAAGTATGACGAGTATGTCACCGAGGTTGCCGATGGCGCGGACTTGCAGGAGCGTGTAGCCGCACAGGCTGACGCACTGCTGTTGCAGGCCGTCGGTGAGGAGCTGTATGGCACACCGCTGACCTCAGTTGATGATCTGCGTAAGCAGCGTATCGCAGACAGCAAGGCAGACCTCGCTGCATGGCTGTCCGAAAATCCACTGACATGGACGGATGGTAAGAAGTATGCTGTAACGTCGGAAAAGCAGGCACAGCTTACCTCTGCACTGGCGGTACAGCAGGTTGCGCAGTCTGCGGGCGTGGAACGTGAGCTGCGGTGGAACTCGACCGGCGATGAGTGTACGGTCTGGCAGTATGCCGATCTGTGTGCGCTGGCACTGGCGATTGCAGCCTACGTTGAGCCACGCGTGAGCATCCAGCAGGCAGCAGAGGTGGATCTCCGCAATGCCGAGACGGCAGAGGAGGTGCTTGCCGTTGCATGGAATTACACCTAAGTCTGTGCTTGAGCACCTGCTGTTCGCGGTGATCGGCGGCGTGATGTACATGCTGATCGAGATCGCATGGCGCGGCTACACGCACTGGTCTATGGGTATCCTCGGCGGCGTGTGCTTTGTGGCAGTTGGCTTGCTGAATGAGATCCAGCAGCGACCGCCTCTTGTCTTACAAATGGCACAGGGCGCAGTGATCTGTACCGTGCTAGAGCTGCTGGCAGGTATGGTGCTGAACGTCTGGCTCGGTCTTGACGTGTGGGACTACTCCGGCGTACCCGGAAATATCATGGGGCAGGTGTGCCCGCAGTTTACGCTGGCGTGGGCCGCGCTGTCGGCGGTGGCCGTCTGGGTTGAGGACCGATTGCACAAAATCTTCGACTAATCGACAAAAATAGCAGGAATTTTTACACTTGCGATAGGGCAGAAGCCCGGAAAGGACAACATTATGTATCCCAACAACATCTACATCAAGCACTGGCGCAGCGTACAGTACGAATATAATCGCGTTATCGCGTAAGAAAGTAGGTAAAACATGGACAACCCCATCACACGCGCCGAGCACGAGGAATTCCGACGGCGCATTGAGGAGGAGAACAAGCGGCAGGATCGTCGGTTGGAGCTGCTGGAGCATACAGTGCAGCAGATTTCCGACCTGACCACATCGGTCGAGAAACTTGCGGTCAGTATGGAAGGTATGCTGCGCGAGCAGGAGAAGCAGGGAACACGCCTCGAAACGCTCGAGGACCGTGACGGCGAGATGTGGCGTAAAATCATTGGATATGCTGCCACTGCTGCGGTCGGTATCATCATCGGCTACGTTGCTCGGCAGATTGGACTTAGCTAAGAAAGGAAGGCTACTTATGAATTGGAAGGTACGAATCAAGAACCCGGTGTTCTGGGTGCAGGTACTTACCGGCGCGCTGGCGACCGTGCTGGCGTACAGCGGTCTGACCGCTGCGGATATGACCACATGGGCGGGACTGTGGGGCGTTATTACCGGCGCGTTCAGCAATCCGTACTGCCTGCTCCTGGTGGCAAGCAATATCTGGAGTGCGCTGAATGACCCGACCACTTCCGGCATTTCTGATAGCGCACGGGCAAAGGGCTACACTGCGCCCTCAGCGGAGTAAAATGGACTTGAAAGTTTCTTTCAAGTAGATGAAAGGAGAATGCAGCATGAGCATTCGCTGCGATATTTACGACCGCAGTCAGTACGCCATCTGGTTTGCGGCGGCACCGTACAGTGCCGCCGGCAAGCCTGCAAAGACCCTCCGGCAGTGGGCGGCAGACGAGAGTGCGGACATCGTTTACAACCTCGCGCTGTTCAACATGACCGGGCAGGGAAGCGACCGCTACGGCGTTATCAAGGGACGCACCTTGCAGTATCTGAAAGCCAAAGGTCGGGAGTGCGGCTATGGCGGTACGCCTGAGCGGCTGGTGTTGGATTCCAGCAATGCGGTCAGCGGCTGGAAGCTGGCCGTCAAGGACGGCAAGGTATCCAGCACTCTCGGTAAATCCGACCGCCGCAGCAGAAATATGTGCGGTCTGCTGACAGACGGTAGATATATTCATGTGCAGACCTCTGCGAGCCACACCGAGTACGAGGTGGCGCAGTACGTCCGCGACCGCTACGACGTCAAGCTGCTGCTCGTACAGGACGCGGGCGGCAGCACCGGCATGTATCGCGTGTCGGACGGCTACCTGTTCGCGCCGGAAAAAGAGGGAGCAGACGGCAGACCGGTGTGCAGTGTGGTTTGCATTAAGCGCAAAGCAAACGTGAAAGTTCCAAAGGAGGAGCAGAAAATGAGTAAGAAAGTATTTATCGGCGTGGGACATGGCGGCAGCGACAGCGGCGCGGTCGGCTATATTGTAGAGAAAGAGGCGAACCTTGTGATGGCGCTGGCGTGCCGCGATTATCTCACCGCACATGGCGTTGAGGTACGCATGAGCCGCACCAAGGACGAGGAGGACCCTATCAACGAGGAGGTGCGCGAGTGCAATGCCTACGCGCCTGATCTGGCTATCGACGTGCACAACAACTCCGGCGGCGGTGACGGCTTTGAGGTATATCACACTCTGAACGGCGGCACTGGCAAGGCGCTCGCGCAGAACATTGAGAAGCAGGTTATCAAAATCGGCCAGAACAGCCGCGGCTGCAAGACCAGACAGGGCCAGCGTGGCGATTACTACGCTTTCGTGCGCGACACCAAGTGCCCAGCGGTCATCTGCGAGGGTGTATTCGTTGACACCAAGGCTGATGCAGCACAGGCGGGCACCAAGGAAAAGCAGCAGGAGTTCGGCATCGCATACGCCAAGGGTATCCTCGACACGCTGGGCATTAAGTATGACACTTCGACCGACAAGCCTGCTGAGCCGACCAAGCCGCAGGACCCGGAAGTACAGGCTGCAATCGAAAAAATCCAGACCAAGGCCGGCCTGGAGGAAAAGACCATCGAGTATCTGCTCGCATACAAATACGGCGAACAGCTCGTGAAGAAGCTGGCGGAAGCTATGCAGCAGTAAATAGTAAACCCCTCTGGGAACTGGTTTCGATACCGGCTCTCGGAGGGGATTTTTCTTGTGCTGAAGATAAGGGGAGAGTATAATGAAGATACAAAATACTCCTAAGAGAGGATGAATATCATGGGATTTAGAACTTTGCCAAAAAAATTAAAGGAATTTCAAGCACTATATAATTTGGTCATTGCACACTACGGTCATAACAAGAATGTATCGAAAAAGAAGAAAAAAGCTCGCGCAAAGCATGTAGTGCGTGTAATGAAGAAAACGCAGGAATTGACCCAAAAGGCTCAATGGCCGTCAGAGGATATTCGATTAGCAGTTGCAGCGGCGTGCGTTCACGATGTCGCAAAATTTGATGAGGACGAAAAGAAACCGAGTCACGATGAATTAGGAAAAGAGTGGGTGCGGCAAAATCGTTCAAAAATCTGTGAGTGTATGAAAATCGGGAGATACGATGTGCTATTTACAATTTGCGATACAGTACTCTGGCATAAAAATCTTTGTCCTCCGCAAGATGAAAACGACACGACTAGGAATACAGACGGCTCCGTTAAACTGACATGGAATAAGAGTTTGCTGATCGGCTTGGTAGTTCGAGCTGCTGATAAGATCGACAAAGAGCGGAAAATTATTTGGTCAAAAAATCCGCGAAAAACAAAGAAAAAAGTAATTAAGAAGATAAAAGGCGCGTTAGATTCTTTCCCTGAAAGCAATGAAAAGACAATAGATGAGCAAAAGCGTCTTCGAAAACAAATCCGAAAAGAGATGAAAAGAATCGAACAAGACTATTGTTGTTAGTGGAATGAAGCAATGAACAAGGGAATAATAAGGGAACACCCCTGAAATCATTAGACATTCTGC
>ENA-ORTU01000595-ORTU01000595.1-human-gut-metagenome-genome-assembly--contig:-NODE-595-length-43450-cov-16.591566_pt1 | contig 43450 bp, 49 predicted proteins | sample MGYA00241910_ERZ509184 | MGnify/ENA primary metagenome ERZ509184 (study PRJEB26280, sample SAMEA2338847) | human gut metagenome | biome: human gut; feature: human-associated habitat; material: faeces... | reverse complement strand
CTTAATATTTTTTAGTCTAATGTTACTAGTTTTTCATAAAACTTTTCACATTATCATATATTTTATTAACAAGAATAAAAAAGTATAATTAAAATGGCGAATAATTTCTATGTTTTATGATATAATGAAATTAATAATGGTTGATGTCTAGGAGGAGATTAAGATGAAGAACTCTGTATTAGTTTTATTATCTTTGATTGTTTTCATTATTAGCGGGTGTTCTAATCAAAAAGATAGTTTTTCATATCATCCCACTTATATTGATGCTAATGGTGGTAAAAGATGGTCTAATTATGCATATATTTATGAAAATGCATATACCGGAAATAAAGACGGAAGTTTGAGTATTTTAAAAATAGGCGAGCATACTCAAGAATATGAATTACTTTATGTTATAGAGCCCGCCGTTTTCAATAAAAATGATATCATTTTATGCACTTCAGAGTATATCTACTTTTTTAATCAAGATAGCGAGAAAGATTCAAGAGTTGTTGGTTTTAATTTGAATGCTGATAATATTTCTCCTATTGTCATAAATAATCAAGAAATACCACAGATTGTTAATGTATATGGTGTAGATAAAAATAGTATATATGTTACATATCAAGATAATGGAGTGGAAAAATATTTAAAGATTAATAAAAATTTAAATAAAGTTACGCCAACAGATAATATAGATAATGTAGAAGAAGTTGAACATAATATACTAAAATAATGAACTTATGTCATTTTTTAAAAGATAATAAGTCTATTTTAGATAGTTAAACTACTCGCTAACTTAAAAAAGCTAAAATTAATAAAAATAGTTGACAATATAAAAAAAATCTGTTATATTAAAAATGACAAGTGAATACGGTAAATATACGGTGTCAGTTAATATATTATATAATTATTAACTGGCATTTTTTTATTTAAATTTAATAAAATAAATTTATTTTATGTCCGGACTATAAAAAAGTATATTTATTATTTAGTTGTCAATCAATTTATTTAATACATATGATTGAAACGGAATTAATAACGGTATTTTAAATCTTTCTATATATTAAATAAAATATTTAATATTAAGAGGAGATGAAAATAATATGACAAATACTAAGCCAGTAGGAGATCCATATGTATTTTATACCCAGGAATGGTTAAATGATACTTATCGTGGAAAAACTGGATATACAGAAATACCTGAGAATGGTAAAACAGGCTGGACTACTGTGTATGCATTATTGCATGCTTTACAAATTGAGTTGGGTATTACAGCAACTGCGGATAATTTTGGCCCATCAACAATAGCAAAATTCAATGAAAAATATCCGAACGGAATAAAGCAACAAGAATCAGGTGATACTACAAAAAAGAATATATATGGTATTATTCAAGGGGGGTTACTATGTAAAGGGTATGCCATAGGAGCCAATGGTCCTACTTGTAACTTTTTTGGGGGAACTGGATCTGCTATAAAAAAATTAAAAAATGATGCTGGAATTGATGCATCATCTTCGACAGTTACTTTAAATATTATGAAAGCATTAATGTCAATGGATTATTTCTATTCTTATGATACTTCAACAAAAACGAAGAATATTCAAAAAATTCAAAGATATTTAAATGCAAATTATGAAGATTATATTGGACTTTCTCCATGTGATGGAGTTTATGGTAGAAGTACTAATAAAGCATTAATATATGCTTTACAAGCAGAAGAGGGAATGCCAACTTCTGTAGCAAATGGAAATTTTGGCCCTTCAACTAAAGGTTGTTGTCCAACTATTCCTTATAATAATGCTGAATCAAATTATTCAGGAACAAAATACAGTGAAAATCAAATTGGACGTTTTGCTAAATTAGCTAATATGGGACTTTATGTCAATGGTGTAGGCGATGGAGATTTTAGTACAACATTGAATACAACATTAGTAAAGCAGTTTCAAAACAAATATGCTTTGCCAGTGACTGGAATTTTAAACTTAACAACTTGGATGTCAATTTTTGTTAGTAGTGGGGACACATCTCGTTCAGCAAAGGCATGTGATTGTGCTACTATTTTGACAGCAGCAAAAGCTAAAACTTTATGTGATAATGGTTACAGATATGTTGGAAGATATTTATCTGGTACTATAGTAGGAGGCGCTAGTAAAGCTTTATCTCGTGAAGAATTGCAAATCGCATTTAATGCAGGTTTAAGAGTTTTTCCTATTCAACAGGCCAGTGCAAACAAAGTATCTTATTTTACCGAAGAGCAAGCAGTTGAAGATGCAAATAGTGCATATCAACATGCAACAAATTTAGGTATTCCTAGTGGAACTATTATATATTTTGCAGTTGATTGCGATCCACAGGACACAGAAATTACATCAAATATTTTACCGTATTTTAAAAAAGTTTATGAGACAATGCTATCAAAAAAATATCGGGTAGGTATTTATGGTACGAGAAATGTTTGCACAAGAGTTAGTAATAAAGGTTACGTAATCTCAAGTTTTGTCAGTGATATGTCAACTGGGTTTAGTGGAAATTTAGGATTTACTATACCTAATAATTGGGCCTTTGATCAATTTGCTACAATAACTGTAGGTTCAGGTGCAGGACAAATCGAAATTGACAAAGATGGTTTTTCAGGAAGAGATGTTGGCTTTGGAGTTATTGTTCCGGATGGTTCAACAGAATTGCCAGATGACCCGAATAAAAAGGATATTATGAATGTTTTCTATTCGTTATCGGATGTTTATCAATTAGCATTAAATTATACAGGTAACGATATTCATGAAAGTAATTTATTAATATTAGAATATTTAAGAGAGCTTAAAGGTGGGGATTATGGCTCTAGTGGTACCTATGGAACTAAATGGGATTTAATGGCAGGAGAAATAGATGGAGTTTTTTGTTCTAAAGTTGCTTCTGATTTAGGAAATATTAATTTTAACTTTAATGATCCAGTCGAGAATGTTCCGTATGATATTTTGCATATGGCTGCTACTCTAAATGCATTGTTGTATCCGATAGTTAGTGAAGATTTAGAGTTATTTGATGATGTTGCTGATCATTTCGCTGGTTGGGCAGGAGATGTAGTAACATTTGGTGAAGATATTTATGAAAATGGAAATTCTCAAGAATGGGCTAATAATAATATTTGTAGTAAAACTACAATAAGTAATTTTGACATGGTGGATTATATCGGAGATGCGGACGCTGTAGTAATTAGTCAAATGTTAAAAAATGATAGTAATTTAACTTTTCCAGAAGCATTTTATCAATACTTTTTAGTAGAAGATGTCAATACAAATAAAGTATATGTTGCAACTAGAACTAATAGATTTATGGATGCCATGGGAACGTATAATCAATTTTTATTAGATGCTAATATGTACATGACATCCGATACTTTCCCATATCCTCTTTTACGTAATCAAGTGAAAAAGGAACATACTCAACAAGAGCATATTGATAAAGCATTTATTGCATTTGCTATTTTTGTTGGTAATAAGTTAAATGAAGAGAGAGTATAATACAAAATTAATTTAATAAATCGCAAAATCAAGAGAAGAAAAATCTAAAATTTCTCTTGATTTTGTTCTTATAATATATATGTGAATAATAATATTGAATATATTTACAATGTGATAAAATTGTAAAAAAAAAATTACTCTGGTATAATAAATATAGAGGTGTGATGAAAATATGAAAAAGTTAATTAAATATTTTTGTAGTTTGTCAGTTATATTTGTCATCTTTATGTTATTTATTAAAAAACCTTTTTATTTATCTGATCAAGATGAAAAATTTACAGACTATAATAATAAATTTTATAGTTTATCATTAATAGAACAAAAAATGTTAATAAAAAGAATAAATGGGCTAAATTTTTTTGAAGAATGTAATTATGATTTTGATAATTATGTTGAGGTGCAAATTGGTTGTGATGAAAGAGACGGAAAAGCTTGGGGAAATATTTTATTATCTTTTGATTTGAAAAAACAGACTCAATTGCAAGAAATATTAAAAAGGTCTGGCATTGGAGTTGTTAATGATGATAGGGTATATGGTGTAAGAGATAATATAGGAAGTATTTATATTGAAAAAGACTACAATAATAACGAAAAAATAAAATTAATTTTTTCATTTAATTTACCATATAGATATGAATTGACTAAAAGTTATAATGAATATATAAAATTTTTTATTGAATTAAATAACACAGCATTAAGTGAAAATTAAAATATTTAATTTACTACTTCATATAGAAACTGCTTATGGTGTAATTTTAGTATAATGAGCAAAAAAGAAAGTGAGATGATTAAATGAAATTAGTAACGAAAATTTTTAAACGGGATGATTGGTATATTACATCACCGTTTGGGAAAAGGTCTCCTATTCAAACAAGTAACGGAACTTCGAGTGATTTTCATAATGGTTGCGATTATGGAACAAATTGTGAAAAGTGGCCACAATATGCAATTGAAGATGGAGAAGTTCTTGACTGTGGTACTGCAAATGACGGAGCAAATTATGTATGGATAAATTATCCTAGAATAAATAAAAAACTATTACATTATCATTTAGATAGTATAAAAGTTAAACTTGGACAAAAAGTAACAGAAGAAACTATAATAGGGTATACAGGTAAAACGGGAATGGCAACAGGGATTCATTTGCATTTAGGAATGCAAGAAAGTAATGGGAATATTTATCAAGATCCAGATGTATATAACTATATTCAAAAAAACAACGATAATAAGGTTGAACAGTATATAGTTCAGGAAGGCGATAATTTAACTAGAATAGCAGAAAAATATAATACAACATGGCAAAAAATTTATGAAGAGAATAAAGAAGTTATTGGTAATAACCCAAATTTTATCAAATCGGGACAAATTTTAAAAATAACAAATAATAAAATATTACCTACGAAATATATAGTTCAGGAAGGTGATAATTTAACTAGAATAGCAGAAAAATATAATACAACATGGCAAAAAATTTATGAAAAAAACAAGAGTATTATTGGAAATAATCCTGATATAATTAAACCAGGACAGATTTTAGAAATATAATTACTAAAAATTTTATTATGGTTTGATTAAAGTTTAGTATAAGTAAATAGTATAGTTTTTATATGAGTACTAGTTTTAGTTTGGTTTTTAAATAAATTCTAACATTGTAAAAAAATAATAGGTATGCTAAAATAAAAAATATTAATTTGTACAAAAATTATCAGGTTCAAATAAAGGAGAAATTATGTTAAAAAAATTTTTAATTATAAGTTTAACAATAGGAATACTTTTAATATTATTGACTGGATGTAATAATAAAATTGTAAAAGTAGATTTTATAGATGATTATGGATATGATACTCCGGAAGAAGTGACTTATAAATTTACCGGAGTTTCAGAACATTTTGCCTTTTGTACAGGAAAAGTTTATTATGGTAATGATAATGAAAGGTATATATATTTAGATAATTTTAAAATAATAAATGACTTATATAAGGAAAAAGAAATTTTGAGTTATTCTATCAATTTATTATTTGATGACAAAGAACTTTTTACAGATGAGCAATCTTATCTTGACGGTGATGACTTTCAAAAAAGATTAGATAACTTTAAAGTTGAAGAGACTGGTAATCATTCGATAGATGGGAAAGGAGAGTCAGATGCTTTTCTAGAAACAACAAAAGAATCTTTCAAAGGTGATATAAAAGCCATTATAAAATATTGTTATGATGATAATGTTTGTAAAACTGAAGAATTTAAAATAAATTACGAAAAATAGTAAATACTATTGACAATTAAAAATTTATATGATAAGATCTTGGTGACAATTAGAAACGGAATGGAAAACGGAAACGATTACAATATAATATATTGAAATCGCTTTCCGTTTTTTTTTATTACATTGTCCGGACTGTAATATTGACCATTTCTATTGTCATATATTTAATATTTTAAATTATGACGGTCTGTATTAGGGTAAAAGGAATTGGATATTAAATAAAAAAGAAAGGAGAATCATGTATGAAAAAGAGAAAAGTATTATTTTGTCTAATGTTGCTAGGTATTGTATCTGTATTTTCTATGACAAAAGTTGATGCGGCAGGATGGAAATCAACATTAAATCTACCATATGGAACAATTTATTCAGGTTCATCTAGATGGTATGGTTCTGGTACGCATAGAATTATGATTTCAGTTGATGGCTTTAACACAGCAAGTGGTACAGTAAGAAAAAGTGGCAATACAAAAATGGAATTAGCATTAGGAGATGTTGCTACTGGACAAATCTTAAAATATGATACTGCAACATATACATATGGCACCTGTCAGAATAGAATAATGGGGTCATATAGTGGTGGATATAGATATTATACTTTCTTTAGCGATATTTATAATAGTTCAACTGGTGGTCGTGACTATTATGATGGTGTAAAATCAAATGAAGTATATATGTATCCTTTACCAGATTAATTAGGAGTGATTTCTTTGATAGAATTAATAAACGTTGAAAAAAGCTTTATTAAATCTAAAAAACAAATAACAGTATTAAAAAATGTTAATTTAAATTTTGAAATTGGCAAATTTTATGCAATTATGGGTAGTTCTGGAAGTGGGAAATCTACTTTGCTCAATATAATCGGGCTTTTAGATTATCCCTCTTCTGGGATATTAATGATTAATAATTTAAACATAAAAAAATTATCGCAAAACAAATTAAGTGAATTAAGATCGATGAAAATTGGTTATGTTTTTCAAGAATGCTTTTTAAGTGAAAATTTAACAATATTTGAAAATATAATGCTGCCATTATTAATTAATAAAAGTATGTCTCAGTGTGAAAAAGTAAAAATAGTAAATGAACTAATACAAATGATAAAACTAAATCATCGAATAAATCATTTTCCGAAAGAATTATCTGGTGGAGAGAGACAACGTGTTGCTTTAGCTAGAGCATTAGTAAATAATCCTACTATAATACTGGCTGATGAACCAACTGGTAATCTAGATAAGGAAAATGAAATAATAATATTTAATATCTTAAAAAAACTTTCACTATACGGTAAATGTGTAATAGTTGTGAGTCATAGTGAATTGATTAAAAATTATGCTGATGAAGTAATTATTTTAAACAACGGCATAGCGAAAGGAGAATTAAATGAAAAATAATTTGATATTTTTTTTAGGCATAAAAAATTTTTTTAGAGATAAAAGAAATATAATATTAATAATTTTAATTTCTTTAATTTTCTCTTTAATTTTATTTTGTCTTTCATATGCAAAATCAATCAATAATTATTGGAACGAAAGTACAACAAAGTTGGTTGATTATAGAACATATATAGTTACTTTTGATAATCAAAAATATAATTTAAGTACTGCAATAAAAAAATTAAAAAGCTATAAACATGTTGTTGAAGTATTTGAAGAAAAATCATATTTAATATCAATGACTGTAAAAGATAATGAAATTGTGAAAGATAAGAACAATGGTATTTTCTTAATTGGCAGTATAGAAAAACCAATTAATATTATTGCGGGAAATGATTTAAGTAATTATAATGGTGATGAAATTCCATTGATTTGTGCTAAACAGTTTTATCCTTTTATTGAAAATACCCAAGAAGATTATTTGAAATCAAAAAGTATTGATTTGACTAATAAACTAGGAAAATCAATTAATATGTCATTTATTTCATCAAATGAGGTAGAAAAATTCAAAATAGTAGGCTTATATGACGCAGAAGAGAATCATACTCAAGGAAATGTGTGTTATACTACACTTGAGAGTGTAAAAAGATTAAATAATAAATATCAATATGATGTTTTCAATAATGAAGAGGTTAATTATATTTATATGGTAATTGATAATGTAAAAAATGAAGACATTGTTGCTGAAAATATTTTTAATGAAGGTTTTCAAATAAGTACTCCAACATTACGCATAAATAAAGATATGGGTAATACCGTTACAAAAATTATCTCTTCTATTTCTTTTATTATTATATTAATAAGTTTTGTTATTTTAATGTTTATATTTATAAAAAAATTTTTAAATAGAAAAAATGATTACTTAATAATGAAGAGCTCCGGATATTCAGATGGTAGAATAATATTTATAAGTAACATTGAGATTTTATGTTGTTTTATAATAGGATTTATGTTATCACTTGCTTTATATAACCTCTATATTTATATCTTTCAAAATATCTATTTATATGACAAAATTCTTTTTTCTACTATGACTATAAAAATAAATTACTTATCCATTATAATTGTACTAATAATAACATTCCTAAATATGATTTTATTATCTATCTATTTAAAAAATAAATTAAAAAAGAATCAAATTAAGAGTTGGTAAAATTTGAAAATAATTATATATAAAAGTATAATTTCTTCAAAAATAAAGTTTTATATATTTTTGTTAGTGTTGATAACTTTTATACTTAATGGACTAAATTTATCGACACATTATATAAATAATAAAATCGATAATGACATTTTAAATAAAGTAGAAAATAGAAGTTTTTATGTAATTTGTGATAATGCAAAAATTGATATTAAAAAAATAGAAAATATTGATCATATAAAATATGTATCGTATGATTTTCAGCCTATAGAAGTTAATTATAATGATAATTTATTTTATATTAAAATATTTAATAAGTTTATACAAAAATATGATAAAATCAGTCATCTGAATGACAATGAAATAATAATTTCTGAGGCAATGGCTAAACAGTTCCATATCGAAAAAGATAATTCAATACTAATAAAGTATTTAGAAAGAAGTTTTGAATTTAGAGTGAAAAAAATTTATAATGATAAAGACAATATGGGGAACTATATATACATTTCGGAACAGAGTGAATTGATTAAGTATATAAAAGAAAAAAATACTTATTTTATATTGATTGATGATTACAATAATTTTAATAAAGTTCTAAATGATTTAAAATCATACGGATGTGAATTAAAGTTTAAAAATGCGGAGTATGAAAATGAATTATTAACATATCAAGATATATTGTTAAATTTAAATTTTTTCTTTATTATGACATATTTAATTTTAGCATTTTGTCTATTTTCAATATTAGTTTTTAATATAGTAGAGAAAAAATACAATATTGCTTTATTAAAAAACTTTGGATATTCCAATTCTAGCATTTTAAAGATATTGATTTTTGAGCATTTGTTTTTCATAATAATGATCTATTGTATTAATATTATTATTTTTGAAATAATATCATATATTCTATTTTCGCTAACAAATATACATTTTCTTGATATTTCTATAATTGTAAAAAATTTCTTAATAATGATTGGATTGTTAGTATTAATAAGCGGTTTTTTAATATTTAAAATAAGAAAAATATCATTAGTAAAGCTTTTGAAAAACTAGATATGTATAAGTTTAAATAATTTATAATAATAAAAAGGTGGGATAAATATGTCTAATACAATAAAAGTAATTCTAGCATCGTTTACCTCCTTATTCTCATTTTTATTTGGAAATTTCGATTTTTTATTAAAAGCACTTTTGGTTTTAATGATTATTGATTATATAACAGGACTCTGCAAAGCATTTATTCAGAAGAAGGTTAATAGTAGTATTGGTGGCGAGGGCATAATAAAAAAAGTTGTATACTTATCTATGGTTACTGTATCTGTAATTATTGATCAACTATTAGTAGGTAATGGTAATATTCGATTAATCGTTATAACAACCTTTATTATTAATGAAATTCTATCTATATTAGAAAATAGTAGCGAAATGGGAATAAAAGTTCCCAAAATATTAAACGATGCATTAGAAAAAATAGCAAAGAAGGATTAGTTATTACACTGTATACTAATTTTGTCGATTTTTGTAGTATAATGTATATAATAGCGGTGTCTCGCTATGTATATGAAAAGATTAATAAAAGTCTTAATGACTTTAAAAGTAGTATGTATTAAGTAGTATCCAAATCTTTATATATATTACATAAGCAGTCATTGGACTTTTTTTGTAGTATTTTAAAAATGTTAATGACAAGAGACATTTGCAATTATGGAGTGATTGCAATGATAAAATACTGCATATTAAAAATCAAAACTCATCAGATTTATATAAAAATAAAAGTTATGTCATGCACTTTTATAAAAGCCGCATTACATAACTTTTTTAATTTGATTTATAAATTTTTATTATTTATAAGGCCTCCACCCTCTTCGTTAAAAAAATAACGAAGAGGAGGATATATGAAATTTGTTAGGCCAAAAAGAAGAAGAGATAAGTATAACCCATATAAATTAGATTATGATGAAAATAAAAATCAATATATAATAATGTTTTTAGATAATAATAAACAAAATCACAAAGTGATTGTTACAAAAGAAATTTACGAAGCATTTAATAGGTTCGAATTAGAAGATTTATCGATAATGAATAAATTTGACAATCATATCGAACATGCAGAGGTTTATGAAAATAATCTAGTTAGTAGAGCAGTAAACAAGCCAGAATCATTAGAAATGATTGTCGAAAGAAAAATTAATTATGAACTATTATATAAAAATATAAACAAATTACCTGAAATACAAAAACGACGTTTAAAAAAATATTATTTTTTAGGAAAAACTTTTGAAGAAATTGCTTTAGAGGAAAACTGTACAAAAAGAGCAATAAAATTCAGTGTTGATCTTGCATTAAAGAAACTTAGGAAAAATTTTATAGAAAGTAAAGAAATAGACTACACAAATGATGTTTAAGTTAGGAAACAGATGAAAGAATATATTGTTCTTTCATCTGTTCTCAATTTTGTAATGTTCTTGATTATTGTTTTAAAACGGAAGGGTGAAAAATGAAATTTTATAATATTGAAGTAAGTAAAGTCAAAACAATATTAATTAGAGTTTTAGCAGATGACAAAAAACATGCCCGAATTATGGTTAATGATTTGATTAATTCTATAAATATTGATTTATTTCAATTAATAGATTTAAATTCAAAAACCAAAATTGTTGTAAAGGAAAGTAAAGAAAAATAGAAAAGGAGATAGAGAAGCTATGGCATATGTAAAAAGAATACCACCAATTAAATTAATTCTGACAGTGAAGGAATATAACGTATTAATAGGAATTTTAACAAAAAATATAGAAGGAAATAGTTCGGAAGAGTCAGATAATTTGGCAACAATCACGAAAGAAAAACTATTAAAATATAGTATACCAAGAGAGGAAAATGACAAAATTGAAATAGATTTAAGATTATACATTAACGAAGCTGCAGATATTATTTCCGAATTATTAAAGTATGAAAGTAATAAAACTAAAGAAATAGATTATTACCAAGTTTTATTGAAAGTTAGAGAAACAATGTTAGATAGTAAAGATAGTATATAAGATTATTACATACACAAATTGAGAACAAAAGTTATTAATATATTGGAATTAAAATGGTCTTTTCTGTTAGGCCATTTTTTTTGGAATAACATATTTTATGAGAAATAAATCTATTATTTATTTTGTTAGAAAAAAGAAAATATAAGAATATTCTATCGTACATTAATAATTAAATAATAAAGTTTTTGAAATTTTAATAAATTAAAAAATTTCATAATAGATTTTGAAATAGTGTGGTACAATAATTTTGTATTGAATACGTAGCAGAAAGAGGATATTGTATGTTAGAAGATAAAGTTGCTAGTATATTCGATTTAGTTAAAGAACTACAAGATAAAAAACTTAAAGAAGAATATATTAAATTAGCAAAAATAGATGCTACAATTGGTAGTTTTGACAATTATAAAAAAAATGAAATGAATAATAAAATTAAAAATGAAAATGATATGTTAAATAATGTTTTTATTTGTAGAGATGATATTAATAAAAACAATTTAAGTATTGGCATGTATTTGATAAATTATGAACATATTGAACCTATAAAATTAGATGATGATTATAATCCCTTACCGTTAGATAAAAAGACAATATTTGAATATGGAACTGTTATATCTTTTCCGTATAAAAAACAAGAATTTTATATATGTGGTATGTTTGGTGGTATTGAATTAAGAAAAGATATTGCTATTAATAAGTACAATAAATTAAAAAAATATATTATTGATATAACTGAAGATAATTTATTAGATGTAATTAAAAATAACATTTTAGAAGAATTAAATTCCTAAAAATTAGTGGTTTTTAATAACGACATAAAAAAAGCACAAAACAACATAAGATAGACATGAAATAAGCTTGACTGCGTTCTGTCAAGTGTTATAATATTGTAAAATAAACAAATTATGCAAAGAGGAAACGATTTTTCTTTGCTTTTTGTTTGTTTTTAAACAAAAACTATTGACACTTATTTTTAAATTCATTAGAATATTAAGCGATTTATTGATGTTTAACAGCACCTGTTAAATTTAAAGATTTAGTTGTTAGGGTAGAAGAAGCAGTATCATTTCTATTTTGAGAACAATTACTGACTTTTTCGCCCCTTTTTTATGAAAAGAGGTAGAGAAATGACAGCTAATAAAACAACTTGTATACCAGATTATGACTTAAGTGGTAAAGTCAGTTGCAGTAAATCGCAAGTTTTTAAAGACTCTAAAAATAAGTATGTTAAGAGAGAAAATTAAGGGATAACCCTTCCCTGTCTGATTTTCTCTCTTTTATTTTAATGAAAGGTGGTTACTTATATGAATCAGGAACAAAATTATGAAGAAGAATATGCAGATAATTTTACATTAACGAAAGATGAGATGAATATATATGATATACCAGCAACATTCGAGTTGGTAGTAGAAAAATTAAGAGAATTAAAGATTGCTCGAAATAAATACATTAATGGTTACCACGTTAGATTAACTACTAGTTATAGACCAAGATTAGAGCAATTTTCTCAAAATATTTCTGATCCTGTTGGAAACGTAGTAGAATATAGGCTTGATAGCGAAAAAGCATATAATGAGTTTAATATTCAACTTAATAAGTTGTACGCAACTATGTCTAAAGAAGAAAATGCTTATATTAACGATTGTTTGTTATGTGGTAAATCAGAGGCTTCATTAAAAACAAAATTTGATTTAGGTAGAGAAACTTTTAGTACCATAAAAAATAGTGCGATAGTAAGATTTGGAATAGTATTTAATGTTATTGTCTACAAATAACAATGCTAAAAGTAACCACATGAGTCTTTATGACTCTTTTTAATTGCTATAATTTCGAGTTTATAGGGATCTCGTTATCAAAAAACTAGTGGAAAGGAGTGAGAAAATGCAAATTATATTTAAAAAACAAAAAATCCCTTAAAAAAGTCTTGCAAAATTTCTTTTTTTAAGTGATAAATACTATAGATTTTATATAACTCATATAAAAAATGCGATATAAGAGCATTAAGAATGGGAGTTGAATAGTTATATGTCATTAAAAAAAAGAGTGATTAAAATAGTTTTTTTAACTTTAATAGTAATGTTGTTAATAATATTAAGTATAATTATAATCAATAAATATTTCTTTGATAAGGAGATAGATACTTCTACATCTTCTAAAATAAATATTAATGATGTTTCTGATAATTCAAAAAAAACTATCAAAAAAGAAGATGAGAAAAAATCAGAAAATAAGGAAGAAAATGTCAAAGAAGAACAAAAAGATATAAATGTCCAAGATAATAAAGTAGAAAATTCTGCTGGAGTTAATATTATATCTAAAGCCGAATTGGATAATAAAAAGACTGAAGAACAGAAACCTGACTCAAATAATCATAATAGTTCTTTAGTAACTCCACCAACTTCACAACAATCAGTAGATCAAACACAAAAGTCAACTGCTCCTGCATGTACTCCTAAAAAGTTTTATACAATTTTTAGAGCAGACTTTACTAGTGAAGCAGAATGTGAAGCAACGTATAATTATTATCACAATATTGATCCGAGTAAATATCTAGGATTTATTTGTTCATATCAAGCTGACGATTGCGGTGTTATGTATTATATGCTTACTTTCTTTGATTCAAATGGAAATTATTTTGGATATAATGAGATTTAGACCTTATGGTCTTTTTTTTATAGATAAATTTTAAAAGGAGGAAAATAAATATGAAGAAAATTATAAAACGATTATTTAATTGTTTTCTGTTACTATTAGTTGGTATTTCTGTTTTTCCTACATTAAACGTGCATGCCTCTAATTATAATGATACTTTTAATGATAAATATCAATGGATTAAAGGTGATTACGTTGTTAAACAAAAGGGAAGCAAACGAATTTATCAACAAATGGTTGTTATGATTAGAAATTCCGATGGACAGTTTGTCTACTGTATTGAGCCAGGTACTCCTGTTTCTGCAGGTACTGTTTATCCAGGTCAAGATTACGATCAATCATATGTAGCAAATATGACGGAGGATCAATGGCGAAGAATTGAGTTACTTGCTTACTACGGTTATGGATATGGTAACCACACAGACTTAAAATGGTATTCTGTAACGCAATTCTTAATTTGGCAAACTGCTCCACACGGATATGATGTATTTTTCACTGATTCTTTGAACGGTAATAGAATAACAAAATATACAGATGAAATTAATGAGTTAAATAGACTTGTTAATGAACATTATAAAACACCAAGTTTCTCTAATACTACACAAAACATGAATATTGGTGATACTGCAACATTTACTGATACTAATGGTGTTTTAAATCAATTTGAAGTTGCAAGTTCTGATAAAGTATCTGCAACAATCAATGGTAACAGATTAAATGTAACTGCTAGTGAGGTAGGAGCTGGCAGTATTACTCTAACAAAAAGAGATAAAAACTACTCACACCCTGCTATTGTATACGTACATCCAACTAGTCAAGATATTATGATGCGAGGTGCATATGAACCATTAAATGTTAAATTAAATTTAGAAATTACAGGAGGAAAAGTATCACTTAAAAAAGTGGACATGGATACTGGTTTAGGTATTGCTCAGGGTGATGCTACCCTTGATGGAGCTATTTATGGAATTTATAAAAATGATGGTACAAGAGTTGGCGAGTTAAAATCAGTTGGTGGTGAATACGTTACAAGCGATTATTTACCATCTTTAGGTATATTCTACTTGCAAGAAGAAAAAGCATCAACTGGTTATGAGTTAAATGAAACTAAATATTATTTTGAAATCACTAAAGAAGATTTATATCCTCTTGTTGATGTAACAGAAAAAGTTATTGAAAGAGATTTAAAAATATTTAAAGTATATGCATCTGATGAAACAGGATTCCTTACTGGTGAACCTAATGTTACTTTTGACATCTACCTTAAATCTTCAGGCGAAAAAGTAACAAGCATTACTACTGATGAAAAAGGATATGCAAGTGCTACATTGCCATATGGTACTTATGTTGTAAAGCAAGTAACAACAACAGAAGACCATGAAATGGTTAAGGATTTTGAAATTACTGTTAATGAATATTCAGAAGATCCTATTTATAAGCTTTTAGCCAATGCAGAAATTACTGCTAGATTAAAAGTTTTAAAAATTGATGCTGAAACCAAAAATGTTATACCAGTTGCTGGTATTAAATTTAAAATATTTGATGTAGAAAATAACAAATATGTTTGTCAAACTACAGATAAAACTCAATGCGTATTTGAAACAAATGAAGATGGTATTTTACTTACACCATTACCACTTGAATCAGGTACTTACCGTTTAGAAGAACAGGATCAAAAATTAGATGGCTATTTGTGGAATGAAGAAGCTTTGACTTTCACAATTGGTGATGATTCTGAACTTATAAATGATGAAGAGTTCGGTGCTATTCTTGAAGTTGAGTTTGAAAATACCCAAGTAAAAGGACAAGTTGAAATCAATAAAACTGGTGAAGAATTAGTTATTGAGAATGATTCTTATCATTATGATAAAATAAAACTTGAAGGTGCAGAATTCGAATTACGTGCCAATGAAGATATTGTTGTAGGTGGAAAAACCTACTACAAGAAAGGTGAATTGGTTGCTATTCTAGTAACTGATGAAAACGGTTATGCTAATATTAGTGACCTTCCATTAGGAAAATATACATTAAAAGAGATTAAGTCTGCAAATAATAACGTTCTTGATCCAAATACATACGAGTTTGAACTTAAATATAAAGATCAATACACAGAAGTTGTTTATAAAACTTTCAACCTACACAATGAATATCCTACTGGTGAGTTAGAATTCACTAAAACTGATTTAGTGACTGGTGAACCATTACCAAACACATTAATTGAGATTTATACTGATAAAGATGAATTAATATTTAGTGGAAGAACAGATGAAAACGGAAAAATTATTATTAAAAATTTACCAGTTGGAAAATTTTATATTTTGGAAAAAGATGCGCCAGAGAGCTATATTTTAAACGAGGAGAAAATGTGGTTTTCTATCACCGAAAACGGCGAAATAGTTAAAGCCAATATGACTAATGAAAAAATTGTAAAAGTACCAAATACACTACAAGAAAAAGATACATTTATTGAAATTATTTCAGCAACACTTGTATTAGCAGGAATAGGAATTATTGTTTATGCTAAAAAGAAAAGTAAAAATAGAAAGTAAGAGTAAGCACTTGTTAATTATAATGAGTGCTTTTCTTTTTTTAATTGCTATTTCGTTACTCTCTTTTAAGTATTATGGTTTATATGAAAAAGATAAGCAAGAACAAAATAGTATTGAGTTATTTTTTGAAGAAATACCTACTGAAAAAGAAGAATCAGAGACTAATTTAGAGAAAGTTGAAGAAAAAGAAAACATAATACAATATGTAGCTGTTTTAGAAATACCTAAAATTAATTTAAAAAAAGGACTTGTTGACAAGAATAGTAAAGCCAATAACGTAGATAGAAATATTTACACATTAAAAGAATCAACATTTCCAGATGAGGAAGAAGAAAGTCATGTAATACTAGCATCACATTCTGGTAGTGGTTATTATTCATACTTTAATAAGTTAAACAAATTAAATAAAAGTGATCAAGTCTTTTTGTATTATCAAGGTATTAAATACATATATCAAATTGTAAATATATATGAAGTAGAAAAAACTGGGACAGTTTCTTTAAAACAAACAACTGGCTCTGATATTACTCTAATAACTTGTATTAGTGGTACAGATAAACAAATTATCTATGTGGGAAGTTTAATAGAAAAGGAGAGTTTTTAATGGAATTTGAAAATAGTGGAGTCGGTAAGTGTGTTTTGTTAAAAGAAGATGATTTTGGCTATTCTTTAATTTATTCAATTACTGGTAAACAATTTATTGTTGCATCTGATTTAGATAAAAAAACTGGTAGTTGGTTACATGGTCATTATTTTGGTAAAGACTTAGATGGTGCTTTAGATTTTTTCAATGAATTATCAAATGAACACGATAATGATATGGAAAGGTAGTGATGAAATTGGAAAAAGTAGCAGGATACCTATGCTTTAAAAATCAAGGCAAGGAATCTATAAATTATAATTTGAAACAAATGTCAGAATGGTGTTTGCTTAAGAACTATGATTGTACTATTTATTTTGATAAAGTGAAAAGCAGATTAGATTTAGATAGAAAAGAATTAAACAAATTAAAAGAGGACATTCAAAATGGAAAGTACAAAAAAATAATTATAAAAGATATGACTAATGTTTCCAGAAATACTATATTTAATGTTGATTTTTTACAGTTTTTAGACGATAACGGCTGTGAAATAGAAAGTATGGACGACATTGATTTAGATTTATATAAAAATATATTTGATAAAAATAAGGAGGAGAAAGAAAGATGAATAATGAAAATGTAAAAGAAGTAAGAAACTCAAGAAATAGATTTGAATTGGAAGGTAATGTTGCTAATATAGGTAATGTTTACACTAATCAAAATGGAAAGAAAATATTAAGATTTGATTTAGCTCAAAACAATAATGGTAACACACAATATGTTCCAATTGTTTTAAGAGGAGAATTAGTTAATAGTTATGGTAGTGAAATCCAAAAAGGAGACTGGATTTCAGTAAAGGGTAGAATATCTACATATCAGAAAGATGTAGGAAAAGATGGTAAAACATACAAAGATAAAGTCATAGATATTTTAGGTTTTGAAATTACTGATAGAAAAAATAATAAAGTTTATACTTCTGATGGCGATATTAGAGATTTAGAAGAAAAATCTAATTCGGAAATGGAAAGATAATTATGAGTAAATATCAATATAGTGTATTAAATTATTGGAATGATGGCGATGATTTATATGTTAATTATATAGTTGAGAATATAGAAACAAAGCAAAAGGCAAATGCAATAGAGTATTATGATACATCAGATATTGAGTGCGATTATAATACAGCATCAGAAGCAGAAATTGAAAAAGCATTAACAACATTGTTAGAAGAAAATGATGGAATTGAATTTAAACTACCAAAAGCAAGTGAATTAAGTCCACTATTAAGATATATTTATGATCGTGTATGTGAAAGCGAAGATAATATGTGTCATATTGATTATAATGACTGGGAAGAACTAAAAGAGGAAGAAGATTTTCTTGAAGAAGATATAAACGTATTGGAACAAGAAATAGAAAAATATAATTTACATGATTATATAACTCTTGATGATGGCGAATATAAAATTTGTGGTTATGGTGGTTTACAATGTTTTGTTAATGATGACAGAGTAAAGGAAAGTGATGAACTTGAAAGATGAATTAAAAAAAGGACAAGCCTTTATAGGTCTTGATGATAATAAATATTATTTTTTAGGTTATGATTATGATGATCAAATCTTTTTTACAACATTAGATTTATGGAGTGATAAAGAACAAAGTTATATGACTAAGAGTAATATCTTTATTAAAGAAGTATTGGATGAAAAATCAAAAGTCATAGAAGATTGCACTTGGTACTATCAGTCTATGAAAGAATTAGATAATTCAACTATGGAAGAAAAGATAAAAAGGTGCTTGGACATTATTCAGAATTCTAATTCTAAAGAAATAGAATTAAGACCTACTGAAATAGGTCCATTAGTACGAGGACAAGCATATAGCAAAGAATTTAATCAATATTATGAAGTAATTGGTTTCATTGTGGATAATAATATTTATTTAGATTCTGATTTAAAAGCAAAACAAAAAGGCTTTTTTGCAATATATCATTCTAACTGCGAGAATACAGTACCACTTATTTTTGAAAGAAACTTTAGTGATAAAGATAATTCATTTGATGGTAAACACTTTTTAGCTGGGAATGATGATAGAGTTGATATAGAGGACATTGTTTGCAGTAAAGAATTAGTAAATTCTTATATGAATGAAACCTTAACTGATAGGTTAGAAAGAAAAGATAAAGACATGATGATTTAAAAAGTTGCTGTGTAGTTATTGAATTTTTTTGATAACTACACAGTTTTTTATTATAGATAAAAGAAAGGGTGAGTGTAATGAATAGATTAAATGTATTAGCAATTAAGCAATTAGAAGGTGGAACATATACCATTGATACTGTTTTAAATGTAATAAAACAAATAACTGACTGGGCTTTAGCAGTAGGAATTTCGCTTGCTGGTATTGCACTCGTTGTAAGTTTCATTATGTATGCAGTAGTAGATGTAGATCAAAAACCTAGAGTAAAAACAAGGATTTTACAGACTTTACTTGGTATATTTGGAATAATTTTAGCCATTTCATTAGTTAATATTATTATTAAATTATTTACATAGGTGTTTAATTTATGATGACTAAAGTTTTTGATTTGTTAAGAAGTTTAGGTTGGTATTTAGTTAGTTTTATATATGACTTAATTGATGGACTTCTACAAATAATTAAAGAATTAAATGCTTTTGATATAATTAATTCATTATCAAATAATCAAACATTTAGGAATTTATATACTGGAGCAATGGCTATTGCTGTAACATTATTTGCACTTTTTATCGTGTGGAGATTTGTAAATAAACTACTAGATCCAGATGAAGAAACAACTTTTAAAATGATAATAATGGAAGCAGTAAAATGTGGAACGCTTATTATGATGTCCACATTTTTATTTGTTCAAGTATCTAATTTTTCTATTACATTATCGAACTATACAGGAAATATTTTTGAAACAAATAGTAATTCAAAGATGAGTGATTCAATGCTTACTATGTTTATTTCATATAGAGATGGTTATAAAAATAGTGATAAGTTTAATGAAAGTAAGAGTATATCGGAATTAGTGAATAACGGTTCGTTTGATAGTGATGAGTTATATTTATCAAAATATGTAACAAAATCGAGAGTAATATTGTCTGATGAAAAAGATTATAAATATGAAATTAATTGGATTATGGCAGTAATAAGTGGAGGCTTTTTCTTATATAGTTTATTTTTTGCAGGTATTATGTTAGGCAGAAGACAAATTGAATTTTTATTTTTGTTTTCAATAGCACCAATTGTTTTTGCAACAAGTGTTTGTAATAAACAACGAAGGGGAGCAGTAATAGAACAACTGGTTTCTTTAGCACTTCAAAGTGCAGTTGTTATGCTAATTGTTAGTTTAACTGTAATGGTAATGCAAGAAATTAATGTTACAAAATTCTTTGATAGTACATTTATGAATATAACGACAAAATCATTGCTTTATTTAGGTTGTGCAACATTTATTATGACTGGTAGTCAAGTTATCAATAGATTTATAGGAAGTAATGTAAGTGCAGCGAGTGGTAGAGAACAACTAATGTCATTAATGGGTTATGGAAAAATGGCTGGTATAGGAGCAACACTTGGTGCTGGTGCAACTTTAGGAGGAGCTCTTTTAGGAACTGGTCTTGCAATGAAAGGTGGAAAAACAGTAGGCTCTCACGCATTATCTCAAGCAGGAATTGCTTTGGGAACAATGGGAACAGTTGATCCAGCAAGTGGACAAACTCCGAATAGAATGCAAAGATTTGCTAGTGCTATGGGATCAAGAATGTATGCAACAGGTCAAAGAATGGGAGGAAAATCAACTGGTAATAAGTTTAGTGCAAGTGATGCATTTATGAATGCAGGAGCAAGTAGTTTGCATAACACGGTAAGAAGAGTAATGCCACGAGCTAGTTATAATACTTCTTATTATAGAAGAAGAAATATGATATAAGGAGGCAATATATATGTATATAACAGTAAAGTCAATTAAGAGAAATTTAGGTTTTAAAGGAATAGAAGTATCTGACATTGTAATTGCTTTACCAATATTAATTTTATTTATAATTTTATTTTGTTTTACACCATTAAAAATACCATCAATAGTAGGTTTAATGATTGGTATTTTTTGTTTGTTACCTATCAATGTTAGCAAGAAAAATAGAATGTATAAAGTAATTGGATTAATGTTTAAATACTTATTTAAAAATAAATATTATGTATATCAGAAGAAAGGAGCAGTGAATAGTCTTGAAAAATCAGAAAACTAAAGAAGAAAAACGGAAAGCCAAAGAACATAAAGTTATAGAGAAATTTGTAAAGAAAAAGCCAACTGTAAAACAAAAGTACATCACCAAAGGTGTACTAAAACGAAAGTTTAAAAATGCTCAAATCTTTACAAATGCAGAAATAGTTCAAGATAATGGTATTATAAAACTTCGTGATAATAATTATGCACGAGTATTTTCAGTTGATGCAATAGACTTATCTTTAACATCAAATCAGCAAAAACAAAATTTCTTTAATCAATTAAAATATCTTTATCAATTAAAAGGATTGAATTTAAGAATCTATAAGTTAGATGATAAAATTGATCTCAATGCTAATAAAGATTATTACATAAAATTGATGGAAGAGTTTTCTTCTGATGAAGAAAAACAGACATTTTTAAAAGAGAGATATGATAGACTAGAGATATTAGAAGAACAAAATCTTACCACCACTAGCAGGTATTATTTTGTTATAGTTAGTGATAATGATAAAGCATTAGAACGTATATCAGAAGAAGTGAAAATACATTGCTATAACATGACACCTAGATTAAATATTCAAACTATTACAAATAAACTAGAAATATATCAGTTTTTAGTAAATTTATATTTATCAAACGCAAATATAGAACAATTAATGTGGAGTGATTTAGTTGAACTAACCTCTCCTTTTTTTCTTAATGAAACAATGGGTGTTATAAAAGCAGACGACAATGAAATACAGGTACTTACTATAAAGAGATTACCACCGTTTATTGATGAATTATTTTTTGAAGAGTTATTTAATGTACCTGATACAAGGTGTTGTATTCATATTAAAGATACAATACCAACAGAAGAATTAGTAAGAAGATTAGATAGTAATTATGAGTTTTTAGTATCAGAAAGAAGTACAACAAGGAAACTGTCTGATGCTACTCAAATGGACGCTGAAAGAGAAAATTTCCAAGCATTAATGACACAGATTAAAAATGGAGATGAAAAAATTAAAGAAGTTGATTTTATTATTGTTATTAACGGTAATAGAAAACAAAGAGAGGAAAAAATCAAAGAATTAAGAAAAATTGCTGATGTATTTCAAATTAAATTAGATGTTCCCAGAATGAGGCAAATGGAAGGCTGGCAAGCATTTGATATTAATAAAAATGGTTTTGAAGATTATCATAATTATTTACCAAGTCTAACTTTGTCGGCATCATTCCCACTTACAATAACTAATTTTAATGATGAAACAGGTTATATGTTAGGGACAGATATTCATACAGCTTTACCAACTATATTTGATTTATTTCATAAAGATGCAACTAGACCATCAAGCAATTTAGCAATTATTGCATCGACTGGTGGAGGAAAAAGTTTTACATTAAAGAAAATGATTATCAATGAAATAAATAGAGGTAATGCTTGTTTTTTATTTGATGCAGAAGGAGAGTATGAAAAATTAGTTAGAAAAAATAAAGGCGAATATATTGATATGTATTCTTCTAGTGGTGGAATTATAAATCCACTCCAAGTTAGATTTCTTCCTAGTGATAAAGAAGAAAAAGAAGATGGAGATATTAATTCCATAAATTATGAAGACTGTCCTTTAGCAAAACATTTAGGCTCATTAGAAACCTTTATTAAATGTGCATTTGAAGAAATAAAGGAAAGTGAAGTAGTTGTTATGCTTGACATGATTGAAAAATTATATAAAAGATTTGGCATAACAAAGAACACTAAAATATCTAGGTTAGAAAAATTAGAGAATACAGATTACCCAATATTTTCAGATTTGATAGAGTTTTTACCTGATTATAGAAACATGATTACTAACCCAGAACAATTAAAGATAGTAGATAAATTAGAGATACTATTAGATAGGTTTAAAGTTGGTACTGATGCAATGTTATTTAATGGTTATACCTCTGTAAATCTTGATTCTGATTTAATTGCGTTTAATGTTAAAGACTTACTTTATAGTAAAAATAAAAGAATTATTACAACACAATTAGTAAATCTACTTACTTATCTAAACAATATTATTGTTAGAAATAAGATTATTAATGATAAAGAATCTGATAAGAAACGAATAAAAAACATTGCTGTTATAGTAGATGAATTTCATTTATATTTAAAAAATACTGATAGCGAAGTATTACTTACCTTTGAACAAATTGCTAGAAGAATTAGAAAATATCACGGAGCATTTATTCCAGCAACGCAAAGTATTCATGACTTTTTAGGAGATGATGATTCTGTTAGAAGTGCAACTGCAATATTTAATAATTGTCAGTACCAGTTAGTAGGAATGCTTAAAGAAGATGACTTAACAACGTATTTAAAACTTTTCTATCAAAACCCATTAACTGATACTCAAAAAGAATTTTTAATGCAAGCAGAAATGGGAGAATTCTTACTTACAATTAATTCTAAAAATAGAATTAGGATTAAGATAATTGCAACTCCGATTGAAGTAGAATTGATGGGAGAAGAATTAAAAGTATGAAGAAGGAAAGCACAAAAGAATTGAGGAAAAAATTAAAAGAAAAATATTTTGATGAATTTGATGATCCGAACGAATCATTTATGGATTTCTTGCTGGATTTAATTCCAAAGAAAATATTGATAGAAGTTTTATCAAAGAAAGGTAATTATTATTTGTCTTTATTTAATAAATATAAATAATGCAGAAGAAAAAGAAAAATATTATTTTAAAAATAATTGGTGGAAGTACCATTTTATCAGTTGCATTTGCGTTAGTAATTTTAATATGTGTGTTAATGATTTTTGATTTTTTTGGAACAAAACTAACAGAAGAAAAAGTTGAACACAATGAAGAATATGCTGATGCTTATACCAATGCACTTAATAAATATTTAAAAGATGGTTATGTTCCATTACAGAGATTATTATATTTTCATTTGGAAGATACATCATTAACTTTAGATGTTTTATATTCCATGAACTTAAATAAAGAAAGTAAAGTAGCAAGAGAAATTAAAAATGTGTGCGAAGATCAGAGAGTAAAAAATATGACTGCTTGCACAGATGAAAATATAAAAGAGAATGAAAATTATTTAGTTGTTAGTACAGGACACTTTAATTTTCCATTAAAAGATGATTTTACTGTAACAAGTTTTTTTAATCAAGAAAGAACAGTTTATGGAGAAAGCAATAGACATAATGGTTGGGATTTAGCAACACCAGCACAAACTCCAGTATATTCTGTATGTTCTGGTACAGTTGAAAAAGTAAATTTCACTCAAGACAAAAATATACCTTATGATCAAAGTGGTAATAGTGTTGGTAATACAATTACTATAAAATGTGATGAAGATTATGCAGAGACTTATTATGTAATATTCGCACATCTTTATCCTAATAGTGCAAAAGTAAAAGCAGGTGATACAGTAAATCATTGGACACAAGTTGCTAGCGTAGGAACTACAGGTTATTCAACTGGTAATCATTTACATTACCAAGTAGAAGATGAAAATAGAAAATTAGTTGATGGTATGCAGTTAATTGATTTTACATTAAGTAGTCCATCTGATTTTAATGATTTTCAAAATCCTAATACAGGATTTAGACCACCTTTTCCTAATTAAAGGAAGCACAAATTTTTTAAGATTTTAATAGAGTAGCCACTTTCCTATGAAAAAGAGGTCATATAATTTGTTTTAAATAAAGGGTCTTTTATTACCGAGTAGCCACTTTCCAAAAAGAAAGTAGTCATTTTTGCAAGTGCAAAAATAGTAAGACACCACTATTTATTCTTTATAACAAAAGGAATAAATGAATTTGTGGTGTCGTTTTCCTTATGCCCATTAAAAATATGAAATATTTTTATTAGAAAAAAGGCTAAAAAAAATAGGAAAGTGGCTACTCATAAATTACGAAAGGAGTTACATTATGATAAAAGGATTAGTAAGAACTACATTAAGAATTGACAATAATTTGAAAACAAGAATTGAACTTTTAGCTATAAAAAATAATTTAAGCTTTAATAAAATGCTTATATATATAATTGAACTTGGTTATAACTCTTATATGAAAAAGTTTGATAAATATTATGAAATGCAAAATAAAATAATTGAAAGTGAGGAACAAAATGAACAAAGTTAGAATTTATACAGATGATGAATTAAAAGTTTTAATGAGTAATCCTAATGTTGTTGGAATAAGAAATAAAAGCCAAATAATATATAAAAATAGTTTTAAATTATGGGCTGTTAAAGAAAAATTATCCCATGAAGAAAAGAGTGCTAAAGAAATATTTGTGGAAGGTAAATTTGATATGAATATATTAGATGATCGCATTCCTCAAAAAAGAATTTGCTCTTGGTTAAAAAAATATAAAAAGTTTGGAGAAGATTATTTTTCTGATTCTAAATCTCATTATCAAACAAAAGAAGAAAATTTTGATAAAAGTAGAGCAGAACATAATTTTGTTAATTATGTTAGAAAAGCCATTCACAATCCAAAGTTTGTTGCCTTCATAATTGATAGAGATGAAAGAAATAATCTTTGCATAACTAATCTAGTGAGTATAGAAGATGAAAAAACTAACAATTAGATTAGAAGATTATATTTATGATAGACTATATCTCGTTGCTAATGATAACAATACGTCTGTAAACAAAGTTGTGGCTAGTATTTTAGAAAAATATATCAATGAGCCAAGAGAAATAAATCATTTAAAAGAAACAGAAATAAAATTAGAAGAGATATATAGTATGTTAGAAAAGATTTCTAAAAGACAATACAAGCATTTCAAAATATCAGAGCAACACTTCGCTAATTTTGGTTATTTGTCAAATGCTGATATAAAAGAAGATAAGTGTCTTAATGAAATATTAAATAGCAAGGATAATTTTAATGAGTAAAAAAAGTCCTAATGTCGTTTTTAAAAGTAAATATTGTTTAGCATTTACTTCACGAGACAATAAAAATAAGTCAGTAAATTATAAAGATGAACGATTAAAAGATGTTGATGATATGATTGATTATTTTTCTGATGAAAAGAAAAAAGCAGTTGGAATGTTTGAGTATTATATGGGACATACTAGAGGAGAAAACTATAATCTTGTTTTAGAAGATGGTAGTTATGCTACTAAACAAGATATAGCAAAAATTAAAAGCGATTATAAAAGATATATTGAAAACTCTAATTTGTGGAAAGGTATATTAAGTTTTAAAAGAGAATATCTTGATGAAAACATTGATATAAAAACTTTAGAACAAAAAGTTGCTAAAGAAATTATGCCACAATTTTTAAAGTATTGCGGTTTTAAAGATATTAAAAAAATGAGTTATGTATTTTCTATTCACACCAATAGAAAACATCAACCTCATATTCATTTTGCTTTTATCGAAAAGCAACCTAATTATCAATATTGTGATAAAAAAATAAATTATAGAAGAAAAGGAAAAATATCACTTGATGAACAAAGATATTTAAAAAGGTTAGTCGAACTTGTTATTGAAAGAGAAAAATATTACACACCTCTTTTAAAAAAGACAAATGAAGATATTGATTATTTAAAATCATACTTTAATCCTAATGAGAAAAATTTTATTTTAAAAAATGTTAGTGAATTATATGTTGAAGAAGATATATTAAAACTAGGGGAGCTAGTAAAACAATACCGAGAATTAAATAATCAAAATTCTAAAAAGATAAAATATAATTCTATTAAAAATAATCAACTGGGTAAAGAAATTAAAGAACTTACTAAAAAAATTAAACGATATTTATTTAATGATGAAACTTCTATTTTGTATGCTAGTAGAAAAGATATAAATAAAGATTTAGAAAAATTAAATGATTATTTCGATACTTTAAATAAAAACAATAACATTGATGAGTTTACAAAAAATAATAGTATTGTAAAGAAAAAAGAAAAATATATTGATAACTATATTTACAATTCAATAGTAAGTCACGCTTTATATCAATATAACCATATTTATATGTATGTAAAAAATAAGAATAATACCAATAAGATCACTATTGATGATTTAATACAAGAAGTTGCTTATCAAAACAATAAATTGCATAAATTAAGTGCTAAAGAAAGAAGAAAAATAGTGTTGGATAATTATTTTAAAAATAATAATGTTTTTAGATTTCCTAATAAACACCTAATGGAAAAAGCATTAAAGAATATTAATTATGAAATGGAAAAAGCATCTCAAGAGTTTAGTAAGTTGTTTGATTATGATGAAAAAAATAAGTAATATATGGTATAATTTAATTACTAATAAAGTATTTCTTTGCATTCGAGAGGTGGTAGTTATATGTTATTTAACTTTAGAAAAAAAGAAAATACAAATATTGACCATAACAATTTATATAATAATGTTGTCGATTTTGTCAAAGAAAAAGGTTCAATTCGAGTTGGAGTTTTACAAAGGTATTTTAATCTTAAATTTAATGATGCTGTTGCAATTATAGATAAAATGCTTGAAGACAACTTTATTTATCGCCCTGATGAAAATATTGGTATTTATTATTTAAAACAAAATTATATTGACTCAATAAATATGAACGATATTTCTGATGCAAAATTACAAGAAGTTAGCAATTTAGCATTTGAAAGTGATCATCTAAAAAATGAAGATAAAAATATGGTTCTAGCGAGTGGAAAAACTTTAGAGGAAACTATTAAAGATAGTTATAAAAATGCAATTCTGTCTGAAAAAAACAGTCCAAATCCCAAATTTCATAGAACTCCACATGAACAGGAATTATCTTTTAAGTTTTCACAAAAGTATAGGACTGTTTTGGATGAAAAAGAAGCAATGATTTATGATTTAGATGAAGAAATTACACAAATAAGAAAACAACCAAAAAAATTTAAAAATTATTCAAAAGATAAAATAATTAATCTTTGCGAAAGAGAAATAGAAGCATACAATGCTTTAAAAGAGTTTTGCTATAACAGTGGTGAGGGTGGAGCATTATATTTTCAAAATATGTGGGAATATTGCCATCATGATTGGAATGACTGTTTTCCGTTCATAAAGAACACATTGAAATATTATGAAGAATTGAAAAAAAATTTATAGAAGTCAACTTTTAGTTGATTTTTTTTATTGAAAGGAAGAATTTAAAATGACAATTATTTTAATTGCAATAGGACTTATCTTATTGCTTTTTTTATTTTGTGCTTGTAGGTTATCAAGCAAATGTTCAAGAGAGGAGGAAAAAAATGAACAGTTTAGAAAAATATAAAATGTTATCAAATGAAGATAAAACTAATTTAACTATTTATTGTATTTATGACAGTATTTATGATGTTGCAAAAAATGAAGATATTGATATAAGTGATGATGTAGTTACTGATATTAAAGAGTTGGCTTATGATTTATACCTTGAAGATGAATATATGAATTTATCTGCACCTCAAATTGCTTTTTTCTTAACAGAATGCTATGTAAAAGATAATTCATTTATAGATAAAATGCGTGGTATAGATTATTCTGATATTTTACAAGCAATTGATAATGATAATTATGATTTTTATAAGGAAGAAATGGAAAGATAATTATGTTACAGAAGTTTAAGGTTTTATGGAGAAATTTTTGGGGAACTAGATACTGGGTATATGAAGATGATAAAAGAGAAAAACAATTGTTAATTTATCACAGAAGAATATATGTAAAGAAAATAAAGGAGGACAAATAATATGGATTTTACTAAATTAAATTTAGAATTTGCTAATATGCAAACAACGATAACTAAATATCATAAATTGCAGTCAGAAATAAAAGAACGAATTAAAAATGATTTAAAAAGTATTGGAAAATATGAAACTAAACTTAAAAACACGAAGAATACTTTGGAAAAAGAAGTTTATAAAATTGTTATTGTTACATTAAAAAACGAAATGGATTTTTTAAATAAACTATTGGAGGAGGAGAAAGAAAATAATGGAGAATCAAGAAATGCTAAAATTTTATAACAAAGATGAAATAAAACAATTACTTAATAGTAATGAAAGATTAGTTTTTATTGATAATGGTAGTGAAGAAATTGTTGCTAAATATGATGATTTACCAGATGTCATTGTAGATGTGAACGAAAAATTAGGTCATACAGAAAATTTAAGAGTATATGATTTTAAGCAACCTAATTTAGAAAAACCACTTCTTACAACGATAGGCTATTTTTTAGATAAGTGTGATCCAGAGGTAAGAGCAGATATTATTGATAGATTAGTAGCATTACAACAAGGAGAAGTAGAAGTTAAAAATTATAAAGTCATAGATGAAGATATGCTTGATGAAATTGAAAATGAATTTGAAGAAATGGAAAGATAATCATGCCAACTATTTATATTGCGATATTAGTTATAGTTGCTTTAATAATTATCTTTTTATATTTTGTCGAGCCACTAATAACTAGACAAAGAATCAAAGACAACAATGAACATGGAAGTGCTAGATGGTCAACTAAACAAGAAATAAAGAAAAATTTTAAAAAAGAAAAAGTGAGTAATATAGTAAATAGTGGATTCCCAGTTTATTACTCTAAAGATAATAAATATGTGTGGTTTGATACAACTACACCTCATTGGATTTATTTAGGATCAACTGGTAGTGGTAAATCAGTAACAGCAGTAATACCAGAATGTAGTTTTATTGCAACTGCTAAACATAAAAAAAGCGTTTTTATTACTGATCCAAAAGGCGAAATATTTTCTACTACAAGTCAGATGTTTAAAAATAATGGTTATAATGTGTTTACCCTGGATTTTAGAAATCCAGAATATTCTAATCATATTAATTTGTTAGAAACTGCTATTTGTGAATATGAATTATATGATAAAAATGAAAAATTAAGTAATGAAGAAAAAGATGAAGATAAGAAAATAAAATATAAAAACGAATCAATTACTCATTTTGCTAGTTGTAATCAAATTGTAAACGATATATGTACAATGATTATGGCTGATAAAACTGCAAAAGAGGCTTTTTGGAATAATAGTGCTAGTGATTTGCTTTATGGTATTATCTTTTTATTTTTAGAAGATTATGCAGATGGAAAAATTAAAAGAGAACAAATTACTTTATCATCTATGAAAAAGTTTCAAAATAGTTCAATGACTGATAAAAATATAAAAACATTGAGAAAATATGTTGAAGCAAAACCATACGGATATAAAAGTAAGGATAAACTGATACCAATTATTTCAACTAGTGAAAATACATATAAAAGTATTACAAGTATTTTTAATGAAAGAATGACATTGTTTGATGATGTGAATGTTGAAAATATAACGTCAAACTCTGATTTTGATTTTGATGTTTTAGGAAAAGAGCCAACAGTATTATATTGCTGCATACCAGATGAGTCTAAAATATATTACACATTAGTTTCAGTAGTTGTTTCATTAATATATAAAAGATTAGTTTTGTTATGTAATACGCAAAATAATAAGAAATTACCATGTGAACTTGTTTTTTTATTAGATGAGTTTGCTAATACACCACCTTTACAAGATATTGAAACAATCGTATCAGTAGCTAGAAGTAGAGGGATGTATTTTCAATTTTTCTTACAAAGTTTTGCTCAACTTGATAATTTGTATGGTAAAGAGGTTAGTCAAATTATACAAGATAATTGTGGTCTTGCTTATTTAAAAACGAATACTCAAGAAACTGCTGAAGCGATTAGTTTAAGATTAGGTATGCATGGTGCTGAAACATCTTCATTAAATTATTCTATGAGTTTATTAAATAATAATGGTAGTAAAAGTACAAGTTTAATTTCAAGAAGATTACTTACTGCTGATGAGATAAAACAATTGCATTATAAAACCATTATTTTCCCAACAATAGGTTATCCTATTTTTCGTGATACTGTTGTCTATCAAAAGTTTAGTTGTTATCAAAAAGGTTTTATTGAAAGAAAAATAAGACCACTTGAAAGACTATTAAATACATATTATACAGTTGAACAAATAAAAGTGAACAATAGTAATTCCGAGCCAAAGTTGAATACTGCTGAATCGCAAATAAAAACAAAGCTAGTATCTATTATTAATGATGTAATTAAGATATTTGGAAAAATTGATTTTAATGTAGAGTATTTAAAAGAAGATGATAATTTAATTGCTCAATTATATTTAGCCCCTCCATTATCAACTTCTGATTTGGTAGGATTAGAGGAGTTAAGTAGTAAACTTAATTTTAAATATAATGCTATATCTGATAAAGAAAAAGTAAACAGGAAAAACAGAAACTCTTTAATAGAGATTTTTTTAGTTAATAGTGAATAGAAGGAAGGTGTAAAAGTGAGTATTGATTTTAATAAAGAGTATTTTGAAATAAGAGACGAAACCTTAAAAGATATTCAAAGTAATATATATAATTGGAATCGATTTATTGTTTATTGGTCTAAAATATTAGATAAATATAGTGTTGATAATGTTTTGAATTTATATTCTTATAATCCAAATGGTAGATATTTTATGACATTTGATGAATGGAATAGTAATACTATTGGAAGAAGAATTAAACCAAAAAGTAAAGGTATTCCTATTATGGAAGATAATAGGAAAATATATTATGTATTTGATATAAAGCAAACTTATGGTAAAGCTCTTAATGTTTGGAGTTATAAACATTATTTAGATGATATTGTACTTAATTATTATCAAGATAAACTTAATATAGAAAATGATGATAGTAAAAATAAATATGAAAATTACTATGACACATTTTATAAGATATGTTATGAACAGGTAATAAATAATTATAAGGTTATGCCATCAGAAGAAGTGGAGTTTATTGCTAAAACAATGACTTCACTTTTTTTGTCTAAAGCAAACTTTAATATATCTACACTACCTACTTCCCTTGAAATAGGAGAAGAACTTGATGCTGATAATCTTTTAAAATGTATGCAGATAGCCAATAAAGAAACTGCAAATGTATACAATGGCTTTGTTAGAAATGTAAATCTTTTAGATAAAGTGCAAGAGGATATTAGGTCAAATCTTTTAAATCAATATAAAAACCATTTGTTACTAGATAATAGTGATAAACAAGATTATTTATATAATATAGAAACACAGTCTAATATTGATATTAAATTATTAGAAAATATATATAATAATTTTAATAATCGTTATGCTAATATGTTTCATAAAACAGTAGAAGAATCTAAAGAAGAAAAAACAGAAAACAAAGAAGTAATACTAAATAAAGAAGATATATTAAATCAAAAAGAACAACTCACTTTATTTGCTCCAAGAGAAGAAGAACTTGCAGAGAAAATATGTGATATTTTTAATTCCTTTGATACTAAATATCAAAATACATTTAGTATTGATAATGTTGAGTTACAAAGATGGGAACATATATCTAGCAAAAAAAGAAATTTGACTGTTATATTAAAAAGTTCGTTGGTAGAAGATTTTGCTGATTCAGATAATAGTTTTACTTATTTTAATACTGATAAGACTGATGAAATAAAGTTAAATAACAGCATTGCAAACAATTATTTTTTGCAAGAATTATATAAAGATAAAGATTTTTCAATATCATTTACTCCTAGTATGATTCATATATATTGGCATAATTTTGATGATAAAAATTATGATATGAATATACCTAGTACAAAACTAGTGGATCAAAAAGAGATAGATAAAGATGAATTAGAAAAAATTGATACTGAAATATCTGCTATTGGTAATAATGAAATTGATTATAAAGTAACTACTGCTGAAATAATACCCACTCGTGGTGGTATTGAAACTAATGTTATAGAAGAACGTACTTATAATACTGTTGGAGAAGAAATAGAAGAATATCCTAAAATAAATTATCATATTACAGATGATAAAATTGATATCAGTTTTGGGGCAAAATCAAGATTTGAGGATAATGTCAAAGCAATAGAATTATTAAAAAGGTTAGAAACTGAAAATAGAAATGCTACAAAAGAAGAACAAGATATTTTAGCACGATATGTAGGCTGGGGTGGAATTGCTGATGCTTTTGACGAAAGAAAAGAAAATTGGAAAAGTGAGAGAGAAAGATTAAAATTAGTTTTAAATGAAGAAGAATACAAATCAGCATCTCATTCAACGTTATCTTCCTTTTATACTCCGAATGTTGCAATAGATGGAATATATAAAGCATTAAAACAATTTGGTTTTGAAAAAGGTAATATTTTAGAGCCGAGTTGTGGTATTGGAAATTTCTTTGGTAGATTACCGAATGAATTTGTAAACTCTAAATTGTATGGAGTGGAATTAGATAGTATAAGTGGTAGAATTGCTAAAAAACTATATCCTAATGCAAAAATAGAAATAAGTGGTTATGAGGATTCAAAAGTTAGTGATGATTTGTTTGATGTTGCAGTTGGTAATGTTCCTTTTGGCAGTAATACAGTTTATGATAGGAGATATAAAGATAAGTTTTTAATTCATGATTATTTCTTTCAAAAGACATTAGATAAAGTTAGAGATGGAGGAATAATTGCATTTATTACTACTGATGGAACTCTTGATAAAAAAGATACAAGGGTAAGAGAATATATTGCAAAAAGAGCAGAGTTTTTGGGGGCAATAAGACTACCGAATAATACATTTACAGGTAATGCTAATGCTAAAGTTACATCAGATATTATTTTCTTAAAGAAACGTGATGAATTAAAACATGATGTAAGTGATGAAAGTTGGATTTATACAAGTGAATATGATGATGGAATAACAATTAATAATTATTATATTGATAATCCTGATATGATGCTTGGTAAAATGGAATTACATTCAACTGCTTATGGTTATGACAACACTTTAAGTCCAATAGATGAAGATATTAATGTTTTAATGAATAAGGCATTAGAAAAATTACCAATCAATATTTATGAACAAACCACATTTATAAAAAAAGAAGATAACGATTACGAGGTACTTGATGCTGATGATAGTGTTAAGAATAATGCTTTTATTATTATAAATAAAGATGGTAAAGATATAATTTATCAAAGGTCTTTTTCTAGTTTAGTTCCTTATTCTATTCAAGAGGGAATGGTAGCAAAAAGAATAATTGGTCTTTGCAAGGTAAAGAATGCTTTACGAGAAGTCTTTGATGTACAACTTAATGATGGCAGTGATGAAGAACTATCTTCAGCACAAGAAAAATTAAGTAAAGTGTATGATGAATTTTATATAAAGTATGGTTATATAAATGATAGTGTAAACGCAAGAGCGTTTGATAGTGATCCCGATTATTATTTACTTACATCTATTGAAAATAAGATTAGCAAGGATGATGAAGAAAATGACAAACCTAAATATGAAAAAGGAGATGTATTTACAAAGAGAACTATCAGAAAAAGTAAAAAGATAACAAATGCTGAAACTGCAGAAGAAGCCTTAAGATTTTCACTTAACAATCGTGGGTGTGTTGATTTTGAATATATGAAAACACTATATCCAAAAGAAGAAAATGAAATTATTGATGAACTTGATAATTTAATTTATCAAGATCCAGAAAGGATAAATGAATTTAATCATGGTTGGGTAATTGCTAGTGAATATTTAAGTGGTAATGTAAAACAAAAATTGAATTATGTAAAAACTGTTAATGAAAATAATAAGTTTGATAGAAATATAGAAGCACTTGAAAAAGTGCAACCTATACCACTTGAATATGATGAGATAAGTATTAAATTAGGCTCTACTTGGATACCAGAAGATGTATATCATGAATTTTGTTGCGAACTTTTAGATATTCCGAGTTGGAATAAAAGCCAATTAAAAATCAAATATGCAAAAGAGGTTAATACATGGTTATTTCAAGCTAGTGGCTTGTATGGATATGGAGTAAAAAATACAAATACTTGGGGAACTGATAGAGCAGATGCTTTATCTTTGATTAAAAATTCTTTAAATCTACAAAGTGTAACAGTCTATGATAAGTTAGAAGATGATAGACGAGTTGTAAATCCAGTAGAAACTGCTAATGCTAGAGAAAAACAAGAGGCAATAAAACAGGAATTTAAAGAGTGGATTTGGAAAGATGAAGATAGAAGAAATAGACTCGTAAAACTATACAATGAACAATTTAATTGTATGAAAGAACGAGAGTATGATGGTAGTCATTTAACTTTTGATGGTATGAATCCTAATATAGAACTCCGACCACATCAAAAAAATGCAGTTGCAAGAGTTTTATATGGTGGCAATACTTTACTTGCTCATGCAGTTGGTGCTGGTAAAACTTATGAGTGTATTGCTAGTGCAATGGAATTAAAAAGGTTAGGTATAGTCAGTAAGCCAATGTTTGTTGTTCCTAATCATTTATTAGGACAATGGGCTAATGAAATTTTAAAACTATATCCAACTGCAAACATATTAGTTGCAACACAAAAAGATTTTGAAAAAACAAGAAGAAAAAAACTTATGGGAAAAATAGCAACTGGAGAATGGGATGCAGTTTTAATTGCTCACTCCAGTTTTGGTTTAATTCCTATGAGTAAAGAGTATGAACAAAAATATATGGAAGAGCAAATAGAAGAAGTGGTTAATGCTATTGAAAGAATTAAAGAGGAAACTGATGATGGTTTAAGTGTAAAGAAACTAGAGCAAATAAAAACTAGTATGGATACAAAATTAAAAGCGTTAATTGATAGACCAAAAGATGATGTAGTAACATTTGAAGAATTAGGTGTTGATGAATTAATTGTTGATGAAGCACATTTGTTCAAAAACCTACCTATGTTTTCTAAAATAAGAAATGTTGCTGGAATAAATAATAGTGAATCTAAAAAGGCAACGGATTTGTTTATGAAAATAAGATATGTGTTAGAAAATAATGGTGGTAAAGGTGCAGTTTTTGCAACAGGTACTCCTATCTCTAACTCTATGGGTGAATTATTTGTAATGCAAAAATATTTGCAATTAGATAGATTAAGAGAAATGGGACTTGAACATTTTGATGAGTGGGCATCAACATTTGGAGAAATTGTTAATAGTTTTGAAATTGCTCCAGATGGTAGTGGTTTTAGAACAAAAGCAAGATTTGCTCAATTTTTTAATATTCCTGAACTAATGACATTATTTAAAGAAATAGCAGATATTCAAACATCTAAAATGTTGGATTTACCAGTACCTAAATTAAAAGGTGGAGATTATAAAACAGTTGTTGCTCCAAAAAGTGATGAACTTGCTGAATATGTTAATAAGTTAGCAGAACGTAGCGAAATTATTAGGAATAGTTGTGATCCAAGAGAAGATAATATGCTACTTGTAACTAATGATGGTAGAAAAGCAGCACTCGATTTAAGAATGATAGATCCTAGTATGCCAGATTTACCCAACTCAAAAATAAATATGGCAGTAGAAAATATTTATAGAATATGGTTAGAAAACAAAGATGACAAGTTAACGCAACTTGTCTTTTGTGATTTATCTACTCCTAAAAACGATGGTACTTTTAATGTCTATGATGATATTAAAAACAAACTTATTGCTAGAGGAGTACCAGCAGACGAAATTGAGTATATTCATAACGCAAAAACTAATCCTCAAAAATTAAAACTTTTTGAAGATATGCGAAATGGAACGAAAAGAATTTTAATAGGATCAACTTCTAAAATGGGAGCAGGAATGAATGTTCAAGATAAATTAATTGCTTTACATCATTTAGACTGTCCATGGCGACCATCTGATATTGAACAGCGTGAAGGAAGAATTTTAAGACAAGGTAATCAAAATGCTGAAGTAGAAATATATCGTTATGTTACTGAAGGTAGTTTTGATGCATATTCTTATCAATTAATTCAAACGAAATCTACTTTTATTAATCAAATAATGTCTAACAGTAATGGCGGAGGAAGAACTGCTGAAGATTTAGATAGAGATACACTTACTTATGCAGAGGTTAAAGCTCTTGCTAGTGGTAATCCTTTGATTTTAGAAAAGTTTAAAGTAGAAAATGAATTAAAACAATTATATTTATCTAAAAGTAGATATGATAAATCACATATTGAACTTGAGGCAAAATATAATACAGAACTACCACGCAAATTAAAATATCAAAAGCAATATTTAAGTGGTCTTGAAGAAGATATAAAAAATGTCAAAGATTTGTCTGCAGATAATTTTACAATTACTATTAAAGATAAAATTTATGATTCTAGGAAAGAGGCTAGTACAAAATTTTATGAAAGTTTTTCTCTTTTAAAGCCCAGAGAAGAAACTAAAATTGGAGAAATAAGTGGTTTTGATATTATTGGTACTAAAGATGAATTATGGTATAAACCAGTTATTTATATACAAGGTGCTGGAAAGTATAAAGTTGAAATTAGTAATACTGATGAAATAGGTAATATTTTAAAATTAGAAAATATGCTAAAGAGTTTTGAAAATAAAATTGGTACTGCTAAAGAACAAATTGCTTATACTGAAAAACAACTTATAGATGTTAAAGAGGAACTTGATAAACCATTTACACAAAAAGATAGAATTAAAGAATTGCAAAAAGAGAAAGCAAGAATTGATAGTGAACTTGATTTAGATAAACAAGAAAACACTAGAAGTGTTGAAAAAAATGATGACGATGAAATGGAGAGATAGAAATGAATTTAAAGGATGAATTGTCAAAGATTTTTTCTAATAGTTTTAATAAACGTAAAGCACCAGAATATGACAGAATATTATCGTGTAGTTTCAAAGGAGAAGTAAAGGGTGCTTTTATGACAACTGATTGCACTACAGTAAAACTTTTACCAAGTAAGTGTAAAACAGGATTAATTGATATTGGAGAAATATTAGATGTCGAGTTTGATAATAGTGAATCATATCATCATAAAGCAATAATATTTTGCGATAAAGATAACGTAGTGTGTGTTTATAATAGTAAAAATGATAGTTATTTTGAAGATGGATATGAGTATTTTGAGCCAGCTGAACAAAGGTTATATGTTAGATGTAATAGTGATGCTTCTTATGAGGCATTAAAAAACTTTATTAATCAAAGTAGTAAATATCATAATTTAGTTGAATATGAATATGAAATTCCCAAAAAAAAAGCATTTGAAAAGATATTTACTACAAATGAAAGTGTTATAGATGATATTAAAGATAATAATTTAATGTTAGTAGAAAAAAGAAATAATCTTGAACAAATGGAAAGATGATTTTTTTGTTAAAAATCTCTTGCAAAATTTCTTTTTTTAAGTGATAAATAGAGCGAACAAAAAGAGCCATTAAATATATTTAGTTTATTCGCTACTGGCTTTAGTATGCTGGCTTGAATAGTTATAAGTACAAAAAATTAAAGTCGCTTAAAATGACTTTAAATTGATTATATAGTATATGCAATATTTAAAGGGAGGATTGATAATATGTATATTACTAATACAACAGGAAATGTAAGAAAATTAGTTGAGGAATTAGAGGATATGCCTGATCTTACTAAATTGAAATTTCTTGTTTATATATTTGGCTTGTTAAATAATAACCAAATAAATGATAAAAACGAATCTAATCCAGACTTAATAGAAGATGATGATATGACAATATTTAATTCAGAGGCAATTGGTCTTACGACAAATGCTTGTACCATTATATTACAATACTTTGCTATGCTTTATAATGGTATGACAGATAGCAAAGATGCTTATGAAGACAATGGAAATATTTTAGGTATTAATTATAGTAAAGAAGATAAAAATCTTGCATCTAAATTTGAAAAATTAAAATTTAATGAAAAACTAGATGTATTTAGCGAAATTATAATCAGATATGATAACGAAACATATTTTAATGATAAAATTTTAGTATTGTCGTTTGATTCAAAGTTAAGTGGATATGATATTGCTCTTCTCATTGGCAAATTAAAAGAAAAATAATAATTGATAGTGTTTTTATAAAGAAATCGTAGAAATACGTTTTTTTTATGGAGAAAAATGATTCTAAAAGGTGTATATGCAAGTAAATATGAAAGATGGAAAATTTGAATTAGATGATAAAACTAAAGAAGAATTAAATGCAAGAATCGTTATTGCATTATTCAAGATAATGTATAATCAAAATAAAATTTCAAAAAAAGAATACGATTCTCTAGTATTAAAGACTTGTCGCACATTTAATATAAAAAAAGATTTGTGTTAAATTTATTTTAAGAAGGGATGTGAAGAAATTATGTCTAGAACAGTTGCAATATATGCAAGAGTATCTACTGAACATGAGGCTCAATTATCTGCACTTGATAATCAAGTTCAATATTATGATGGCATTTTATCTTCGCATCCAGATTGGAAATTGTATAAAAGATATATTGATGAAGGAATTACTGGAACTTCAATAAAAAAGAGAAAAAACTTTTTAAAGATGATGGAAGATGCTAATAATGGATGTTTTGATCTAATTATTACTCGTGAAGTATCACGTTTTGCTAGAAATACTGTTGATACGTTACAGGAAACGAGAAAATTAAAGAAAATTGGAGTGGAAGTATATTTTACAGAAGATAATATTTGGACTTTTAATGATGAAGATGGTGAATTAAAATTAACAATAATGGCAACTCTTGCACAAAACGAAAGTAAGAAAACATCACAAAGAGTGAAAGCCGGTCAAAAAATTTCCTTTGAAAATGGTGTGATATATGGTACAGGTAATATTTTAGGTTATGATAAAATAGGTAAAGAAATGATAGTTAATGATGAGCAATCTAAAACTGTAAAATTTATATTTGAATCATATTTAAAAGGTATGGGCTTAACTGAAATTAAAGATAAATTAGAATCTATGGGGCATAAAACTGCTACTGGTTTAAGTAGGTGGAATGTATCTTGTATAAATAGAGTTTTAAAAAATCCGTTTTATTGTGGAACTATTGTATATAGAAAGAGTTATGTTCCTGATTATCTAGAACAAAAACCAAAGAAAAATAATGGCGAGGTTGAACAAGTAATTAAAGAAGGTAAACATCAACCATTGGTTTCTAAAGAAGATTTCAATAAAGTTCAAGAGTTAATTAAAAGTCATTCAACTTGTAAAGAAAAAAAGTATGATAAGATTGGGAGCGGAATTCCAAAAAGTGTTTGGAGCAAAAAGCTATTATGTGAATGTGGTTCTTCATTTAATAGAAGAACATATCATAAAAAAGATGATGGCTCTATAACATTTGCCTATCATTGTTATAAACAAAAAAACATGGGATCTTTAAGAAGCAGGCTAAAAAAAGGATTGAGCATAGATGGGGCTTGCGATACTCCTATGGTTCAAGAATGGAAATTGTATTTAATAGCAAATGTAATTTTTAATTTAATATGGGATGATAAAGAGCAAATAATTAGTATTGCTAATAAATTGATTGATGAAACAATAATTGAAGAAGATTATAGCAATGAATTAGATGAAAAAATTACTGAAAATAACAAAAAAATTGAATTTTATAAAAATAAACATTCAAAATTGTTAGAATTATATTTAAATGAAATGATAAATAAAGATATTTATATAAAAAAGAAAGAGGAATTAGATATCAGCATTTCACGAATCAATAAGGAAAACAGTGAATTAATATCAAAAAGAGGAATTCCTAAAAACATTCTTAAAGATAAAATTGCAAATTTAAAGCAATGTATAATAGACAATTTAAATTATCATGAAAATAATGTATCAGATGATATAATAGATAATTTTGTCGAAAAAGTTATTGTTCATAAAGATAAATTTGAGTGGAAATTAGCCTATTTAAATGATATAATAGATATGAATATAAATGGACGTCAAAAGTCATCAAAACTTGACTTATATGTAAATAATATTCTTTTGCGTTCCGAACAAGGATGTGGCACAAGCTGCTATTAATAATAAATAATATTTTAAGTAGTTAAAGTAGAAGCTAAGATTTTATTCTTGGCTTTTTTTGTAGTTGTGTTAGGAATAAGTTTATTCATTTTAAGTTGTTTATTATTGCTGTGATAGTAGATTTAGTTTGAGAGTGGGACTTATCGTATGAAAAACTAAAACACTAATGGTGATATGAAATATTTGCTGGGATTTCAATAAATTTATATATTTTATCCTATTATTTTGCAGTATAATTAAATTGGTGATGTGAAAATGAAGGTAAATTCGGAACTTAAGAATTATATAGAAAGCAATGTATTTCCTGAATACGATAAAAATGAGCCGGCTCACGCTATTGCTCATATTCAATATGTAATTGATAGGAGTTTTGATTTAGTAAAAGAAAATCAATTAGATGTTAATTTAGATATGGTCTATACGATTGCAGCTTATCATGATATTGGACATCATATTGATTCTAAGAAGCATGAAATTATATCTGCGGATATTATGTTTCAAGATGAAAATTTAAAAAGATTTTTTTCTGATGAAGAAAGAATGGTAATTAAACAAGCGATTGAAGACCATAGAGCTTCTGCTAAAAATGACCCTAGAAGTGTTTATGGAAAAATTGTTTCTTCTGCGGATAGAAATAATACTGTAGAGAAATGTTTAAGAAGAACATATACTTATGGTAAGAAATTAGATCCTACTGCTACAGATGAAGATTTGTTTTTAAATGCGTATAATGTTTTGCTAAAAAAATTTGGGAAAGATGGTTATGCAAAATTTTATTTTAAGGATATGGTATATGAATCTTTTTTAATAGAATTAAGAGAATTATTGAAAGATAAAGAACATTTTATCGAAATACAAAAGCGATATATAAAACAATTGAAGAAAGAACATAAAATATAAGACTTGCTTTTAGCAAGTTTTTTACTGTGTTTTTGTATAAAATTATGTCTTTTTTTTGAAATGGTACAGTCTTTTTGGTATAATACTATTAGAATAATGAGGTGATATGATGAAAGTTGTGTGTGTTGGTCATTCTACATATGACACGACCTTACCTATGGATTTTTATCCAACTGAAAATTTAAAATATAGAATTCATGAACATATTGAGTGTGGTGGTGGTCCTGCATCTAACGGGGCTTATTTGTTGGCCAAATGGGGTATGGATACTACTATGATGACTGCCGTTGGAAATGATTATTATGGTGAACAAATTATTAAGGAGTTTCGTGAAGTGGGTGCTTCTGTTGAATGTATAGAGGTATATTCAAATTATATGACGCCTAGTAGTTATATTATTGCAAACCGCTCTAAGGGGAGTCGTACGATTATTACGTCTAAAAAAGATCCTATCCGTAAATTAAATCATAGTGGAGATATCCATGCAGATTTAATTTTAGTCGATGGAGAACATCCAGAAACAGCAGAGGCAGTATTGAGGGCTAATCCCTTAGCTATTAGTGTTATTGATGCTGGAAGGCTTACAGAAGATACAAAACGTCTTGGGAAATTAGTAAAATATGTTGTTTGTTCTAAGACATTTGCTGAAGAGTTTGCGGATAGAAAAATTGATGTTACTGACAGGGACAGTTTAGTTTATTGTTATGAAAAGTTACAGGAATATTTCCAGAATACAGTAGTCATTACTCTTGAGGATAAGGGGAGCTTTACCAAGTTGGAAAATTATGAAGTTTTGCCAACAGTACCAGTTCAAGCGGTAGATTCTACTGGTGCAGGTGACATTTTTCATGGAGCCTTTACATATTTTATTGGTAATGGATATTCTTTAAGAACGGCTATCCACTATGCTTCTATTACTTCTGCTATTTCTGTTACAAGAGTAGGAGCTAGAATTTCTATTCCTGAACTTACGGAAGTGTTAAATTATGACGAACTTATATAGTCGTTATCCTACTTTGGATTTACATGGGTTTGATCGCGATTATGCCCGGATTATGATTAATGACTTTATTAGGGATTGTTATATTATGAAAGAAAGAAATGCTATTATTATCCACGGAATCGGAAGTGGTATTTTAAGAAAAACTACAAAGCAGACGTTACAGTCAAATTCTTATGTGGAAGAAGCTAAACTTGATATTTTTAATGATGGGCAGACGATAGTACGTTTAAAAGAACACTAAAAGTTAGTTTAATAGTATAATGCAACTTAGATATAATTGCTGAATTTTAAAGGTAT
>ENA-ORTU01000544-ORTU01000544.1-human-gut-metagenome-genome-assembly--contig:-NODE-544-length-46010-cov-2.959112_pt1 | contig 46010 bp, 32 predicted proteins | sample MGYA00241910_ERZ509184 | MGnify/ENA primary metagenome ERZ509184 (study PRJEB26280, sample SAMEA2338847) | human gut metagenome | biome: human gut; feature: human-associated habitat; material: faeces... | reverse complement strand
CATCCACCTATGAGCAAGCTCATGTGGATTTAGACCTTTTGACCCTGGCATCATAGTATAGCAGATCTACCGGAAATATGTCATCTGATGTGAAAGTCACAGTTATGGAAAAATGTCAGTAAAAATTCCTATGGAAAAAATAAAACATATATTCCATAGAAGAAAAGTAAGAGAATGAATATAATGATCCCAAGTTGTTTGAAGGAGGAGATCATTATGAGTAGTCAAAGAAAGGCAGAAGCTGTGGCATCAGAGAATATCGTAACAACAGAGACATCCAGGCTGAGTGATCTTTGGAAAAAAGAGGATTGGCTGGCAGTATGGATCGGATTTATCATTATCGCGATCGGTGCAGTTGCAGTACTTACAGGAGCATTTGATTTTAACGCTGCAAAATTCAGCACCTGGGGTCATGGAACAAGTTTTTTTGAACAGGTAAACGCAGGATTTTTCGGAAAACTGATTCTGACAGTGGCTGTACTTGGAGTACTGTTTACTGTTGGAAACCACCTGAAGGGATTATCCGTTAAAAAATACCTTCCGGCATTTCTGGGACTGTTTCTTCTGGCAGTTCTGGTAAGATTTATCAGTGCCGAATATACCTTGAACCGATACTTGGAATGGGCATTTTTTGCAATCCTGATCGGAATTCTGGTATCCAACACCATCGGAGTACCGGCATGGCTGAAGCCGGCGATCCAGACAGAATTTTATATCAAAGTCGGACTGGTGATCATGGGATTTTCCGTACTGTTTTCCAATATTGTTAATTTTGGACTTTACGGACTGGGGATTGCATGGATCGTAACACCGATTGTCATTCTTTTCATGTGGTGGTTCGGAACCAGGGTTTTAAAAATTGACAATAAACCGTTTGTCATTACCCTGGCAACCGCAACCTCTGTGTGCGGAACGTCCGCAGCGATCGCAGTCGGAGCAGCAAGTAAAGCAAAGAAAAATGACCTTTCACTTACTGTATCTATATCAATCATTTTTACAGTACTGATGATGGTATTTGAGCCAGTGCTGATCCGTGTAACTGGTCTTGGAGAGCTGATAGGCGGTGCCCTGATCGGTGGTACTGTCGATTCAACCGGAGCAGTAACCGTAGCAGGTACTGCACTTGGTGAAACAGCACAGACGGCTGCAGTCCTTGTAAAATCCATCCAGAATATCCTGATCGGATTTATCGCATTTGCAGTTGCAGTATTTTTTGCAACAAAAGTTGAAAATAACGGAGAAAACAGCAGAAAAATCGGGGTATCCGAAATCTGGTACAGACTTCCGAAATTTATCCTTGGATTTTTTGCCGCTTCCTTAATTGCATCTTTTATAGCAGTTCCGGCATTCGGAAAAGAGAGCGTTTCATCCATCAACAGTGTACTGGATCAGTATAAAAACTGGGCATTTGTTCTGGCATTTACAAGTATCGGACTGGAAACAAATTTCCGTGAGATCAAAGAACAGTTCCAGGGCGGAAAACCACTGACACTTTATGTGGTTGGACAGTTGTTTAACATTGTTCTGACTTTTGCGGCAGTATATCTGCTGCTGAGCGGAAAATTCTTCCCGCTGCCAAATCTGGCATTATAAGGAGATGCAGGGCTATGAAGAAAAACACAGGAAAAAAGAAAAATCTGTTTTCGATGGTAAATTATACCGTTCTGGTGCTGACGGTCATTGCAGCCGTTTATATCATGGCAAATGGTCTGGGACTGATCGACAGCCTGGACTTTGGAGCAGGGGCATATTATTATGCGGACATTCCACAGTTTGCAAAATATGTAGATGGATCCTGCTACACATCACCGGTTTCCATGTGGGCGCTCATTGCACTGTTCCTGATCTGGGGATTCTTCATGTATAAACTCTGGGGATGGATTGAAAGAAAAGATAAGTAAAAATAAAACCTGATAAAAAGCCTGCCGCAGAGGATGCGGCGGGCTTTTTCAATTCGCAGATATTGATTGGGAGAAAAAGGTTGCCTTGGAGGTATTTTGTCGTTATCATAAAAAAAACGGCAATTTTTCAGATTGCCGATTGATGCAGGAGGAATACGGTGAATCTTTTGATTGTGGATGATGAAATGCTGGAAGTTACCGTGATCGAAAAAATGATCGATACAAAGGCACTTGGAATTGAACAGATTTTTAAGGCATACAGTGTGAATCAGGCGATTACAGTGCTGGAAAAAGAAAACGTTGCAATTTTGCTGACAGATATTGAGATGCCAAAGGGCAGTGGGATTCGTCTGGCAGAATGGGTAAAAGAGCAGGATATACCGCTGATTGTAATTTTTCTGACCAGTCATGCAGTGTTTGATTATGCAAAGAAAGCAGTTGAATTAGAAGTCAAGCAGTATTTATTAAAACCAGTCCGCAAGGAAGAACTGATAAAGACTCTTCAGGATGCACGCGAAGGCTATCAAAAAATGATACAGCAGCAATCTTATGAACAGCAGAAAAGCAGTGCTGGTATCCGGAACGTAAATCCGGAAGATTTGCTGGATGAAAAAGGAAAAATGACAGAGCTGATAAGTCAGGTAAAAGATTATATTGCAGATCATCTGGATGAAGAACTGAAACGTACCGATCTGGCAGCAATGATTTATCTGCATCCGGATTATCTGTCTCATGCTTTTAAAGATGAGACAGGGATGTCTCTTTCTGAATATATTACAAGAAAAAGAATAGATTATGCCATGATGCTTCTGGAAAAAACAAACCGCAGTGTTTCAGATATTGCAGCAAAGTGCGGCTATGCAAGTCTTGCTTATTTTACAAAAACTTTTAAACGCATCATTGGGATGTCTCCAAAAGAATACAGAAAGGTACAGAAAGAAAAAAAGAGATGAAATGGAAAAATTCATTGATTCATCGAATCACAATCATTATGGCAGTCACACTTCTGGTGTTCAGTGCAGTTATTATCTATTATACGGTCTGGATCAGCAGAATCCGAAGTGAACAGTTTGATCAGACGATCTTGCAGGCACTTGACATGAATACAGAAGAGCTGATGTACGATCTGGAAAATACAGAATCATTTCTTCTGACAAAATGTCTGAATCGAAATCTGATCAACCGGCTGCAAAATCCGGAAAAAGAAATTGACCGTTATCTTGCCATATCAGATATTCAGGAGCTTCTTCACTCATCTATGAACAGCTACAATATGATGGATGGATTATTTTTTTATGATATGGAAAATGATATTTATATAGGCGATACAAAATTATCCGGAAATTCGGATTATTCCGAACTTGTAAAAGAAAGTGTCAAAGATTATGTTCTGCGTTTTCTGGTTCTTGCAAAAGAGAATCAGAACAGTTGGTTTGCAGAGAAAATCGGCGACGAATATTGTCTGGTAAAAATGTATGAAATACAGAATGTGTACGTAGGGAGCTGGATTCATGTTGATACCATTCTGGATAAAATAAAACCTTTTACAGTAAAAGATCAGGATAAAGTTTATCTGCTTGACGGAAATAAAAAAGTACTTTCCGATTCAGATCCGGGAGATGTCCTGACAAATGAGGAAATGTATATTATGTTGGAAAATCAGCGTTATCGCAAACTGATTTCCCGGTTAGATACAGAAAAATGTTTGCTTGTGATTCTGCATCGGACAGACAATACACTGATCAATATCGAGTATCCGATTCTTCTGGCAGCAATTATTATTCTGGGGCTTTGTATTTTTGTGGAAAAAATGCAGATCCATCTTTTTAAAACTCCGATCAGTCGGCTTACGCAGGCGATGAATGAACTGAAATCCGGAAATCTGGAAGTACATTTAAGCGAAGAAAATGTTTTCAGCGAATTTCAGATATTAAATGATACATTTGATAATATGACAAAAGAAATTAAAAAGCTGAAAATTGATGTTTATGAAGAAAAACTGAACAAACAGCAGGCAGAACTTTTGTATTTACAGGAACAGATCAATCCACATTTTTTTACGAACTGTATGAATCTGATTCGTAATCTTACGATGGTCGGAGAAATCGAGAAGGCACAGGAAGCCACATTTCTTGTCAGCAGCCATATGCGATATGCCTTGGCGAACAGTACAATGGTAGCTCTTGAGCGGGAACTGGAACAGGTGAATAACTACGTTGAACTGCAGAAAATGCGTTATGGCGACTGTTTTTTATATTGTGTGGAGCAGGAAGAAGGATGCGGACAGATTTTTGTGCCAACTGCAGTGATCCTGGATTTTGTAAACAATGCGATCAAACATCAGTTAGATCCGGATCGTCAGCTGGAGATTCTGGTGTATCTGCACAAAGAACAGGAGAAACTGCATATAATGATTACCGATTCCGGGGATGGATTTGAACCGGAAATTTTAGAAAAATTGCAGAAACATGAAAAACTGATCAGCCCGGAAGGAGAACACATTGGTATTTACAATGTATGCCAGAGACTTTCCATTTTGTATAGTGACTGTGCGGACATTGCATTTTCCAACAAACCAGAAGGCGGAGCCAGAATTGATCTTTATCTTCTAATCCGGACAATGTGGTGGTCTGAAAAAGATCCGGAGGTGCAGACAGATGAAAAATAAAAAGAAAAAAGTATGCTTCTTTCTGGGATTTCTGCTGTTTAGTCTGTTCTTTACAGGCTGTCATAAAAGCGAGGGTAGAACAGTAAAAGAAAGCGAATCCAAGAGCGAAGAAAGAACGAAACTGGTGATTGCCTATAAAACAAATGCGGCAGATTATCCGGAAGACCAGAAACTTGTGGAAGAAGCCCTGAAAGAGAAAATCCGTGAAAAACTGAATGTAGATGTAGAGTTTGTTGTGCGGTCAAACGATTATGTCAAAGAGATCCGAGATATGATGGCGAGTAATCAGCAGCTGGATATTGTATTGTATTACAGCGGACTGTTTCGGGAGTTATTGATGAATGATAACTGGGTGCCGTTAAACCGTCTGCTTCAAAACTATGGGCAGGGGATTTTAGATGCAGTTGGAAAAGATGTGAGCGATGCCTGCAGGATTGACGGAGAACTTTATGGCTTGCCAAATAATCATGATTTTGCGGTTGGATGGGATGGCTATATTCTGAGAAAAGATATCCTGGATAAATATGGAATCAAAAAAGAAGATATTACTTCAATGGAAAAACTGGAACAGATTTTTGCACTTGTGCACAGAAAAGAGCCGCAGCTTACCATTCTGGACTGCAGCGGAACGAGTATTATGACCAATCAATATCTGGGCAGTGAAGTGTTTGAACAGATTGGCGTGCTGAAAAATTACGGGCAGGAAGATACATTTGTTAATGTATTTGAAACCGAAGAATATAAACGCCAGCTTGAACGTATCTACAAATGGAGAAAACTCGGTTATATTAAAAAAGATCTTCTTTCTGACACGGAAAACGGAGATATAAAAATGATGCAAGGAAATCTGTTTGCCTATGCATTTCGTGGGAAACCAGGAGTAGAATGGCAGGAAAAGATGACAACGGGGCAGGATGTTGTATATGTTCAGTTTGGAGAGAACAGTGTTCCGGCCAATGCACCGGCACGCTTTGGATGGGGAATCACCAAACATACCGCATCACAGGAAAAGTCCATGGAGCTTCTGAATCTTCTGTATACGGATCCGGAACTTATGAATTTGCTGGCTTACGGTGTAGAAGGCGTGCATTATGTAAAGATGGCAGACGGACATATTACATTTCCGGAAGGGAAAAATACAAATCCGTTTATCGGAGAAGCATGGAGATTCCCAAATCAGTTTATTACTTATGTCTGGGAAGGGAACGATCTGGATTTCTGGGATAATATGAAAAAATACAATGAAGAATCCATTCATGGGAATGATTATGGATTTTATTTTGACATTATGCCGGTTTATGATGAATACATGGAAATTGTTGAAATCTACAGTAAATACCGGGTGATCCTGGAAAATGGAATGGTAGATCCGCAGGAAGGACTGGAAGCGATGAATCAGGAGCTGGATGCCTGTCATATCGATGAGGTCATCGCAGAAAAACAACGCCAGTTTGATCGATGGAAGGGAAAATAAAGATCGTTATAATTTTGCAGATAAGTACAAAAAATACAGCATGGGTGTTATAAAAAGTCGACGGATACTTTGATATAATTCAGATATCAGAAAACGAAGGAGGAACCCCATGAGAAGAGAAAAAATGAAACCAGCAGCAGCACTTGTGCTTTCAGCAGCTATGATTTTATCCTGTGTATCGCCGGCAACGTTAAAAGCAGCCAGCACAGATCCGACATCAAGCACAGAGCGTGAAGCAAGGAATGCAGCAGTAGCAGAAGATGCAGCTACGCAGGGTATGGTACTTTTAGACAATGCAAAAGATGTACTGCCAATCGCAAAGACAGGAAAAATAGCACTTTATGGAACGGGTGTCTATAACACTGTTAAAGGCGGAACCGGATCAGGAGATGTTTATCTGAAAAGCGGTTCAGACTGGTCTGTTCTGACCGCATTTAACAAGGCAGGTTATGAGGTTGTAAATCAGAATTTTCTTGCAGAAAGAAAGGCATATGCAGCTGCGAATGGCGGTCAGGAAGATATTTATGATGTCGCAGAAGTGAATATAGCGGCAGCACAGTCCGATACGGCAGTTTTTGTGATTTCAAGAACTTCAGCAGAAAATGCAGACCGCAAAGCAGAAAAAGGAGATTATTATCTGAGTGATTCTGAGGCCAAAAATCTTGCGATCGTAGCTTCTGCATATCAAAAAGTAGTCGTTGTTATGAACGTGGGTGGTGTAATTGACACAAACTTTTACCATGGAAAAGCAGGGCGTACAGCAGCAGACAACTTAAACAGAAATAAAATTGAAGGACTGGATGCATTGCTTCTGATGTCTCAGGCCGGTCAGGAAGGTGGAAATGCACTTGTTAAAGTTTTGAACGGAACTGCAAACCCATCCGGTAAACTGACCGATACCTGGGCGGTTGAGTATACCGATTATGCTTCTTCTCCATATTTTGCACTGCATAATGGAGTGGATGAAAACGACAATCTGGTCACCACCGGTGGTGACAATAAAGAAGAATATTATACAGATGATATTTTTGTCGGATATCGCTATTTTGATACATTTGGCATTGATGTAGCCTATCCGTTTGGATATGGTGAGTCGTATACGGATTTTGACATTCATGTAAAGAGTGTAACAGCAGATGCAGAAAATATAACGGTAACAGCAGATGTGAAAAATACGGGAAATATGGATGGACGTGAAGTAGTAGAAGTTTATTTCTCTGCTCCGGAAGGATCTCTTGACAAGGCATATCAGGAACTGGCTGCTTATAAAAAAGTCGAAGTAGCAAAAGGAGCTGCAAAAACTGTTACCATGTCTTTTGCAACAGAAGATATGGCAAGTTATGATGAAAGCAGACAGTGCTATGTACTGGAAGATGGAAAGTATGTGATTCGTATAGGAAACAGTTCCAGAAATACAGTAGAAGCTGCAACGATCAGTCTGGATCAGGATGTGATAACAGAAAAAACAGAAAATCAGCTTGGGGCAACGAAAGAACAACTGAAAAAAGGCACTTATGAAGAGGGTAGTGTTCTGAATGGGCTGAAGGTTGAAAAAGATGCAAATGGAAATGATGTGTACACACCAAATTATGGAAATAAAAAAGTCGAAGGTTTTCTGGATGCATCCACAGAAGGATATGGAAAAGGCATTACAGCTACATCAGAAGGATTAAGCAGTATTAAAACAGAAACGTCTTTAAAGGCAGCTGACTTTGCAGAGCCAAAGACACATACCTACAGCAACGGTGATGTTACCACATACTATACAAATCAGAATGTAACAGAAAATGCGGAAAAAACATCGCTTGCCTATGCGAAAGAAAAAGCATCCAAAGCCGGAGCAGATCTGGAAAAAGGCGATGTGACGATCAAAACCGCAAGAGGAACGGAAACGATAAAAAGTGTAGATATCGATGAAAATGGAAATAAAGTGGATCTGACAGATGCAACTTTAATGGATGTTGCAGTCGGCAATATCACAGCGGAGCAGCTGGTTGCTTCCATGACACCGCTGGAGCTTTCAGACCTGGTAACAGGCGGTTCTTACAGCAAAGGTGTTGATTATACAAAAGATGTGGCATCTACGATTGGAAATGGGAAGGTTCTTACAGCGAAAAATTCGATCCATGTATCAGGAACCTCTTCCGAGACGACATCAAACCTGTTCCGAAGCAGACTGATTCCGAATATTTCTTTTAACGATGGTCCGGCAGGGCTTCGTCTTCCGACGGAATCTTACAGTGCAAGTGCAAATGTTGGCAAAATCGTACCCGTGACCAAAGATGATGTTTTCGATCCAAATGAAACTTATTTCAGCTATCATGCAATGGGGGACTACTATTCTATAAATGCACTGCCAATTTCAACAGATTTTACGGAAGAATTCAACGGAAAATATAAAGTTGCAGATGGTGAGACGGCAATCAAATATTATCAGTATTGTACAGCAATCCCGGTTGGTACAATGATTGCCCAGACCTGGGATACAGATCTGGTAGAAAAAGTCGGACGTGCAGTCGGAACGGAAATGGTGGAGTATGGTGTAACATCCTGGCTTGCACCAGGCATGAATATTCACAGAAATCCACTCTGCGGACGTAACTTTGAATATTATTCAGAAGATCCGCTGTTATCCGGAACAACAGCAGCAGCTGAGACAAAAGGTGTTCAGACTTATGAAGACGGAACAAAGACAGGTGTAGGTGTCACCTTAAAACATTTTGCATTTAATAATCAGGAATCTGAGCGTTTTAACAACAACTCTGTTATGTCTGAGAGAGCAGCCAGAGAAATCTATCTGAAAGGATTTCAGATTGCAGTAGAGAAAGCACAGCCGGATTATATTATGTCTTCTTACAACAGCATCAATGGCGTTCAGACATTCCTGCATTATGGACTTCTGACGGAAATCCTTCGAAACGAATGGGGATTCAGAGGTTTTGTAATGACAGACTGGAATCCAATGGATAACTTTACCGGAAGACGCGGCCTGAAATATGGCAAGATGGTGGATACCTTTAAAAAGGTTGCAGAACCAAAAGGAAAACTGGATTACACCGATTTTGATGTGTGTGCAAGAGCACAGTTGATGTATGCAGGAAATGATTCAGAAATGCCGGGTGCTGCGAATTATGGTGTGACAAGTCCGAATACCGAGCTGGTTTATAAGGGATTAAATGCCAATATTGTTGATGAGAATGGAAATGCTCTGATGCGTCTTGGTGATCTTCAGAGAAGTGCGATCAATATGCTGAATGTGATTCTTCAGACAAAGATTTTCCAGACAGATTTCTATGAAAAAGCAGGTTCTTATTATGAGCTGGAGAAACTGAACAAAGATTACGAAGCACTGAAAAAAGAACTGGAACAGGCAAAAGCAGATGTCAAGGATAAAACAAAAACAGAAGAGCAGCTCAAAGATATCAAAGCTCAGCTGGAAAAAGCACAGGCAGATGCGAAAGATAAAGCAGCAGCAGAAACAAAACTGAAGGCACTGGAAACACAGATGGAAACACTGAAATTCCAGTCTGTAAAAGTGAAACTGAAGTCAGTAAAGAGCAATGCAAAGAAAACAGCGAAAGTAACAGTTCGAAAAGTTGACGGTGCTGAAAAATATCAGATCACTTATTCAACAAAGTCAAACTTTAAGAAGGCAAAAACAGTAACGGTGAAAAAAGCAAGTGCATCAGTCAAAAAATTCAAGAGCAAAAAAACTTACTATGTAAAAGTAAGAGCACTTAAGACGATTGCAGGAAAAACAGTTAAAACCGGTTACAGCAATGTAAAAAAAGTAAAAGTCAAATAAATACAAAACCATAAACTTTCCTACGTGGATTTTCAGGAAATCAGGCCGCACCTCACGGAAAAATCTGTGAGGTGCGGTCTTTGCCGTGTTATAATGATACCAGAAGATATGACTCTGGAACAGTAATATTGCGGTGTCAGAACGGATAGTAAAATGAGCGTGCTCCTCACCCACTGCTTATTACTTTTCGCAATTGAAGCAGGGGACTTACTTGATTTGGTTAAATAAAAATTTACAACCACCCATCTAGTGTGATAAAATGTGAAAGAATTATGATGAAAAAAGTCGAAAAACAGAGAAATTTCAATAACCTATAAAAGAGAGGAAGCACAAATGATCACTGTAAAAACCTATCGTGGACACATTCGCAACTGGAAAGAACTTTGTGAGGAACTGGCAGTCGATGCAGCACTGCCAAGAGAAGAAAAAGAGCAGGAAATTCTGGTAAAAGCATACCAGAAATGGGGAGGCGAGATGGCAGACCATATCTATGGTATGTTTGCTTTTGCCCTGTGGGATGAAGAGGAGAAAAAGCTGTTCTGCTTAAGAGATCAGTTTGGAACCAAGCCGTTCTATTATTACCAGACAGAAGATGGCAGTCTCCTGTACGGCACCATGATCCGTGACATCATCGGACAGCCGGGATTTAAAAAAGAGCTGAATGAAGAGATGCTCCAGATCTATATGAGCCTGACCTATGGTGCCGGTGAGGATACCTTTTTCAAAGGTCTGAAAAAGCTTCTGCCGGGACGTTATCTGATTTGGAAGGATGGAAAAGTGGAAATTCACAGATACTGGACTCCAAAGTTTCAGCCGGACGAGAGCAAATCTCTGGAAGACTGGGCAGATGAGATCCATTCTACGCTGAAATCCATCATGCCGGAAGTAAAGACAGAGAACGAAACCGTAGAATCTTTCCTGTCAAGTGGGGTGGATTCTTCCTATGTACTGGCAATGTCAGATGCAAAGATGTCCGATTCCTGCGGTTATGATGAAGAACGATTTGATGAGTCACGTCTTGCAAAAAAGACAGCGGAACTTCTCGGAAGAGAACATTCTGTCTGCAAGATCACACCACAGCAGTATTTTGATATCGTACCATATGTTATGTACAATATGGAACAGCCGCTTGGAGATGCATCTGCGATCGTATTTACCATTGCCTGCAATGCAACCGCAGAACACACGAAGATTTGCTATTCCGGAGAAGGTGCGGATGAATTCTTCGGTGGTTACAATATGTACCGCAATGCAGAACGTTACGGTGAAAATCTGAAGACATTTTATGTCGGCAATACAAACATCATGAAGGAAGATGAAAAGAAGAAAATCCTCAAACACTACAATCCGGAAGTTCTTCCGATCAATCTTACGCATGAAATCTACAAAGAGACGGAAGGTCTTGATCCGCTTACAAAAATGTCCGATGTTGATATTCAGATCTGGCTGGAAGGCGATATCTATCTGAATGTAGATAAGATGAGTACCGCAGCAGGGCTGGAAATCCGTATGCCGCTTACAGACCGCCGGATCTTTGATATTGCATCAAGAATGCCGTCCCGTTTTAAAGTCAACGAAGAGCAGAACAAAGTGGCATTCCGTACCGCAGCAGCAAAAGTACTCCCGGAAGAGATCGCATTCCGTAAGAAACTGGGATTCATTGTGCCGATTCGTATCTGGATGGCCGATGCAAGATACAATCAGGATGTACAGCGTCTGTTCCACAGTGAGATCGCAGAGAAATTCTTTGATGTAGATGCGATCAACGAGATTTTCGATGACTATGTAGGAGGCAATTCCGATAACTGGAGAAAAGTATGGACGATTTATACCTTCCTTGTATGGTATGAAGAATATTTTGTAAAAAGATAATCCTTAAATGACATTTTTCCCCCTGTCTTCTGGTAAAAGCAGAAATGATAAGCTGGTTTTATCAGAAAAAGAAAGACCTGTATTAAATGGAAAAACTCCATGAAATACAGGTCTTTTGACTCTGGCATCCTATTGTGTTTTCAGGATTTTGTTTTTTACATTCTTTTACTTCATAGAAGCTACTTTATCGAACTCATCCTGAACTTCTCTGGAAGGAGCCGGTGTCAGGAGACTTACGATTACGTTTACTGCAAGACCAAGAAGGAATGCAGGAAGCAGTTCGTAAATACCAAGTGCACCGCCCATCGGACGGATCAGAAATTTCCATACAAATACCATAACGCCGCCGCTGACCATTCCGCAGAGAGCACCCTGGAATGTGGAGCGTTTCCAGAACAGTGCCAGCAGAACAAGCGGTCCAAAGGAAGCACCAAAGCCTGCCCATGCAAAGGATACGATCTGGAAAACAGAACTGTCCGGGTTACGTGCGATAAATACACCGATCAGTGCGATAACAAGAACGGTGATACGTGCAATCAGCATACCGGTCTTTTCGCTCATGTCTTTCATAAATACTTCTTTCAGAATATTCTGAGAAGCACTGGAAGAAGCAGCAAGCAGCTGAGAGTCCGCAGTTGACATGGTAGCTGCCAGGATACCGGCGAGGATCAGCCCGGCAATGATCGTTGCCAGAACACCATGTTTGGAGATCAGATCTGCAACAACCAGAATGATGGTTTCCGGATCTTTTAAAGTCGGCAGGACACCGGCTTTTGTCATAGCATTTCCAATCACACCGATAAATACGGAAACAGCCATGGAGATCACAACCCAGACGGTTGCAACCCTTCTGGAGAGTTTCAGTTTGTTTGCATCACCGATCGCCATAAAACGAAGCAGTACGTGAGGCATACCGAAGTATCCAAGTCCCCATGCCAGTGTAGAGAAAATCTGCAGCAGGCTGTAAGGAGAAGCTGTTCCGGTAGCGACATCGTGCGTGTGCGTCAGGCTGAAGTATCCGGCCATGGATTTTGCATTGTCCATAACGGCACTGAAACTGCCGACTTTGCTGATACCAAAACCAAATACAACAACGATCGCGATCGTCATAACAATACTCTGGACAAAGTCTGTCGTACTTGCTGCGAGGAATCCGCCCAGTGTGGTGTAAGCTACGATAACGATCGCACTGATCAGCATTGCCGGCAGATAATCCATTCCGAACAGGTTTGCAAACAGCTTGCCGCAGGCTGCAAATCCGGAAGCCGTATAAGGTACAAAGAAAATGATGATCAGCAGTGCTGCGATTACGGAAAGAATACGTTTGTTATCTCTGTAACGGTTGGAAAAGAACAGAGGCAGTGTCGTAGAATTTCCGCAGACATGCGTATAATTACGAAGTCTCTTGGCAACAACAAGCCAGTTTACATAAGTTCCGATTGCCAGTCCGATTGCAGTCCACGCTGCATCAGCCGTACCGGACAGGTAAGCAACGCCAGGCAGTCCCATCAGCAGCCAGCTGCTCATGTCAGAGGCCTCGGCACTCATGGCGGTGACGAGCGGTCCCAGTGTACGTCCGCCGAGATAGAAGTCATCTGTGGTCTGATTCTGTTTTGCCAGAACCGCACCGATACCTACCATCGCAGCCAGGTAGACCAGGATTGTGATCAACATTAGAATCTGTGTTACATCCATTTTAAATCCTCCCTAAGTTTCTGCAGTTTGATGTTGTCATTCACATATGCGGAAAATGAAACATCCGGTTTATGATTAACGTTCCGTACGGAAGAGCAGTCGAAGCAGTCTTTGTACGGATTGTTTGTCAGTTGAGACTTTAACACAGTGCAGTGTCAGCGACTCAAAATGACACTATAAACCAAATATTAACATAATTTAGGCGAGGCTACAATAATAAAATACTAAAAACCTGTTATAAAAAGCCCGATATTTAAAAAAGTTACGGTCAGAGCGGTAATCCAAAGAACGATATTCAGGCGTCTGCTGTTTGCATATCTGCCCATTACCCTTTTAGAAGAAGTCAGACAGATCTGTGTGAAGATCGTAATCGGGAGTTGAACGGCAAGCAGCATCTGTGAATAGATAAGTCCCTGGAACGGCGAAGAAATAAACAAAATGATCACAGCAGCCGGAACCATTGTCACCAGAATCCCCAGTTTTGTTTCTTTACCGGAAGTATCATAAGGCTTGTTAAAAATACCGGAAAAAATCGTACCGCCTGCCATTCCGGCTGTGATGCTCGAAGAAATCCCGGAAAGCAGCAGAGCGACTGCAAAGACCAGTGATGCCATATTTCCAAGCAGAGGAGCGAGCATAGAACCGGTGACTGCAAGATCGTCAACAGTCGTTCCATTTCCATTCTGATAAAAACTTGCTGCCGCCATCAGGATCATGGCACTGTTGATCGCCCAGCCAATGATCATGGAAAACAGCGTGTCACGGAATTCATATTTCAGCTGCTTTTGAATTACAGCATCATCCGCAAGAGACCACTGGCGGCTCTGAATGATTTCAGAATGCAGAAACAGATTGTGCGGCATCACAACCGCACCGAGCACACTCATGATGACCGGCATGGAATGGGCAGGAAACGAAGGCTTTACCCAGCCGATGGCAGCCTGTCTCCAGTCGATTCCTGCGATGCAGATCTCAAATAAAAATGAAAATCCGATCAGCGAGACAAAAAGAATGATCAATTTTTCAATCCGCCGGTAGGCATTGGTAAACGTACAGAACAAAACAATCACGAGAATCAGCAGACTGCCTGGTTTGATCGGGATTGAAAAAAGCATCTGCAGAGCGATTGCACCGCCCAGGATTTCCGCCATAGCTGTGGCAATTGAAGCAAGCATTGCCGTAGACAGAATGATGTTCTTGAGAATTCGGTTGATGTATGTGCTGGCAGCCTCCGAAAGACAAAGTCCGGTAACAATGCCGAGATGGGCGGCATTATGTTGCAGAAGGATCAGCATGATCGTGGAGAGCGTGACCATCCACAGAAGCTGATAGCCATACCCAGAACCGGCGGCAATGTTCGAAGCCCAGTTCCCGGGATCGATAAAACCGACCGTGACCAGAAGTCCCGGACCAATGTACTTAAGAAAATTTAGTGGCTGCTTTTTGTGTTTCTGTATCATAAAATACTTCCCCTTTTCCACTTCTTTAAAAGAATATGCCCATTTTTGCAGAACAGTGAGCAGATTCCCTCAGAATCTTGTTGCAGGTATCATATAGCAGTACCTGTAGTTTTATGAAGTTAGTTATAACTAACTCTGTGCATTTATTATATGCAGAGAAACGGAAGCTTGTCAAAAGAATATTCGCTTGTTGCGAAAAATAGACGAAAACCGTATAATTATCAGGTAGATAATTTAAATGAAATTTTCCGGACGGAGCCTTAAATGTTATGAGCAAGTAGCAAAGCGGATTGCGAATATCCGCTTGACAATATATATAATGAAAAGGAAGGAAAACAAAAAATATGGTTACAGGGGAATTAAAAAATAAAGTAGACGGTTTATGGGAAATTTTCTGGACAGGCGGACTGACAAATCCGCTCGATGTGATCGAACAGATGACCTATCTTATGTTTATCCGCGATCTGGATGATTCGGATAACGTACATATGAAAGAAAGCATTATGCTTGGTCTGCCATATAAAAGCATATTTGAAGAAAACGTAACAATCGGAGACAGAAAAGTTCCGGGGAATCAGCTCAAGTGGAGTGTATTTCACGATTTTCCGGCTCAGAAAATGTATGCAAATATGCAGGAAAATGTGTTCCCGTTTATCAAAAATCTTCATGGAGATAAAGAGAGTGCCTATGCAAAATATATGGGAGATGCGATCTTTAAAGTGCCGACACCGGTCATGCTGGATAAGATCGTGACCGCCATGGATGAAATCTACGAAAAAATGGAGCAGTTAAGAAGTGAAGATGTCCGGGGAGATATTTACGAGTATCTGCTTTCAAAACTGGCAACTGCCGGTGTAAACGGACAGTTCCGTACACCGCGTCATATTATAAAAATGATGGTAGAAATGATGAATCCAAAAGCCGATGATCTGATCTGCGACCCGGCCTGCGGTACCTCCGGATTCCTGGTAGAGTCCAGTGAATACCTTCGAAAGAAGAAAAAAGCAGAAGTTCTGTTTAATGCAAAAAACAAAGAACACTATATGAATCATATGTTCCACGGCTACGATATGGACAGAACGATGCTGCGTATCGGAGCAATGAACATGATGACACACGGTGTCAGCAATCCAAATATCGAATATCGAGACAGTCTTTCCGACCAGAACGAAGATAAAGAAAAATACAGCCTGATCCTGGCAAATCCACCATTCAAAGGAAGCCTGGATTATGATATTGTATCGGCAGATCTTCTGAAAGTCTGCAAAACCAAAAAGACAGAACTCCTTTTCCTGACACTGTTTGTAAGAATGTTAAAAACAGGCGGAAGATGTGCGTGCATCGTACCGGATGGCGTACTTTTCGGTTCGTCCAAAGCCCATAAAGATATCCGGAAAGCAATCGTGGAAGAACAGCGGCTGGAAGCAGTGATTTCCATGCCGTCCGGTGTGTTCAAACCATATGCCGGAGTTTCTACAGCGATCCTGATCTTTACGAAAACCGGGCATGGCGGAACAGACAAAGTGTGGTTCTATGATATGAAAGCAGACGGACGCAGCCTGGATGACAAACGTTCCGAAGTCAAAGAAAACGATATTCCGGATATCATCGCAAGATTCAAAAATCTGGAAGCAGAAAATGACCGTAAACGAACCGACCAGTCTTTTTTCGTAGAAAAACAGGAAATCGTAGACAATGCCTATGACCTTTCCATCAACAAATACAAAGAAATAGAATACATTCCGGTAGAATATCCGCCAACATCTGAGATTATGGCAAATTTACGGGCACTGGAAAAAGAAGTACAGGAGAGCATGGCAGAACTTGAAAAAATGTTAGGAGATGAGATGGCATGAAAATAGAACATATCGCAATGTATGTAAAAGATCTCGAAAAAACAAAAACATTTTTTGAAACCTATCTGAATGCCAGAGCAAACGCTGGTTATCACAATCCGAAAACAGACTTTCGCTCTTACTTCCTTTCCTTTGACGATGGGGCAAGACTGGAAATTATGAATAAGCCGCAGATGCAGGATTCTCCGAAAGCCCTGACACAGACCGGATATATTCACATTGCATTCAGCGTCGGAAGCAAAGAAAAAGTAGATGAGTTGACAGCAAAATTAAAAGAAGATGGTTATGAAATCATCAGCGGTCCACGGACAACCGGAGACGGATATTACGAGAGCTGCGTAGTGGGAATCGAAGGCAACCAGATCGAGATTACCGTGTAGCAAAGTGATTTTCATGTTCCACACAGCTAAAATATAGAATATCAACAGAGCAAATCCAACAACAGAGCAAGCCCCACGAGTGTAAATTAACCTTGTGGGTTTTGCAGTTTGGAAACCAAAAAGATTAGATTAAATTCTATTTTTGAGAATTAATCCAGGAAAGAACAGATTTTACAGGTACATTAAGTATTTCGGAAATTTCAGCATAGCTCATATTTCTCGAAGCAAGAGCGAGAGCAGTTTGCTTTTTTGCATCAGCTACTCCAGCTTCATATTCAGCCTTACGGAGTTTACGTTCTTCCAGTTCTTTATCGTATTCGAATATACTCATGGAGATCACCTCTGCTTTGTTTACACGAAGAAAGTCGGAAAGAATGTTGTCATGTATACATTCATTGACAGCCAGTTTGACTGCTTCATTCAGTTCAAAATCCTTCGCGTATCTGCGTACATAATTTACATATTGTGCATATTCTTTTAAAGTTTGGCATTGTTCCATCAGTTCTTTATTGTGTCCCTCATTGATATTCAGTGTCAGAACTTCCAGTTCCAGCTTTGGATCACCGGATTGGTTTTCGAAAGCTTCGGATAAATGGTTTACCCAGTAGTCCTTTTTCTTTTCCAGACCATTGTAAAATACAATGAATTGAGGTGCCGGTATTTTCTGTAATACAGAAGAATAGAGAGATTTGTGATCTACTACTTTCTGGTATTCACTGGAAATATAGAATAAATCACGCAACGGCATATTTGGATTGTAAGTAGACTGATGTTCATACAGAAATAAATCAGTATCAACGATAAAAGCCAGGTCATTTTTCATGCCCATATAAATGGCATTTTCCAGTGTTACAATCTCAAGTTTATCCGGATCATCATAATGCGAACCGCTGATTGCGTTATAAAGTGACAATAAATTTTTCCTGTCAGAGAACAGCATACGGAATACAGTGTCTTTGTACATCCGGTTTGCTTTCAGTGTTTCATTTTGCACCATAGAAGTACCTCCTTTGGCAGGAGTATACAAAAGTGCGGTAGATATGCAGTCTGCTAATCGGTCAACATTTGAAACTCCTGCTTTTTTATTAATTTGAAAGAAAAGCATGAATTTTCGAAATGTGAAATAGATTAATAGACGGCATGATGCCAAGAACGTTAAGAAAATATGCTTTGCTGTTATACTAACATATAACTCTTTTTAAATCAATAGAAAATAAAAAATATTAAAAAGACAACATAAATAATAAGCAACTGCAACAAATCAAAGGAAACGACTTGCACAAGGCATTGAAAAATGTTATTCTGGAATAAAGTATGCACATGGAAACAAGAAACAGTAAAACCGAGATGCCTTTATTTAAGGTAAAGGGCGAGAAATTCATATTTGCAGTGCAGATGAAACTGCAAGGTAAATGTGGGGTTATGGGGATGATTATAGATGGAAAAATTATGGAAATATAAAAAAATTGGAGAAGTATGTATTGTTGAACGTGGTGCTTCACCACGACCAATTGATAAGTATATTACGGATAATGAAAGTGGAATTAATTGGATAAAGATAGGTGATACTTCAGATTCCATGTATATAACTGAGACTGCTCAAAAAATTATTGTAGAAGGTATGAAGAAATCGAGATATGTAAAGCCGGGAGATTTTTTATTATCTAATTCTATGAGCTTTGGGCGACCATATATACTGAAAATAGATGGATGCATCCATGATGGTTGGCTTGTGTTAAGAGATGAAAATGCATTATTTGATAAGCGTTTTTTGTATTATTATTTAAGTTCGAAAACTACCTATAAAAAATTAAAGTCTATGGCCGTTGGTGGAGTGGTGAACAATTTGAATAGTGAAATGGTGCGAAATGTGATCGTGCCAGTTCCTGATAAAGAAGAGCAGTCTGAAATAGCGGATTTGTTTGATAAAATTAAAAAGATTTTAGATGACAGAAAACAGGAATTAGAACAATTAGACACTCTTGTCAAATCCCGATTTGTCGAATTGTTTGGAGATCCAGTAATCAATAGTATGGGGTGGAAGAAAGCATTAATCGGTGATGATTGTTTTGTTACTAAGTTAGCAGGATTTGAATACACTCAGTATATTAACTATGAAGACTCTGGTGATGTAGTTATGGTTAAGGCTCAGAATGTAAAGAATGGTAAGCTGAATCGTAAGGAACTTTCTTTTATTTCAAATGAAGTTTCTGACTCATTACCAAGATCTCAGCTTGCTCCAGGAGATGTTGTAATGACTTACGTAGGAGCAAATATTGGTGATGTTGCAATTATAGATAATGAGTACAAATATCATTTAGCTCCCAATGTTGCCAAGATACGTCCTGATTCGGAAAGATATAATTCAATATATTTCATGTATATGTTAATGTTGTTAAATGCATACATTGTAAAGAATTCCGCAGATACAGCAAAGGCTGCTTTAGGAATGGAGAGAATAAGAAAATTGAATGTATTTGTACCTCCAATAGAACTTCAAAACCAATTCGCAGACTTTGTTGCATCCGTCGACAAATCAAAATCTAAGATTCAAAAATCCTTAGAAGAGACGCAGTTATTATTTGACAGTCTGATGCAGAAGTATTTTGGATGAAAAGGGTGATGAAATGGCAAAAATGACAGTATATCACGGTGGATATATGGCAGTGGAACATCCGGAAATCCGAAAGGGACGTAACACGAAGGATTTTGGGACAGGTTTTTATTGCACAATTATTAAAGAACAGGCTCAGAGATGGGCAAAACGTTATGATACTAAGATTGTTTCTATTTATGATGTGCGTTTAGATTCTTCGTTAAAAATCAAAGATTTCCGGGAAATGACAGATGAATGGTTGGATTTTATTATTGATTGTCGGGCAGGAAAAACACATAACTATGACATTGTGATCGGAGCGATGGCAGATGATCAGATTTACAACTATATTTCTGATTATATGGATGGCTCGATTACGAGAGAGCAGTTCTGGGTGCTGGCAAAGTTCAAATATCCGACACATCAGATAAATTTTTGCTCAAAAGAAGCACTGAAATGTCTGGAATACAGGGGATTTGAGGTGGTTAAGTGATGGAAAATGGAAGAGAATCCAGAAAGGATAATGATTTATTTTTTACCTGTGCGTTGATTGATTATATTGCAAGAAAAACGAAAAATACCAGGTCAGATGTTGTTAATGCATTAGGAAAAAAGCGTCTGGAAAAGATTTATGATCTGGCGGATATTTACCATAGTGATAATATTGACCGGGTAAGCGAAGATTTTATCGAAGAAGCCCAAATTAAACAAGGAAATTTTGATAATGTTGGAGAATGTCAGTATGCAATTCCTACACACTGGGACATTGGAAAAGTCTATAAACGCCTTATTAAGCAGGTTTCAGAAAAAGAGAAAATAGAAGTAATTGACGCATTGATTAAAGTTTACAATTCTTTTCTGAGTGGAAAAATAGATGATTATAACAGCAGTGTTTATTATGAAAATCCATCATATCTTTTCGAATGTTACGAGGAAAATAAGATTCTTTAGGAAAAATCTGCTATACTTTCTGCAAAAACAGGAGTGCAGAAAAATGGAGAATCAGATTTATAATATTTTAAATGATATGGCGGAATTTTTAAATGTAATGCAGATGAAAAAGCTTCAGAAAGTACTGATTTATCACTTGAATGAGGCGAAACAGGTACAGGAAGAGATTTCAAATGAGAAATATCTGGAAATGTTTTTGACGGCAAAACAGATTGAGGGGTGTTCAGACAGGACAATTCAATATTATCGTGTAACGATTGAGCATATGTTGAAAAGAATTACGATACCACTGCGTCAGATTGCAACGGAGGATATTCGCCAATATTTGATTGATTATCAGAAAATCAACAACTGTGGAAAGGTGACAATAGACAATATTCGTCGCAATTTATCCAGTTTCTTTTCCTGGCTGGAGGAAGAGGACCATATTTTAAAAAGTCCGGTGAAACGTATCCACAAAATCAAGACGAAAACGGTAGTAAAAGAAGTCATTTCCGATGAGAGCATTGAGATTTTGCGTGATAATTGCAAGGAAAAGCGTGATCTTGCTATTATAGATCTACTTTTTTCAACCGGAATGAGAGTCGGTGAACTGGTAAATCTGGATATTGCAGATATTGATTTCAATGAAAGAGAATGTATTGTATACGGAAAAGGTGATAAAGAACGCAGGGTTTATTTTGATGCAAGAGCAAAACTTCATTTACAGAATTATTTAAAATGCCGGACTGACGATAATCCGGCACTATTTGTGACGCTCAATGATCCACATAAACGCCTGAAAATCAGTGGAGTGGAAATACGATTGAGACAATTAGGGCGAGAATTAAAATTAGAGAGAATCCATCCGCATAAATTCCGTCGAACTATGTCAACACGAGCTATAGATAAAGGGATGCCGATTGAACAAGTACAGAAATTGCTGGGACATCAGCAAATCGACACCACGATGCAGTATGCAATGGTTAATCAAAGCAATGTAAAAACATCCCATAGACGCTTCATAGCCTGAGCAAATTTTACGCTGTTTATATTTGTGGGAGAAAATGTAAATGAAATATGTAGCGTTAAAGGATGTTTGTAAAATAAATATGGGACAGTCTCCAGATTCTTCAAGCTATAATGAAAATGGAGAAGGTATACCATTTTTTCAAGGAAATGCAGATTTTGGTGAGAGATATCCAGTAACTAGAGTTTGGTGTAATGCTCCAACAAAGATTGCACAATCAGAAGATATACTTATCTCAGTAAGAGCACCTATTGGTGCGTTGAATTATGCTAAGGAAAAATGCTGTATTGGAAGAGGTTTGGCAGCGATAACTCCGGACAAGAGTAAAGTATCATTAGAATTTGTATATTGGTTTTTGAAAGGAAAGAATGCAGAATTAAAAAGCAAAGGAACTGGAAGTACGTTTAAGGCTATAAGTAAAAAAATACTTGAAGAAATTTTGATTCCTGATGTTGGTTTTGATAAACAACATGAATATGCACAAATGTTGGAAAAAATTTATGTTATAATTCAAACAAGAAAACAGGAACTTCAAAAGTTAGACGAGCTCATTCAATCCCGATTTGTCGAGATGTTTGGTGATCCTGTGGCAAATGATAAAGAGTGGACAACTTTGCCATTAGAAGAGGCGTGCAAAACTATAGTTGATTGTCCACATTCTACACCTTCTTATACAACAGAAAATACAGGATTTATGTGTATTAGAACTTCTATTGTTAAGAAGAATAAAATTCTATGGGATGATATTGAGTATATTCCAGAAGACGAATTTATAAAAAGAATTCAGAGAAAAAAGCCTGAAATCGGAGATGTAGTATATACACGTGAAGGGGCAATTCTGGGCATAGCAGCTATCATAGATAGAGAGTGTAATGTGGCTTTAGGTCAGCGTTCGATGTTGCTTTCACCAGATGCTAATAAGTGTTTATCTGAATTCTTATGTGTTGCAATGAATTGTGATTCATTTTTAGATAATGCTTTAAAGGGTATTGCTGGTTCGGCTTCACCACATATTAATGTTGGGGACATTAAATCTTTTAAAATGATAATGCCACCAATCGAACTTCAAAACCAGTTCGCCGATTTCGTCCAGCAAGTTGACAAATCAAAATAATACAAAGTTTGCTCATATGTTCATACGATAAAAAATGCAATATAATATGTAAATATATAAAAATTCACACAATAAAAGTAACGTTTTGCAAAATAAAGCAACAAATAGCTTGAAAGAAAAGAGAAGGATTGATATAATGCACATGGGTATTAATACCCAAGGTGCTACTTCACAATTGACGTGAATGGCGGTTTGCTTTTTACGGAGAGTTTATAGCTTCGATTACATAGATTACTTAATCAGAAAATATGTATGGAGGAACTCGCTTATGCTAACAATCGGTGACTTGATTGCAGTAATTAGTCTCTGCTTAACCAGTTTTGGTCTTGGCTATACGATTGGTGCGAATAGCAATAAGACCGAAAAAAAATAACCGCCCCAGTCTGCAAACTAAGCGGTTATTTTTAACCTAATAAACATCAGGCGAACCGTCATGGTAGCACCTTTTTGTATTTAAATATGAACTGTCTGTATCATAGCACAAAACGACTTTTGTGTCAAATTATCAGCAGAATCTTAAGCGGCTATTATAAGCGATTCATCAGATCTTTCTGATTACAACCGATGTCCCGTTTGCAATGACTCCGATTACATTATTGGAAAACATATTGTAGTCAATGTCAATGCCAATGACTGCATTTCCACCCAATGCAGCTGATTTTTTGATCAGTTTATCCATGGCAGCGTGCCTTGCTGTCTCGAGCTTTTCCTCGAATATCCCGGATTGCACGCCAAAGAAATCAGCAAACGAAGAAGTAAATTCTGAAAGAAATCCGGTGCCAAGAACTACTTCGCCGGCGACAATCCCCAGGTAAGATACGATTTCATAACCTTCAAACTGAAATCCGGTTGTTACCATGTGGTGTTTTTCGCGATAATCCAGCTCTTTTTTTTCGTTTTCTGCCCGTTGTATTTCTTCTTTTTTTGTACGACTGTCCCACAATTTTTCGTCATAATCCGGATTGCCATATCGATAACCTGCACGCATCGCTTCGATAATCTGAGGCAATTCTGTTGGATCGATCTGGCTTAACTCTTCATCTGATAACAGTTGAACCATTTCATTTCCACAATAATCGCAGTTTTCTGCAAGATGATTGGTTTCTCTGCAATTTCCGCAGTGTTTGCAGCATAAAATCATAAGCGTTCCTCCTAGCGTATGTATTTTCAAAGCGGTAAGCTCTTAAGTTAATATCATTGTAATAGGAAACTGCCATTTGTACAATGTTTTTCTTTTGTGAACAGGAACCGAACCTGTTATTCTCTGGTGAAATATGTGTTTTCAAGCAGAATTTACCGGATTTGCAGGATTCCTCTCATAACTTTACAGGATTCCGCTTATAACTTTCTTGTGAGAAAAACCACTTCGTGTTAAAATATCAGAAGACATTTCACGAAAATACAACAAGAGGGGGTGGCGGCGTGACGAACTTTGATTTCCTGAAGGATATTCCGCAGTTTGCAGCGTTTGCGGATGTTGCGGTGGCAGCGGAAAAGATCCTGATGATCGACCCGGAGGCGAGCGTGATGAACTGCCGGCGGGCGATGGAATTTGCCGTCAAATGGATGTATTCGGTTGACGATATGCTGGTAATGCCATATCAGGACAAGCTGGTCAGCCTGCTGAATACGGAAGAGTTTAAAGGAATTGTGGATGCAGACATTTTGCGGAGAATGGATTTTATTCGCAGGGTGGCAAATCAGGTGGCACATACGGGAAGAAAGCTGACGCTGGATCAGGCGAAGCTGTGCCTTGAGAATCTTTATATATTTCTGGATTTTCTAGCTTATTGTTATGCGGATGATTATCAGGAGGGGCAGTTTGATGCAGGTCTTCTGGAGCAGAATCAGGAGATCCTGGCAGCGGAGACAGCCTTTCCGGATATTGATCTGGAGGCTTTGATCGCAGAAAATAAAGCATTGAAGGCAGAACTGACTTCTAGGCGTGAGGAGCAGAAGCAGACGTATGTTCCGAAGCCGCTGGAGCTGTCGGAGTATGCAACCCGCAAACAATATATCGATACGATGCTGATTGATGCCGGATGGATGGAAGGAAAGAACTGGCTGAATGAAGTCGAAGTCTATGGCATGCCAAATAAATCAGGCAGCGGTTTTGCGGATTATGTGCTTTATGACGATGCACACCGGCCGCTGGCGGTGATCGAGGCGAAAAAGACCTGTGCAGATGTGGCGAGCGGACGGCAGCAGGCAGAGTTATATGCGGATTCTCTGGAGCGGCAGTATGGACGCAGACCGGTCATTTTCCTTACGAACGGATTTGAGACGAGGATTGTGGACGGACAGTATCCGGAGCGGCAGGTTTCCTGCATTTATTCCAGAAGAGATCTTGAAAAATGGTTTAATTTAAAAACCATGCGGGGCGATCTTGGCAGTGTCCGAATTGATAAAAAAATCGCCGGAAGGTATTATCAGGAAGAGGCGATCAAGGCAGTATGCGAGAGCTTTGATAAAAAGAACAGAAGAAAAGCACTGCTTGTCATGGCGACTGGATCGGGAAAGACAAGGACGGTGATCGCACTTTGCGATGTGCTTCTGCAAAACGGCTGGGTGAAAAATATTTTGTTTCTTGCAGACCGCACTTCCCTTGTCACACAGGCAAAACGAAGCTTTGTCAATATGCTGCCGGATCTTTCGGTGGCAAATCTGTGTGAGGAGAAAAGCAATCTGCATGCACACTGTATTTTTTCAACTTATCAGACGATGATCAACTGCATTGATGCCACACGGGACGAAGACGGAAAATTATTTACGAGCGGACATTTTGACCTTGTGATCTGTGACGAGGCACATCGTTCGATCTACAATAAATACAAAGACATTTTCACATATTTTGATGCACCGCTTGTTGGTCTTACTGCGACGCCGAAAGATGAGATCGATAAAAATACCTACAGCATTTTTGAGCTGGAGAAGGGCGTGCCGACTTACGGTTATGAGCTGGCACAGGCGGTAAAAGACGGTTATCTGGTGGATTTCCTTTCGGTGGAAACAAAGCTGAAATTTCTGGAAGAGGGCATTGCGTACGATGAGCTTTCGGACGAAGATAAAGAAGCATACGAGAACACCTTTGTGGATGAAAACGGACAGGTTGTGGAGCGGATCCAGTCCTCAGCACTGAATACCTGGATTTTCAATGACAATACGATCAGACAGGTGCTGGACATTCTGATGACACATGGAATCCATATAGACTACGGAGAAAAGCTCGGCAAGACGATTATTTTTGCGAAAAGTCATGCGCATGCGGAAAAAATATTTGAGGTGTTCAATAAAGAATATTCACATCTGCCGGGTTATGCAAAAGTGATCGACAATCGTATCAGCCATTCCCAGAGCCTGATCGATCAGTTTTCGGAGCCGGATAAACTGCCGCAGATCGCCATTTCCGTTGATATGCTGGATACGGGAATCGATGTGCCGGAAATTTTAAATCTGGTCTTTTTTAAAAAGGTAATGAGCAAGGCAAAATTCTGGCAGATGATCGGGCGGGGGACAAGGCTTTGCCCGGGACTTTTGGATGGTGAGGATAAGCAGAAATTCTATATTTTTGATTTCTGTGGGAATTTCGAGTTTTTCCGGATGCAGAAGGGAAAAGAGACAGCAGTCCGGCTGCCTTTGCAGAGTGCGATTTTTAACCTGAAATTTCAGATTTCGTATAAATTGCAGGATTTACAATATCAGACAGAAAGACTGATTGCCTATCGCAAAAACCTGGTTGAGAGTATGCAGGGAAAAGTACAGGAACTGAGCCGGGATAATTTTGCGGTGCGTCAGCATTTGAAATATGTGGAATATTATTCCAATCCGGAGAATTATCAGAATATCCGTTACGAGGATACGCTGACCGTTCAGGAGGAGGTTGCACCGCTGATCATGCCGGATCAGGAAGAGGCGTCCGCCGTTCGTTTTGACGCACTGCTCTATGGGATTGAGCTTGCTTATCTGATGGGAAATAAATATGGAAAAGCGAGAAAGGATCTTCTGAAAAAGGTGCGTGCGGTGGCAGGTGTTGCCAATATTCCGCAGATCAAAGCACAGGAAAAACTGCTGAATCAGATCCTGCACACGGATTATCTGGAGACGGCCGGTGTGGATGAATTTGAACATATCCGTGAAAATCTGCGGGAACTGATCAAATATATCAAAGAAAAAGAAGGAAAGCGGTATGATACCGATTTTGCGGATGAACTTCTGGCGATGGAATGGAAAGAGTCGGAGCTGGAAAATGATGACCTGAAAAATTATAAAGCGAAAGCAGAATATTATGTCCGCAGGCATCAGGATAATGAGGCGATTGCCAGGCTGAAGAATAATCAGCCGCTGACAGCGGCGGATGTACAGCTTCTGGAAGAGATCCTCTGGGGAGAACTGGGGACAAAAGAAGAGTATGAGACGGAGTACGGACAGAAGCCGCTCGGAGAATTTGTCCGTGAAATTGTCGGCTTGGATATGAACGCTGCAAAAGAAGCATTTTCAGAATATCTGGATGAAAACAGCCTGGACAGCAGGCAGATTTATTTCGTAAATCAGATCGTGGAATACATTGTGCAAAATGGCATGATGAAAGATCTGTCAGTGCTTCAGGAGGCACCATTTACGGATCAGGGAAGTGTCGTGGACATTTTTACGGATCTGAACGTATGGATGGGGATCCGGAAAGTGATCGACCAGATCAATGCAAATGCCGCAGCAGCTTAGGAGATAAATAAACTATGAATTTTTTTGATTACATAAAGAACGAGTCGTTTTTTAAACCGCTTACGTTCAAGTACCGCAGGATTTATTATGACTGTATCCGGATTTTGATCGACCGTTCGAAGGAACTTCCGGTTCTCTACGAGTCGGATGCAAAGGACAGTATCACGCTGTATCTGAAAAACGAAGAGATTCAGCGACTGATCGAAGAAGCGGATGATGAGAATGAGGCGGTGCAGCTTCAGGCGGCTGAGATTCTGGCCATTTTCCGTGAATGTGGATGGATCAAGCCACGGCAGATCGGACGCAGCGGAGAATATGTTGTAAATCTTTCGACGGATTGCCGAAGAGTGATTGATTTTCTGGATAAACTGACTGAAAAGAAAAATGAAGGTACGATGTCAAACCGCATTCTCTCAATGTATGAGATCATGAAATCCGCATCGGAAGAAGGCTCGGTGCGAAAAGAACGTCCGTACTCAAACATTCTGGTGCCGATGATGGAAAATGAAACCGAGCTTCGCAATGAGCTGGCTGATTTAAAAGACAGTATATCGGATATCATGAAAACAGTCATCGAATTTCAGGATATGAACAGTTTCGGGCAGTTCATTATGAAAAATGAAATGTTGGACCGATTCTTCAGTGAATATTTCTTCGTAAAAAACAACGGACTGATCCCGACCCAGCTTTCTTTCATCCGTGACCGGATCGAGGATCTGCGTTATGGGGATATGTATGAGAAAATGGTCGAAGAATGTGGAAAACGTCTGCGTTGCCCGAAAGAGCAGGCAATTTCCCGTGTGGACCGTTACATGGCGGAACTCCAGTATTTCCTGAGTGTGGAATACGAAGAAAATATGGAACTGATTGATACTCGCATCAACAGTTATTATAATCTGGCAAATACAAGAATCATGCAGATGGCGAGCAGCCGTGTCAGACTGGAGAATCTTCTCGGCGATTTCCTGGACCGTGTTTCCAGGATTTCAAAAGAAGAGCAGGATGCGGCGATGGAAAAAGTGGAGAAATGCACTCGTGTTATCAACCAGAAATACGTTGGTTACAAATCATTCGAGCAGAATCGGCGTATCCGCAACGAAGGTCAGAATATCGCATTAAATACCAATGCGATGTCGGAAGAAGAGATGCAGAAACGGACGGAGAATCTGTTCCGCAGTGCACCGAACCGCTATGCTCCGGCCCGTGTCGGAGCATATCTGGATGAGGCACTTGGATTGGATGTGAGCATGGAGCTGAAAGAAAAGGGTGTGCAGACAAAAGAAGAGGCACTGATGATCGCAGCGGCGATGCTTTATGCGAAAAATGCAGAATTTCCATACGAAGTCCGCATCAAGGACGAAAAAGTGAGCACGAAAATTGCCGATATCAGCAATGTGGTGATCTCGAGAAAATAAAGATGTCAGAATTGTGGATCACAGGGTACGAAAATATTTACAGGGCATTTTTTTGAACGCAGAGAAGCGGATTGTGAATGTCCGCTTTACAAATACAATGAGGTAAATTTATATGCAGGATTTAAGTTTTATAAGCAATATGAGCGACGAGGATGCGTATCTGTTCAAACGCTGTGTGCGGCGGCTTCTGGATACGACATTTCTTGTAAAAGACAAAGAAGAAAAGCTCTATCAGTTTGTGGCCTCCGAATCCAACCGTTACGACATGAACCAGTATCTGGCAGTGATCGGCTACAAAGTGGTTGTAGAAGAACAGATGGGTGTGGCGATGCTGCAGCCAAATGATGATGATAAAGAAACGGTTGGGCTGAAACGATTGAACCTTTATCATTTTGACCAGAGGCACATGAAGCTGCTGCTGGTGCTGTGGCTTTTATTTCTGGAGCGGATGGGATATGAAGAGGCAGTCTATGTGACGGTCGGTGAGATTATCGACAAATGCAGGCTTTATGATATTGAGCTGACGCCGGTCGAGTTTAAAAAGGCATATGCGACCTTCCGCAGATTCTGCCTGATCGATTACAGTGACGATATCACAAAAGAGGACGGGGCTGTGCGTCTCTATCCTTCTTTGCAGTTCTGTCTGGATATCGGACAGTTGAAACAGGTGATGGCAGAATTTGTGGAACAGGAAGATTTCGAGGCAGCGGACATGGCAGACCTGGAAGAGGCAGAAAGTGAGGAGAGCGATGAGTAAAATAGTTTTACGCAATGTACAGCTGATCAACTGGTATGGATTTACCAACACGGTCGTTCCGGTTGCAGAAAATCTCACCCTGATCTCCGGAGAAAATGAGTGCGGAAAATCGACGATCCTCGATGCCATCAAATATGCCTACACCGGTGACACGCAGTTTAATAAGGCGACAAGCGGATATAATACAGGCGTGGGCAAGCGAAATCTGATCTCGTATACACGCTGTCTGGTCGATGCGAGTGCCGGCGTGTATGCAAGACCGGCGGAGAAGATCCCAGTTGTGTATACCCACATCGCACTGGAATATTATGACCAGATCAACGAAAAATCCTTTGTGCTCGGCGTGATCATCGAGACAGCCGTGACGGATATCCGCGGCACGTACTGGTATGCGATGGAAGACAAACATCTGTCGGATATTTCCTATGTCTATGAAGACGGTTCTGCCTTAAAGCCGTACGATGCGTCCGGATTTCAGAAACGTTACAATGTCAAACTCCGCAAGAAACAGGATGGAGTGGCATTGTTTATGCAGATGGTCGGACTGAAGCTTCCGTATCAGGAAGTGTTTCGTTATCAGAGAAAACTTCGAAATATCATGGCATACAATCCGGCGGCAAAGATCCAGGAATTTATCCGGGAATCGGTTCTGGAAGAACACGATGTCAATTTTGAAAAATTAAAAGATGCCAAGAAAAATATTGAGCAGATCAACAGCCGTTTGGAGCTGATCGAAGAAGAGATCGGTGATCTGGATGCGATCCTGAAAGATTATGCAGAATACGATGAGCGTGTCATGCAGCTGAAAGTGGATGATATTAAATTAAAATATCGAAATATGCTTTCCTGGAAAGAAAAACGCTGCATGGCAGAAGAAATGATCCGCAAAAACAGCATTGAAGTAGAAGCACAGATCAAAACAATCAAAGAACTGAGCACGGAGATCGATGCACTTGACCGTTATTATATGGAAGCAAAAGCCGCACTGCGGGAACTGAATGTTTCCAAAGCGATTGACAATTCCAGACAGCAGATCACTGCTTTCGAGAAACAGCTGGAGAAGCGGAAGAGTGAAAGGGAAGAGCTGGAGCAGTTCCGGAAACGTCTGCTGCATGTGGCAGAAGAACTGAACAAAATGGAATGCGAGGTTTCTCATTTTGAAACGCTTGGCAAACTGACGGCAGTCGATCTTTCCAATTCTGAGAAACAGGAAGCCATCGATGCACTGAGAGCGGAAATCCGTAAAAAACGTGACAGCATTGTGCGAAACAGGGCTTATCTGGACCGTGAGCTCAAAGAAGTGCAGCTGGAACGCAGTGAACAGAGCAAGATCGTTGAAAACTGTGACCGCAACAAAGCGGATTATTCGCATGTGCAGGAACAGACGCAGCTGATCCGGGAGATCAACAAAGAACTGAAAAAACAGGGCATCGATGAAGAAGCCCGCATGGCGTGTGAATATGTATCGGAACTGAAAGACGAAGCATGGCGTGATGCGATCGAAGCTTTTCTTGGTGTGCACCGCTATGCGATCCTGGTCTCGCCGCAGGCCTTTGATGTTGCCAATCAGGTTATGGACCGCTCCGGACATCGTTATGTGGAGCTGGTCAATACAAAGCGTCTGGCTGAACGCAAGATCAAATGTGAGGAAGATTCGGTCTATCATTATCTTCAGATCCAGAATGAGACAGCAGCAAAGTATTTCCAGTTCTGGCTGGGAGCGATCCATGCAGTCGAGCTGGACGAGGTTGCAAAATACGACAATGCCATGTCAAAAGAAGGAAAACTCGGCAGAAATATGGCAGTTACTTACATCAACACGAAAAAGATCAAGAGCTACTGCCTTGGCGGGGCGGCGATCGAGCTGAACCGCAAAAGAGCTGCGAAAAAACTGGATCAGCTGGAAAAACGGGAAAAAGAGATTTTGAGCAGCAGACATACGATGCAGAATCAGGATGTTTTTCTGCAGAGCAGTCTGGATTATTTCAAAGATTATAATCTGGAAGCCAACAGAGAATGTGAGCATTTAAATGCAGAGCTGGAAGCAGAAAAGGTGCGTTATCGTGAACTTCTGGAAGCCCAGAAAAACAATGCAGAATTTATGGCACTTTCGCAGCGTGTGACCGATCTGGAAAAACAGCTTCGCAATAAAACGCGGGAAAAAGACGAAGAGAGCAAAAAGCGTTACCGACTGGAAGCAGAGATCGAGCAGAAAAAGAAAGACAGCGTGATGTATCAGGCGAAAGAAGCGGAAGAGCAGAAACATCTGGAAGAAGAACAAAAGCTCAATCGTTCTGCAGCAGAGCAGGCGATCACAGAATACGACCGCTATCTTGCCGGAGAAGATAAAAAAGGCGGCATCATGCAGCTTTCCGAGAAAGAGCAGATGGAAAAACGTGTCAGCAGTTTTGCGGCAAATATCAACGGACAGCAGCAGGCGTACAACAACCGCAAGCAGGAAGAAGAACGTCTGCCGATTGGTCTTGAGTACGAAAAAAGCTATCACCAGAGACGCGGAAAAATCTGGATCGATGACCTTCAGAATCTGCAGCAGAAATTAAAAGAGCAGACCATGCGTTATGAAAGCATTTTCAAAAGAGAATTTGTTCTGAATATTTACGAGACGGCAAGGGCTGCAAGAAAAGACATCGCACAGATCAACAAAGAGCTTCGCAAGCTGAAATTCGCGACATGCTATCAGTTTGATGTGAAATTTTTGAATGACAATTCTGACTATGCCAAAATTCTGCGTTATGCAGAGTATCTTCAGCAGACCGGAAATCTGGCGGACGGTCAGATCGCCCTTACAAAGCTGATGGGTTATGAGGATGACGAAGTAGAGAGACGGGAGCGGGAGATCAAAGATATTATTAACCGCATCATTGAAAAAAATGATCTGGCGGAGATCCAGAAATTTGCAGATTACCGCAATTATATGAGCTACGAGATCATCATCAACAACGAGGAAGTAAAAGACGGAAAATTATCCAAACAGGTAGGATACAATTCCGGTGCCGGAACGCAGATCCCATATACGCTGATTTTGTCGGCGGCACTCTCCATGCTCTACAATGTGCGAGTCAATTCCGTAAGACTGATCTTTATTGATGAGCCGTTCGAAAAAATGAGTGACCACAATATCAAACTGATGCTTGATTTCTTCAAAAACCAGGACTTTCAGGTTATCTTCTGTGCACCGCCAAATAAACTGGAATCGATCGGAAGTGAATGCGGTGTGATCATCCCGGTTTTGAAAAATGCAAATGACGATATGTTGATCGGAAAGGTGAAATTTCATGACACAGTTAATGGAGCAAATTAAAGAAAAAGATGCACAGGCATTTACCCACAGCGGAAAGTTTCATGCGGACGATGTATTTTCGTCTGCACTTCTGCTGTCTGTCAATCCGGAGATCACGATCCACCGCGGCAGTCAGGTGCCGGAGGATTTTAAAGGGATTGTTTTTGACATCGGAAGAGGAAAATACGACCATCATCAGAGGGATAGCAGAATCCGTGAAAATGGTGTGCCGTATGCAGCTTTCGGACTTTTATGGGAAGAGTTGGGTGCTGAGATTTTAGGAGAAGAACTGGCAGAAAAATTTGACGAGGCTTTTGTGCAGCCACTGGACAACAATGACAACACCGGCGAAAAAAATGAACTTGCCACCCTGATCGGCAATTTCAATCCGCCATGGGATGCACAGGGCGGAAACGATGCGGCGTTCTTTAAGGCGGTCGGTGTGGCCGGCATGATCCTCGATAACAAACTGGAGCGTTATCGGGGCAATGAACGTGCCGACAAACGTGTAGAAGAAATTTTAAAACAGCATCAGAAAGAGATCGCTTCCGGCAAAAAGCCGGCGGATGAAAAGCAGATTCTGGTGCTGCCGGATTATGTTCCGTGTCAGAAATATCTTTCCGAGACAGACATTGCATTCGTGATCTTTCCATCCAATCGCGGCGGCTACTGTATTCAGCCTCAGAAGCGAGAATACTCCCTGAATTATAAATGCAGTTTCCCGGAAAGCTGGCTTGGTCTTGAAAAAGAAGAATTAAAAGAAGAGAGCGGTCTTTCCGGTGCAGAATTCTGTCATAAGGGCGGATTTCTTATGACGACAAGTACGCTCGAAGATGCCATAAAGGCATGCAAGATCAGTCAGCAGCAGTTCCATGAGCAGGTTGTGATCGTAAATCTTGGCACAGATGAGGCAGTCGATGCATTGCTTTTCAAACTTCCGCAGTTTTCCGGTGCCAGAATCGTGCACATGGAGCTGCCGGATCTTCCGCCGATGGAGTGGGACGGCATTTACGGTGAATCCACACTTGAAAAGCAGGAATGGAAAGCACAGATCAAAGATCAGGTGAAAAAGATTCTGAAATCCAAACCGGAAGCAGTCTATGTACAGGGAGATCTTTTTGCGGTGTATCCGCTGATCCATGCACTTCGTAAACGCCATATGCCGGTGCTTGTGATGACAGAGATGGAAGGGGAACAGAAAATTGTGCGGATTCCGTCCGGATCATAGTGCGATTTCAGATTTTTGACCCTGGCATTAAGATGCCTGCGAATTGCTCCGTTACAAGTAACTCTCGCAATTCTATAAACATTCGGAATTCGCATATTTACTGCGTAAATAGCTACTTCCTCATGTTTAGCGGGTCCCAAGTTCAAATGTCTTATCTTGCAAGCAAGAACGACATTTTGATCTTTTGACCCTGGCATCTCAAAAAGTGCACAAAAAAATAGTGGGAAAAACAGGAAAAAAGTAGAAAAATGCATTATATTCTTGCAATTTAATCGGATTTTAGGTACAATATAGTTCTATGATGATACGGAATTGCAGAAGCTGTGGAAAAGCGGAGCAATTCATAAGGATTATTTTAGGTAAATAATGATCCGGAGATGGAAGAGGGCGGATATACGAAGGTTTTCGGATTGTTAAAAGAAAAAAGTATGAAAGGAAAAGGAAATGAATAAGAAAGACGAATTCAAACCGTACATTCCGGCAGACAGAGTCATGCCGGAGCTTACTGTGACTTCCATTATTATGGGTGTTTTGCTCGCAGTAATTTTCGGAGCAGCCAATGCATATCTTGGACTCCGAGTTGGTATGACTGTTTCTGCTTCTATTCCGGCAGCAGTTATATCTATGGGTGTTATTCGCATTATCATGCGTAAGAATTCCATCCTTGAAAGTAACATGGTACAGACCATCGGTTCAGCCGGTGAGTCACTTGCAGCAGGAGCGATCTTTACGATGCCGGCACTGTTCCTCTGGGCAGAAGAGGGTCTTTGCTCTATGCCGAGCCTTGTCGAGATCACACTGATCGCACTTTGCGGTGGTGTTTTAGGTGTACTTTTCATGGTACCGCTTCGTAATGCCCTGATCGTGAAAGAGCACCTGACACTGCTTTACCCGGAAGGAACTGCATGTGCAGACGTACTTCTGGCCGGCGAAGAAGGCGGAGCAAACGCTTCTACGGTATTCTCCGGTATGGGACTTGCAGCAGTATTTAAATTTATCGTTGATGGTCTGAAGGTGATCCCGGCAGACGTATCAGCAGCTTTTAAATCTTTCAAAGGTGAGATCGGTATGGAAGTATACCCGGCACTGCTTGGTGTTGGTTATATTGTAGGACCAAAGATCGCATCTTACATGTTTGTTGGTTCTGTATTCGGATGGCTGGTTATCATCCCGCTGATCTGTCTGTTCGGACCTGATACCTGGCTGTATCCGGCAGAAGCAGGCACAACAATCGCTCAGCTTTATGCAGGCGGCGGTGCATCAGCTATCTGGAGTACTTACGTAAAATACATCGGTGCAGGTGCCATCGCAACAGGCGGTATCATCTCTCTGATCAAATCTCTGCCTCTGATCGTAAAAACTTTCAGCGACTCTATGAAGAGCGTAAAAGGCGGAAAAAATACAAGTACTGCACGTACTGCACAGGATCTGCCGATGCAGTTTATCCTGATCGGAATCGTTGCCATGGTTGTTATCATCTGGGCAGTACCGGCTATCCCGGTAACTCTGCTTGGAGCAGCACTGATCGTAATCTTCGGATTCTTCTTCGCAACGGTATCCTCCCGTATGGTAGGTCTGGTAGGAAGTTCCAATAACCCGGTATCCGGTATGGCAATCGCTACTCTGCTGATCGCAACTATGGCGATCAAAGGAAGCGGCAAAACAGGTATCGACGGTATGACAGCAGCAATCGCAATCGGTTCTGTTATCTGTATTATCGCAGCAATCGCAGGCGATACTTCACAGGATCTGAAGACCGGTTATCTGCTTGGTGCTACACCGAAAAAACAGCAGATTGGTGAGCTGATCGGTGTTCTTGCATCCGGTCTGGCTATCGGCGGTGTTCTCTACCTGCTGAATGCAGCATGGGGTTACGGCGGAGCAGAAGTACCGGCTCCTCAGGCAACTCTGATGAAGATGATCGTAGAAGGTATCATGGGCGGAAACCTGCCATGGAACCTGGTATTTGTCGGCGTATTCCTGGCACTGGGTCTTGAGATCCTGCGTATCCCGGTAATGCCGTTCGCAATCGGTCTGTATCTGCCGATCTACCTGAATGCAACCATCATGATCGGTGGCGTTGTACGTATGGTAATGGATGCACGTAAGAATGTCGATGAAAAGACAAAAGAACAGCAGTCCACAGACGGAACACTGTACTGTGCAGGTATGATCGCCGGAGAAGGTCTGGTAGGTATCTTGCTGGCAATTTTCGCAGTATTTGGTATCAACACAAGCATCGGAGAGAGTGTAAACTTTGGCAACATCGGTGGTGTCATTCTTATGGTACTGATGATCGCATCCCTGCTTTACTTCTCTCTTAAGAAAAAGAAAAAAGCATGAAAAAAAAGAAACAGGAACAACAGATAAATTATCTGGATCTGATTCCGGTAAAAGCCGAAGGCCTGAAGTGGCACAAAGACTTCAGGGATCGCGTGATACTGGAAGTAAAAAATGAAGGTTTTTTTAACGGGATCGCACAGAAAGTATTTAACCGCCCGGAAGTCACAAAGATACATCTGGATGTACATGGAAGTTATCTTTGGCCTTTTATCGATGGAGAGAGAACCGTCATGGATCTGGCTGCTCTGGAAAAAGAGCGGTTTGGTGAAGCGGCAGAACCCCTTTATCCACGAATCGTAAAGTATTTTCAGATTCTTGAGAACAATCATTTTGTAAGTTTTAAATAATAAAATCCCTTGCGGCGGGCAGTTTCTGCTGTAAGGGATTTTTTACCACAGGGGGATTCTTTTTATGTGCACAAATAAAAAACATGCAGAAAATCTCTTGCACGCACGGGGCAAATTTTCCGGTCGCATCGGTTATGTGCTGGCAGTTGCCGGCTCTGCGGTTGGACTTGGAAACATCTGGCGATTTCCATATCTTGCGGCAAAATACGGCGGAGGTATGTTTCTGCTTGTCTATCTGATTTTAATGGTCACTTTTGGATATGTTATGATCGTATCCGAAACAGCACTGGGACGTATGACGAAAAAAAGCCCGGTTGGAGCTTTCCACAAATTCGGAAAGAGCCTGCCGTTTCACCTGGGAGGCTGGATCAACGCAGTCATCCCGATGATGATCGTTCCTTATTACAGTGTGATCGGCGGCTGGGTTCTGAAATATCTGTTTGAGTATATCAGGGGCAATGCAAACCTTGTTGCACAGGATGGCTATTTCAACAGTTTTATCACCTCTTCCATGGAAGTAGAAATATGGTTTCTGATCTTTGCGGCACTGGTATTTATTGTCATTCTTGCAGGTGTAAAAAATGGAGTAGAACGTGTTTCAAAGGTTATGATGCCGCTTCTGATCCTGCTGGCAGCCTGTGTGGCTGTTTATTCCATCACAAGACCGGGAGCCGTGGAAGGCATCAAATATTTCCTGATCCCGAATCTGGAGAATTTTTCCTGGATGACGGTCGTTGCGGCGATGGGGCAGATGTTTTATTCCCTGTCGATCGCGATGGGTATCCTGTATACGTATGGATCTTATATCGGGAAAGATGTAGACATCGAAAAAAGCACCACGCAGGTTGAGATTTTTGACACCGGTGTCGCACTTCTGGCCGGTCTGATGATCATTCCGGCAGTGTTTGCATTCTCCGGCGGAGATATGGAAACGCTCCAGGCAGGACCGGCACTGACGTTCATCACCCTGCCGAAAGTATTTGCGAGTATGGGAGTTGGCACGATTGTCGGCATCGCATTCTTCCTGATGTTTCTGTTTGCGGCACTGACCAGTGCAATCTCACTTCTTGAGACCAGCGTTTCCACCCTGAACGATGAGCTTCACTGGAGCCGTGGAAAATGCTGTCTGCTGATGGTTGTCGTGATGCTGGTGATCGGAACGGCATCCTCTTTTGGATATGGTATCTGGGACTCTGTGAAGATCCTTGGTATGCAGTTTTTGGATTTCTTTGACTTCCTGACCAACTCGGTCATGATGCCGATCGCAGCACTTGCTACCTGCATTCTGATCCTGAAAGTCGTCGGATTTAAAAGAATGGATGCGGAGATTGAACAGTCATCTGATTTTAAACGCAAGAAATTATATCATTTCTTCCTGAAATATCTGGCATCCGCCTGCGTTATCATTATCCTTCTCAGCTCCATTGCAAATGTACTGGGATGGATTTCGATGTAAAACAGAAAAACTTTGTCGAAAGACCGGTTAAGCATTGTAATACTAGCCGTTTGGCTAGTGTACAATGCTTTTTTAATTTTATATAATGGTTATAGAATTGCGAAAATTAGTTTTCAACGGAGCAATTTGCAGGAATCAGTCAGGAATGAAAGATAAAAAAAGAAAACAGGAGAAAGATATGAGAAAACGAATTGCAGCAGGATTACTTGCATTTGCACTTGCATTTACCGCAATGGATTTTGGTGGCTTGGTAAGTATTCAGGCAAATGCAGCAGGACTGGTACAGGTTACTGAAGAGAACCAGAGTAATTTTCATTTAAACGGAGATTATGCCGGATATTATGCGATTGCAGACAAAGAAGATCTGCAGGCGTTTGCGGCGAAGGTCAATGCCGGAGAGAACGCTGTCAATGCAGTGCTGACGGCAGACATTGATATGACAGGTGAAGACTGGACACCGATCGGAGATACAAATGACGGTTATACAGGAATCTTTGACGGAAACGGACATAAGATCAGCAAGCTGGTCTGCGAGCGGACAGGAGACAAACAGGTATCAGGATTGTTTGCAGTGCTGATGGAGAACAGCGTTGTCAAAAATCTTGGAGTGGAGAATGGTGTGTTCACATCGTCAACGAGCGCGGCCGGAGCGATTGCGGCAAAAAGCAGGCTTGGAAAGGTGCTCAACTGCTGGAACAACGGAAAAGTAACAGCTCATGATTTCGGCGGCGGCATTGTCGGAAGTTCGCAGGGCTGGATCGAATCATGCAAAAACAGCGGATCGGTAAAGGCAACGTGGGGCTGGGGACGCAGCGGAGGTATCGCCGGGGAGCAGGTCTGTGATATGAACAGCTCAAAACAATATGTAAGAACCTATATCAAGTATTGTTATAATACCGGAACAGCAGATGGATATTATGCCGGCGGTATAGTTGCTTATCAAGGCTATAAGAATCAAGAAGCCTGTGATATCATCTCCTGCTGGAGCGATGCAGTCATGACAGGAAGTATAACAGGTGGAATTGTAGGGAGTCTGGACAAGGGTGACACAATTCAGAACTGTGTTTTTAATACCGATCGTTTTAAGGGACAGGTTTATAATAAAAATCAAAATGGAAGTGTCAAAGATTCAGAAGGTATGACAACCGCAGAGTTTGCATCCGGAAAGGCGACCTGGGTGTTAAATGGAAAGGATAATTCTCTGGCTTCACAGGCAAAGTGGTTCCAGAATCTTGAAGAAAATCCGGATGCTTATCCTGTAATGGATGGCACACATGGAAAGGTTTATTATCTGGAGGAAAACGATACTTACAGCAATCATCCGGGAAGTATGGAAAAAAATGAGATTTCACTGGTATCCGGTACCCAGATTGAGCGGACAAGCGATAATCTGTCTGAAACAAAGCCACTGTCTCTGAAAAAAAACGAGGTTTTTAACTGGAAAGGGGACGGAGCAATAGAGGTCGACTATTATCTGGATGAAAAGGCACAGATACCGACCACGGCGGAAAACAGCGGAGCTGCTAAAAAAGGCGGAGCACCGGCACTGCCGGGACAATATTATGTAAAAGTGACGGCTCTGGAAGTGGAAGATTTTTATCAGGAAACTTCAGAAATCTTTTCCTATCAGATCAACTTCGATGCCGAAATCCAGATGGAAAAAATCGCAGGCAGCAAAAGCATAGATTATGCTTATACCGGAAATCCACGGGAACTGTCCTTTGAAAAAGGAAGAAAAATCACCTGGAGCTGCGAGGAAACACCGACATCCGTAAAAACCACTTATTATAAAGATCGCGGCAGCGTGCTGACAAATGCAGAAAATGCCGGTGCACTTACCGAAGGCGGAGCACCGGCTGATAAAGGCGATTACTATGTAAAAGTAGAAATGACTTTCCGTGAAAAATATAAATCAGAATCGGATTATCTGTTATATAAAATTTCGGACGGAGAAATTGAGGTAACTATGGATGGACATTCCGAACCATATGTTACTTTGACAGAAGCATTTCGTGATACAGAGGGAAAAACAGCACAGATGAAGCTGTTGAAGAATATTGAATCGGTACGGGAAGTGGAGGTAAACAGTGGAAATCTGATTCTGGATCTGAATGGATATCGTCTGCAAAATTTAAAGAGGACCACTCTGAATCAGGATGCTTCTCTTAAAATTACAGACAGCAGTGAAACGCAGACGGGTGTATTTTACGGTACGTTGCTAGTAAGAAGTAAAAATATAGAGTTTGCCGGCGGAATTTATGAAAATCAGTCGAACAGCTATTTTGTGTATAACGGTGCGAAAATTAAGGTGAGCGGTGGAAAATTCGATCGGGTTTCAAAAGAATGGGCAGAACTTGGAGAAGAGCTTTGTCTGGTGGATAATGAGACGAATGAGAAACAGCCATATGCCGAGACAAGCTGTATGAATGTGCATGTCGAGGCGTGTAAGAAACATGATTATGAGCAGGATGTGCAGTACTGCGTGTGGTGCCATAAGAAAAATCCGGATTTCCAGGGTTATGTTCGGATCACCGTAAATGGAGTAGAAACTTATGTAGATACACTGAAAGAAGCGTTACAATACGCAAATGGCAAAGAAGCAGAGATTACCTTTATGCAGTCAATGGAAAATACGGGAAGTCTTCCGACTCTGAAAAGTGGAAAAATCACTCTGGATTTAAATCAAAAATCTCTGACAGCGAAAAGTGTTGACCGGATCTACATAGACGGAGCAGAGGTTACGGTAAAAAACGGAACCTTTGATATTGTAATAGCACAGAGGAGCGGGAAACTGAGAATAGAAAGCGGTGATTTCAGACAGATCGGCTATTGGGACAGTTATCAAAACAGTATAGAAATGACCGGCGGAAATTTTCAGAACATCGTATTATATTCAGGCAGTGCAGAAAATATGCTTCCGCAGGGTTATGCGTTCTACAGTACGGAAGATGGACGCTTTCTGAGCAGAAAAGAAGTACTTACTCAGAGTGATCTGAAAAATGTGGAGGTTCGAAATACAGGTATGAGCTGTGAGACACTTCCGCAGATTTCCGGAAATGTAGAACAGACTTTGCAGGAGTATACCTTAATTCCGGGCGTGATCAGGGCAGATACCGGAAACGGAGAAAGTACGCTGCTGGAAGGAACCTGGAGTTTTACGGAGAAAGAAAATCTGGAAGTGATACCGGAACTTGAAAAAAGATTGATATGCGATCTTGTTTTTACACCGAAAGATGGAAATTATCCTTATTATGTAGTAAAAGGTGTAGAAGTTCATGTTGAGAAAAAGACTCCGCAGCAGACTGCATTTCATGAATCGGCAAGTTATATTTATACCAAGGGTTCTGGCACGGTATTTGTGGATCTGCGGGCAAAACTCCCGGCGGACAAAAAGGAAGATTATTATTCCTATTCTGCAGCAGGGGATGAGCAGATTTTTGATGATTATGAGATTACGCGGAATGGACAGTTAAATTATAAAGTGAAAGATTTTACAGACAGGAGCATGATAGGAAAAACAGGCACAATTCATGTAAGGGTAACAATGAAAAATTATAAGGATGTTTCTTATGACTTAACGGTCACACTGACAGATCAGAAAAAGGTTGTTCTGAAAGCAGGCAGTGAAATAAAAGTTTTACAGGATCGGAAACTTACTTACGGAGAAACATTATCCAATCTGCAGCTGAATCTGGAAGGGAAAGAAAAAGCAGTCTTTGTTGAGCAGGGAACGGATACGCAGATTCCCGGAACGCTTGCATGGAAAGACGGAACACAAAGACCGGATACATCCGTGACAAGTGCAGAATGGATCTTCACGCCGGATGATGTGGCATATGCAAAGGCAGAAGGCAGCACAGCGATCACGGTAGAGCCAAAAGAACTGAAAGTCTTAGCGGCAACGGCAGATGATAAAGTATATGACGGAACCGCGTATGTCAGCTTCAGTGATATTGTTCTTGAGGGCATTGAAGAAGGAGATGAAGTTTCGGCAGACATCGGAACGATCCGCGGGACTTTGAAAGATGTAAAAGCGGGAAATTATACTTCGGTAACTTTGCCAGAGCTGAGATTAACCGGAAAAGACAAGGAGAATTATATTCTTGTGCAGCCGACAGACGAAATTCCTCTGACAAAAGCGGTGAATGTGGCAAAAAGCAGTGGGCTTCAGATCGAAGAACAGAATAAAAGTTACTTATATTTAAAGGATCAGGAAGAGCGGATCAGTCTCAGGGAAATCCTCCCGGTGGACTGCGGGAATGCACAGTATGCTGCACCGGAGATGACCGGAAACATGGAATATATCACAGAACCGAGTATAGCAGACGATATATTATCTTATACAGTGAAGCAGGGGGCACTGGACAGGAAAGGAAAGATCCAGATCAAAGTTACGACTGAGAACTATGAGGACTTTGTGATCACCTTCAATCTGGAATGTAATGACCAGACACCGGTCAGATTACAGGAAGGAACAGAAGTAACCCTGAAAAAAGATACGCTTACTTACGGTGGTCTTTTGTCGGCACTGGAGTTTTCGGAAGCAGAATTTGTGGACGAAGAAGGAAATACAGTGGAAGGAACGCTTGTATGGAAAGACGGCACACAAAGACCGGATACATCCGTGACAAGTGCAGAATGGATCTTTATGCCATCTGATGAGGCATATGCAAATGCAGAAGGCAGCACAGCGATCAAAGTAAATGCAAAAGAACTTACGGTAACAAAGGCGACCGCCAGAAACAGGAAATATGATGGAACAAATCAGGTTGCCATCACGGAAGTACTGCTAAGCGGTATGCTGGAAGGCGATGAAGTGAGCGTAGATCTGACGGATCTTCATGGAACGTTAAAAGATAAAAAAGCAGGAGAATATACTTCGGTAACATTACCGGAACTGACGCTTGCCGGAAAAGACAAAGCAAATTACAGGCTGGTACAGCCAGTCACAGAAATCCCGCTGACAAAAACGGTGACGATCGAAACACCGGAAACACCGGAGACACCGGAAACGCCGGAAACACCGGAGACACCGGAGACACCACAAAAACCGTCAGATCCAGGCACAAAACCGGGAACCTCTGAACCGATACAGAAGCCATCGAAACCAGAATATCTGAAAAAAGGAACAAAGTTCATAGGACCGGACAATAATCAGTATAAAGTAACCTGTGCGGACGGAAAAACATTTACAGTGGCATATCTGAAACCGAAAAAGGGTGTCAAAGGCACGGTAAACATACCGGACAGTGTTACCGTAAACCAGGTTACTTATAAAGTTACAGAGATTGCAGCGAATGCTTTTAAGAATCAGAAAAAAATCCGAAAAGTGGTGGTTCCGTCAGGCGTGAGCAGGATCGGAAAGAAAGCATTTTATGGCTGCAAGAACCTGAAAAATATCACGGTCAAAACGACAAAGCTGACAAAGAAAAGAGTGGGAAGCAAGGCTTTTTCCGGCATCCATGCGAAAGCAGTCATCAAAGTTCCGAAGAAAAAACAGTCTGCTTATAAGAAAATTTTGAAAGCACGCGGAGTCACGAAAAAAGAAAAAGTACAGGCGATCAAGGTAAAATCTAAAAAAGCATAAGATAAAAAGACTTGGGCAGTGAGTGCCGGAGAGGATTTCTGGTACTCACAAATGCCCGGAAAGGATTGGAACTATGCAGGGAGCAGAAAACACAGAAAAACAGCAACTCTCCGCTCCACTTAGAGCACGTATGTGGGAATACCGTATTATCAGTGTGATCGTTTGTGCATTTTCCTTCTGGATCGCATCAAAAGGGAACTGGAATAAGATCCCGGTCAGCATTGCAACGGTTGTCCTGATCATTGGTATTGCAATCTGGATGCTGGGATCGCCGGATGATTATAACGGTTCAACGGATATCTGCAGTATGATCGCCATGGATTGTCCGAGAAAGATTGAAGAATTTTATGAGGCCTACAAAGATGTCCGCACGCCGCTTGGCTCTGCTTATCTTGTTCAGTTTTACACGATGAAGCAGCCGGCTCTGATGTTCGGACCGGACAAAAACGGCGATTTTCTCTATTTCTGGCTTTCAAAAGACGGGAATATCGGTTATCTTGGCTATTCGTTCATGACCAGCATGATAAAAGGAAAATATAACGATCCGATATTTCCGGCAGAAGAGGATTTTGGCGATAATACAGCAGAATATGTCTGCTATCAGTCGGATGTACTTCTGATGCAGAAGCAACTGAGGGAGAGCCTGGAGCATTTTGTGAAAACAAAACAGGTTTTGGAAATTCCGCAGTCCCGCCCATCGGAAGTCTATACTTTTACGGAGGATTTTAAACTGACCGGTCAGCATTTTGATCTCTGTGACAGCGAAGGAAACCGTGTTTTCGAAATCGAAGGAACGGCTCCGCTGCGCACACTTTCTGTTTATGACGATCAGCATAACGAGATCTTTAAAATGACCAAGAAGATCGTAAGTGTACTGCCGACCTACCAGTTTTATTACCTGGGTGAGCTTTACGGCACGCTGGAGAAGAAATTTGTGCTGGTCAAAGATAAATTTGAGATGAAGGTCAAAGAAGGAAAACTGGAACTGACCGAATATGCCGGTTCGATCGGCCATAATTTCTGCGTAACCTTAAATGGCAAAACGCTGGGAACAATCCTGGACAACCTGGATCTGAAAATGGAAAATATCGTTTTTGACAATGCAGTGATCATTGCATATGAAGAAAAATATCTTCCGCTGCTTGCGGCAATGGCGGTGATGGTGGCACGCGAACTTGCACGGGATCGCAGTTAGGAGGTGTGAATGAAAGAAAAAGCAAAGATAAGAAAAGCGGTGTATATCGCAGTGATGTGGTGTATTCTGGCAAGTGTTCTTTTGGGATGCAGAAAATCTAATGTCGAGTCCTATGCATCTGCAGAGGAAGCAAAGCAGGCAATGAGTCAGTGCCGGACATTTCTGGTAGAAGGAGATCTGGATGAGGTCAACCAGGAAGGGAATATCCTTGCGGACGGGAAAATAGCCGGGCGGTTAAAAGAAACAGGTATTCTCAATACGAAATGGACGGTATCGGTCGATGGCAAAACCTGGTTCTGGATGAAATTTGTGACTGATGAGCCGATCAATAACATCGATGGCGTGATTGCCGGGACAACCTATGGTTATTATGATGAAAACAATCAGTGCCTGGGCTATGCACAGAAGCGGTTGTTCGAGAACGAAAATCTGGAACGTGAATATTATCTCGTATTTATGGATGCAGACGGAAATCCAAAAGATTATCTGGCAGAAGAACGCGGAGAGGAACTTTACGATTACGAGGGCAATCAGATCGGCAGCGGAAAAGCAGAACTCAAGGGTTATATTGGGGAGAAATGCTATTTCGAAATTGATACCGAACCGGATGTATCTGTGGATGCAGTGGATAAGATGGCAATGTATCTCCAACTGTTTAGTAAATTTAATGAAACGGCAGGAGATTAAATGGTGGTAAAAAACAATTCTTACGGTGTAAAAAACCATGGAGATGCGATTGATGCTTGAATTTATGCAGGTTTGCTATTATAATCATCAGTGATTTAGAGAAGTAAACTTTATCACACACCCGCTTATACTATTTTATGATGCCAGGGTCAAAAGCCTGAAACCACGATGTGCTTGCACAAGAGTGGTTTTAT
>ENA-ORTU01000522-ORTU01000522.1-human-gut-metagenome-genome-assembly--contig:-NODE-522-length-47291-cov-3.838026_pt1 | contig 47291 bp, 38 predicted proteins | sample MGYA00241910_ERZ509184 | MGnify/ENA primary metagenome ERZ509184 (study PRJEB26280, sample SAMEA2338847) | human gut metagenome | biome: human gut; feature: human-associated habitat; material: faeces... | reverse complement strand
TTTTCTGCATTACTTTTTACAGAAGGCTTTTGAAGTCTCCGCAAAAGCGAAAAGAGCGGTAAAATCACGAAACGACGTTCTGCGGCGTGCCGTTCCGGAACGCTTTCAGGTTCTCGGCGACAGTCTTAATGAGACGGGCGCGCGCGTCTCGGGACGCCCACGCGATGTGCGGCGTGACGATACAGTTTTGGGCGGCGAGCAGCGGGTCATCCTTTTTCGGCGGCTCGTGCACAAGGACGTCAAGCCCCGCTCCGGCGATGCGGCCACTATTCAGCGCCTCGGCAAGGGCAGCTTCGTCCACAACTGCGCCGCGCGCCGTATTGATAAGGAACGCAGTGGGCTTCATCAGGTTAAGGCGCTCCTCATTCACAAGCCCGCGGGTCTCGTCCGTGAGCGGGCAATGCAGCGAGACGACATCGGCATTTTTGAAAAGCGCGTCGAGCTCCGCCCACTGATAACGCTCGGGCAGCTCCCGTTTCGTGCGGCTGTATACGAGAATTTTCATGCCGAGCGCCGCGCCGAGCTTTGCGACGGTCTGCCCGATATGTCCGAAGCCGACGATGCCGAGCGTTTTGCCGTACAGCTCAAACAGCGGGTGCGTGCTGTGGCTCATCGTTTCGGCCTTATCCCAGTCGCCGCCGCGGGTGGCGGCGCTTATTTTTTCGGTGTGATTGCACAGCTCCAAAAGCAGCGCAAACGCCTGCTGCGCGACGGTCTCCACGCAATAAAGCGGCACATTGCACACGGTGATGCCCAGTTCTCCTGCGGCTTTGACATCGACAGTATTATACCCCGTTGCAAGAAGGCCGATAAAGCGCAGCTTCGGCAATTTCTGCATGATTTCGCGGCTTATAACATTGCGGTTCAAGATGACAGCTTCGGCATCCTTTGCGCGCTCCACGATTTCTTCGGGCTTAGTGGAATCATACACGGTGACGCTGCCGAGCGCCCTGAGCGGCGCCCACGAGACGTCGCCGGGGTTTGTAGAGCCGCCGTCCAAAATAACGATATGCATAGCGAGGTCCTTTCTGCTTCCATTTTTTATCCTACATGTAAAAATGTGTTATGGTTCTTTCTAACGGCCGTTTCTGACCGCCGTTTAAAAAACCCCTTGATAGGGTTTCTTACGGCTGAACAGTCCCCCGGACTGTTCGAGCTCGTCATTTCTTTCGCTTGCTATTATACCGCATTTTGTTTTTTGTTTCAACGATTTTGCGCGCCGTTTGTCAAAGGATTTTGTCATCCTCTACACATATTTGCAGTTTTTAAAACTTAGAATTGCAATTTCACAAAAATCCGATTATAATAATTCTGTTAAGCGGGAAACGTTTTCACGGCGTTTGCCGCCTGTGTATTTTCGGCAGATAAACTGAACACAAACAGCAGAATACCGCGGTTTGCGGAGGAACGGGGGACTTCTATGAACTACGATCGAACACCATTTGAAACGGACAAGCCCGGCGAGGAATGCGGTGTTTTCGGCGCATACGATTTTGACGGACACGACATTTCTTCTTCCATTTATTACGGATTATTCGCCTTGCAGCACCGCGGACAGGAAAGCTGCGGCATCGCCGTCAGCGACACCGAGGGCCCCAAAGGCAAGGTGGATTACTACAAGGACATGGGCCTTGTAAACGAGGTATTCGACGAGGAGCGTCTCAATCGCCTGCACGGCAATATCGGCGTGGGCCATGTGCGCTACTCCACCGCCGGCGCGAGCAACCGCGAAAACGCGCAGCCGCTCATCATCCACTATATCAAGGGCACGCTGGCCGTAGCGCACAACGGCAACCTGACAAATGCCGTTGACCTCCGCGAAAAACTAAAGTACAGCGGCGCTATTTTCCAAACGACCATTGATTCCGAGACGATTGCCTACTACATCGCACGCGAGCGCGTACAGACGAAAAACGTGCAGGAGGCCGTCAGCCGCACGATGGACAAAATTGAGGGTGCCTATGCCCTCGCGGTCATGTCCCCCCGCAAGCTGATCGGCGCGCGCGATCCCTATGGCTTCAAGCCCCTATGTATCGGCAAACGCGACAACACGTATTTCCTCTCCAGCGAGACCTGTGCGCTTGACGCCGTGGGCGCGGAATTCGTCCGCGACGTAGAGCCGGGCGAGATTGTCACCATCACGCCGAACGGCATTCTCTCCGACAAATCGCACTGCCTCCCCGCCGAAAAGCAGGGGCGCTGCATTTTTGAGTACATTTATTTCGCCCGCCCGGACAGCCGCATTGACGGCATCAACGTGTATTCCGCACGTCTGCTTGCCGGCCGTTTCCTCGCGAAAGATTCCCCCGTGGATGCGGACATCGTCGTCGGCGTGCCGGAATCCGGCAACGCGGCAGCACAGGGCTACGCCATGGAATCCGGTATCCCCTACGGCACGGCATTCGTGAAAAACAACTACGTCGGCCGCACATTCATCAAACCGAAGCAGAGCAGCCGTGAATCCAGCGTGCGCGTTAAATTAAATGTCCTGCGCGAGGTTGTCAAGGATAAGCGCGTCATCCTCATCGATGACTCCATCGTGCGCGGCACAACGAGCGACCAGATTGTGAACATGCTGAAAGACGCCGGCGCAAAAGAGGTGCACATGCGCATCAGCTCGCCCCCGTTCCTGTGGCCGTGTTACTTCGGCATCGATGTGCCGGAGCGCCACCAGCTTATCGCCTATAATCACACGGTCGACGAGATCTGCAAGGAGATCGGCGCAGATACGCTCGGCTATTTACGTTTAGAGCGTCTGCCGGAAATGGTGAACGGTCTCGGCATCTGCACGGGCTGCTTTACGGGCGACTACCCCATTCCCGCCCCGGAAGAAGACATTCGCGGCGAATACGAAGCGTAATGCGTCTCTGTCGGCGAAAAGGCTCTGCTCATAAACGCGTGGTGGATTATCGTCATTCCCGGCGTGTTCCTCATCGCAACATTCCTTTGCATCACCAGCCTCGGCAGTACCCTGCAAACGGGTTCGAGCTGCCGCCACAGCAATTTGTAAAATCGAATTTACCTGTATACACAAAAATGCTCCCGGCATAAATGTAGATGTCCATAAAACAGCATCAGTCCCGGCAGTAATGTCTGCCGGGATTGTTCTTGCCGTACATTGAAGCCATATGATATGATTAAACAGACTGATAAACTTGAGTTTATTTGATTAAGGAGAATTGAAAATAATGTTGGAATTAAAAAGATTGTCAGTTGATGATGGCTTAGATATTTACACAATGCTGCAAGAGATCCCTGCTGAAGAAAATGGATTAATTAACAAAGCCAACGGATTAACATTTGATGAGTATAAAGAATGGCTGATTGTAAAACAGAGGGATTCTGAGCAAGAAGGGATTGTAGATGGTTGGAAAGTGCCTTCTACAACTTTTTGGCTATATGCTGATGGTATTCCGGTTGGATTTGGTTCTGTCAGACATTTTTTGACTGAGGCACTGAGAAAAGCAGGAGGAAATATCGGGTACGGAATTGCACCAGCGTTTCGTGGAAAAGGATATGGAAAAGAACTGCTGAGATTATTGCTTAATGAAGCGAAAGAAATGGGAATAGATAAAGTGTTAGTAACCATTCTTTTAGATAACATAGCATCTCAAGCTGTGGCAATAGCAAACGGAGGTGTTGTTACTGAAAGAACTGACGAGAGAGTTTTCATTTGGATTGATACTAAGAAATAAAAAGGAAAATCAATTCCAATTTGTCAAACAGTAAGGGCGCACTTCTATACACCATTCGGTGTAGTGCGGTAATGTGCGATTTTGCACCGCATCCAAGCCTCCCGCGTCAGAGGGAGCCATGGATATTCCAGCCCTAACATAAAAAAAGAATCCGACCTTTGATTGCAGCCATAGGTCGGATTCACTTTTTTTATGAGCAACCAGCTAAAAACCGGGAGCATTTTTTATTTCGTGTTTTAGCAGCAAAGGTGCCGCTTCAAAAACAGTTTACTGTATAAGGTTTTTATTCCGCCTTGGAAAGCAGTCCGTCGATGAACTGACGGGCGAGTCTCGCGGAGCGGTTGCCACGCTCCAGCGCAAAGCGCTCGGCGAGCAACTCCAGTTCCTGCGCCGGCATATCGATGCCGTTTTCCTCCGCAAGGTGGCGCACGATGTGCAGGAACGTGTCCTTGTTCGGCTTACTGAACGTCACGTGGATGCCGAAGCGCTCAGAAAGCGATGCAAGTTCCTGCATCGTATCGTTGCGGTGAATGTCATCGCCCTCACGGTCGGAGAACTTCTCCTTGATGATATGGCGGCGATTACTCGTCGCGTAGATTGCCACGTTCTGCGACTTCGCCGTAACGGAGCCTTCCAGCACCGCCTTCAGCGCATTGAAGTTATCGTCGTCCTTGAGAAACGAAAGGTCGTCGATGAACAGAATAAACTTCAGCGGGTTCGCAGAAAGCTCATCGAGAATTTTCGGGATCGACTGTAACTGGTCCTTGCGCACCTCGATGATACGCAAACCCTCGCGCCACAGCGCATTGACGACGGCTTTCACCGTAGACGATTTTCCCGTACCGGCGTCGCCCGTCAGCAAAATGTTCGCTGCGGGTTTACCCTCAAGCAGCGCCTTTGTGTTATCGATGATGATCTGGCGCTCGCGGGCGTAATCCACAAGGTCGGAAAGCTCCGTCTTGTCCGGATTGCTGACCGGCACGATCTCGGCATTCTCGCCAAGGTAGAACATACGGTTTTTGGCGTAAATGCCGTAGCCGTACTTGCCGATGTTCTCGGTGCGCTCTGTGTAGCACGCTTTAATGTCCGGCGCTTCGCTGACAAAGCCGGGTAAAAAGCCCCTATACTCCATCGCGCTGCGCAGCGTTTCCGGCGTGAGCTCCGCCGTCATCTGCAGCGTTTTAAGCTCTTCCAAAACGGCCTCGCGCAGGTAAGCGGGAATCTCTTCCTTTTTGCCCACGGCCTGCACGTAGACGTTCTCGCTGTTTTCGCAGATTTCGCGCACATACGCGCCGAGTATGCCGCCGTTTGCGCGGTACAGCGCAGAGACGAACGACGCATACAGCGCCGGGGACGGCTCTGCGAGATACTTACGCAGACTATTTATAACCGCATCTTCCTGTAATTCTCTGAACACCGCCAGCGTGGAAAGGCGGATGCTCAACTCCTGTAAACTACCCATCAGTTCAAAATCGCCCCCGAAGCACCGCTGGAGACCAGCGCCGCATAGCGCTTCAGGTAGCCGGAAAGCTCTTTCTTCTTCGGCACAAAGTTCTTCATGCGTTCATTGAGGACAGCCTCGTCCACCTTCAGCTCAATTTTGTTCTCCGGAATATTGATGCTGATGATGTCGCCTTCCTCCACAACGCCGATGGGGCCGCCGGAAGCCGCTTCCGGGGAAACATGGCCGACGCACGCACCGCGCGTTGCGCCGCTGAAACGGCCGTCCGTGATGAGTGCCACGCTGTTGCCGAGACCCATGCCCATGATAGCAGAGGTCGGGTTCAGCATCTCGCGCATACCGGGGCCGCCCTTCGGACCCTCATAGCGGATGACAACGACGTCGCCCGGTACGATCTTGCCCGCGTTGATGGCCGCCTGTGCGTCCTCCTCGCTCTCAAACACGCGTGCCGGGCCTTCATGCACAAGCATCTCCGGCAGAACGGCAGAACGCTTTACAACGCTGCCCTCCGGCGCAAGATTACCGCGCAGCACGGCGATGCCGCCGGTCTGGCTGTACGGATTCTCGATGGGACGGATAACGTTGTGGTTCAGGTTCACGCAATTCTTGATGTTCTCGCCGACGGTCTTGCCGGTCACGGTTATGCAGTCCGTGTGCAGCAGACCCTTTTTGCTCAGCTCGTTCATCACAGCGTACACGCCGCCCGCTTCGTCAAGCTCTTCAACGTACGTTCTGCCCGCTGGTGCCAGATGGCACAGGTTCGGGGTCTTTTCGCTGATCCGGTTTGCGATGTCGAGGTTGATCTCGATGCCGCACTCGTGCGCGATGGCCGGCAGATGCAGCATACTGTTCGTGGAGCAGCCGAGTGCCATATCGACCGTAAGAGCGTTCATGATGGCGTCCTTCGTCATGATGTCACGCGGGCGAATATTCTTTCTCAGCATATACATGACCGCCATGCCTGCGTGCTTTGCAAGCTCGATACGTGCGGAATATACCGCCGGGATGGTGCCGTTGCCGCGCAGACCCATGCCGAGGGCTTCAGTCAGGCAGTTCATGGAGTTTGCGGTGTACATGCCGGAGCAGGAGCCGCATGTCGGGCAGGTCTTGCACTCATATTCGCGCAGCTTTTCTTCGGTAATCTTACCGGCGTTGAATTCGCCCACCGCCTCCGAAATGGAGGAGAAGCTCGTTTTTGCGCCGTCTACGTGGCCCGCAAGCATCGGGCCGCCGCTGACAAACACCGTCGGCACGTTAAGGCGCGCCGCCGCCATCAAAAGGCCCGGCACGTTCTTGTCGCAGTTCGGCACCATGACGAGCGCATCAAAGCCGTGTGCCAATGCCATGGCTTCGGTGGAATCCGCAATGAGATCGCGCGTGACGAGCGAATACTTCATGCCGGTGTGGCCCATTGCAATGCCGTCGCATACCGCGATCGCCGGGAAGACAATCGGCGTGCCGCCTGCCATCGCAACGCCGATCTTTACGGCGTCCACAATCTTATCGATATTCATGTGGCCCGGGACGATCTCGTTATAGGAGCTGACGATGCCGACGAGCGGACGTTCGATCTCCTCCTCCGTGAGGCCCAGAGCATGGTACAGCGCACGGTGCGGCGCGTTCTGCGTACCGATTTTCAGAGAATCACTTTTCATTTTATTTCCTCGATCCGTGAAATTTTGGCTGTGGCGCGGCGTCCCACATGGAAAAACGCGCCGTGTGTAAATAGGGTTTAAGCCATAGAGGAAAACTCCCCTATGGCTATCCCCTTAAAACAGATTCTGTTCAAATCAGTTGTTGATGAGCTTATCCTCGTCGCTCCAGCTGTACAGCTTGCGGATATCCGCGCCCACAGCCTCGCTCGGATGCTCGGAAGCCAGCTTGCGCATTGCGTTGAAGTGTACCTGGCCGCCTGCGGAAGACATGTCGAGCAGGAAGTCTTTTGCGAAGGTGCCGTCCTGAATGTCCTTCAGGATCTTCTTCATGGTCTTCTTCGTCTCCTCGGTGATGATCTTCGGGCCGGTGATGTAATCGCCGTACTCTGCCGTGTTGGAGATGGAGTATCTCATGCCGGCAAAGCCGCTCTGGTAGATGAGGTCAACGATGAGCTTCATCTCGTGGATGCACTCAAAGTACGCGTTTCTCGGGTCGTAGCCTGCCTCAACCAGCGTCTCGAAGCCGGCCTGCATCAGAGCGCAAACGCCGCCGCAGAGAACTGCCTGCTCGCCGAAGAGGTCGGTCTCGGTCTCGGTACGGAACGTGGTCTCCAAAACGCCTGCTCTTGCGCCGCCGATACCGAGTGCATATGCGAGGCCGATGTCCCAAGCGTCGCCCGTTGCATCCTGCTCGACCGCGATGAGGCACGGTACGCCCTTGCCTGCCTGATACTCGCTTCTGACCGTGTGACCCGGGCCCTTCGGCGCGATCATGATGACGTTGACGTTCTTCGGCGGCTTGATGCAGCCGAAGTGAATGTTAAAGCCGTGTGCAAATGCCAGGGTCTTGCCCTCGGTCAGGTTCGGCTCAATGCTCTCTTTGTACAGTGCAGCCTGCTTTTCATCGTTGATGAGAATCATGATGATGTCCGCAGCCTTTGCAGCCTCGGCGCTTGTCATGACCTTGAGGCCCTGTGCCTCGGCCTTTGCCCAGCTCTTGGAGCCTTCATACAGACCGACGATAACGTCAACGCCGCTGTCCTTCAGGTTCAGTGCATGTGCGTGACCCTGCGAGCCGTAGCCGATGATGGCAACGGTCTTGCCTGCGAGCTTCTGCAGATCGCAATCCTGCTGATAAAAAATTCTTGCCATGATAAATTACCTCTTTCTGTGCATGAATTGGTATGTTAATTTAAATGGACAAACTAAATTAGAAATTGATGGCCTGACGGATCGTCGTGCTGCCCTTTTCAAGGGAAACATTGCCGGTGCGGCAGATCTCAAGGATCTCGTAGTCGCGCATCAAATCGACGAATTCATCGATTTTTCGCGATTCGGAGGTCAGGCAAAGCATCAGGGAATCCTTGGAGTAATCCATGGTCTTCGCGCCGAACGCGTCCGCCGCGGCAAGGATGTCACTGCGCGTTTTGGAATCGTTTTTCAGCTTAATGAGCATCAGCTCGCAGCTGACGGAGGTGTCCGGGGTAAACTCTTTAATGGAGCAAACGTCCGGCAGCTTATAAAGCTGGTTCACGAGCTGCTGCTTCTGCGTCTCGCCGCCCTCAAACGTGACGGTGATGCGGGAAAGCGCGTTCGATTCCGTTTCGCTGACGGTCAGAGAAATGATGTTGAACTGACGTCTTCTGAACATGCTCGTCACACGGTTCAGCACGCCGAACTGGTTATTGACCAGAACCGCTACGGTATATCGATTCATCTCATTCACCCACCTTCATGATAATATCATCCATGCTGCCGCCCGGCGGGAGCATGGGCAGGACGAATTCGTCCTTATCGATCCTGCAATCGATGACATACGGGCCGTCGCAGCTGAACGCGTGCTCAAACGCCTTGTCGAGCGCCGCCACGGTATCAACAGCCTCGCCGTCCGCGCCGAACGCGCGCGCAAGCGCCACAAAGTCGGTCTTGCGGTCGAGAATCGTGTTGGAATAGTGCTTATTAAAGAACAGCGTCTGCCACTGACGCACCATGCCGAGCACGCCGTTATTCATCAGAAGGATGACAACCGGCACGTTGTAGGTTACGGCAGTGGTGAGTTCGTTGAGACACATGCCGAAGCTGCCGTCGCCCGTGACGAGCACGCTGCGCTCGCCTGTGCCGACCGCCGCACCGATGGCCGCACCGAGACCGAAGCCCATGGTGCCGAGGCCGCCGCTGGAAATGAAGCGGCGCGGCTTTTTAAAGTTCACGTTCTGCGCCGCCCACATCTGGTGCTGGCCGACGTCCGTTGCAACGGCGGTATTCGCGCCGAGGTGCTTGTTCAGCGTCATGATCGCGTTGCGGGGCGTAAGGCCCGGGCGAATATCGAGATAATCGTTTTCGGTTTCTTTTAAGGCCTTCACGGCCTTTTCCCAGTCGGGCTTCTGCTCTGCGTTGACGAGCGGAATGAGCTTTTGCAGCGTCAGCTTCACGTCGCCGCGCAGGCCGCAGGCGGAGTTCACGGTTTTCGAGAGCTCGGAGCCGTCCACGTCAATATGGATAATCTGCGCAAGCTTCGCAAACTTCTCGCGGTTGCCCGTCACGCGGTCGTTAAAGCGCACGCCGAGCGAAATGATGAGGTCGGCGTCGTGCATCGCCATGGAGGAAGCGTAGTGGCCGTGCATGCCCTGCATACCGAGGAAACGCGGGTGGTCGGTCGGAATGCCGGAAAGGCCCATCAAGGAGCAGCCGATCGGCGCGTCAATCTTCTCGGCGAGCGCCAGCATTTCTTCCTGCGCTTCCGATGTGATGAGACCGCCGCCGAAGTAAATGAACGGACGCTTCGAGGCATTGATGAGCGCCGCGGCTTCTTTGATGCGCACGTCCTTCGCCGCATGGCGTTCTTCGGGCTGTACGGGTGCCTGCGGCTCGTAGTCGCAGACCGCTGTCTGCACGTCCTTCGGCACGTCGATGAGCACCGGGCCCGGTCTGCCGGACTGCGCAAGCGCAAACGCCTCGCGGATGGTGTCCGCCAGATTCTCCACGGAGCCGACGAAGTAGTTGTGCTTCGTAATGGGCAGCGTCACGCCCGTAATGTCGATCTCCTGGAAGCTGTCCGTGCCGATCTGTGTCGTCGGCACGTTGCCGCAAATCGCGACAAGCGGGATGGAATCGAGGTACGCCGTCGCAATGCCGGTCACAAGGTTCGTTGCGCCCGGGCCGGAGGTGGACATCACCACGCCCACCTTGCCGGTCGCTCTTGCGTAGCCGTCCGCCGCGTGGGCAGCGCCCTGCTCGTGCGCCGTCAGCATGTGGCGAATTTCATTCTGGTATTTATAAAGACTGTCGTAAACGTTCAGGATCTGCCCGCCCGGATAACCGAAAACGGTGTCGCAGCCCTGTTCAATTAAAGTTCTGATGAGGATATCTGCACCTGTAAGCTGCATTCAATTACTCCTTCGTTAAGTATTCAAGGATGAGGTCGCCGCACTTTTTGCAGCCGACCTTCGTCATGCCGTCTTCCATAATGTCGGCAGTACGGTAACCCGCGTCAAGGTACTTGGAAACCGCATGCTCCACCGCATCGGCTTCCTTCGCCATATCGAAGCTGTAACGCAGCATCATGGCGGCGGAAAGAATGGTGCCGATCGGGTTTGCAAGGTCCTGACCCGCAATGTCCGGTGCAGAGCCGTGGATCGGCTCGTACAGGCCGCAGTTCGTTGCACCGAGGCTCGAGGACGGGATCATGCCGATGGAGCCGGTGATCATGGAAGCTTCGTCGGAAAGAATGTCACCGAACATGTTCTCCGTCACGATGACGTCGAACTGTGCCGGGTTCTTCACGATCTGCATCGCGCAGTTATCGACGAGCATATCGGTCAGCTCCACGTCGGTGTATTCTTCCGCCAAGCGGTGCATGACCTTCTTCCAAAGGCGGCTCGTGTCGAGCACATTGCTCTTTTCTACGGAGCACAAACGGTGATTGCGCTTTCTTGCCGTCTCAAATCCGATGCGGCCGATGCGCTCGATCTCCGCTTCACTGTACTTCATAATGTCCGTCGCGACCGGCTGGCCGTCTGCATCATCGGTCTTATGCTCGCCAAAATAGATGCCGCCGATGAGCTCGCGCACGATGATGAAATCGATGCCTTTTTCGACAATAGATTTTTTCAGCGGAGAAGCGTCAGAGAGCTGCGGCCAGATCTTCGCCGGGCGGTTGTTGCTGTAAACTCCCATACCCGCGCGCAGGCGCAGCAGACCCTTTTCCGGGCGCTTCGGGCCCGGCACGTCGTTCCACTTGTCGCCGCCTACGGCGCCGAGCAGCACACTGTCGGAAGCTACGCACTTATCGAGCATTTCCTGCGGCAGCGGGTCGCCCCACTTATCGATGGCACAGCCGCCCATATCGACGTCTGTATAATGAAAGGTGTGTCCGTACAGCTCTGCAATTTTATCCAGCACGCGGAGCGCTTCGTTTACGATCTCCGGGCCGATGCCGTCGCCGCGGATCACCGCGATGTTCTTCGTCATTTGTTTTCCGCCTCCTTGAGGGACTTCAGCAAGCCGCCTGCTTTGATGATGTTCTGAATGAACGGCGGGAACGGCTGTGCCTTATACGTCTTGCCGGTCGTGATGTCGGTGATGATGCCGGTATCAAAATCGACCGAAACTTCGTCGTTTGCGTTGATCTCGTCCGCCGCTTCCTCGCACTCGAGAATCGGCAGGCCGATATTGATGGCGTTGCGGTAGAAAATACGCGCAAAGCTCTTTGCAATGACGCAACCCGTGCCGCAGGTTTTAATGACGAGCGGTGCGTGCTCACGGGAAGAGCCGCAGCCGAAGTTCCAGCCCGCCACAATGACGTCGCCCTTTTCGACCTTCTTTACGAACTCCTTGTCAATATCCTCCATGCAGTGGAGCGCAAGCTCCTGTGCGTTCGGGGTGTTGAGGTAACGTGCGGGAATGATAACATCCGTATCGACGTTATCGGGATATTTGAAAACCTTGCCCTGTGTGTTCATGCTTACGCCTCCTTATATTCGGTGATGTAGCCGGTCAGCGCGCTGGCTGCCGCCGTGTGCGGAGAAGCCAGGTACACTTCGCTGTCCACATGACCCATGCGGCCGACGAAGTTGCGGTTCGTTGTGGCGATGCAGCGTTCGCCCGCTGCCAGAATGCCCATATAGCCGCCGAGGCACGGACCGCATGTCGGGGTAGAAACAACAGCGCCCGCATCGATAAATGCCGTCACGTAGCCGCGCTCCACGCATTCGCGGTAGATCTGCATCGTGCCCGGAATGATGATGCAGCGGATGCCGTCCGCAATCTTCTTGCCGTTCAAAATGCTGTACGCCGCTTCCATGTCTTCCATTCTGCCGTTCGTGCAGCTGCCGATGACAACCTGGTCGACCTTAATATCGTGCAGCTCGCTTGCCGGGTGCGTATTCTCCGGCAGATGCGGACAGGCGACGGTCGGCACAATCTTTGCGAGATCGATATCGATAACCTTTTCGTATTCCGCGTCGGGGTCTGCTTCGTATACAACCGGCTCGCGTTCGCTTCTGTCCTGTAAATAGGCAAGCGTAATATCGTCCACCGGGAAAATACCGTTTTTCGCACCGGCCTCAATCGCCATATTGCAGATGCACAGGCGGTCGTCCATGGAGAGGTTCTTCACGCCCTCGCCGGTGAACTCCATGCTCTTATACAGCGCGCCGTCCACGCCGATCATGCCGATGATTGTGAGGATAACGTCTTTGCCGCTGCAATTTTCCGGCAGCTTGCCGGTCAGGTTAAATTTGATCGCGGACGGAACCTTAAACCACGCCATGCCCGTTGCCATGCCGGCTGCCATATCCGTAGAGCCAACGCCTGTGGAGAACGCGCCCAGCGCACCGTAGGTGCAGGTGTGGCTGTCCGCGCCGATGATGCAGTCGCCGGCGGTCACAATGCCCTGCTCCGGCAAAAGCGCATGCTCAATGCCCATCTTGCCCACGTCATAGAAGTGGCTCACGCAGTGGCTGCACGCAAACTCGCGGCACGTCTTGCTCTGCTCCGCTGCCTTAATATCCTTGTTCGGCACAAAGTGGTCGAGTACGATCGTCACTCTGTCCTTATCGAAAACGTCTGTAAAGCCCGCTTTCTTAAACTCATGGATTGCGACCGGCGTCGTGATGTCGTTGCCGAGTACGATATCCAGCTTTGCATTGATGAGCTGACCGGCGGTAACTTCACCGAGACCCGCGTGCGCCGCAAGGATCTTCTGCGTCATGGTCATTTTCATTTTAGTTTCCCCCTTTGATCATATTGTTGTAAGCGCTCAACAGCGCCTTTGTATTCGCCTTTACAACGTCGGTGTCGGTGCCTGCGCCCCAGAACATCGAACCGTCTTCCTTTTCAAGGCCGATGTACGAAGCCGCCACGCTCTGCGAGCCCTGTCCCTGCATACTGTGCTGGGTAAAGACCTGCAGGGTGTACTCTGCACCGGTGTACGCACGCAGCGCGTTGTTGATCGCGTTGAGGGAGCCGTTGCCTTCCGCTTCCATCTCGGTCTCTTCGCCGTCCTTCGCGAACGTGATGCCAATCTTCACGTTGTCCTTGTCGCGCATAAACTCAAAATCCGTCACAGTAACACCGTTCGTCAGATTGAGGTAGTTCTCTTCAAAGATATTTAGAACCTCATCCGGCTTCAGTTCCTTGTGCTCGTGGTCGGAAATATCCTTGCACAGATAGCTGAAGTGCTCGCGCATTTTCGGCGGCAGGTTATAGCCGTACGTCTGCTCCAGCAGATAACCGATGCCGCCCTTGCCGGACTGGGAGTTGACACGGATAACGTCTGCGTCGTACGTTCTGCCGATGTCCTTCGGGTCAATCGGAATATACGGTACGTTCCACTGATGCAGCTTATTTTTCGCTCTGTATTTCATGCCCTTTGCAATCGCATCCTGGTGGCTGCCGGAAAACGCCGCAAACACCAGTGCGCCCGCATACGGGGCTCTTTCGTACACATGCATACGCGTGCATTTTTCATATTCGTCCACAAGGTACGGCATGTCGGAGAAGTCAAGCTTCGGGTCAACACCGTGGGAGTACATGTTCATCGCAAGCGTAATGATATCCACGTTTCCGGTACGTTCACCGTTGCCGAACAGCGTGCCCTCTACGCGGTCTGCACCGGCAAGGAGCGCCAGCTCGGTGTCCGCAACGCCCGTGCCGCGGTCGTTGTGCGGGTGCAGAGACAAAGTCACGAATTCACGGTACTTGAGGTTCTCGCTCATGTACTCGACCTGCGAAGCATACACGTGCGGCATGCTCATTTCCACCGTGACCGGCAGATTGATGATGACGTTGTTCGTCTCGCTCGGCTCCAGAACGTCGAGAACCGCGTTGCAGACCTCCAGCGCGTATTCCGGTTCGGTGCCCGTAAAGGACTCCGGAGAATACTCAAAGCGGAAGTTGCCTTCGTATTCGGCCGCAAGCTTTTTGACGAGCTTCGCGCCGTCTACGGCGATCTTCTTGATCTCCTCCTTGGACTTCTTAAACACCTGCTCGCGCTGTGCAACGCTGACGGAGTTATAGAAGTGGATAATCGCGCTCGGTGCGCCCTTGCACGCGTCGAATGTCTTACGGATGATGTGCTCGCGGCACTGGGTGAGCACCTGCACGGTAACGTCCTCGGGAATCATGTTGTTGTCAATCAGCGTGCGGAGGAACTCATATTCCGTCTCGCTCGCCGCCGGGAAACCGACCTCGATCTCCTTAAAGCCGACCTGCAAAAGCACTTTGTAGTATTCAAGCTTTTCTTCAAGGCTCATCGGGATGACAAGGCTCTGGTTGCCGTCGCGCATATCCACGCTGCACCAGATCGGCGCCTTTTCAACGTGGTCTTTTTCCACCCACTTGTTATATTCTTTCGATACCGGAAAGTACCCGACCTTATATTTGCTTGCGTCCATCATTTTGCTTTCTCCTCTCAACCCTTGGTGGTTCTGAAGCCTGCTTCACGCAGGGCGTTTTTGATCGTTTTCACATGGTTGTTGTCGCGCGTCTCCATTTCGATGCGCAGGAAGCAGCCGTTAATGCTTTCGGTGTTGCCCTTTTCATAGTGCACGCCGGTCACGTTGCCGCCGCAGTCCGCGATGATCGAAGAGATCTCCTTGAGCTGACCGGGCTTGTCGATAAGCTCGATGAGGAGGCTCGCGGAACGGCCGGAGTTCATCAGGCCGCGGTCGATCACGCGGGAAAGGCTCGTCACGTCGATGTTGCCGCCGGAGACGATGCACACAACGCGCTTGCCCTTTAAATCAAATTTATTGAACATCACGGCGGCAACGGAAGCAGCGCCCGCGCCCTCCGCGATCATTTTCTGCTTTTCGATGAGTGCCAAGATTGCGCTCGAAACTTCGTCCTCGCTCACCAGCGCGATGTCATCCACATATTTTTTGACAATCTCAAATGTGTTGTCACCCGGGCGCTTTACGGCGATGCCGTCCGCCACGGTCTGCACGGTGTCGAGTGTCTCGATCTTGCCGTCGTGAATGGAGTTGTACATGCTCGGTGCGCCGGTCATCTGTACGCCGTACACCTTCACGCTCGGGCGGATGTGCTTTGCGGTATACGCAATGCCGGAGATGAGTCCGCCGCCGCCCACCGGCACCACAATGGCATCGATGTTGTCAAGGTCATTCAGAACCTCCAGCGCGATGGTGCCTTGGCCCGCGATAACGTCTTCGTCGTCAAACGGGTGCACGAACGTATAGCCCTCTTTTTCTTTCAATTCAATCGCCTTGTTATACGCGTCGTCGTAAACGCCCTCCACAAGGCAAACCTCTGCGCCGTAGCCCTTTGTGGCCTCCACCTTGGAGATCGGTGCGGAGTCCGGCAGACAGATGAGCGATTTGATGCCGTTTTTCGTTGCCGCCAGCGCCACGCCCTGTGCGTGGTTGCCCGCGGAACAGGCAATAACGCCTTTCGCTTTCTCTTCTGCGGAAAGCTGGGAGATCTTATACGCAGAGCCGCGCACCTTAAAAGAGCCGGTGATCTGCAAATTCTCGGGCTTTAGGTACAGGTCGCAATCCGGCGCGATGCCGTAGGTCTTCACGACGTTTGTTTCCCGGATGATGCTCTTTAGAACGGTTTGTGCATCAAATACTTTGTCTAATGATAACATGTTCTTCTGCCTTTCCTGCTGTGTTCGGTTTAAAGCCTTATGAATTTGAAAGTTTGTGCTTTCAAACTTGCAGCTTGTTGCCTTGTTCTTCCGCTTTGAAGTGTAAAAAAACCGCCTCAAAGCCGTTTATGCTTTGAGACGGGTGTAATAACTAAATTATGCACTCGCGGTACCACTCAAATTGCGGAGAACCTCCGCCGCTCTTCGAAGTCCAATAACTTCTATGCACTGACGTAGCAATCACGGGATACCCTACTGAATTCGCTGTTCAGGCATCCGGCTCGGAAGGGAGAAATCTCTGCATCTCTGCACCGGTTCACACCTGCTACCGGCTCTCTGAAACAGCTCTGCACAGACAGTCTTCGTCATCGCTTTTTGTTATGAAATTGAATAGATTATAACACCCGCTTTCCCCGTTGTCAATGCTTTTCGACCGCCTTGTCAAAATTTTTCTTTTGTAAGTTTTGCAGGAAACACCTTTTCTCCCATCGTTTTTTCCTCTTTTCGCAAATCGGGCGCTTTTTCCGCAATTCACGCAAAAAGTGTGGAAAACAACGTGCAAAATCCGCAGTTCTGCCATAGCCAAAATTAAAAAGGTATGATAAAATAAGAAGGTTGAAAAGAGACTATGTATTTTCGGGTGATTTTCGTGACAAAAAGTATGACAGAGGGTAAGCCTCTCAAGCTTATCCTGCAATTTGCGGTTCCGCTTTTGTTCGGCAACCTCTTGCAGCAAATGTATAATCTGGTTGATGCCGCCATCGTCGGCCGTGTGCTCGGTACCGGCGCACTCGCCGCCGTCGGCGCTACAAGCAGCGTGCAGTTTCTGGTACTCGGTTTCTGCATCGGCATCTGCATCGGCTTCGGTATCCCCATCGCCAAAAGCTTCGGCGCAGAGCGTCTTGATAAAATGCGTTCGTACATTTTCAACTCCGTGCTGCTTACCGCCTTATTCGCGGTACTCATCACGGCGGTATGTTCTCTGTGCTGCACGCTCATTTTGCAAATGCTCTCTGTGCCGCAGGATGTTTTTGACGACGCCTACGCGTATCTCATCGTCATTTTCCTCGGCATCCCCTTTACCTTATTATACAATCTGCTCTCCAGCATCCTGCGCTCCGTCGGTGACAGCCGCACGCCGTTCCTGTTCCTCGCCATCTCGACCGTCCTGAATATCGGTCTTGACCTGCTCTGCATCATTGTCTTCAAGTGGGGCGTTGCGGGCGCGGCTATCGCCACCATCGCAGCGCAGGCGGTCAGCGGCATTTTGTGCCTCATCTATATCCGCTTCCGCGTGCCGCTCCTCACGCTTTCCCGCGCAGACTGCAAAGCGGATGCGGAATCCATCCGTGACCTCGTCGTCATGGGCATCCCCATGGGACTTCAAACCTCCATCACGGCCATCGGCAGCATGGTCATGCAGGCGGCGAACAACGGTCTCGGCAGCGTGTACGTTTCGGGCTTCACGGCCGGTATGCGCTTAAAGCAGTTCTGCATGTGCCCGTTTGATGCCCTCGGTTCTGCTGTTTCCGTCTTCTGCGGTCAGAATCTCGGTGCAAAAAAGCCGGAGCGCATCCGTCAGGGCGTACGGCTCGGCGTCATCGTCGGCGTCGCCTACGGCTTCTGCATCGGCCTTGTCATGATCTTCTTCGGCCGCAGCATGTCCATGCTCTTTGTTGAATCGAGTGCAGGCGACGTGCTCGACGCTTCCGCAAAATATCTGCGCTGCATGGGCTACTTCTTCTGGAGTCTCGGCATCCTCAACATCTGCCGTATGGCGACACAGGGCATCGGCTTCTCCGGCCGCGCGGTATTCTCCGGCGTAACGGAAATGTTCGCGCGCTCCATCGTCAGCCTCGGCTTTGTCGGCGCGTTCGGCTATACGGCTATCTGTTTCTCGGATCAAACCGCGTGGATCGCCGCCGTGCTCTACATCACCCCTACCTGCCTGCACTGCATTAAGAAAGTCACAAAGCAGATCGAAGCGGAAAAAGCGAACGCCAATCTCTCCGAAAGCGTTGGTTAAAAGTTTTTGATCCAACTTTTTTCAAAAAGTCGGTCGGATTCCAAAGGTGAAACCTTTGGTCGTCGTCCGCAGACGACGAAACCCTTTTGCCTACCCAAAAATCAGGAGTGATAGTAAGCAATGCTTCGCATTGCTAGAACTGTCCGGTGGACAGTTGAACCGCAAGGGACCCCCTAATTGAGTCCCTTGAAAGGCTTGCCCTGCAAGCCTTTAGAAAAAGCTCCCCCATCTCAACTATATAAAAGGAACCCATCTATGAACGAAACTATTGTAACACTCAAAAAAGGCGAAGGCCGCGCTTTCAAAGCGGGCGGTCTTTGGATCTATGACAACGAAATCGAAAGCATCCACGGCACGTTCAAAAACGGCGCCGTCGTCACCGTGCAGGAGCAAAACGGCTGCCCGCTCGGCCGCGGCTTCATCAACCAGAACTCCAAGATCCGCGTCCGCATGCTCACCCGCGACGCGTCACAGGAGATTGACGACGCGTTCCTCGAGATGCGCGTGCGCAACGCCTGGGCATACCGCAAGCGCACAGTCGATACCTCCGCCTGCCGCGTCATTTTCGGCGAAGCGGATTTCCTACCCGGCCTTGTCATCGATAAATTCTCCGATGTCCTCGTCGTCGAGTCCCTCGCGCTCGGCATCGATAAAATGAAGCTGCAGATCGTTGACATCTTAAAGAAAGTCCTGCTCGAAGACGGCATCAAAATTCGCGGCGTGTACGAGCGCAGCGACGCCAAAGAGCGATTAAAAGAAGGCATGGACCGTAAAAAGGGCTTCATCGGCGACGAATTCGACACCGATGTCGAGATCGTCGAAAACGGCGTGCGCTACATCGTGGACGTTAAAGACGGCCAGAAGACCGGTTTTTTCCTCGACCAAAAATATAACCGTCTCGCCATGCAGCGCATCTGCAAGGATATGGATGTGCTCGATTGCTTCACACACACGGGCTCTTTCGCGCTGAACGCCGGCATCGCGGGCGCAAAACACGTCCTTGGTGTAGACGCGTCCGAGCTCGCCGTCGCGCAGGCGCAGAAAAACGCCGCTCTAAATAATCTTTCCGATACGGTCGAGTTCAAGTGCGCCGACGTTTTTGACCTGCTCCCCGCGCTCGAAAACGAAGGCAAGCAGTTCGACGTCGTCATTCTCGATCCCCCGGCGTTCACAAAATCCAAAAACGCCATTAAAAACGCCGTCAAGGGCTACCGCGAGATTAACCTGCGCGGCATGAAGCTCGTCAAGGACGGCGGCTACCTTGCCACCTGCTCCTGCTCGCACTACATGAACGCCGAGCTCTTCGCCCAGACCATTGGGCAGGCCGCGCGTGCCGCGCACTGCCGCCTGCGTCAGGTGGAGTTCCGCACCCAGTCGCCGGATCATCCCATTTTGTGGAGTGCCGACGAATCCTATTACCTCAAGTTCTATATTTTTCAAGTCTGTCATGAGCACTGAGGAGGCGCTTTTCCTTTGAAATTCACAAACGACCTCGGGTCGGATAACATCAAAGGCCTCGTCTGGACCTTGGCCGTTCCCTCCATGCTCTCGCAGCTCGTCAGCGTACTGTACAGCATTGTAGACCGTATGTACATCGGCAATATTCCGAGCAACGGCACGCAGGCGCTCGCGGGTGTCGGCGTGTGCGGCCCCATCGTCACGCTCATCTCGTCGTTTGCGTTTCTCGTCGGCATCGGCGGCGCGCCGCTTGTCAGCATCAACCTTGGCGAAAAGAACATAGACGCCGCTAAAAAAGTCATTGCAAACTGCTTCGTGTACATTCTGGCCCTCGCTGTGCCCGTCACGGTGCTGGCATATATCTTCCGCCGCCCCATTTTGCTCACGTTTGGCGCGACCGAGGCCGTTTACCCCTACGCCGAGACCTACTTTTCGCTCTATCTAATCGGCACGGTCTTCGCCCTCACCGCCACAGGCATGAACCAGTTTATCATCACACAGGGCCACAGCCGCAGCGGCATGCTCTCCGTTTTAATCGGCGCCATCATCAACATTGTGCTCGACCCTATTTTTATCTTCGCTCTCCATATGGGCGTCGCGGGCGCGGCCATCGCCACGGTCATTTCGCAGGTTGCAAGCTGCGCGTTCGTGCTGTGCGTCCTGTTCGGCAAACACATCGAAGTTCCCATCACATTTGGCGGATACGATTTAAAAGTCATCGGCCGTGTGACGAGCATCGGCATGAGCGCGTTCCTCATTATTCTTTTCGATAACGTCATGCTCATCTCGCTCAACATGATGCTTCAGCGCTACGGCGGCGACAACAGCGACATGCTCCTCACCTGCAACACCATCGTGCAAAGCTTCGAGCTGCTCATCACCATGCCGCTCGGCGGCCTCACCATGGGCACGCAGACCATTTTAGGCTACAATTTAGGCGCACGCCGTCCGGAGAAAATTCTTCGCGCGCAGCGGTACATCTTCGTGATCGCGGTCAGCTTTTGCGCCCTCATGACGCTCGCCGCGCAGACCATCCCGCATCTTTTTGCAGGCATTTTCACTAAAGAACCCGAATACATTGCCATGACGGCGCGGCTCATCCGTATTTACACGCTCGGCACCGTGTTGCTTGGCATGCAGTACGAGATTGTGGACGGCTTTACGGGCATGGGCGTCGTCAAAATCGCGCTGCCGCTTTCGGTCTTTCGCAAGGTCGTCTTCTTTGCGTGCATTTTCATCCTGCCGCGCTTCCTGCCCATCGAGCAGATCTTCTTCTGCGAGCCCATCTCGGATATTATCCCGCCGCTCGTCTCCATTTTGGTCTACGCACTCACCATCAAACGCGTTATTAACCGCGGTCCGCAAAAGCAGACCGCCTGACTTCTGTAAATCTTTTCCGAAAGGACTGTTTTAAATGGCATTTCGTTCCGTACCGTATGACTCCCTGTCTTTAAACCCGTTCACAAAAATCGGCAAAGAGTGGGCCTTGCTCACCGCCGGCGATGAAAACGGATTCAACACCATGACCGTCTCCTGGGGCGCCATGGGCTTCATGTGGGGCAAGCCGTCCGTCACCGTGTATATCCGCCCGCAGCGCTACACGAAAGAGTTTGTCGATACCCGCGATACTTTCACGCTCTCGTTCTACCCCGCGGAGAAAAAAGACGCACTCTCCTACCTCGGTAAAGTTTCCGGCCGCGATGAAGACAAGGTCAAAAAAGTCGGCTTCACCCCGGCGTTCACAAACGGCAATGCGTATTTTGAAGAAGCGGAGCTCGTGCTCGTCTGCCGCAAAATGAGCCGCACGCCGTTAAGACCCGAGCAGTTCCTCGACGAAACCGTAGACGGACGCTGGTACCCGAACAAGGATTACCACGAAATGTACATCGCAGAAGTCATCGATGTGCTCGTCAAAGAATCATAAAAAGCACAAAACCGCCGCATACCGGAAAAATTTCGGTATGCGGCGGTTTTCTCATATCTATCCTGTTTTTAAACGCATTCACCGAAGCAATCCTTAATCTCCGTCATGCGCGTCATCTGCTTTACGCCAAACGGACAGCGCTTCGGCCAGTATCGCGTTATCAAATAGTCTTTTTGCGCGTTTTCCTTGCGATTTTGCAGGGATTGTGCTACCATGTTTCCTATAAATTCAAAAAAGGAGGGACACCGTATGACGTTTGTCTCCACAAAAAAATTAGAAAAGCCCATCCCGGAGGGCATGTCCCCGCAGAAAGCACCGTGCGGGTCTGCCTTTACAAGATAAAAAATTCGGAGGTATTTCCCGTGTCTGATAAACTTCAAAAATCCCCGTTGGCGGTCGTTTTCAATATCGTGCTCGCCGTCGCGCTCGTGCTGTTCATCATCAGCGCCGCTGTCGTCTTCACGCTCAATTTCCGTCCGCTCTATTATTTTGACGTTGACCATTTAAACATCACCGCCATGTCCGGCCTGCCGCGCGAGGAAATTTTGCAGAACTACAACGTGCTCATCGATTACAACTCCATTTTCGGCACAAAAGTCCTGAATTTCCCCACGCTCGCCATGAGCGAGAGCGGCCGCATCCATTTTGAAGAAGTCAAAAACGTGTTCGGTGTCTTCGAGATCACGCTCATCATCAGCGGCATTTTGAGCCTTGCGGGCATCATCTACCGCCATTTTAAAAAGAACCCGGGGTATCTGCTGCTTTCCGGCATTTTAACGGTCGCCATTCCCGCAGCGCTCGGTGTACTCATCGCCTTAAACTGGGAAACGGTGTTCGTCCTATTCCATAAGATTGTCTTCCATAACAACTATTGGATCTTCGATGCCGCGACAGACCCCGTCATCACCATTTTGCCCGATACCTTTTTCATGCACTGCGCTTTGATGATCTTGGCGCTCGTGGTACTGGGCAGCATCATCTGCCTGCTCGCATACAGGCACGCAAAGCATAAAAAGACGCACACCGCCTAAAACTTTGCTGAAGCTCCGCTTTTCACACTCAAACAAGGAGGGATCTGCTTTGCAGACCTATAACTGGCCATATAAAAATGAATTAGACATCACCGAAACGCTTTCCTGCGACGTTTTGGTGCTCGGCGGCGGCCTTGCCGGCTGCTATGCCGCCATCGCGGCGGCACGGCGCGGACAGTCCGTCATCTTAGTGGAAAAAGGTGCCACCGCCCGCAGCGGCAGCGCAGGCACCGGTTTCGACCATTGGGAATCCGCCTGTACGAACCCCTGCTCCACCGTCACGCCGAAGGAAATTGCCGAAGCGTACGTCGATGAGCAGTGCGGCTACTCTAACGGCATCGCGCACTACATCGAGTGCCGCGAGGGCTACGACCGTCTATTAGACCTTGAGTCGTTCGGCGGCAAAGTCCGCGACACCGACGATGAATTCAAGGGCGCAGAGTTCCGCGATGACGAAACAAAGCTGATGTTCGCCTACGATTATAAAAACAAATTCACTCTGCGCGTCTGGGGCAGCACCTTTAAGCCCGCTCTTTTCAAGGAGCTTCTGCGCCTCGGCGTGAAAGTGCTTGACCGCACCGAAGCCACAGCATTGCTCACCACCGCCCGAAACGGCAAAAAGCATGGTGCGGGCGCCTGCGCCATGGACGTGCGCACCGGCAAGTTCTACATTCTCCGCGCCAAAGAGACTGTCCTCACCATGAGCCGCCCGGCGCGCGTCTGGCTTTTTAACCCGGATATGACCGGCCTGTGCGAGTTCCGCCCCATGCAGAGCATCGGCAGTGGCCACGCCATGGGCTACAAGGCCGGCATCGAGTTCACCATGATGGAAAAATCCGTCAAGGGCGAGTTCTCCGCCGCCGGCCGCAGCTTTCCGCCCTACGGCGCAGGCAATAACCACAACACGTGGTATGCCGCAACGATGGTCGACGCCCGCGGCGTGGAAATCCCCTACGTCGACCGCGACGGTAATGAGCTTAAAACCGTCTCCGAGCGCTACTACCCCGCTCCCGGCCAGAAATTTTTCTTAAAGGGCGGCGTCATCGATAACCCGAAGTACGAGTACCGCGGCCCCGAAACGCTCGATTTTGAAGAACTCATGCGCCGCGGCTACCAGCTGCCGTTCTACGCAGACCTCAGCCGTATGCCCGACGCGGAGCGCCGCGTCATCTGGGGCATGATGGTCGGCGAAGAGGGCAAAACAAAAATTCCGATCCTCAAAAATTACACGGAGCGTGGATTTGACCCCCGAAAGCACATGCTGCAAAGCTACGGCACGGGCTGGCAGTCCGCAAACTTTCTCGAACAGGAACGGCAGCTGTTCGGCGCGCCGGGCGGCGTTTGGCACGACTGGGACCTCAAAACAAACATCGACGGCATCTACGCCGCCGGCGACCAGCTCTACGCTTCGGACTGCGCCGGTTTCGCCTGCGCTACGGGCTACTACGCCGGCCGCAAAGCCGCCGCAGCTGCCAAAACACTCGATACCCTGCCCGACTATAATGAAGCGGAAGCCGCAGCCGAGCGTGAACGCCTGCTCGCCCCCATCCGCCGCGAAGACGGCATGGATTGGCGCGAACTCAACATGGCCATCTCCAAAGCCATGCAGAACTACTGCGGCGGCGTAAAGTGCGATGCGCTTTTGCATGAGGGTCTCGACCTGCTCGAAAGCTTTGAAACCGAGATCGTCCCGCAGATCAGCTGCAAAAACCCGCACGAGCTCATGCGCGCACACGAGGTCTTTGACATTTTGACCGTCTCCAAGTTAATTTTGCACGCCTGCCTCTCCCGCAAAACGTCGTCCGAGCCACTGTTTTTCAAGCGCACGGACAGCACCGAGACCGACCCCGAGCGCGACCGCCGCTTCATCACCGTCCGACAAGAAAACGGCGAAGTCATCTACGGCAGCCACCCGCTCTACTATTTCGGCGACCTCGAGACCGAGTACGAAAAGCGCAACGGGGATTACATCAGAACCGAGCAGAAGGGGGCGTATCGGAAATGAGCGAGCTTCAAAACAAAATTCTCACGGCAGAACCCGTGCCGTGCAGCACACACCCGATTCTTTACGATGAAACAAAATGCATCGGCTGCAACGCCTGCGTCAACATCTGTCAGGTGGATATCCTCATCCCCTCGCCCGAAAAAGGCAAGCACCCCATCGTGCTCTACCCCGGCGAGTGCTACTACTGCGGCGCATGCGTCATGGCGTGCCCGCACGACGGTGCCATCCGCCTCGAGCACCCCCTCATGAACCGCGCAAAGTTTGTCCCCGTCCGCTACCCGGAAGAGAAATAACCAAAACATAAAAACGCAAAAATGCCCTGCCTGCGCTTAAAAACACAAGCAGGGCATTTTCCATTTTCTACGATACCTAATCAAACGGTCGTGCAAAACGCCGTCTTGTTTCTCGAAAGACGTTTTAGAAGATCAGCTGTTGATGAGCTGCTTATACAAACGAATGTAATCGTTTGCAGAGCGGCCCCAGCTGTTGTCGCACGCCATTGCGCGCTCCACAAGCACCTTCCAGCCGTCCTTGCTCTCGTTGTACGCGTAGATTGCGCGGTGCACGGAGTTCAGCATATCCTGCGTGTCATACGTCTGGAACGTGAAGCCGTTGCCCTTGCCGTCGCCGCTGTCCGTAATGGAGTCCTTCAGGCCTCCCGTTTCGCGTACGACCGGAATGGAACCGTAGCGCAGAGCCACCATCTGTGAAAGACCGCACGGCTCGCTCTTGCTCGGCATCAGGAAAATATCGGAGCCGCCGTAGATCTTGCGCGCAAGCTCCGGTACAAAGCCCTGGCACAGCACAAATCTGCCCGGATACTTCGCCTGCATCTCTTTAAAGAACTGCTCATACTCCCAGTCGCCGCTGCCAAGGACCACAAACTGCGCATTCGAGTACGTCATGATGTTGTCCACGCCGCCCTTTACAAGGTCAAGTCCCTTGTGAGAGACAAGGCGCGTCACCATACCGATGAGCGGCACATCTGGGTCAACGGCAAGGCCGAGGCGCTCCTGCAGCTTTGCCTTGTTGACGGCTTTGCCCTCCAGGTGCTTTGCGTCATACGTCTCATACAGGTTCTTGTCCGTCGCCGGGTCATAGCCCACCACGTCAATGCCGTTCAAAATGCCGGAAAGCTTCCAGGCACGCTCGCGCAAAATCGGGTCCAGCTTGTGGGCGAACCACGGATCAAGAATTTCCTTCGCGTACGTCGGGCTCACGGTAGAGACCCAGTTCGCGCTCTCAATCGCGCCCTTCATCAGGTTCACGCAGTCGTTGTATTCGAGTAAGCTCTGCTCGCTTTTCGGAATACCGAAAACGTCTTCCAGAATCTCAAAGCCATACTGGCCCTGATACTGGATATTGTGAATGGTGAACAGCGTCTTAATGCCGCTGTACCAGTCGTTATTTGCATAGAACAAACGGTAGTAGATCGGCACCAGCGCCGTCTGCCAGTCGTTCGCGTGGATCACATCAGGCTTAAATTCAATGTACGGCAACATCTCCAAAACAGCACGGGAGAAGAACGCAAAGCGCTCCGCGTCGTCAAAGTGACCGTAAAGTCCTTGGCGCTTAAAGTAGTACTGGTTATCGATGAGGTAGTAAATGACATTGCCTACCTTCGCCTCAAAAATACCGCAATACTGGCGACGCCAAGCCACCGGCACACTGATGCTTGTTAAAAACTTCATGTTGTCGCGTAATTCCTGCGGCACGCTTTCATACAGCGGCATCACCACGCGGCAACCAATCAGACGTGCGCGCAGCGCCTGCGGCAAAGAACCCGCTACGTCTGCAAGGCCGCCCGTTGCGGCAAAAGGCAACGCTTCACTGGCACAAAACAAAACTTTCATATCAATTACACCGCTTTCCTTTCCTTCGTTTTTCGGGGCAGCTTAGACCTTGCTTTCCTTTGCAATGTACACCGGGTAGGTCTGATAGCCCATCAGCGTGCGGTTCTCTTCAATCTCCACGTTCTTGTCCGCCACAACATAATCGAGCCGACTGTTCGCGCCGATGACCGTGTCCTGCATGATAACGCAGTTGCGAACCTTCGCGCCTTTGCCGATCTTCACGCCGCGGAACAGCACACAGTTTTCCACTTCACCGTCTATCACGCAGCCGTCTGCAACAAGACAGTTGGTGGCATACGAATTCAAACCGTATTTCGCCGGCATATCATCGCGCACCTTCGTGTAGATCGGGCGGTTCGGATTGAACAGCTCTGCGCGCACGCGCGGATCCATCAAACCTATGTTAGCGTTAAAGTACGCTTCAAACGAGGAAATTTGATATGCAATACCCTTAAATTCATAACCCATCACGCGCAGTTCGGGAATTACGCGTTGAACCATATCTTTATCAAAGTCATATTCGTTGCGGCTCATGCATCCTTCAACGAGCTGAAGCAGCAGTTCGCGGCTAAGGATATACATGCCGATGCCGTAATTTACACCGTGCTCGCTTCCGCGGTGCAGAAGCAGCTCGCGAATGCGGTTCTCGGGGTCTACCATATAGATGTTGTTACGGTCTACATCCGGCGAAGTGCCATGGCGGTAAATGACCGTAATGTCCGCGTTCTGGCGCACATGCTGCTCCAGTGCCTCGCGGTAATCGATATTGCAGACCATATCGCAATCGGAGAGAATCACATATTCCTCAAGGGAATTTTTCAGGAAGCGGCGAATGGAATCGAGCGATTCGATCTTGCCGTCGGTTCTCGAAGTCGATTTGCCGAACGGCGGCAGCAGGTACAGACCCTCGCGCTTTCTCGAAAGGTCCCATGCCTTGCCGGAGCCGAGGTGGTCCATCAAGGACTGGTAGTTATCCTCCGTGATGATGCCAACCTTGTTGAGGCCGGAGTTCACCATGTTGGAGAGGGTGAAGTCAACCAAACGGTAACGGCCGCCGAACGGCACGGAAGCCATCACGCGCAGCTCCGTCAGGTCGCGTACTCTTTCTTCGTGTGCATAGGCAAAGATGATGCCCAAAACATTATTTCCAAACATTATGCCTGCGCCTCCTTATCGATCATTTCCTTCGGCGCCACAACGGTGCCCTCAGAGAGCTTGCAGTCCGGGCCTACGACCGCCACGCCCCAATCGTCTCTGTTTTCCATGTCCTCCGGGCGTTTACCGATGACGCAGTTCTTGCCGATGACGGCGTTCTCCGCCACGATCGCATACTGCACCTTCGCACCTTCTTCAATCACAGCGCCCGGCATCACGATGGAGTCCGTCACAGTCGCGGTCGGCGCCACATAAACGCCGTGGAACAATACGGAGAACTCAAGATCGCCGTATACGTTGCAGCCCTCTGCTACGAGTGAGTTCTGCACCTTTGCGCCCTTTGCAATGTAATGCGGCGGCATGACCGGGTTTCTGGAATAAATTTTCCAGTCTTCGCGGGAAAGGTCAAGACCGGCCTTCGGGTTCAAAAGGTCCATATTGGATTCCCACAGGCTGTCAATCGTGCCGACATCCTTCCAGTAGCCCTCAAAGCGGTACGCAAACATACGCTCGCCTGCGTTCAGCATGGTGGGCAGCACATCCTTACCGAAGTCATTCGAGGAGTTCGGGTCCTTCTCGTCCGCTTCCAGATACGCGCGCAACTTCTTCCAGAAGAAGACGTAAATGCCCATGGAAGCCTTGTTGCTCTTCGGCACAGCCGGCTTCTCGTCAAATTCGTAAATAGAGCCGTCCGGGTTCGTGTTCAGAATACCGAAGCGGGAAGCCTCCTCCATCGGCACTTCGTAAACGGCGATGGTGCAGGCCGCATCGTGCTCCTTGTGATACGCAATCATCTTGGAGTAATCCATCTTGTAGATGTGGTCGCCGCTCAGCACAACCACGTAATCCGGGTTATAGCGCTCAATAAACGGTATATTCTGGTAAATGGCATTTGCCGTGCCCTTGTACCAGTCAGAGCCGCTGCTCTGCTCGTACGGCTGCAAAATATGTACGCCGGCGTTCATACTGTCGAGATCCCACGGTTGGCCGCTGCCTATGTACTCGTTGAGCAACAGGGGTTGGTACTGGGTAAGGACGCCCACGCTCTCAATGCCGGAGTTCACACAGTTGGAAAGCGGAAAGTCGATAATACGGTACTTGCCTCCAAACGGAACAGCCGGCTTTGCGAGGTTCTTGGTAAGAACACCGAGACGGCTGCCACGGCCGCCTGCCAGCAGCATTGCAACTACTTCTTGCTTAGGTAACATGACTGATGATCCCCTCTCTGGTAGATTTCGGGCGTTCCGGCATTTTGCCGCCGCCCGTATATTGTTTCATGTAAAATGAATCAGGCTTTTTTCTTTGCGGCTTTTGTGCCGGCCGCCTTTTTGGCCGCGGGCTTTTTGGCTGCGGGCTTCTTTGCCGTCGTCTTTGTCGTCTTCGCAGCGGGCTTCTTTGCCGCCTTACGCTTGCAGCGCAGGAAGAATACCGTGTTCTCCGGCAGCGTCAGCGAAATGCTCTGCTCAAAGCCGTGCATCGCTTCATCCACGGTGCGGATGTTGCTGCCGTTCGTAAAGCCCGTGCCGCCAAACTCCGCAGCGTCGGAGGTAAACACCTCTTCGTAAACGCCCGCGTACGGCACGCCGATGCAGTAATTCTCGCGGCGGACCGGCAGGAAATTGCACACGGCAATCAGCTCGTTGCCTTCGCGGTCAAAGCGGCGGAACGCAATGACGCTCTGGCTGTCGTCGTCGTTCGAGATCCACGAGAAGCCCTCCCACGAGAAATCGATCTCCCACAGCTCGGAACGGCCGAGGTAGAACGCGTTGAGCTTTTTAAAGAACGCCTGCGCCATCTGGTGCTCAGGGTATTGCAGCAAATTCCACTCAAGTTCTTCGTTAAAGTTCCACTCGTCGTGCTGCGAGAACTCCGTGCCCATAAACTGCAATTTTTTGCCCGGGTGTGCCATCATGTAGGTCGCAAAGCAGCGTACGCCTGCAGCCTTTTCCTCCGGCGTGCCCGGCATCTTATTATAGAGAGAACCCTTGCCGTAAACGACCTCATCGTGCGAGATCGGCAAAATGAAATTCTCGGAGAACGCATAGAAGAACGAGAACGTCAGGCTGTTGTGGTTGCCCTTTCTAAATAGCGGATTCAAAGACATGTAGCGCAACATGTCGTTCATCCAGCCCATGTTCCATTTATAATTGAATCCGAGACCGCCCATGTAAGTCGGCTTCGTCACCATCGGCCACGCGGTGCTTTCTTCGGCAATCATCATGACCTCCGGCACCTCGGCGAAAATCGCCTCGTTCAGTCTTTGTAAGAACGCAATGGCCTCCAGATTTTCCTTGCCGCCGTTCTTATTCGGGATCCACTCGCCGTCCTTGCGGTTGTAGTCAAGGTACAGCATTGAGGCCACAGCGTCCACGCGCAAGCCGTCAATGTGGTATTCCTTCACCCAGAACAGTGCGCTGCTCATCAAAAAGCTGATGACTTCCGTGCGGCCATAGTCAAACACCAGCGTGCCCCACTCCTTGTGCTCGCCCTTTCTCGGGTCTGCATATTCATAGCACGGCATGCCGTCAAATTTCGCAAGGCCGGCCTCGTCGCGCGGGAAGTGTCCCGGCACCCAGTCCATAATCACGCCGATGCCCGCTTGGTGGCAGCGGTCGATAAAGCGCATAAAGTCCTTCGGCGTGCCGTAGCGGGAGGTCGGCGCAAAGTAGCCCGTCACCTGATAGCCCCAGGAAGCGTCGAACGGGTATTCCGTCAACGGCATCAACTCAATGTGCGTAAAGCCCATTTCCTGCACATACGGGATCAGCTCGTCACCAAGCTTGTCGTAAGAGAACACGCTGCCGTCCGCATATTTGCGCCAGGAGCCTGCGTGCATCTCGTAGATGTTCACCGGCTGGTTATAATGCGGGTATTTTTTCTTGTGCTCAAACCAGCGGCCGTCGTTCCACTTGTACCCCGAAATGTCGTAGTAGCGGGAAGCCGTGCCCGGACGTGTCTCTGCGTGGAACGCATACGGGTCGGACTTATACGTCACTGTACCGTCCTCCGCCGTAATGACGAGCTTATACGCGTCAAATTCCTTTAAGGGTTCGTCCGTATAGCCCTCCCAAACCGCGTCGTCGATCTTTGTAAGCGGATACTTTTCCGGATCCCATTCACAGAAATCACCGGTAATGGCAACTGCCTGCGCGTTCGGCGCCCATACGCGGCACACGGTGCATGCCTTCCCGTCCTTCACCGTGTTGTGCACACCCATGTATTCGTAGGAATGGCTGTTTTTGCCGCTGCGGAACAAATAAAGCGGAACATTGCCTTCCGGCGCCGTTTTGTTTATCATCTCACTCATACGTCCTGTCCTTTCCATTCGGAACATCCCGGCAAACGCCGGCGGTGCATGCCATTCTCATTTTTGCACCCGCAGTCCGTCCGAATTTTTTGCCGCACAGCGTCTTATTTTCCTATTTTCCGTGCCGTTCAATTTAATAAAAGACGCTCTGCACCAATGTTTATACTAATAATACCACAACAAGAAAAAAGTTCAAGGGTTTTTAGCTAATTTCTAACAATAATCCATGAAAACTCACTTCGGTTTGTATAGTTTCAATAACTAACCACCGGTAAAACCCACATAAAGGCAAGCTTCTCCACCGCATTTCAGCCCACTTGCGGCGTTCCCCGTGCATTCTGTGTTTTCAGTATACTGCCCCCGCGTTAAATACAGTGTCGGAAAAAGGAAAGTTTACTGAAACTTTCTGTAAATCCCTCCGCAAAATCACGTCATTCCCAAATTAGCGTTTGACAAATCCCATTTTCTGTGGTAGAATACATAATACAGTTGATATGGAAGCGTAGCTCAGCTGGTTAGAGTGCCTGCTTCACACGCAGGAGGTCCGCGGTTCGAGCCCGCGCGTTTCCACCAAAAAAGAGCTGTCTCTTTAGAGACAGCTCTTTTGTTATGTACGATTTCAATCCCACCGCTTGACAAATCCCCGAACCGTTTCCTCGGTTCACTTCATCCTACCAAATCATACACGACCCGAGAGGATTTTTACTTATAAAAATCCCACCGCACCACACGGGAGCTTTCAGGGCCCGTATGGCACGGTGGGGTTATAACTTCTCTGCAAGGGGAAAACGCAGAAGATGGGTTATCCGTTTTTTTCGGGGACAAACATCATTACAAAACTAACGAGCAAAGACACACAGCAACACCAAATGGCCTTTGTCCCAAGCAGGCCACTCATCAGGCTGCCAAGGCCGGCGCCGATGCCGAACACAAAAATAACACCGAAATACGTCAGCGATTTCTGCAAAATCTCTTTATCCCGCGTCCTGAAATACGCGCACAGCGCCTCGGTGCCGGAACGCATGTTGCCGATGCACATCGTGCTCGCATACGCGTGGCCGCGCACCTTGTGGAACGTCTGCACCTGCATGGCACATACAAACGAGACCATCGCGTTCGCAAGCGGTTCAAAGTATGCCGGCAAAAAGCCGACGACAAGCAAAAACACGATCTCGCAGAACAAAATAATCTGCCGCCAGTGGATTTTCTCATACGTCTTAAAATGAATGTGTATCAGCTCCGCGGCCGCTGTACCGATCAAAAACGATACCACCGGGATAAGGTACTTCACCACGTTCGGCCAGTCCTTCTGGAACAGCGCCGTGCTCAAAAAAACAATGTTGCCCGTCTGCGCGTTGGCAAAAACCTCGCCGCGACAAAAGTAGGTATATGCGTCCTGAAATCCGCCGGAGAGAATGATGAACACCGCTGCGCGGAAGCTGTCGGACATCTGTCCGTGCAGATGAAACGGCTCAGCGACCTTCATAGGCGTGCTCCTTTTCCGGCACAGTGAAAACGACCGCCGTGTACGAGAGCACAAAGCCGAGCGCATACAGGGCAAGCGCAATGTAACTGCCGCCCACAACGCATTTTGCAATCATCCCAAGGAAAAAGCCAATCGCAAATACAGCCGCCGTAAAGCGAACGCGACCGGTATCCTCGCCGATGTGCTGCGCTGCATGCACCACCATCGCCAGCATACCTGCGTCAAAGAAAATACCCATAATGATTTCAAAAACTACCGCTTCCATTTTATACCTTCTTCGTTTGGCGCACAAAACCTTGAAACGCCGCTTTTTATCTACGCTTTTCAGCACAAAATCTGCGCGAAATCATCTTGACTTCCCACAGCGTTACCATTATAATACTCTTATATTCATGTGTAAAATCTATAATCTATATATCTAAAATATCGTTATGATATAGCAAGGGGAACAGGGCCAACATGTACATCAGTTATGATTACTATCGAATTTTTTATTACGTTGCAAAATACGGTAACCTCTCGCAGGCCGCAAAGCAGCTTTTAAATAACCAGCCGAACATGACGCGCGCCATCAAAAACCTGGAAGGCGAACTCGGGTGTCCACTGTTTCTGCGCACAAACCGCGGCATGAAATTGACGCCGGAGGGCGAGCGTTTGTACGCCCACGTGCGCATCGCGTTCGAGCATATCGAAGCCGGCGAAGCGGAGATCACCGAGAGCCGCACGCTGCAAACCGGCACCGTGTACGTCGCCGCAAGCGAGGTCGCGCTGCGCTGCCTGCTGCTGCCCGTGCTCAAAGAATTCCGCCTTCTCCACCCCGGCATCCATATCCGCATCAGCAACCACTCCACGCCGCAGGCTATCGCCGCGTTAAAAGAGGGCACAGCGGATATTGCCGTCGTCACCACCCCCACCGCACCGTCCGCCTCGCTCACCGAAACAGCTGTCCGGCCCATCCACGAGTATGCCGTATGTTCACCGTTTTTCGAAACACTCACAAACCGCCAAGTAAAGCTTGAGGAGCTCTTAGAATTCCCGCTCATCTCGCTCGGCGCCGATACCAAATCGTTCGAGTTCTATTCCGGGTTTTTCGCCGCGCATGGCCTGCCGTACCACCCGGATATCGAAGCGTTCACTGCCGACCAAATTTTGCCCATGGTCGAAGCCGACCTCGGCATCGGGTTCGTGCCGGAAGAATTCTTGGAAAAATGGTCAAATGTCTGTCGCATCGATTTGGAAGAGAAAATACCGGAAAGAAACGTCGTCGTCATCAAACGGAAAGGCCAACCCCTGAGCGTCGCCGCCAAAGAGCTCGAAAAAATGATCCTCGCCGCCGAAAAGTGAATGACCAAAAAGGAAGCACGCCTACCAAAACCGCGTGCTTCCTTTTTTGATCATTCGGCCACAGATCGAATATCATTACAATAAAACCCCGCCGTCCATTTCATGCACCGTATCGCACAGTGCCGCAATGTCCTCGTGGTTATGGCTCGCGAGCAAAATCGTCTTCCCTTGTGCCTTGAGCTCCAACAGCAGTGTCCGTATATCCTGCACACCGGCGTTATCCAGTCCGTTCATCGGCTCGTCCAAAATGAGGATTTCCGGGTCTTCCATGATTGCCTGCGCAATACCAAGGCGCTGCCGCATGCCGAGCGAGTATTTTCCCACATGCTTGCGGCTTTCGGGGTCAAGCCCCACCGTCTTCAGCACATTCAAAATCTCTTCCTTGCCGATTTTTCGCCGTATGTTCGCCAAAAAGCGCAGATTCTTGTACCCGCTGTAATTCGGCAGAAAGCCCGGCGCTTCAATAATGGCTCCAATGTCCTCCGGCATGTCCACGTCACGTCCCACGCGCTTGCCGTTTACGAGGATCACGCCCTCCTCCGGGTGCATCAGACCGCAGATGCACTTAAAAAGCACCGTTTTGCCGGAGCCGTTGCGCCCTACGATGCCGTGTATCTGCCCCTTTTCAAACGAGATCGATACGTTCTTCAAAACCACTTGGTCGCGAAAACGCTTCACCACGTTCTGCACTTCAATACAAGTTTCCATAAAGACTCCTTTCACACCGATTTCAGCACGTCAATGTTCCGCCTGCGCAGCGTCACCCACGAAACCGCCGATAAAGCCGCAAACAAAGCCAACAGTGCCAACAAAATATACGTAAGGCTCGGGTATATCGAGCTGCCGTCGTAATCCACACGGGAAAGGTTCACCCACGAGACCGGCGAGATATTCACAAACCAATACCACGTCTTATACGTCACCATGTTCCACAGCACGAGCGCCGTGCCGCAGATGCCGCCCGCCGTGCGGGAAATATTCAGGTTCACGAAGAACATCAGCATACCGAGCACAGTGGCGACCAAGCTCCCGTTCACCACACACCGCAACACCGCCGGGATCGGATCAAATCGCGCCGTGATAACGCGTGCAAACGGAATGCTGATGCCGTTCTGCCCCGCTGCCGATGTCTGCGAAAACGTAGAAAGCAGCTTGCCCCATTCCGCGCTCCATTCGATATGCGGCAGCAGCACAAGAACACTTATGAAATACAGCACAATAAAATACAGCACAGACGCCATCACGATATACAGCATTTGCCCGATGAACCATATCCGCCGCCCGCTCCGCAGCATAATATACGGCTGCTCGTCCTCAATAAACGGCGCATCGCAGAACAACAGCACCACGCCGAGGAACAGCATCATCACCGCGCTGCCCTCGTCCAGCAAAAACGGCAGCAGATACGGCGTGACCTTATATCCCGTCCGCGCGCACAGCTCGCCCACTGGCGAAAGCCGCGAGTGCAAATACAAGACCTCCATCAACAGCAAAATGTACAACCGCGGGTTCACCGCCCATTTTTTAAAGTTGTGCAGCGCGATCGAAAAGCAAGCAAAAACCTTACCCATTTTCAAGTCTCCTTCTGCACGAGCGCGTAAATAAAACGAGGAACACCACGCCGAACGCTGCAAAGATTCCGCATGTCACAAGCGTCGTTGTCCCTGCGCCTCCGAACGCCGAAAGTCCCTTAGAGAGCATACCGGGGTAAAATTTGCTCGGCATACGCAGCCACATCATCAGCGTATTCAAAACGTAGTACGCCAGCATCGGCGCCGCCAGTGTCACGAATACGTTCGTGATCTTCGTCGAAAGCCACAGCGCAAATTCCGCAAATGCCCCCGCGCAGCACGCCTTAATGAAGATCACCGCCGCAAAATAGAGGTACACCCGCTCGGAATACCCAATCTCGTCAAACGCGCCCAGCGCCATGAAGATTCTGTTTTCCAAATTCACCGCCGGAAAGCCCCAAAGCCGTAAGATCATCAGGTCAAGCCACTCGGAAACGACGACCACCAGCACCGCCGAGACAAAGCACGCAATGCCTTTCGATACGCCGTATATGCGCTTCGAGCACCGCTGCGCCGAAAAGCGAATGAATCGGTTCTCCCAGTCCGCGCAGAACAGCACCGCCCCGGGTATTGCCGCAAACAACAAAAACAAAAGCTGAAAATCAAGGTACTGAAAGATCCCGTAAATGTAGATCAGATCATTTTCCGACTGCATATAAGAAAGCTCCTCCATGCCGGTCAAAAACGTCGCGGCAGTCAACCCCAACGCGGCAAACACAAACGCTTTCGAGCACACCGTGCGCGCAAAATCATTTCTCAAAACATTCCATACACGCATAATAAACCTCATATATCTCCGTTGCTGTGCAGCAGCTCTGTGCCGTCCAGCGCATTGATGAGGATATAACCGCTTTGCGGCAGCATCACTTCCCCTGTGCCGGATCGGTTCGGCACCAGAATCTGATGGGTCGTCTGAAAGTACCAAACCGGAATCAGCCGCACAATGCCGGTTTCTTCCGTCTGGACAGGCGTATACGCCATTTGAATATCGTCAATGAAATATTCGCCCTCCATGATAACCGAGTTATACTTATCGTCAACCGCCTGCAAAGCCTCGTCCAGCGTCAGCACTTTCTTTGATTCGCCGCTTTCCAGTTCTTCCAGAACATAGCTTACGTCATAATGGCGGATTCCATCCGCATCCACCACGGCGGTCATATATGTACCCGGCACATAAGCATCTCCGCTGTAACTGCCGCCATCAAACATCGCGAGCGGCATTCCGTTTACCAAAATCTCATATTGAAAAACATAATGCGGCTGTGAACTTGTATCTATTGTATAGCATACACCCTTCCCAACCGCAATGTTCAGCTTCTCCGCTATGTCCCGAATGGTTTTATCCGTTTCTTCTATCGAAGCAAAATCCAGATTTTTTCCGGTTTCATATATTGTCAAGTCTTCTATATCCTGTATGTCCCGCTCTGTCATATAGTAAAATGTATTTCCGCAAATACGCTGTAAGTAATCGCCGTCCTGCGTACTTACATACTTTCCGACAGCTTCCATGGCACCCGGGGTCACCATTTCCCAAGGCTCTTCTCCCTCTTCTGTTATGGTTTTGCCGGAACAAAAAAGTGATTTCAGCTCTTCATAATCGATGAGCTGCCCCTGTCCGCGCATTTCCGCCAACGCACTTTTCTGCATGGACTCCGGAACATACACATCTGCGTTCACCATAACGCCGGAGGATAACGTCTGCGTAATATGCTCTGCCTTTTCGGCAGTATTCTCCGCCCCGCTCTCAGTACTGCTCAAAGCTTCCGCTGTGCTCTCCGCCGTTCCGCTTTCCGTACTCTGCACACCGCTTTCCGTCACCGGCTTCGTGCAGCCGGGCAGCAGCACCAAAAGCACAGAAAGTAAAACCACCGCAAACCGCTTCACAAAAACACCTCCTAAATCGAACCGTTATTTTTCAAAAGTTCCGTGCCGTCAAGCGCGTTAAACAAAATGTCGCCCCTGTCCGTCAGCGTCGTCGTTTGGCTCGGGTCGTCCTTTCCGGCGTATTCCATCGTGTGCTCCGTCTGAAAGCGCCACACCGGCAGCAGCCTCGCGTCGTTCGTGCCCTCTATCGGCACGGCAATGTACGCCATCTCAATTTCGTCTACGCGCCATTCGCCCTCCACGATCATGGAGTCAAACTTTTCCTCCAGTTTCTGTATCGCTTCGTCTAATGTCAGCACCGGCTGCGGCGTGCCCGCGTCCGTCACGTCCAGCGCATACGGCATCGCAAGCATATTCAGCCCCTCTGCGCCGTAAAACACCTTCACCGAGGTCCCCGTCGCCCACGCGTCCCCGCTGTAACTGCCGCCGTCAAAGCTGCCAAACGGCATGCCGTTCACCGCAAGCGGGTATTCCAGCACATACTGCTCGTCTTCCTTCGTCGGCTCCATCACAAAGTCAAAGTCCGCGTCATACGTCTCAAGCGCCGTGCGCCCGTCATACACGTCCCGCATCGTGTCATAGTCCATCGTGTAGCAGGTCGGCTCCAAAACGGAAACCCCAAGCGCGTCAATATACGTCTGCACCTTCGCTTTCACTTCGTCTATCGTCGCAAAGTCAAGGTTCTTTCCCGTCAAATACACAGCGCGGTTGTCGCCAAACGGCAAAGAGCTCGCGTATTCCGAAAAAAGGTACATCGCCGTGGTTGCCCGTCCGTTTGAGTACGCCGCCGAATCACCCACAGCCGACAACACCGCGTCTCCCACTTGCCAAAGCTCGTGCATCGTGTCAGAAGAAAAATAACCGTTATCCGCTATTTCTGTCACGGTCGATTCCACCTCTGCCCCACCGAAAAACACCTCGCTTAGCCCCTCGTGCGCCACCTCGTGCCCCGTGCCCTTCATCTCCGGCAGCTCCGTTTTCTGCATCGATTCCGGCATAGTCACGTCTGCGTCCACCACAACGCCGGAGGATAACGTCTTCGTCACATGCGCCGCCGTCTTCGTCTTTTCCGGCAATGAGACTTCACTCGCCGCACTCTTCCCGCCGCTCGCGGTGCTTTCCACGGAAGAAGCCGCCGCGCTCTCCGCAGTCGGCGCTTTCCCCACTTCCGCCTTCGTGCATGCCGATAACGCCATGCAAAGCACCAAAGTCACTAAAATCAGTTTTTTCATTTCCATACACTCCTTTGGCGGCCACACCGCCCCTTTCTGCCCCAATTATACCAGACTCACCCTGCCCTGTCTCGATTTTTGCAAATCTTTTGCAGTAAACTTGCACTTTGCTTGCAACGCTTGTATCTCCCCGAAATCCGGCCCCTTCGGGCAGCAAAAAAGGCGGCCGAACCGCATCCGAAAACGCAGTTCAGCCGCCTAAATTCTATATTCTAATTATCGCTTACAATTTCTGACAGAACTCCACTTTTTCACCGTTCGGACCTTCCACGGTGAAAAACTTCACGCCGTTCGCCCAAAACGGCAGCCCGTGAATCTCGTCGTCGAGCATCGTAAGCCCCGCTTCCTTCGCCGCTGCGAACGCCGCTTCAACATCCGTCGTGTCGAGCGCAATGTGGTCGATGGCGCCGGGCTTCCCCACCGCCGCGTGGTTCTCATACGTCTCAATGACTAAATTTTTGAGCTGCAAAAACGTCACACGCTCGTTCGCCGCCTCGTTTACGATCTCCAAAACCGGCTGAAAACCGATGGTCTCGTAAAACGCAACGGTCTTTTCCAAATCGTTCGTCGGCACGCCGATGTGCTGCACACCGGTCAGCATTTCGGGAAATTTCATAAGTATCACCTTTCATTTTTAAAATAGCAAAGCAACGCCGCAAAACTCCGCACGGCACTGCCTTAAACCGCTCACGCGGAAATTCACCAATAAATTTACTTAAATATCATCGAAAGCAAGCCCGTAGACTGTAAGAACAGCACCAGCATCATCACAGGCGCTACGTAGCGGATCATCACGTAATACATACGCTTGCGGCGGAACTTATACCCTCCGCGCTCCATCTCGTCCGCCACATATTTCGGCGATTTCACCCAGCCGATCAAAATGGTGGAAAGCAGCGCGATCAACGGCATCATAACGCTGTTGCTGACGTAGTCCATAATGTCCAGAAGCTGTGCGCTCGAGCCGTTCGGCAGCGTCACGTTGAAGTAGAACACGCTGTACCCGAGCGCGATCACCGCGGAAGCCGCGAGGTAAATCAGCGCCAGCACAAGCGTCGTCTTCTTTCTGTCCGTGTGGAAGATCTCCATACAGTTCGCAACGATAGACTCCAAAACCGAAATGCAGGAGGTCAGCGTCGCAAAAATTGCGGAGATGAAGAACAGCACACCGACCACCGTGCCCGCCGGTCCCATCGCGTCAAACACCTTAGGTAAAGACACAAACATCAGGCTCGGGCCTGCGCCCATGCCGTCCGTGCCGGAGAACACGAATACCGCCGGAATGATCATCACGCCTGCAAGCAGCGCCACGCCGGTGTCGAAAAACTCGACCTGCGAAACAGATTTGTTGAGGTCAACCTCCGGCTTCACATACGAGCCGTAGGTGATCATAATGCCCATCGAAACGCTCAACGAGAAGAACAGCTGGCTCATTGCATCGAGCAAAATCTGCAAAAAGCGCTCCACGGTCAGCCCCTCAAAGTGCGGGGTGATGTAGTAGAGGAAGCCCTGTAAACCCGTGCGCACGTTGCCGTCCGCGTCCTCGTGCTTTAACGTCAGCGAGTAAATCGCAATAATAACAACAAGAACCAGCAGCACCGGCATCATGAATTTCGATACCTTCTCAATGCCGCCCTCAACGCCCTTATACACAATGAACGCTGTCACCGCCATAAACAGCAGGCCGAACACCACAGGCGACACCGGCGACGTGATAAACGACGTAAAGTAGTCGTCCTGCGCCGCGCTCGAAGCCTGCCCCGTCAGATACACGCACGCGTACTTCGTGATCCAGCCGCCGATGACCGCGTAATACGTCATGATGAGCACCGGAACCAAAAACGTCAGCACACCAAGGAACTTCCACTTCGGGTGCATCTCCTCATATGCGCCGATGGCACTTTTCTGCGTCTTTCTGCCAATCGCAATGTCGGAAGTCAGCAGCGTAAAGCCGAACGTCAGCACCAACACCAGATAAATGATGAGGAACAGTCCGCCGCCGTCCTTTGCCGCAAGGTACGGAAAGCGCCACAAATTGCCCACGCCCACCGCGCTGCCGGCCGCCGCCAGCACAAAGCCGAGCTGCCCGGAAAAATTGCTTGTTTTTTTCTCCATAGTCCTATACACTCCTCCGTAAAATACCTGCTATACCCCAAAAGCCAAACTGCCGCACTTTTCGAATATATACGTATTAGTATACTACTTTAACTCAGAGAAGTAAAGAAAACTTTACACAATTTTCCCGCAAAATGCGGAAAACAACGAATTTCTCCGGTGTCTCCCTTTCCAGACTTTTGGGGTCATTTCAGAACACATCGGGGCTGTCTTTATATTCCGCACATTCGACAGGGAATGTGCGGATATAAGAAAATCACCGAAAAAAGTCCGTAGTGGACTGATCTCGGTGATTTCCCTTGCCATTGCTACGCCTGACAGCTAAGTTCTTTTAACTTTTCGTTGTCAACCCGTGGCTTTGCAACTCGGTTATTCGCCCATTGCCGATTCAGCTGCAATGATAATTTGACTTACTGCCTTATCAACGAAAACCGAAGGGTTTTCGGCTTTTTTGCTGTGGTTGACGGTTTGCCGGCAAGCAGGCTCGCAAGTGCTTCCGCATCAAGTACAGGCGCAGCAGCGTCAGGTGCTTCTTCGGTCTTGCTTTTGTAAAAGAATGAGCAACACGCCCATGCGGACTGGAAATTGTCCACCGGGGCGTGTTTATCAGGGAGAAAATATTTTCTGTTTAGTAGAAAACGGGTTTACTTTGCGACGTGCTTACCGCGCTTTTTATTCAAAAGCACAAGTGCGGCAATGGCTGCGCCGGAAACGGTGAGGAGGGAAATACTGAAGATGACGGCAATGTAATCGCTGCCGGTTTTCGGGGTATTTGATCCGTTGTTATTGTTTGGAACCGGGGTAACGGTAGCCGCTGCGCTCGGCGCTGCCGTAGGCGCAGGCGTTGTGGTCGGCTCTGTGGTCGGCGCCGGTGTTGCTGTGGGTTCCGTTGTGGGTGCCGGGGTTGCTGTGGGTTCCGTTGTGGGTGCCGGGGTAACCGATGGCTCTGTCGTAGGTGCCGTGGTCGGTTCCGCCGTAGGTTTGGCAGACGGCTCCGGAGTCACGACCGGATCGGGCGTGATGGGTGTGTTTTCATTGCGCGTATAGCCGCAAACGGTGCACTCCTCGTGCTTTGTTCTGGCTTCTATGCTCCGAGTGCTGATGTCGCTTTCCGCTTCGTCATTGACCCAAACGAAGGTATGTGCCGCTTCGTTTACATGTACGCTGCAGGTCACGTCGTCGCACGGGTTCCAGTGGGTGTTCTCGTCGAACTTCCACACAGTTGTATCCGTTACGGCATCCGTATGCTGCTCGGTGGTAAACATATCGAGCGGCGGGATAAGCTCAATGCCGGTGTTCCAGTAGAGCGCCTTGAGCGGATCGTCCGTACCGGTTTCTTCCAGTGTGCCGTCTTTTACATGGCGACTCTGGCTTGTGAGCGTAATGTCGCCGTTCAGCGCCTTGCCGGGCTTTGCATCCCGGCTTGTAAATGCCGTGCCGCCCTGGAGGAAGGTTTCGCTTGTGGAGATGGTGCCGCTACCGGAAATTGCCGTGCCACCGTCACCGAAGAGCGGTGCACCGCCGATGGCAACAAGCTTACCATTGCCGGTGATAGTACCGTTCAAATCGATTGCAGTGCCGCCTGCAAAATAGGTCATACCACCGCCGCCGTATGCAACGAGCGTTGCGCCGTCTGCAAGCGTCAGGGTGCCGTTGACCTGCAGAGCGGTCTGGCCAATCTCATTGCCGGCATCATCGCCTTCAATGAAGACCTGCCCCTTGACGGCCACATTGCCGTTTGTGACAACGACCGGCTCGGACGTGGTGCGGTCTGTTAAATCGCCGTTTGCAAGGTAGTTAGCATGGGAATAGATCGCTGCGTTTTCCAAAATTGCGCCGTCTACAAGGCGGATCTGGCCGCAAACGGAAGCGCCCGTCTTGAATTCGCCGCTGTAAGCACTGTAATTCATGGAGAACGTACCGCCGCCCTGAACGTCGATGATGCCCTGCACAACGGAATCGTCCAGTGTTAGTTTGCCGCCGTCTTCGACGACGATGCGCACGCTGCTGAGAATTTCCATGTTGGTGAGCGTCAAGTTGCAGCCGGCCGGGATGTACAGTGTCTGCGGAATGTTGCCCGCTTCTACCTCGTCCCAAGCAAGGTCATAGCCGAGGTAGCCGTATGTGCCGCTCTCATGCGAGCCGAACCAGACTTCGAGGTCAGCCGGTACACGGACGCTTTCTTCTTCACCCTCCACATTGCTGCCGAAGTTCTTGATGGCCCACGGCTCCATGATATCCCAAGCATACAGGCCGTTTGCATACTGCTTGAGGTTTTCGATCTTGATCTGCTCGGCGAGCGTTTCTTCGCCGGTGTAGATCATAAAGGGCAGCGTGTTGCTGGTCGCTTTTCTACCCTGATTGTCTTCAATGGAAACCGAGACGAGGTATTTACCTGCGTCCTTCGGTGTGCCGCTTAGCGTAAGGTCACTGCTGATGGGCATGTAAACGCCGCTCATACCACTGTCTGCGTCTTCCGGGGTGCCGCTTTCGACATCCGGCACGATGCTGACCTTGCACTTGCTGCCGTTGAGATCGATTTGGGAGTTATTATCGAGCTTTTGCCAATCGTCGTCGGTCGGCTCTTTGTCTTTTTCAACCAGTACACCGTAAACGGTAACGTTGCTGTTGCTATTCGATGTGGAACCGCCCGTGCTTGCGCCGGAAACGCCGTCATAATCTTTCTGGCCGACGATAGCGGCTTCAAACGAGCCCTCAATCTTTACATGCAATCCATATGGATCGCCCTCGCCGTCGTCTGCAACGAGAGAAGCCTTACCGCTTGTATCTACAACGAACTTGAGGTTCAGGTCTTCATAGCCTTTTGCGGAAATGGTGATGACATCGCCGCTTCTGACAGGTACTTCATTTTCGGAAGCCGAGTAGCTCTTTTGCGCAATCTGGATGTAGTTATCATCCGCATACTTTCTGTATGCGCCGCCGGAGGAAATGTTATACGACTTTTCTTCCCAAGAAATGCCATTCACCTTAAAACCAGTAACGTTTTCCACATAATCGCTCGGCTCGGAGAAGTTGATATGCCAATCGTTTCCGAAAGTATCTTCCGTAAGCGTGACCTTGTCGATATCTACAACTTTCAGTGCGGATGCCTTGAACTTTGCCGTAACGGTTACGTTTGCAGCCGGCATCGCGAAGGTGTAGGAAGTTTCGGAAACTTTTTTGGTCTCCACTTCTTTGCTTTCCGTCTTTGCGGTTAGTGTATCAAGCTCATAGCCCACATCCGGGGTGACGGTAACTGTAACTGTCTCGCCCTTTTTGATGTCCTCGGAAGCGCTCAAAGAGACGCTTCCGTTTTCGGCCTTCGCTGCGTAAGCCTTGTAGGTGGTTTCTTCCACTGCACCGATGGTGACCTTGTGGTTTGACTTATCCAACGTAAGCGTTAACGGCTTATATCCCTTTGCGGTGATAATGCAGGTCGCGGGATTTGTATCAAAGCCTTCACCGATGTAAAGATAGCCGTCTTCGTATTCGTTACCGGGGCTGACATAATAATTGCTATTTCTGCTCACACCAAAGGAAGACGATGCCTTTTCCCATGCAGTGTCGTTTACTTGAACGGCGGTGATCGAATTCAACCAATCATACGCACCGCTGAATGTTAAATTGAAGTCGCTTCCAAAATTAGAACTTGCCGTAAAGCTCGTCGGCGGATCCGTATCCTCTACCGGCGTCGGCTCCGTTGGGGGAGTGGTCGGCTCGGTCTCCGAGATCTTTACGGTCGCGGTGTAGACATCGTTATAGCTGACCGTTGCCTTTGCGACTTCCATCGTCAGCTTGTTGTAGCCTGCAGCCGTAACTTCAACGGTCAGCGGGAACGAAGCGTCGTTCTCAATGGCAAGCTGTAAGGCTTTATAGTTGCCGTATGCACCCGTTGCATTACCGACACACCAAATGCCGGTATCGTTTGAAAAGCTGCTGATCGTCTGGCCTGTGAACGCTGTACCGTTTACAGTAACGCCGTTCACTGCATCCAGCCATGTGGTATCGCTGAATTCAAAATTCAAAACGGTTGTATAAAACCCGCTTTTTTCGCAGCTTTTCACTTCTGTCGGTGCTGCTGCCTCTGCCACTGCGCCGGTCACGACCATGGATAAGAGGATCATTGTCACCAAAAGCAAAGACGCTGCTTTTTTGTAAATGTTTCTCATGCTGCCTCCTTCATTTTTTGCGGTTTCTCTGCCGCTTCGGATATTTCCACGGACAGCTTTCAACAAAATCTCTTAAAATGGTTGAAAGGCGCGCTTTTCCGTGGTATAATGCTGCGCGTGGGTTAGATACGTCTAACTTACACTGAAAAAAAACAGTGTAAGCACCCCAAGCTTTATGCGCCGCAAAAGGCTTTCAATCCCTCACGCGAAGGATTACATTCTCTGCTCTTACGGTGTATATAAAGTTAGATAGCACTAACCTCCACACAGTATGCTACCAAAAATTTCCTTTGTTGTCAACCGGAAACGGTATTCATTTTTTAAATATCTGTCATCTATTTTTAATATTCTATGATTTTTTCTCAAAAGGAGACCACTATGCAGAAAGTTTTATCCGTTTTTGGCTGTTTTGTGCTGATTTTTGCACTGTGCGCGGGGTGTTCCCGCACGCCACAAGCCGAAAAAAAGACATTCTACGCCATGAACACCACCATGGAATTTACCGTATACGGCAGCGCTTCGCTCGTTGACGACGCGGAGGCGCTGATAAACAGTCTTGAAGACGAGCTTTCTGTGACGAAAGACACAAGCGAGATCGCGCAGATCAACCAAAACGGCTCTGGTACCGTTACGGGCAGCACCGCCGACCTGATGGGAAAGGCACTTACGATGTGCAGCCGCACAAACGGCACACTGGATATTTCCGTTTACCCCATTGTGCGCGCATGGGGCTTTACGACCGGCAGCTACAAGGTGCCGAGCAAGGAGGAGCTCACCTCCCTTTTGCCGCTGGTCGATTACACGAATGTGCAGTACGATGAAGTCACCGGCGAAGTGATCTTGCCAGCAGGCATGGAAATCGACCTCGGCAGCATTGCAAAGGGCTATGCCGGTCAACAGGCAGCGGAACTTCTGCGCGAAAAGGGCGTCACCTCCGCACTTTTGAATCTCGGAGGCAACGTGCAGACCATCGGCAGCAAGCCGGACGGCGGCGCATGGCAAATTGCCGTGAAAAACCCTCACAATAAAGAGCCCATGATGGTGGTCTCCGTGCGCGACAAAGCCGTTGTCACATCCGGCGGATACGAACGTTATTTTGAACAGGACGGCAAGACCTATTGGCACATTATGGATCCGAAGACCGGACGTCCGGCAGACAGCGGCCTGCTTGCCGTGACGGTCATCGGCGAGGACGGCGCGATGTGCGACGGGCTTTCCACCTCGCTTTTTGTGATGGGCTTAGAAAAAGCCGCTGCTCTCTGGGCAGAAAGCAGCGACTTTGAAGCGATTTTCATTGCAGCGGACGGCACGGTCTACATTACGGACGGACTGAAAGAGGATTTTTCCCTGCTTTCCGACTATGCCGATACCACGGTGCAGGTCATTACGCGGTAAAAAAACTTATGCAAAATCGACCTTTAAGCCGCTGCATAAAATTTCGAGCTCGTCCATTTCGATGCAGTGCGGAAACGTGTTATGCCGCACACCGTCGATGCACGCATCTAAATTCATCCATAAAACACGGTCTACCTCGGCAGGGTCGATGTTAAAAGCGCTTTCATCTGCGTCGAACAAAAGGTAGAACACCTTCGAGACCTGACGGTCGTGAAACAGCTTGCCGCAAAACTCGCCGTCATACACCACGCGGCGCGTGCCGCAGTACACAAGGTCTTCCACTTTCGCGTGCACGCCAAGCTCCTCGAAAAGCTCGCGAATTGCCGACTCTCTGTAATCACTGCCTGCCGGAATATGACCCGCGCTTGACGTATCGTACCGATCGGGAAAAGACTCCTTGTGCTTGGCGCGTCTTTGCAGCAAAACCTGCAATTTGCCGTCTTTCTTACGCACGAGCCACAAATGTACCATGCGGTGCCGAATGCCCTTTGCATGCGCCGTTTCGCGCTCTACCGTTTCGCCTGTGGGGATCCCGTTCTCATCTACAATATCTAAATATTCCGCCATACTATGATTTAAACTCTCAATTTGCATGCAATTACAAATCTCTTTCGGTCTGTATCATTGATTGTGTATACTCGCTCAGGGCAAATTACAAGACCACAGTTAAAGTTGTAGAATGCTATGCTGAAAAGTATATGAATGCCAACTGTAATAAATCTTGACATAGGACCACAGTTCCTTTTCGGTCATACAAAACCCTTTCTTCCGGTCCATGACAATGTTATCATATAGGATAATATCGTCATGAGGTTCGGCTATCTTTCCAAGTCCCTCGGCTTCTTTTCAGGCGGTTCATCGCCGACAATTTCGTTTTCACGCTTATCTACGATTTCCGTGATAACCCTTATGGTCAGGAAGTTCGTGGCGCACCTTCATCCGGCTGGGGCTTTCGCCCCCGATCAGGAATGTACCTGTTGAGTGTGTATTCTGTTTTCAAGGATCACGAGGAAACTTGTTTTGTCCCTCAATAGGTAGCCAGCGAGAAGGCTCATTTATAGACCCCCTAAACGAAAAAAGCCGCTGATTTCGTAGTGAAACCAGCGGCTTGATTTGCGGTGTGTTCAGCTGAAAATGGGCAAAAAACTTCATGCCTGAGCACCGCACCACGGAAATGCGCAAATGCCGGCGCATGAAGTTTTTGTGCATCATTTCCGGTTGCCCCACAGGGGCGAGGAAATGGCACATTTCTTATTTTTGCCATGCTTTTGCATGGCAAAAATAACGGTCACACAATCCAAAGGGACTGTGTGACCGTATTTATATCAGTTGTTTTGCCTACGCTGTTTGCGTCAACTTCTTATTGGCGCTGTTCGCGGATGGCAGCCTGCGCAGCAGCGAGGCGGGCGATGGGG
>ENA-ORTU01000519-ORTU01000519.1-human-gut-metagenome-genome-assembly--contig:-NODE-519-length-47515-cov-5.311020_pt1 | contig 47515 bp, 71 predicted proteins | sample MGYA00241910_ERZ509184 | MGnify/ENA primary metagenome ERZ509184 (study PRJEB26280, sample SAMEA2338847) | human gut metagenome | biome: human gut; feature: human-associated habitat; material: faeces... | reverse complement strand
CACTCTACTTCCAAACCGAGTTTCCCGATGGCGTCTATGCCCGCGTCAACGTGGGCGTGGGCTCCACCGACGAGCTTGTCCTTGCGCTGTCCGAGGCGACGCCGGTACTGCAAGAGGGCTTGGGCGCCCCCGACAACGCCAGCTTTGCCGCCTGGGTCGCCACCAACGATATCGTGCGTTCCCAGATCGACGAGCGCATCCTGCGGGCGGCCGAGCAGGGCTTGCCGTTTAAGGGAGGAGACCTCTAATGGATCCGAGCGTCTACATCCCCGCCTACCTGGAGCGCGCCTACGTTGCGTCGCACCCCGAACTCACCGATGCAGCACGCGAGCTTGTCCATAACGACGTGAGCGTCAACCCTCATAAGTATGCGCAGACCGAGCATGCCCAGGCGCTGCTGTCCTATGCCGGCGTTCACCGCCACCTGCTCGACGAACTCCATCGTATCGAGGACATGGGCAGCGACGAGGAGTTTGAGCAGACGCGCAACCGCCTGTTCGACGACATGCGCGACGAGCTGCTCAAGATCGTCCGCGTCGATGCGTATGTCCTCGATGCCCAGCTGCTCGCCATCATTTTGGCGGACACGCCCGTTGACGCCTGCCTGGGCGACCTGATGAAGCTCGAGGCGAGCGCGGCCGATTACCTGCAGCAAAGCGTGCCCGGGTTCGATATGGAGGCCCCACACTACTGGTCCAACAAGGTGCTGGCAGACGGCGTGACGGCGGCAGATCTCACCGTGAGCGAGCCAGCGCTTATCGGGTGGCTCCACACGCTCGAGGCCATCTCGCAGCTGTGCATGGCGAGCGCCCGCTACCGCGCTGCTGCCAACTACGCCCGCCGCGTCCTTAAGGCAGAAGGCTATCCCACCCGAGCTGCCGGCACCGTGTTGCTCGCCCTCGCTCGCCTGGAAGACCAGGACGGCTTTTTTGCCCTGGCCCACCAGCTCGAGGAGCAGATGGGGGCCGATACCCTCGAGAACTCCCCCTGGTACCTGCTCGCCCGCACGATCTTGCTGTTCAAAACGAACAAGATGCGCCCGGCGACACGCGCGCTGCGTGAGTTTGCCAACCGCTGCGAGGGCGGCGCGTTCTTTTTGCTGAACCCCATGTATCAGACGCCGTACCTTCCCTGCCGGCCCGAACCGCACGACCCCTGGGACCTTTCGCATCAGGCAGTTTGGGAGGCCGACGGCATCATCTCGGATACTCCCGACTTTGCCCCCTGGGCCAGCGCTTGCGAAGACGTATCGCAGCTTGCCCAGGAATTTGCGCGCCGCTACGGCTTTTAACGGCACAAACGTCACGACCATGTCATTCACGTTAGGAACGGCTTCATGAACTTCCGCTCATCTCTCGCCTGCACCTCGAGCGATATCGCCCGCTGGGGGCTGCGCTCCGTCCTTAAGCGCCAGGGCGGCGTACTCCCCGGCCGCATCGCCATGAAGATCGACCCCGAGCTGCTAAGCGACCTCGCGGGCCTTGTCGACCGCAGCGTGGTGATCACCGGCACCAACGGCAAGACCACCACCTCCAACCTCATCGCCGATGCCGTTGCCGCCAGCGGCGCCACCGTGGTATGCAACCGTGCCGGAAACAACATGGAGCCGGGCGTGGTTGGTGCCCTGCTCGAGGCGCGTGGCAACCTTAAGCGAACCGCCAGCAGCAAGCGCGTAGGCGTCTTTGAGTGCGACGAGCTCTACACGGTGCGCGTCCTGCCCAAGCTCAAGCCGACCTACTTTGTGCTGCTCAACCTGTTCCGCGACCAGCTGGACCGCTACGGCGAGATCGACCACACCCAGGACGTCATCGCCCACGCGCTGGAGCTTTCGCCGACAACGACGCTCATCTATAACGCCGACGACCCGCTGTGTGCCGCGATCGCCGTGCGCGTTCCCAATGCAAGCATCGCCTTTGGCATCGACGGCGCCACCGACACCGAGTCTGACCGCATTAGCGACTCGCGCTTTTGCTCGCAGTGCAACACCCCGTTGGAGTACGACTACGTGCAATACGGCCAGCTCGGCGCCTACCATTGCCCCTCGTGCGGTTGGGCACGCCCTGCGCTGGTCCGTCGCGTGACGGGCGTGGAGCTCGGCTGCGACGGCTACGATTTTGACCTGGTCTTTGGATCTGCGTCCAACGCGGCTGCCGTACACATCGCCACGCGCTACAACGGTCTGTACATGGTCTACAACGTTGCCGCCGCATTCTTTGCCGCACATGAGTTGGGCGTGGATACGGCGCACCTGCAGCCCACGCTCGATGCCTATGTGCCCGCCGGCGGACGCATGGGGCGCTGGGATATCGCCGGCCGCACCGTCGAGGCCAACCTGGCCAAAAATCCCGTGGGCTTCGATCGCCAGATTCAGTCCATTAAAACGGCAGGCGGCAGGCTCTGCGCCTTCTTCCTGAACGACAACGACGCCGACGGCCACGATGTCTCGTGGATCTACGACGTCGACTTCGAGCGCATCGCCGATACCCCAGGGCTTGTCGCCTTTGCCGGCGGCACGCGTGCACACGATATGCAGGTACGTCTGAAGTACGCCGGCATCGACTCCGCCATCATCTCGAATATCGAGCAAGCGATCGGCGCCGTGGCGGACGAGGAGGCTGGCGATACTTTCTACGCCGTCGCCAACTACACGGCCTTCCCGCCGCTGGTCAAGGAGCTCGACGAGCTTAAGGGCACCGATGCGAGCTCGGTCGCCTGCCACGCCGTAACGCGCGCCGATGGCAGCGCTGTCCCCACCGACATTGCGCCGGTCGAGCTTTCGCGCCCGCTACGCATCGTCTACCTGTATCCCGATGCCCTCAACCTCTATGGCGACGGCGGCAACGTCATTGCCCTCGAGCGCCGCTGCGCCTGGCGTGGCATCCCCGTGCGCGTGGACGAGGTCCGTATGGGCGAGTCGCTCGATCTCACCGACGCCGACATCGTCATGATGGGCGGTGGCTCCGACCGCGATCAGCTGGCCGTGGCACACGAGCTGTTCGCTCAAAAAGACAAGGTCGCGGCCTATGTTGAGGATGGCGGCTCGCTGCTCGCTATCTGTGGCAGCTATCAGCTGCTCGGCCGTTCGTACTATATGGGCGAGAATCGCATCGAGGGCCTGGGCGTCATTGCCGCCGAAACCGTGCGCGGCTCCGACCGTCTGATCGGCAACGTCGCCGTCAAGACCGACCTGGCACCCGAGCCCTTTGTGGGATTCGAGAACCACGGTGGCCGCACGCTTTTGGACGCCGAGGCCACACCGCTCGGAACGTCCGTCGTCACGGGCACCGGTAACAACGGCGACGACGGCTTTGAGGGCCTCATCTACAAGGGCGTCATCGGCACGTACCTGCATGGCCCGGCGCTGCCCAAAAACCCCGAACTCACCGACTGGCTGATCGCGCACGCCCTCAAGCGCCGCGGCGACGCGCAGGCCACCGCTCTGCTGCCGCTCAAGCCCCTCGACGACGCTTACGAGCACGCTGCCCACGACGCCGCGATGAAGCTCCTCCCCTAACGCCCCGCCACCACGAAGGGGACAGGCACCTTTGTGGTGGTTTTGATCTGCCACGTTTGTTTGTCTCGATCTGTAACATCTAGACCGTTAAAAGTCGTCTTACTGTTACAGAATGGGATGTTCGTCCCGACGCCCGCCGTCTGTCTCGATCTGTAACAGATAGAGCCGATTTGCCTGCCCAGATGTTACAGATTGAGATATTTGAAAATCGGAATAGAAACCCACTCCTGTGTGGTGGTTTTTCAATCTGCCAACGATATGTGAACGGATAGAAAAGTCTGCTATACTCTTTCCCGCTGTCCCCATCGTCTAGCGGCCAAGGACGCCACCCTTTCAAGGTGGATATCGCGGGTTCGAATCCCGCTGGGGGCACCATTCCAATTTTCCTCGAACCCGCTGGATGTCAAGTCTGGCGGGTTCGTTGCTTTCCGTGTCGTAGTTCAGTGTCACGAGCACGTCTTCGTCGGATACGCTCACCTGCCATACGAACGCCTTCAATAGCGTTGCGTCATCGAGCTTCGCGCCGCACTGCAGGAAGTCCGCGAAGCGCTCCGAGTCTATCTTCTGCTCCTGGATGGCCTGCAGGTCGTAGTTGGCGCGAGCCTTCTGCTGCTCAAGCTCGGCTATGCGCTCCTTCACGCCCGGCGCTATGATTCCCTGCTCGATGGCGTTCAGGATGTTCTTCAGCCCGCGCTCCGCAGCTGAAAGGGATTCCGCCGCCTGTTTTCGCCTTGTGGTAATCTCCGCCCCGTCTGCCCTGTCGGCGACCATGCGGGCTATCCTCAAGGCCTCCTCGCGGTCGGAAAGCAGCTCGCGCAGGGCACCGACGATAGCGCCCTCAAGCTCCTCTCGGCGAACGTTTCTCATGCAGCCGTCAACGCAGCTGTAGTACTCGTATTTGACGTTGTGCCGCCCGCGCCCGCTCACGCCCTGCAGGTTTCGCCCGCAGCCGGCGCATATGGCCTTACCCGCCAAGGCGAAATCGCCCCAGTCCTCCGAAGAGCGCTTCTTGGTTCCCTGCACCTGCTGAGCGTCCATGAAAGTCACCTCGTCTATGATCGCGGGCATTCCGCCCTCCTTGATTATGCCGCCCCACTCGTAGCGCCCCGTGTAGCGCCTGTTGTGGAGCATCTGGTAAACCATCGAGTAGCCGCACGGGTTGCCGTTGGAGGTCTTCACGCCTCGCTGGGCGAAGTCCCGAGCTATCGAGTTCACGGTCTCGCGGTTGACGCGCCGCTTGAAGGCCTCGCGCACGAACGCGGCGTCATGCTCGTCTATCTCGTACTCGTCGTCCTCCGACTTGCGGTAGCCGAACACGCGCACGCCGTTGGTCTTGCAACGGAGCGCGTTGCCCTCCATTCCGCGCTTGGTGCGTATGGCGGTCTTCTTCGACTCGCAGGCGGCAAGGCCTTCCAGCAGCTTCTCGTAGATGATGCCCTCGGGCGAGTCGGGTATGGCCTCAAGCGCCGACACGAGCTTCACGCCCTTCTTGGCAAGCTCGCGCTTGTATATGGGCGCGTCGTACTCCCCACGGGAGAAGCGATCCATCATGTACACAAGCACTATGTCGGATTCGCCCGCGTTGGCTATCATGCGCTGGAACTCGGGGCGGTCGTCGGTGCGGCCCGATATGGCGTAGTCGCAGTACTCGGCGGCGATGGCATAGCCCTCGCGTTTGCACCAGTCGCGGCACACGCGCAGCTGGTCGTCTATCGAGGCCTCGCGCTGCTTGTTGCATGAAAAGCGGGCGTATATCACCGCTGTTTTTGGCATAATATGAAACGGCCTCCTTTCAGAGGTTCTGTGGAAAGCCCCACGGGTAGCGCTGCAACGCTGTGACCCCGTGGGGCTTCTTTTTTTCTTTACCTATATAAGACGGTAAACGAGTACAGCATCATGTCGCTGTCGCGCGTGTTGGCGCTGACGGCCATTTTGACATCGACGACTTGACAACCTTTGTCCTGGATGCGCGACAACGTTCCGTCGATGCGCTCGGTAACCTTGTCCTCAAGCTGCGTGGCGGTCGAATACATGGCCTTGCCCGCGACCTGGAACACGAGGGCGTGAACCTTCCCGTCGCTCACGATGAACTCGTCCGCATCGCTAGCCATCTTCTTAGCGGCGCTTTTGTTGAACATTCCCATGTGTTATTCCTTCCGTTCGCCAGTATCCCAAGGCCCCGTACCCAATAGTTCATCAACGGAGCATTCGTAATACCTTGCAAGCTTTATGAGCTTTGATCCATTGATTTCGCGTTGCCCGCTTTCCATCATCGAGTAAGCGGGAACACCTATACCGAGAACAGCGGCCACTTCGGGCTGCTTCTTCCCATACTTGAGTCTTGTTTCCTTGAGACGGAATTGCGTGCCCACTGTGCCCTCCTTGCTTCTATAGGCACATTGTACAAAAAAATTTACAAATAGTGAATTCCTTACTTGCAAAAGGTCAGAAGTTCTTCTATATTCACTAATTGTGAAGTTCACAAATAGTGAAATGGAGGTGTATATGAACCCGATCGCAAGCGAGCGAGTTCGAATCGGTCTTAGCCAAGAAGATTTGGCAACGAAGCTCGGACTCAAAAGCCGCGCCACTGTTGCTAGCTACGAAAGTGGCGGTGAAATCCCCGGCTCGAAGCTCGTAGCCATGACGAAGCTTTTCCATTGCTCCGCAGACTACCTGCTTGGACTTACGGAGAACAGGACGGTGGCCTAAATGGCCGAACAGCAGACGCCCACCAAGCAGCAGGCAGAAAAGCCAAAAACGCCGCGCGAGCTGGCATTCGACCACATGTGCGACGTGCTGGTCAAGGCGTACCGGGAAAGCGAGCAGAAAGGCGAGAAGCAGGCGCGATGAGGCAGTGGTCGACACGTGAACTCAAGTACCTCGAAGAGCACGCGGGCGAAGGCACTAAAGCGATAGCCAAGGCGCTGGGACGTTCGGAAGACTCGGTTAAGTGGCAAGCGCAACACTGCGGACTCTCACTCCGCAAGCGGAGCCAGTGCCCAAACTGCGGCAGATGGACATTCCGTCCCCTGAACCGGATCAACGGCTGGTGCATCGAGTGCACGAAGGAACTTCACATGTCCGACCTAGCCGAGCAGGCCAACGCCATGCGAGAGGAGGCTGTTAGGGAGAAGAGGAACAACCAGGAGCGACAGCGCTACTACAGCGCAAAGAGCCGCGCCAAGAAAAAGCAAAAATAGGCACACCAAAAGCCACACGTGCTATGACCTGCGGAAACATCAGAAAGGAGCACGAAATGCAAAGCAAAAAGAAAGCGAGCGCCCCCAGCTACCACACTCCGAGCGCCCGCATGAACCGCATCGAGAACGATGCTTCGACCATCATACCATTCGAGCGCAAGCCCCGTCCCACCGCGAAGGAGATGCAGGACGCCTCCCAGTTCAAGGCTGGCGTTTTGGTCGGCTTCCTAGCCGCCACAATCATCTTCCTCATCGTCCTGTGGGCGTGGGTAATCCCCACGATGGACGGCGCTACGGCAACGGCCCAGCAGGCATACGAGACCACGGCGGGTGTCGTCCATGCGTAACGACGAGCGCTACAGCCCCAAGCCGCAGAGCAACCAGCTTGAGATATTCGGCCTCGGCTCCGCAGGCGAGCAGGACTTCCAAGAGGCCAGCAAGTGGATCGAGGACAACCCAGGCGCTTGGAACTTCATGGTGGAGAACGCCGTGAGGCTCAACCGCAAGGGCTACGTGTCGGTCAACTACCTGGTGAACATGGTGCGCAACGAGCTGCACGTGGCCTGCAAGAACGGCATCGCCCCGAGCCTGGCCCGCATCATGGAGGCCCGCTACCCGCAGCTGAAGGGCGCTTTCAACAAGCACCGCAGCAAGTCGGACGGTTTCAGCGAATGAGCTGGGTTCAAACGCTGGCAGCGACGGCGCGGGTCGTGGTTCCGGTTCGCGAGGTCGTGGGCAAGCAGCGCCCCCGCACCGATTACCGCAACCGCCGCACCTACACCCCCACCAAGACCTTGAAGGCCGAGAAGGAGGTGCGCGACGCGTGGCGGGCCGAATACGGCGAGACCTTCGCCGGGCACGACGGCCCCGTGAGGATGCGCATATCCACCTACCAACCGCTCGCTAAGAGCAACCCCAAGTATTGGGAAGGGCGCTCTGACATGGGAAAGCCCGACTGGGACAACGTGGGCAAGCTCGTCTGCGACTCGCTCAACGGCCTCGCATTCAAGGACGACCAGCAGGTGATCACCTGCACCGTGGACAAGCGCCCGAGGCCCTGCCACGGGACGCAACCGTTTATCAGCATCTACATCGAGTACTTCGTCGAGGAGTACGTGAAGGAGAAGAAATGAAGCACTTCGAGAACAACGTGAACGACGGCATGAGCCGCACCGACAGCATCGAGACGCTTATCGACCTCACCAGCTGCATCGCCGTGAACGCCCTCATGGTGGCGGGCGGCGAGGCCGAGGCCGACGAGAAGGACGCGGGCGCTTGGTGGGCCATGATCGCCCTGGCCGAGGCCGCGCTTGAAAGCTACCCCGAGGACGTGCGCGCCAAGGGCTACCAGGTCGTCAACGAGAACACCAACCGGGAGCTTGTGGAGCAGGCGCGCCGCAAAGAGGCCGAGCAGGCCGCCAAGCACGTCATGAGCATCATCTTCGGCGTGAAGAAGGAGGACTAGCCGTGGCGCTGATCACGACGCAACCGGTAAGCGCACGCGCCCTGTTCAAGCAATCGACCATCAAGGGCGACGAGGCGGTCTTGCAGTTCACCGTCCGAATGGACAGCGAGAACGCCTTTCCCCTGATGAAGAAGACGGGTGGCAACGTGATCCTGACCGTGGAGAGCGAGCAGAAGACCATCGAGTTCGACGACGAGACCGGGGAGGTCTGGGATGAGTAACGAAGCCGAGAACGTTGTGGCCGAGGTCATCGAGGAGCAGGACGCATCGAGCCTGACCGTAGCCTACAAGCCGTCCGTCATCGAGGCGAACTTCGACGCGCTCGAAGCCCACGTGCGCAAGACCGTCGAGGCCTACGACGGTGCGACCTACGACCTCACCAAGAAGGAGAACATCGCAGATGCCAAGCACGACCGCAGCTACCTCAACGGCCTCAAGAAGGAGATCGACGAGCGCCGCAAGGCCGTGAAGCGCGAGTACAGCAAGCCGCTCGACGCCTTCGAGAAGCGCTGCAAGCAGATCACGGCCATCATCGACGAAGCCGCCGACAACATCAAGGCGCAGCTCGACGAGGCCGAGCAGACGCGCAAGGACGCGCTCTACTCACGCCTACAGCAGCACTACGAGGAGTTCGCGGGGCTGCTCGCGCCGGTCGTTCCCTACGAGCGCCTGCACGAGCCGCAGTGGCTCAACAAGACCTTCGGCGAGATCAAGGCTTACGAGGCGCTTGAGGCGAAGGTCTCCAAGCTGGCGGGCGACTGGGAAACGCTCAAGTCGCAGTTCGAGGGCGAGCCTTTCTATGCCGAGGCCGAGCGCGAGCTGTTCGCAACCCTCGACCTGGGCGCAGCGCTCACAGCGGCCCGCAAGGCGGCAGAAGAGGCCGCGCGCATTGCCGAGCTGAAAGCCGCCATGGAACCTGAACCAGAGCCGGAGGCCGCGCCCGAACCCGCCGGCAACTGGTATCCGGGCGGAAGCCCCATGCAGGAGATCGGCGACGAGCCTATCGGCCCCGCGCCCATTGCCGCACCGGCGCCCGTGCCCGCACCAGTTGCCTCGCCGGAGCCCGTGTCGAGTGGTCCCGCAACCCCCTGCGTGATGCTCATCGACTCCGCCACGACCGACCAGATGCAGGCCATCGGGCGCTTCTGCGGGAGCATCGGCGTGAGCGGCGTGTTCAAGCGCGGCACCCTGCAGCAGGTCTATGAGCGCACGATCCGTTAGGAGCATCGAATGGCAGACGACAAGCACATGACAATCGACCAGGCGGTGGCGCAGGTTCAGCGCTCCGTGGTCGTGCCGAAGGCGCGGTACAACGCGCACGGCAACTACTACTACCGCTCGATGGAGGACATCGTTGCCGCGCTCAAGGAGCCTTGCCGTGACGCGGGCGTGTTCTTCACCCTCAACGACTCCATCGAGCAGGTGGGCGACCGCTTTTACGTGAAGGCCACCTGCCTCGTGAAGTTCGAGGACGGCACGCCCGGCGAGATCGTCATCTGCGCCTACGCCCGCGAGCCGCTCGCCCAGAAGGGCATGAGCGAGACGCAGCTCACCGGCTCGGCGTCGAGCTACGCGCGCAAGTACGCGCTCTGCGGCATGTTCGACATCGACGGCACGAGCGACCCGGACTCCCTGAACGGCGTGGAAAAGCCCGAGAAGGAGCCGCCCGTGCAGGGGCCGTTCGACGCCAAGTGCAAGGCCTGCGGCACCGCCTACCGCTTCAACAGCCGCGAGCAGTACGAGCAGTTCATCCAGAACCCCGGTTGCTGCGCGACCCCGACGTGGACGGTCTTGTAGGCCATGCAAGACCTGTACGGAGAGCGCGAGCAGCTTTTCGACCAGCTCATGCAGGAGCTTGAGGCCCTGCGCAGGACTGGCCAGCAGTACGCCGAGAACGAGGCCGAGTACCGCAAGGCGCTGCGCATAGCCATCTTGGAGGAGCGTTCCAAGGGCACGCCGGTCACCGTGATAAGCGACCTGTGCCGGGGACGTCCCGACATAGCCGAGAAGAAGCAGCTGCGCGACTGCGCCGAAGCGCTCTACAAGGCCTCAAGCGAGGCAATCATGGCAATCAAGTTGAGGATCAAGACCGTTGACGCCGACATCCAGAGGACGTGGACGAGCGGCGGCACCGGAGAAGGGAGCCTTTTGTGAGCATCAACCGAGTGAACATTACGGGCAACCTGACGCGAGACCCCGAGCTTCGCAGCACGGCGGGCGGCATGGCGGTTCTCGGTTTCGGCGTTGCGGTCAACGACCGCCGAAAGAACCAGCAGACGGGCCAGTGGGAGGATTACCCGAACTTCGTCGACTGCGCGATGTTCGGCAACCGCGCCGAGGCCCTGAGCCGCATCCTGCGCAAGGGCATGAAGGTGGCCATCGAGGGCAAGCTGCGCTACAGCTCGTGGGAGGACAAGAACGGCGGCGGCAGGCGCTCGAAGCTCGAAGTCATCCCCGACGAGGTGGAGCTTCTGAGCCAGAACCCCAACGCCCAGCAGGGCCAGCCGCAGCAGTACGCGCCGCAGGGCTACCAACCGCAGGCCTACGCGCCCCAGCAGGCACCGCAGCAGGCGTACCAGCCGCAGCAAGCACCGCAGCAGCAGGCACTCCAGTGGAACGCTCAGCAGGCCTACCAGAACCCGCCTGCCGCCCCGCAGCCGCGCCAGCAAGCACCAGCGCCCGCGCCGCACTACGCGCCCCAGCAGACACCGCAGGCCCCGCAGCAAGCGCCCCAGCAGCCCGTGCAGCAGTCGATGGACGTGTACGACGACGACATTCCCTTTTAGGGGTGACGGCGGCGTGCAAGTCCTGGATTCGCTCATCGACGGGCCGCTTAGGCTTCGCAACCGCAGGGAGGGCGACGAGCTTATAGGCATGATCGTCCGATACCTGCGCACGGGCGAGGAACCCGAGCCGCGCACCGACACCCAGGAAGCGGTGCTAACGGCCATACGGCCCGTCATGGAAACCTCCCGCTCGCGCATCGTGGCGGGAGGCAACGGCGGCAAATCGTCAAGCAACGACGCAAGCAAAGCCGAAAGCAAACGGCCAAGCAAAACGGAAAGCAAACCGCAAAGCAAAAGCGGAAGCAAAACGTCAAGCGAGCTGGCAAGCAAAGCCGAAAGCAAACGGCCAAGCGAAGAGGAAGAGGAAGTAGGAAGAGGAATTAAGGAAGAGGGAAAAGCGAGTGCGGCGCGTTTCCGCGCCCCCTCTCCCGAAGAGGTAGCCGAGTACGCAGCCGCCTATGCGGCGTCCAAGGGCATCGACCTCGCCTCGACCGACTTCGACCCAGAGCGGTTCGTTGACTTCTACGCCCAGAAGGGCTGGATGGTCGGCAAGTCGCGAATGAAGGATTGGAAGGCCTCCGTGCGCAACTGGGTGCGCACCTCGAAGCCGATACGCGAGACGAAGCAGGAGGTGAGCGAAGGTGACGACTTTTCCCAGTACGACTGAGTGCCCGCATTGCGGGGCCATGCTCAACGCGCGGTACGCCCAGCTGGGCCTCAAGCGCCTGTTCTGCGGCTACGAGTCGTGCGACTGCGAAGGGGCCGTCGCCGAGCGCGCTGCCATAGCGGCGCAAGAGCAGGCTGAGGCCGAGAAGGCCGTCGCCGAGAAGCGCAGGCGCTCGCTTGTGCGCTGCGGCGTGCCCGAGCGCTACCTGGGGCTTGACCACCCCATGGCCGACGAGCTTGCGCTTGCCATGGAGGGCGGCCAATGGCTCTACCTGTGGGGCGACGTCGGCACCCGCAAGACGACCTGCGCCGCAGCCGTGGCCATGCGCTTGCACGACCGGGGCAAGTCGCCGCTCATGGTGCCGATGTACCGCGTGCTCGACGAGATTCAGCGCAGCTTCCACGACGGCGGTGACCCCTTGAAGCGCTATGCCGAAGCTGGCTACCTGCTCATCGACGACTTGGGCAAGCGCAGGCCCACGGGCTTCGTGCTCGACAGCCTGTTTCAGCTCATCGACCAGCGCTACTCGGCGATGCGCTCCACGCTGGTCACTACGCAGTACAGGCCCAGCGACCTCGTGCGCAGGCTCGCCGAGCAGGGCGACGCCGACACGGCCAAGGCCATCGTGTCGCGGCTGCGCCACGGGGCAAGGGTGGTCGAGTTCGACGGCCCGGACGTGAGGCTCGCATGATCCTGCAAGCAAGCCAGCTGCGCGGCTGGCCGAAGGAGCGCGCCGAGCTTTACGGAAAGCCACACCTCGGGGCGCGCTACACGGGCAAGCGGTCGTACGAGCTTCTGCAAGACCGCTGCTGCGTCTGCGGCAGGCGCGCACAGAGCTGCCACCACGTGGCGCACCGAAGCTGGGGGCTTGAGTTCGAGCTTGTCACGCCGAACGGCACGTGGAGCCTGCGAAGCCCGCTGTTCGCCCTGTGCGGCAGCGGCACGACCGGGTGCCACAACCAGTTCCACGGCGGCGCGAGCCTCAGGGCCGAGTGGCGCTGGCGCTCCAAGGTGTACGAGGAGGCCTGGTGGACGGGCCAACTGCTGGAAGTCTACGAGCCGCACCACCCGGGGCTGTACGAGTACGGCTATTGGGCGATAACCGACGAACACGGAAACGAAATGATCCGAGAAGGGAAATGACCATGGAGATCAAGACTTGCGAGCAGTACGTGCTCGCACAGCTGTTCGACCAGCAGGACGAGAACGACATGCTCAACCGCGAGCTGAAGTACCGCGACGAGCGCATCGACGAGCTGACCGGGCAGATTGATGCCATCGAGGCGGCGCACGGCTCCGCGATGCAGCAGGCCATCCGCGAGGCCGGGCGCGATGCGCTCATGAGCCACTGCACGGGATACGCGTGCGAGGTGACCGACGGCGAGACGTTCGAGGACTGGTGTCTTGAGAATGTGCGCAAGTACTACCTGCCCGAGGGCATCAGCGTGCTTGCGTTCATCAAGGAGTTCGAACCTGAGCTTCGCGCGAAGTACGGCAAGCAGGCTGCCGAGGCGCGCGAATGATACGCATCTATGAGCGCTCGCTCTGCCAGAGCTACGCAAGCGCATACCGGCAGGGCATCGAAATCGCCACCACGGGCACCGAGGAAGAGGCGCTTTCCATCGTCGAGGCCCTGACCGACGACAGCTACCAGTGCTTCGCACTGCTGGAAGACGGCACCGTGCTCGACACGCGGGGCCACTTCCCCTGCTGCTTGGAGGTGGGCGCATGAGGGAAACGATAACGCGCTGCGACATGTGCGGCAGGCAGATAACCGGCAACGCCAAGCTCGAAGCCAACACGGGGACGTTCTTCCGCAAGTGCTGGCATGAGGATGCGTTCGACCTGTGCGCGCCTTGCGCCGACAAGGTGCAGAAGTTCATCCACGGCAGAGAGGAACGCGATGGCAACCAAGATTGAGCCGCTGATTATGCCGTTCGACCCGCTTTGGGTCACCACCAGCAAGCGAGAGTACCGCGAGGCCGTGCGCAGGATGGGCGAAGAGCCGGGAGACACCAAGGACAAGGACGGCCTCACCAGCTGCATCCCGGGCAAGGGGTGCGTGATCTGGATCAGCCGCAAGGTGAAGGCCCCGGACCTGTACGCGCTCGCCGCCCACGAGGCGACGCATGCGGCGTGCGACATGCTTGCCAGCATTGGGGAAGACACGCCCGCCGCCGAGGAGCTGGCCTATATGGTGCAGTCCATCACGGCGGGAATCATCATCGCCCGCGAGGGCCGCAGCGATGGCTAACGCCAAGGTGTTGCGGAAAGCGCAACTGCTGCGCCTGATGGTTGACGAGTTGTGCGACAACATCGAGGCCCGAGAGGCTAGCGAGTCGTGCCTGCACACCTACGGCAGCCTCGGCTACGGCCTGGAAGACGGGCAGGGCAAGACCCAGATACAGAACGACATACGCAGGTGCAGGAGAACGCTCCTCGACCTGTGGAAGCTGATAGGAAAGGAAATCTGATGACCGACGAGAAGAAAACCGAGACCGCCAAGGAAGCCGCAACCGTGAAGAAGGCCATGATCTCGCAGCCGATGGCCGGCAAGACAGACGAGGAGATCGTGGCCACGCGCGACCTCGCCGTGGCGAAGCTGCGCCAGATGGGCTACGAGGTCGTGAACACCCTATTCACCGACGAGTGGTACAGCGACGAGGCCATGAAGGAGCGCGGCGTGATGCAGGTTCCGCTGTGCTTCCTCGCGAAGTCGCTTGAGAACATGAGCCTTTGCCATGCGGCCTACTTCTGCAAGGGCTGGGAAGACGCCCGAGGCTGCAAGATCGAACACGACGCCGCCACCGCATACGGGTTGGAGGTGCTTTATGAGGAGTAGCGAGTTCTTCGCCGAGGCAGCCCGCATGACGGTGGATGCCGTGAAGGCGTTGGCCGAGTGCTTCGCGCGGGCGTTCCGCCAAGCGGCGAAGGCGATACGCAAGATGGCGAAGCGGCTCGACCCGAGGTGGCAGCGCCGCTATCGCCGCGCGCTAGCGCGATCGCGCCGCAACAACCTGTACCTGAAAAGCATAGGAAGGTGCCGATGATGATTGACGACGCGACGCGCAACAGCGTTGCCGACCAGCTTGAACACGATGCAGTCTACCTCGACGGCTCGTCTCTATCCGAATGGTGGGCACGCCTTCAGTCTGTGGCATGCGACTATGAAGATTTCCCCGATCCGCGCTCCTTGTTCACGCGCCTGGCGGGACTCATCAGGCCGAACCCCATCAACGGAAGCACGTCCGACGGCTATCACACCTTTGACGAGCTATACCACCACCGAGCCGTGCTATTTTCCGTCGTCGTTTCGGCGTTTCCCGACAAGGCATGGAAAGCGAAGGCGCACAGCGACGGCACCATGTATGGTGGCATGTTCATCGTCGGCATCGACACGCCAGACGGCCAGGCCACCTATCACTACGACATCGATCCGTACTGGGGTATGTTCCGCTGCAAGGAGCTTGACCGAGCGCCAGAGTGGGACGGCCACACGCCAGAGCAAGCTATTGAGCGCATAGGCAAGCTGACCGGCCTTATCGACCGCGCGACCACGCACCTTGTCCTCGATGAAGACGGCCGCACGTGTTGCGCAAAATGCGGATGCGACTACCTATGCATGAGCAGCGCGACGTATTGCCCAGATTGCGGCGCGAAGGTAGCCAAGAATGGCTAGAGGCAGGACGAAGCGGTTTACCGAAAGCGAGCTGCGCGAGAGGCGAAACCGCCAATGGTGGGAATCCCGCGCCCGCTGCGGCTATGCGACCGTCTGCCCTCTGTGTGGCGGGTACACACTCTCGAAAACCGGCTATCACGCGGGCTGTGCCAAGAAGGCAGGGATCAAGATTCCAAGGCAGCGAATGAAGCGAGCTTTATTGATTGCCAAAGAGCGTCAGAAGATCCCCGTTGCCCAGATGGCTGGCCCGGTGGGCGCCGTTGTCCGCGACGATGGCGTGCGATTCGAGTCGGCTGGCGCGGCGGCGCTCGAGACATACGGGTATTGCGGCAGCTCGAACATCGTGAGGGCCGTCAGAACGGGATGCAAGGCCGGAGGTCATTACTGGAAACGAGCCGACGAGGAGGATAAATGACCGATCAATACGTGTTCAACCCCGACATACACGACGAGTGGAAGCCGCCCGCGCACCGCTGCGAGAACTGCGCCCACCACGAGCACGACGTTGTGCCAATCGTCCGCTTCGACGTAGACGGCAACGAGGCGGGCAGCACGACCGGCACGCGCTGCTACTGCAACCATGACGGCAAGCACTTCGTGACAGGAGACAACAACCACTGCGATTACTGGGAGGAGGCGCAATGAGCTACGACATCCGCTTGTACGACCCCGTTACGCACGAGACGCTGAAGACCGACGTGCCGCACGACATGCGCGGCGGCACCTATGCCATGGGCGGCACGACCGAGCTTCGGCTGAACGTCACCTACAACTACGGAAAGCACTACTACCGCGTGCTCGGCGACAAGGGCATCCGCACCATCTACGGCATGACGGGCGCGGAGTCCATCCCCGTGCTCGAAGCGGCAGTGGCCAAGCTGTCCGACGAGGTTTCGGACGACTACTGGGAGGCCACCGAGGGCAACGCCAAGCGCCCGCTGCTTCAGCTGGCGGCGATGGCCCGCATGCGCCCAGACGGCGTTTGGGACGGTGACTGACGATGGCGAGGGTGATCGCGACGCAGGAGGTACCGGAAAACTGCTCGACATGCCTTTACGGGAAGTTCTACGGCTGCAGCCATGCCGACCGCCAGAAGGATTGGACGTACTACCGCTTTTGGCAAGGCCTGAAGCCCTGCCCGAGCTGGTGGCTTGACCAGAACCGGTTCGAGAGGGCGTGATGAAATGGTTGACTTCGAGCCGCCTAGCGGCTGGAACCTGCCGCCGGGATGCTTCGAGTCCGACCCGCGCGCGCCGTGGAACCAGGAAGAGCCGAAGACCTGCGGGAACTGCTCGCACTGCCTGGAAGGCTGCTGCGATTTCGGGATATGCGGGCTTGAGTTCGAGGATGCGTTCGACGAGGCCGACCACGAGGTGAAGACCACGCCGTGGAAGGCTGCGCTCTGGGCGCGTGATTGGATCGTTGAGCACTACAAGGATGAGCAGGAGGACGTGTGCGACCGATGGGATGGCTAGCGACCGCCGCCATGGCTTTGCTGCTGGGAGTCCTCGCCATTGAGGCCTGGGCGATACGGATGCTGGCGGCGGGGCTGGTTCTCCTGGCCCTGCTCGCCTGCGGATAGGAGGCGCGTTGCGAAACGTGAACTGGGGCTGCCTGGCGTTCCTCGCCGTGGCCCTGATTATTGATGCTTTTGCCGTGTGGGCGGCTTCGTCGCTCGCGCGCTGGATGATTGGAGTATGACATGCAAGACTGCGTGATCTTGGGCAGCGTCGCCACGTTCGACGGCGTTGCACCCGACAAGGCCCAAGCTCTGAAGGTGCTTGAGGAGGCTTCCGAGGTGTACAACGCCTGGCAGGTGTGGGACGAGTGCCGCGACGACGAGGCCAAGGCCGAATGCCGCCAGTCCCTCATGGAGGAGTGCGCCGACGTCGTGCAGGCGACTGTCAACCTCGTAAAGGCATGCGGCTGCGACGACATGCGCCTGCACCTCATGGACTGCGAGGACAGAAACCGCAAGCGCGGGCGCATCACCGGCTCGAAGCCCTATCCTGGTGCCTGCGGGCGCGAGGGTTGCAAGCGCTTCGTGTTCGTGCCAATTCCTCGCCCCTATGGGGTGCTGAGCAAGATCAAGGCCAAGATTGGGGGCCTGAAGTGAACCGCGCGCAGAAGGTCATAGCCGCCGTGGTGTATGCCGGTAGCCTCGTGGCTGTGTCGCTCGCAATGATCGGGGTTTGTTCCCTGCTGGCTCGCTGGGTTGCCAGTATATGGGGGCTTGTGTAGCCCCTGAAGGCATGAAGAAGCCCCCTAGAATCGAATCTAGGGGGCTTTCTGCTGCTTGCTGCTATCTGCTCTGCCCTGTGGCCTTCTCGGCTGCTATAGCCTTCTCTAGGTCTCGTTTGGCCTCGCTGATGATCTGCAAAAGCTCGTGCCACTGCTTCGGCTCTCGGTCTTTCATGGCTTGCCTTTCTAGTTGTATGTGTCGCAGATGCTCGGGGTGCCGTCCCATAGGGTGAGCCGGTACCCGCATAATTCGAGTTCGGGGCTGTTCTTCGCCCTGCCGTAGTCCCTGACCTTGAGGCGCTTCCCGTTGTCGCTCGCCTCGCGGCCCATGATCGGGTCATAGGTGAAGCAGTTCGGCAAGGGCATGTACTTGCGCTCCCACCCGTAGGCGTCGGCCAAACCCTCGAAGGTGCTTTCTATGGGCCTGATCGTGGCTGTTTTCGCTGTGGCCTTGATGGCTTGGTAGAAACTGCCCTCGCATTCGAAAATGTCGCCTGCCTTTACCTGCATGGTTCGCTCCTTTCTAAAGATCGGGGCAAGGCCTGAAGCCCTGCCCCTGTGTCGTTCCTGCTATGCCGGGAGGAGGTTGCCCCTCGGGGCCTCCATGCGCCGGCTGCGCACCGCGTCGCGGCCCCGTTGCATGCCTCGGCTTATGCTGTCGTTGTTGGTGGTTCGGGGGCCTCGGCTCTTCGAGGTCTTGAGGTTCAGGCCCTCCATGTAGTCGTCAACCTCCTTGGGGCAAACGATCATCAGCTCGAAGCTCTGCTTCTCAAGCTCCGACTTGACGCCCAGCACGAAGCCCATGGTGAAGTTCGTGTAGGCGTTGGAGTCCGTGTAGGCGAACTCCTCGTACTCGCGGCCCAGACGGTCGCCTGTCTTTAGAAGGTGCTCGAACACCAGCGCCGCAGCCTCCGAGTCTGCCTTGTAGCCCACGAAGACGGGCTTCCATGACCGGCTGCGCATGGTCGCCTTCTGCATGTAGGCCCTACACCTGAAGTTTTCGGCCACCACCGCGAGGAGGCTTTGCGCCCATGGGCGCGAGGCTTTGCATCCCTCGGTCTCGGTAACCCGCTTCACCTCGTCGGCAAGCTCCCATTCCTCCACGTCGTTGTCCGCGATGAGCTTCTGGGCCTTGAGTGCGAACTGGATGGCCTCGGCCTCGTTGCAGCCGTTCTCCACGCTGTGCTCGCGAAGCTTCTTGATCTTCTCGATGATCTTTTCTCGTTCCATGGTTGAAACCTCCTTTATGGGAGGGGCTAGGCCCCTCCCTGTAGTGATCTGTTACTTTTCCCAGAGGTAGCCGAATGCCTCGGCTATCCTGGGAACCTCGATTACCTTTTGGGGCGTGAAATTGGTTTCGCGCTCGAAGAAATTCAGGCCGTACTTGCGGTTGATCTCCTCAAGCTCGGCCAGGTTGAAGTAGCCCATCTCCGAGACTGCCCCGAAGACGAACCCGAACATGTCGCCCGTCTCCTCGTCGTACTCGGTGGCGTAGAAGTCCCAGCCGTTGAAGCAGCTGAACCAGTGGCCGTAAACCACGGTCTCGGCCTTCTTGCCGTCTTGCGAGTAGAGCGGCGGGAGCTTCTTCTGAAGCTCTTTCGTGAGTAGCTTCTGCATGGTATGATCTCCTGTGTGTTGTTGTGGGAGGCCCCTTCTCGGGGCCTCCTGCTTGCTTTAGGCTGCTTGCTCTGCTGGTCTGATGGGGTTCGTTTCGCCGATGTTCCAATCAATGGCCTTGGCGTTCTGCCACTTGCCCTGATCGTCCATGTAGTAAAAGCCATGCTTGCCGAAGTACTTTCGAACCTTCAAGGCCCCGGACTCGATGCCATCGGCTATGACCTGCTTTCGAAGATCTTTCACCATGTAAATAATGGCTTCTTCGTCGCTGTTGGCCTTGAATGCCTCGGTTACCTGTGCAAGGTAGTTATCGCAAGCCCTCATGATCTCCACTTGCTCGTAATCGGCTCGGGGGATCTCGTTAATTGGCCTGTGCTTCGTGGCCTCTACTGTGTACCTGCCAAGCTCTGGAAAAGCCATGTACTCGTTTACAAGCTTCAAGGCTGTTGCAAGCTCTAGGCCATCCTTTCGGCCCTGGGGGCCTTTTCTGAAGTAGCCTCGTGCTCGCATACCCTCAACTATGGCTAGGATCGTGTGGTTGCTCACCAGCTGACCACTTACCACCAGATCTAAACTCTGCTGCTCTGCCATCTCTGTAGCCTCCTTATTCGGTTCTAAAGCTGCTTGCTAGCTCTGTGGGCTTTGTGGCCCTCATTGCTGACAACTGAATTATTGCACAATAATTAGTGTGCTATAGGCATAATGCACAATAGCTATTGTTCTACACAATACCTGCACAATTGCTATTGTTGTATCCCTATTGCTATTGCTGTATCATCAGGGGATCAGATCAAGGCATGAAGGGAGGTTGCATGACACCGACTGAGGCGCTTAAAGAAATGCTCGACCGTTCCGGCATGAGCATGTACGCGCTTTCAAAGGCCATGGGCAAGAGCAGGAACTACGTTCAGAATACGATCAAACAAGGTTCCGACCTAGGCGCGGGAAACCTCGCGCTCATGGCTTCTCACATGGGCTTTAAGCTGACGTTGAACGGAATGGGCGAACCCATCGAGATAACGGAGAGGAGCGAAGATGCCGACGATAATCAAGGGCCAGCCGACTAGCGCCGAGATTCGCAAGCGGCTCAAGGCGGAAGGACGCCCCGTGGTGCTTTCCTGCTCGCTGGGCAAGGACTCGCTGGCCGCCTGGGTGGCGCTTGAGGACGAGGGTATAGAGGTCGTGCCGATCTACTACTGGTCTATCCCGGGCCTTCCGATGGTCGAGCAGAACGTGCGAACCATCGAGAAAGTGTTCGGCGTGAAGATACACCAGTACCCGCACCCCAGATGGTCGAGGACGCTCAACAACTGCGTGTTCCAAAGCCCGGCGCACTGCGACGTGATCGAGGCCGCGAACATGCCGGTCTACAGCTACGACGACATGCGCCCCTACATCCTCGAAGACCTCGGCCTGCCCGATGACACGTGGTTCTGCGACGGCGTGCGCGCCTGCGACAACCCGTACCGTCGAGCCAGCCTCACCAAGCACGGCCTCATGAAGCAGACCACGCACAAGGCCTCGGTGGTTGCGGACTGGACGAAGGCAGAGGTCATGGATGCGATCGCCCGCAGGGGCATCGGCCTGCCTCCGGACTACGAGCTGTTCGGGCGCAGCTTCGACGGCCTGGACATGCGCTTCATGAAGCCCCTGCGCGAGAAGCGCCCCGACGATTTCGCCGTGGTCAAGAAGTGGTACCCGTTCATCGAGGCAGACGAGAAGAGGTGGGAGCACTATGGGCTTTAAGTTTGAGAAGCCGCAGAAGGCGCGTAAAGAGGCTAAGGCGGCCGAGGAAGCGCAGCTGACCGACCACCAGAAAAGCTACCGAGACCGCGAGAAGCGCGAGGAGAAGCGCTTTCAGATGGCCGTCGATTCCGGCTTCTGGATCTGCTTCTGCTTCCATGACGCCGAGGAGCGCGGGCGCTTCGCCGATCTGGTCAAGGCCGATGCCGAGGGCTGGACGTTCGGCGACGTAATCCGCCCCGTGTTCGAGGAGCGCATAGGCCTTCAGAACAAGCGGCGGTTCAAGCCGAAGGAGCAGAAGGGCACGCCGATGCCGAACCCGCTCGATTCGGTCGAGACCACCGACAGCCTCGAAGGCGACAGCTTCGCCGAGGCCGATGCCATACTCAAGGCGTTCGAGTCGCTTGAGGTTAAGCCCTACTACGACAACGTTTGGAGCAGCGCCTACTACGTCGTGTGCGTGTTCCGCGATTCCGACGACCTCGAAAGCTTCATCAGGGAGTATGCCCTGGCGAAGTACGGCGACCTGTACATGGACGGGTCGAAGATCCTTGAGGCCCTTGAGGCCTAAGGCCAATCTCACGCGCATAGGAAAATCAAGGCGTCCTTCGGGACGCCTTTTTTGTTCCCGAAAACGAGAGGAGGCAGGCATGTTCGGTCGTATTCGCCGCGCAGCGGGAAACATCGCCAACCGAGTGCGCTCCGCGTTCAATCGCGGTCGCGGCAGCTCTTCCGGCCGCTCCTCCTACTAAGGGGGAACCCAGGGCCAGCGCGATCATAAGGCGCTGGCCCTTTCCATCGTCAAAGCAAAACAGAGAGGAGTGAACGCATGGCAGCCAAGCGAGAGAAGCCCACGCTTCCCACCGACACAGACTGGCCCGCCGAGACCGTCACATGGTTCAACGCGTGGCGCGACGACCGTTGCAGCGACCGTTGGGACGAGCGCCAGTGGCAGTACGTCATGGACACCGCCATCGTCCACGCCCTCGTGTACGGCTCCAACGACTTCGGCGCGCTCGCCGAGCTTGACAAGCGCCTGCGCTTCATGGGCCTCACGTTCGAGGACTAGCCATGAACGACCAGAACCTCATCAAGCCGAAGCGCGACCAGACGCCCGAGCAGCGCCGGGCCGCCGCCTCGAAGGCAGGCAAGGCCGCCGCGAAGAAGCGCCGCGAGAAGAAGCAGCTGCAGGAGATCGCCAAGACCGTGCTGCACATGCCGTTCGAGGGCACCGATGCCGAGCTGGACGAGCTGGAGGGCATGTCCTTCGAGGACTACCCCGACCGCAAGCTCACGGTATCCGAGATAAGCGTGCTCAAGGTCGCCAAGAAGGCCATGAAGGGAGACATCGCCGCGTTGCAGTTCCTCCGCGACACCGCCGGTGAGAAGCCCGTCGAGAAGGTCGAGGTGGCAGCGGACGTGTCGCATGCGGCCGAGGAGATCGGCAAGCTGATAGAGGCGAAGCGCCATGCCGACAAGGGCTGACCTCATCGACCTGGTGTACGACTGCCCCGCCGACATCGCCGTGAAGCTCGGATACGACAAGCTCACCGACCTGCACAACAAGTGGATCAAGGACATGGTGTTCGGAACCGAGGACGAGACCATCCAGGCGCACCGAGGCTCGTTCAAGACCACGTGCCTGCACATCTCGTTCGCCTTCATCCTCGTGCTGTTCCCCGGCGAGCGCGTCATATTCCTGCGCAAGACCGACGACGACGTGGCGGAGGTCATGACGGCCACGGCCAACGTTCTTCAATCGGAGTGGTTCCAGGCCCTCGGGCGCATGCTCTACGGCACCGACCTCGTGATAACCAAGGCCACGCAGTCCTCGGTGTCGACGAACCTCAAACAGGGCGTGTCGGGCGCTCCCCAGTTGCTGGGGCTTGGCTGCGGCGGCTCTCTCACGGGCAAGCACGCCGACAAGGTGTTCACCGACGACATCGTGAACGTGAAGGACCGCGTGTCGGCAGCCGAGCGCGAGCGCATCAAGCTGCTGTACATGGAGCTTCAGAACATCCGCAACCGAGGCGGGCGCATCTTCAACACGGGCACGCCGTGGCACAAGGACGACGCCTTCCAGCTGATGCCCAACATCCACCGATGGAGCTGCTTCGAGACGGGACTCATGAGCCGCGAGGACATAGAGCGCGTGCGCGCCAGCATGTCGCCTTCGCTTTTCGCTGCCAACTACGAGCTGAAGCACATCGCCGACGAGGACGCCATGTTCACCAACGCGCAGTTCTTCAAAGAGCCGCAGCTTTTGGCGGACGGCATAGGCCACATAGACGCGAGCTACGGCGGCGCGGACTACACGGCCTTCACATGCGTCAGGGAGAAGGGCGGCACCTGGTACGCGCACATCCGCATGTGGCACAAGCACGTGGACGACTGCCTCGACGAGATACTGAAGGAGTGCAAGGCCCTGCGCATAGGCACGATCTTCTGCGAGTCGAACGCCGACAAGGGCTACCTGCGCAAGTCCATCATCCGCAGGGGGCACCCGTGCTGCTCCTACCAGGAGGCGGAGAACAAGTACATCAAGATAAGCACGCACCTGCGCAGCCAGTGGGCCAACGTGAGGTTCCTCGACTGCGAGCAGTACCCGCTCGACGCGGACGCATTGAACCAGGTGCTCGACTACAGCGAGAACGCAGCGCACGACGACATGCCTGATTCGCTCGCAAGCGCGATAAGGCAGTGGCAGAGCAAGCCAGGCGTGAAGTTCTTCAAGGGAGGCATATAAGTGGCGCACGAGTTCCATTCCTTCTACTACGACCAGATGCAGCGCGAGCCGGAGACGGAGGACTTCCGCGTGCCCGCGGGCACCGAGATGACGCCCGAGCTGCTGCAGCGGCTAATCGACGAGTTCGAGCAGTCCCACAAGCCGCGCTACGAGTACCTGGACGCGGCCTACAGGGGCCATTACGCCATCTTCGACCGCGCCTGGCGCAGGAAGCCCGACTACAAGCCCGACAACCGCATGGCGGCGGACTTCGCCTACACCATCACGCAGACGTTCGAGGGCTATTTCATCGGCGTGCCCATGACGCTTTCAGTGCGAAACGCCGATGGGATGCCCGATTCGCGGAAAAGCTCCGTGGAGGCGTTTATCGCCGAGTTCACGGCGAGAAACCTTCAGGAGGACGTGGACGCAGAGCTTTCGAAGATGGCCTCCAAGTTCGGCCATGCCTACGAGATGCTTTACCAAGACGAGGACGGCATGCCGCGTTCCATCGCGGTCGCGCCGCTGACCGCCTTCATGGTGTACGACGACTCCGTGCTGAAGCGCCCGCTGTTCTTCGTGCGCTGGTTCTACGGCGACGACGGGGCCATCAAGGGCAGCTGGTCGGATGCCGCGCAGGTGGTCGATTTCGCCCGCACAAACGATGGCTTCGCCTTCGGCGAGCCTAGCGCGCATGCGTTCGGAAGCGTGCCCGCGGTCGATTTCCGCCAGAATACCGAGGGGCGCGGCCTCTACGAGGGCGTGCTGTCGCTCATCGAGCAGTACAACGCCGTGCTGTCCGAGAAGGCCAACGACGTCGAGTACTTCAGCGATTGCTACATGGTGGTCAAGGGCAAGGAGCTTGACGAGTCCGAGATAGAGAATATCCGCGAGAACAAGATCATCAACCTGTTCGGCGAATCGACCGAGGGCCTCGACGTGATGTTCCTCGTGAAGCCGAACGCCGACGGCGTGCAGGAAAACCTCATCAACCGCCTGGAAACGCTCATCTACAAGACCGCCATGGTGCCCGACATCACCGACGACAACTTCGCCACGGCCTCCGGCATAGCGCTCAAGATGCGCATGATGCCCATGAGCAACCTGGCGCGAAACAAGGAGCTTAAGTTCAGGCGCGGCGTGCAGGAGCGCATGCGCCTTCTGGCCGCCTATCCCAACGCCGATTTCGCGGACGACGACTGGCAGGCCGTGGAAGTGACCATGCACCGCAACATGCCCGACGACCTGCAATCCGAGGCAAGCGTGGCCGGGCAGCTCTCTGGCATCGTGTCCGAGGAGACCCAGCTTTCCGTGCTCTCGTGCGTGAGCGACCCGAAGGCAGAGATGCAGCGCAAGCGCGACGAGCAGGAAGAGAAGGCCGACGCCATAAGCGGCGGCATGCCCACCAATAGGACGGCTCAAGCCGATGACACCGAAGAGGAAGGAACCAACGATGAAGGTAGCGATCTATAGCCGAGGCAAGCGCCTTGCCATCCGCGAGCAGCCGAGCGCAGAGGCGCCAATTATCGGAACGATGGGCAGCGGTTGCGCCGCGCACGTCGAGGATGCCGCACCCGGATGGCTTGAGCTGACCATGGGCGGCTACATCCGCGAAGACCTCGTGACGGTCGGCTCCCTGGTGGATACGACAACGTACGCAATCAAGGAGCAGCCGAGCGGTGCGCCGCAGCCCGAGGCGGAACAGCAGCAGGAAGCGCCTGCGCAAGAGGCCGAACCCGAGCCTGCCGAAGAGCAGCCCGAGGCTGACGACAACGCCGGCCTGATGGCCATGAAGATCAACGAGCTGCGCGAGCTTGCCAAGGGAAGCGGCGTCGCCCTGCCGAAGAACGCCACCAAGGCGCAGATCATCGAGCTTCTTATGGGCAGCGATGAGCAAGCCTAGCGACGAGTACTGGCGCGAGCGCCGCGACGAGTTCCTGGCGCAGCTTGAGAAGGACGAGTCCGCCTTGCGCAAGCGCCTTGAGAAGGTGTACGCCAGCGAGGCGGCCAAGCTCGACCGCCTCATAGCCGCCTACTACGCCCAGTACGGCGAGGACAAGGTGATCGAGTACCGCCGCCTGCTGCAATCCATCAGCGCGGAAGACCACACCCTGCTCATGGAGCGCATGGACGACTTTGCCAAGAAGTACCCGCAGTACGCCGACCTCATGCCCGTCCGCGAGTCCATCTACCGGCTGAACGAGCTTGAGGCCATCCAGCTTCAGATACGCATCCAGCAGTACGAGATAGGAGCCATCGAGCAGGCAGAGCTTCAGCGCCACTTCTCCGAGCAGGCGCGCCGCGCGGCCAACATGGCCGCCGAGGAGCTGGGCTTCGGCAAGGACTTCTACCGCTACGACTCCGAGGTGGTCAAGGCCACCGTGGGGGCCGCTTGGGCGGCTGGCGAGGATTTCTCCGCCCGCATTTGGGCAAACCGCAAGAAGCTGGCAAGCTACCTAAACGACGACTTCTCGAAGCTCATAGCGCGCGGCGTCTCATACGATGAGATCTCGCGCGAGCTTCGGGCTAGGCTGAACCACAGCGGCACCCGCACGGCCATGCGCCTCGTGTATACCGAGGGCACATACCTCTTCAACGAGGCGCAGGCACGCGTCCACGAGTCAGAGTTCGAGAGCTACGCCATCAGCTGCATACACGACGGCAAAGCCTGCGAGGTCTGCCGCGAGCTTGAGGCCTACCAGAAGCAGCATCCGGCCAAGCTGTCGGAGCGCATGCCGGGAACGAACTTCCCGCCCATGCACCCGTGGTGCCGCTGCTCGTATACCCTTGAGGTGGCCGACTGGGACAAGTGGATAGACGAGTACGTGCAGAAGCGCGGAGGCGATTCGGGCACCCAAGCAACGCGTTTGCGCTCCGACGCCATGGTGCGCGAGCCTGAAACCACGTCGTTCCTGCAATCGCTTCAGCGCGTAGGCTCGACGCTCGCGGGGCTTGATTTCAGGCTCAAGGGCCAGCAGTCGCTCGCGCGCAAGATTCGCACCGACTCGCACGACAAGACCATGAGCGAGCAGGAAGCAGCCGATTCCATCCACGACGTGCTGCGGTATACCTATCAGCTTCAAACGGCCAGCTTCGCCGACGAGTTCGCCCGCATCCGCGTCGAGCTTGAGAAGGCGGGCTATACTTTGGTCAAGGTCAAGAACACGCTGCAGAGCACGGGCGTAACGTACCGCGGCGTCAACTGCCAGTTCGAGACGCCCGACGGCTTCAAGTTCGAGCTGCAGTTCCACACGCCCGAGTCGCTTGCCCTGAAGGAGAACGAGCTTCACAAGCTCTACGAGGAGCAGCGGCTTCCCGAGACCGACCCGAAACGGCGCGCCGAGCTTGTGCGCCGCATGATAGAGCTGTCCGACGGGCTTCCAACCCCGCCAAACATCGAGGAGGTGCGCAAATGAACTACTACACCGACGATTCCGTGAAGCGCGTTTCGCGCATCGACCTTGAGGCGGGTACCGCAGAGACCTACAACTTCACGCTAGGAAGATGGCGCGACGACAACGACCTGTGGGCCGTGCTGGTAGGCGAGCTTTGGCTTGACGAGATAAGCCAAGAGCAGGCCGAGGCTATCATCCGCAAGCGCAACAAGGAACTCCACCGCTAAAACCGAACACCCTTCTCACCTCCACGGTAGAACGAAGCCCCCGAAATGGGGGCTTTTCTTTTGCCGATTGGAGGAGACGTGATCAGGGTCGAGTACATCACACGCCGGGGCTGCCCCGCGTGCGAAGCCTACAGGAAGGCGGTCATAGAGCCGCTTGCAGCCGAATACCCAGACCAGGTGCGCGAGCACTGGGCATGGGACGGCCTTATGGAGCGGCTGAACAACTCCGAGCGCATAACGCGCATCCCCATGGTGGTGATAACCGACGAAGGCGCGGAGGTCATGCGTCTTGCCGATCTGCCGACGCTAGAACGCCTTGAAGACATCCTAGACCCCTCGTAGCGGGCGAATCTCACGCACGCGGGACACTGACTTGGTCAAAGACCGACCGAGCGTTGAAGTCGCTAAAAGCCACGGCATCGGGCAGGCGTGGAACCCGCTAAAAGCTACGGCGAAACGTGCAGGCATGAGCCACGAGAAACCTTATGGAGGGTGCAAAACATGGCGAAAGATGGAAACCGACAGAAGTTCGCGGGCGTAGCGGGCGGCAACCTCACGCCTCCGCAGGGCGGCAGCGCCGACCCTGCAGGCGATGGCGCAGAAGGCAACGAGGGCAACGACCCCGACCCCGAGCCAAGCGGCGACGGCACCGACCCAGAGCCGAAGCCAGCAGGTAAGACCTACACCGACGACGAGGTGAACGCCATCGTGCAGCAGAAGCTCGCGCGCGAGGGCAAGAAGCTCGAAAAGCGCATCCGCGAGGAGCTTGCGCAGCAGGCAGACGACAAGCGCTCCGAGGCCAAGAAGCTGGCGGGCATGAACGACCTGCAGCGCGCGCAGTACGAGCTGAAGAAGGCCCAGGGCGAGAAGGCCGAGCTTGAGCGCCGAATCAACCTGGCCGAGCAGATGGGCGTCGCGCGCTCCGAGCTGAAGGCCGCAGGCATCGACCTCGGCGACGAGCTGCTGTCCATGTTCGTCACGGAGAAGGCCGACGACACCAACGCCGCGATCTCCAAGATCAAGGAGCTGTTCCCCAAGGCGGTAAACGCCGCCGTGCAGGAGGCGCTGAAGCGCCAGCCCCCGAAAGACGGCGCGGGCACCAAGCCCAGCCAGTCGTTCGCGTCGAAGTTCGCATCCGATTACAGCAACCGAATGAACGGAGGAAAGAAAGATGGCGCTCAATAAGGCGTTCACCTACGGCGAGTCCCAAAGCATCCTCGATTCCGAGGTGGGCATCGTCGCGAAGACCCGCACCGCCACGCAGGCCATGGCCAAGGAGGTCGATGGCCGCAAGCTCATCAAGGCGGGCGCACTCTTCACGGGCACGTCCGAGTTCGGCGTGTTCCTTGAGGACTACGACATGACCGACACCGACAAGTGCCCGGCTGCGGTCATCTTCCAGGGCCGACTCAAGGCCGACAAGGTATCCGCCGAGGCCAAGGCGGAGAAGGCAGAACTCGCCGCAGCAGGCCTCTACCTGGTTTAACGAAAGGAGCAGCGCAACATGCGTCTCATCTCTGAACTCATCACCGAGCGCGACATGCTCGACTTCTCGCAGGGCTTCAACGTCCAGCGCAGCTACACAGGCTCCCGCCTGTTCCCCGACCGCAAGACGCAGTACATCGAGGCCGAGTACACGCGCCTTTCCGAAAACGGCAACCTGCCCACCGTGGCAATGATCCACGGCTTCGACACCGAGGCCCACATCGGCTCCCGCGTGCCGTTCGAGCGCGTGACCACCGAGTCCCTGCTCATCAAGGAGAAGATCAACCTCTCCGAGCGCCTGCGCCGCATCACGCGCGGCCTCGACATGCAGATGGACTCCGTGCGCCGCTACGTCTTCGACGACGTGGCCCGCACCGCAGAGTCCGTCGTCACGCGCGCCGAGAAGGCCAAGATCGAGGCTCTGACCACGGGCAAGATGGTCATCGCCGAGAACAACGTCTCCATGGAAATCGACTTCGGCGTGCCCGAGGACCAGAAGGTCACCGCCAAGTGGGCCGTGGCCGACGCCGACATCCTGGGCGACATCGACAATTGGGTGACCATCGCGCAGGGCAAGGGCCAGACCCCGACCGTGGCCGTCACCTCCAAGAAGGTGTTCTCCCTCATCCAGCGCAACGCCGCCGTGCAGAAGGCCATCTTCGGCGTGAACGGCGCGGGCATCCTGCCCAGCCTGGCGCAGGTCAACAACCTGCTCGCGCAGCAGTTCAACGGCCTCACCATGTCCATCGACGAGGAGCGCTACGGCATCATCGGCGCGGAGGGCGACAGCGTTTCGCAGGGCCGCTTCTTCCCCGAGGGCAAGTTCGTCATGTGCTCCGTCGGCTACGACGGCTCCGTTGGCACGGGCCTTTGGGGCGTCACCCCCGAAGAGCTTGAGCAGGGCGGCGCCTTCGACGAGAAGCGCCAGATGCAGTTCGTCACCTGTACCCGTTGGGACACCCCCGACCCCGTTGCCACGTGGACGAAGGCCTCCGGCGTGTTCATCCCTGTGCTGCCCAACGTCTACGGACACATCATCGCGACCATCGACACCACCTCCACCCAGGCGCTCGAAGACGAGTCCAACCACGTGGAGGGCTAGCCATGGCCGCGCTCGTAGACCGCGTTAAGGCGCGATACCTGCCCGACGAGGCCGTGCCGGACGACTCGGCAATCGAGGAGATGATCCAGACGGTCACCGACCGTCTGCTCATCCGCCTCAAGGTCGAGAGACTTCCGCGCCTGGCCGAGTCAATCGCCGTCGATGCGGCGGTGAAGGCCCTGCGCCTGCGCGGCTACGAGGGCAGCACCTCCGAATCGGCGTCCGACGGCGGCAGCATGTCGAACTCGTTCATCGACGACGTGCTGTCCGCCTATTCCGACGACATCGAGGCCCTGCGCGAGGCGTGTCGCCCCAAAGGCATCAAGTTCATGGGAGCGCGCCGATGAAGTGGTGTAGGGCAAAGGCCTATAGACGCGAGCAGACGGGCATCGACGAGCTGCACAACCCCATTTGCTCGACCGTCGAGGCGTTCGACTTCTTCGTGCGCTTCGGCCCGAGCCACAAGGTTCGCAGCGCCGAGGCGGGAAACGCCTTCGACAGCGTTTCCCGCTCCCTGCTCACCAAGCGCCCGGCAAGCGACTTCGCCGGCATCTGCGGCGTCGAGGTCAAAGGGGCTTCCTACGAGGTCGAGAACGTCATGGCCGACGGCGACGCAACCGTCGTGAGCGTCAAGAGGTGCAAGCCATGGGCCTCGTGATACGCGACGTGAACGGTCTTGCCGGAAAGCTCAACCGCCTTTCGCACGTAAGGTTCGAGGCCGTGATCATGAAGAACATGGCCCAAATCTACAACCGTGGCAAAGCGGACGGCGGAACGCCCGTATCTACTGAGAAGACCAGGCCTGGTGGGCCACACGGCGAGCTGCGCATGTCGTTGGGGCAGTCCGGCGACACCGTCGGATACGCGAAGGACTACGCGCCTCACGTCGAGTACGGCCACCGCACGGTGAACGGCGGATACGTGGAGGGGCAGCGATTCCTGCAACGCAACGTCAAGGCGCAAGAGCCGATATTCAGACAAGACCTAATCGACCAGCTACGGAAGCTCTAGGGAGGGCGCGATGATCCAACGATTAAGCCTCGCGGTGTTCCTCGGTTGCCTCATAGAGGCCATCGAGGCGGGTACCGGCACCAGCTGCTACGACAGCCCAGAGAATCGTGATTCGCCGCTTTACAGCGTCGAGCTGCAATCGACGCAGCCTGAGAACACCAAAACCATGTACATCGACGCCATCACCGTTTGGGTGCACTGCATCAGCGAGCCAGTGCGCCCATACAGCAACGCCAAGGTGCTCGGCATGGTGCAGCGGCTCGAACAGGCGCTTGCTGACGGCTTCGAGCTTCCAGCGCCGTTCAGCCTCTACCGCACGACCTGCAACGGCGTGCAGACCGTAAAGAAAGACGAGACCGACGAGGGCCACGCCATCGCGGAGTTCACCTTTCGCGTTTGCTACGGCCTCCGCGTCAAGAACTAGAAAGGAACCGAGATGTCTACTGCTCAGCAGGACACCAACCTCATCGGCTGCGACTTCGACGCAGCAACCGCCAAGGCCCTCAGCGGCAACGACATCGTTGCCCTCGTTACCGACAAGACCGGCACCGAGCTGCTCGCCGTGAGCGGCCAGCAGGGACTCAAATTCAACATGAGCCAGGACAACACAGAGGCCGCGACCAAGGACGACGCCATCGGCGGCTGGACGCTCAAGTTCGCCAGCTCCAAGAGCTGGGACGCATCCATCGACGGCCTGTACTCGCCCGACGACTCCGCCACGAAGACCGTCGCCAAGGCGCTTGCCGAGGGCGAGTACCTGTGCCTGAAGGTCTGCAAGCGCATCCGCACGAGCGCGAACACCAAGTACGTTCCGCTGCGCATGGGCCTCGCGCTCGTGTCCTCCGACAGCTTCGAGGCGCCGAACGACGACAACGCCACCTACTCCATGGAGTTCCAGGGCACGGGCAAGCCGTGGCTCTACGAGACCGCATCCGAGGAGCAGATCACCGCAGCCACCATCACCGTTTCCAACAGCTAAGGAGCCTGACCAATGGCAGAAGACACCGAACTCGACGCATTCCTTGAGGATTCCGCCGCAGACGCCACGGAAGCCGAAGACATCGCGAACGAGCTTGAGCAAGACCCCGAGAGCATGGAGCCGCAGACCTTCACCGTGCGCGGCCACGTCTGCGAGATCCGATTCTCGCGCAAGCGCATCGACCTCTACGAGGAGCGCCACACGCCGATCATCGCCTCGTTCTACAAGAACGACGGCATGTTCACCTTCAAGGAGCTTGCGGCCATCGCGGGCTACGGCCTGAAGGTACAGGGCGGCGGCTACTTCCTGCCGCAGAAGGCCGAGGAAATCGTGAACAAGCTCATCGACACGAACGGCTACCCCGTCGTGTTCCAGGCCGTGATGATGGCGCTTCAGCGCGACTGCGCTTTTTTATTCAAGGGCGCAGGGAACTAGCCCTAACGCGCCTCACCGGCTTCGACTACTTCACCGCCAAGCCGAAAAGCGGCGAAGCCGCGCAAGACGCCGCCCTGTTCCGCAGGGAGGCCGACTTCGCGTTCTTCGCCGCCAGGCTCGGTTGGGATTACGAGCAGTACGCGCAGCACACGCCCGTGCAGCTCGCGTTCGTGCGCAAAGAGCTTGAGACCGTGACCGTCGACCAATCGAACCTCTTCAAGGACGCCGTACAGGTGGCGGTTGCCAACTGCCTGTCCAAGAAGCGCCACAAGCTCTGGAAAAAGCGCAACGGCTCCTTCCGCGAGGACTCCTTCACCTACGAGGAGATCGACGCGCTGAAGGAGCAGCACCGAAAGAACCCGCCATGGACGCCTTGGGGAGGAGGCAAGCTGAATGGCTGATTACGTTCTCTCCGCCAAGGGAACCTACGACGGCTCGAACTTCGACTCGGGCGTCGATGGCTCCGCATCGAAGCTCAAGGGCCTCACCGAGACGGCCAAGGGCGTCGGCTCGCAGGTGGCGGGATACTTCGCGAACAGCTTCGGCAGCGTTGCGAAGTCAATTGGCAACGCCATCGGAACGGTTACCGCAGGCGTTACCACGCTCGCCGCCACCGGCGGCATGAGCCGCGCCTTGAACATCGAGAAGGCCCAGACGATGTTCAAGGGCATGAAGCTCGAATGGAGCGACTTCTACAGCACAATCCAGCAATCAGTTGACGGAACGGCGTTCGGCTTCGACACCGCCGCGCAGGCGTGCGCCCAGCTCGCCGCATCTGGCGTCGCCGCCGGCAACGACATGGAAAAGGCTCTGAACGGCTGCGTGGGCACAGCCGCCACGTTCGGCCAGGACTTGGGCGACCTCTCCTCGATTTGGGCCAAGGTGGCCGCGAACGGCAAACTCTCAGGCGAGCAGGTCGCGCAGTTCACCGACCGAGGTATCAACGCAATATCAACGCTATCGACCTACTTGGGCAAGTCCTCCGACGAGGTTTCCAAGATGGTCACGGCTGGCAAGATCGACTTCCAAACCTTCTCCGACGCCATGTATTCCGCGTTCGGCGATTCGGCAAAGGCGGCGAACGAGACCTTCACCGGCTCCATGGCGAACATGAAGGCCGCGCTCTCGAAAATCGGCCAGGATTGGATGACTCCGCTCAAGGACTCCGCCATCCCCGTGTTCAACTCCATACGAGGCGTACTGAACTCGTGCCGTGCGGCGCTGAAGCCGCTCACCGTGGCCTTCGGCGAGTTCCTGGGCGTCACATACGACGCGCAGGGCAACCTGACGCGCACAGGCGGCGCGGTCGAGAAGGTGTGCGGGTTCCTCGACAGCCTGGCCGAGAAGATCCAGGGCGTAGACCTCTCGCAGCTCGGAACGGGCGGCAAGGTGGCCGCCGCCGCTTTGGCCGGCCTAGCCGCCGTGTCGCTTGGCGGCCTCATCGGGCAGATTCCCGTGCTCGGCGCGCTTGCCAACTCGCTTACGGGCGGCATCGTTCCGGCTCTGAAGGGCGTTGCCACTGGGTTCCTGGCGCTTTCCGCGCCTGCTGCGGTCGCTGTCGCGGCAATCACCGCCTTCGCGGCGATCTTCGCCTACAGCATGGCAACCAACGAGGCGTTTCGCAACTCCATGGTCAGCATCGCTTCGAGCATCGCGTCATCGCTCGCCCCGGCGTTCCAGAGCCTCACGGCTTTGGCCGAACCCCTTCAGGGGCTTTTCACCGCCGCCGTAATCGTCGTGAACAGCTTCTCACTCGCCATCGGCGGGTTGGTTGCGGCAATCGCGCCGGTCGTCGCCTCGATCGTATCGGGCCTCGTTCCCGTAATCGGAACGATCATCGACGCGGTAGGCCAGGTGGCGCTAGCCATCACGACGACGGTTTGCCCAATCATCCAGCAGGTGACCGACCTCATAACAGCCAACATGCCGCTGATCCAGCAGGTCATATCTGACGCATGCACGCTTATCCAGACGGTCGTCTCCACGGTGCTTCCCGTTTTGGTCGAGATAATCACATCGACGATGACCGCTATTCAGGGCGTTATCGACGCCGTTTGGCCGTACATCTCGGCCATCGTAACGTCCGCCATGCAGGCGATCCAGGACATCATCACGATTGTCTTGGGCGTCATCAACGGCGACTGGGGTTCCGTTTGGAGCGCCATCCAATCACTGGCAGCGAACGTGTGGAGCATCATCCAGAACGTCATCAGCGGCGGCGTTGCGCTCATCCAGGCGGTCATACAGAACGGCCTCGCGCTCATCCAGAGCGTGTGGGACTCGATTTGGGGCGCTATCGGTAACTGGGTGACCAGCACGTGGAACAGCATCAAGACTGCCGTGCAAGGCGGCATCAACAACGTGAAGTCGTTCATATCGGGCGGCCTGTCCACGGTGCAATCCATCTGGTCGTCAGCATGGAACGCGGTCGGCAACATCCTGAACAACGCGTGGAGCAACATCCGCAACGGCGTGTCGAACGGCATCAACTCCGTGGTGAGCTTCGTGTCGTCGATTCCCGGGCGAATCGTGAGCGCGCTGGGGAACCTCGGCTCCCTGCTCTACAGCGCCGGCAGCTCCATCGTCAGCGGCCTGCTCAACGGCATCAAGTCGAGCATCGGCGGCGTGTACAACTTCGTTTCCGGCATCGCGGGCAAGATCGCCAGCCTCAAAGGCCCGAAGCGCAAGGACTTGCGCCTGCTCATCCCGAACGGCGGCTGGATCATGCAATCCCTCGAAACGGGCCTGAAGAAGCGCTTCGAGGGCGTGAAGGCAACCGTATCGGGCTTCGCCGACGACCTGAGCATGTCGTTCGGCGGAAACAGCGTCACCTACGAGACCGGGGCGGCGGAAGCCGTCGGCTCGGTCTCCGGTGGCGACACCTATTACCTGTCAATCGACGGAGCTACGGCGAACGCAGACGTGGCGGTGGCCGACGCCATCGACACCTTGGTTGCCGCAGCCCGCCGCTCATCCACAGCGAGGAGGTAGCCCGTGGGAGAGCACACAAGGGAGATACAGATCGCGGGCCGCAACCGCTGGTATCGCGGCTACATCTCCGTTGACAGCCAGTGGAACGTCAACGACACCACGACTCGCCTGCGAGTCACCGCAGCGATCGACGACAAGTACGCCGCCGAGTACGGAACGCACTACGACGTCGTGGTGAACGGCTCGGTGCGCAGCTCGCGCGACGTCGTGCTGAACAACTACGGCAACTGGGCGACGCGCGACGCGGTGACATTTGACGTGGACGTGCCGCGCGGCGCGAGCGGCTGGAACTGCCCGGTGCAGGTGCACGTCTACGGCAAGACGTACAACAACTACTACGGCTCTGCCGGCGGCGACGCGTGGGCTACCGTGTACGCATGGGTGCCGCAGCGCGGCTACTCGCAGCCGCATCCGCCCAAGAACTGCAAGCTGCAGCGCGTGTCCGACACGTCGCAGAAGATAACCTGGGACGTCGATTACACGGGAATGGACGGTGCCTACCCGTGGGCGGGCGTCTACGTTGACCGCCGCACCGACGATGGCTCATGGGTGAACATCGTCGACGTTTCGTGGGACGTCCAGAACTACACGGACAACTCGACCAAGGCCGGGCACAAGTACGAGTACCGCCTGTGCGCGCACGGCCCCGGCGGCAACTCCGTTCACGCGTCGGTTGGCACGACCTACACCACGCCCAACGCGCCGTCGCGCGTTGAGGCCGTGAAGGCCGGCGCTACCGAGGTGACCCTGCGCGTGTACGGCGCCGCGGCGTACGCAAACGCGTGGGGCGTCCAGCGATCTGTCGACGGCGGCTCGACGTGGGCGGACATAACGACGACCACCGAGGGCGAAGACCCCGCATGGCTCGACCTGCACGACAAGGCCGCGCCAGCCGGAACGGTCGTCTACCGCGTTCAGGCGAAGCGCGGCTCGCTCGCCTCGGCGTGGGTGAAGTCGAACTCGGTAACCACCATCACGCCGCCGCTCGCCCCGAAGGTCACCGCGCCGACCGTGGTGGCCACCGGAAGCCAGGCGGCGGTGTCGTGGGTTCCGAACCATCCGGACGGCTCGCAGCAGACCGCCGCGCAGGTCGAGTTCAGCGGCCCGAGCGCGATCACCGAAAGCGTCACCACGGCGAAGAGCATTAAGAAGTCGCTCGCCAAGGGCAGCTGGAGGGTGCGCGTTCGCACCAAGGGCCTGCACGCCGATTGGGGCGCGTGGTCTGACTACGTGCCGTTCGTGGTCGCCGATTACCCGTCGTGCTGGGTTGCCTCGCCTGCGACCGACGGCGTGCTCATCGACTCCGTGCCGATGGCCGTTCAGGTATCGGCCTACGACGAGACAGGGATAGCCAATGCCACGCTGACGCTTTCCGAGGTCGGCGGAGCGACGATAGCCACGGCCGACGTGACGAGCATGAAGCCCGTTGAGCTTGGCAGCTACACGACCATCAAGAACGGAATCGACTACCTGCTCACCTTGACGGTGACGGGCGGCTCGGGCCTGTCGAAAACGGCCACGCGCCGGTTCAAGACGCACTGGGCGGAGCCGGCAACCCCCGTAATCACTGTGACGTACGGCGATGACCTCACGTGCCACGTGAAGGTGGAGAACGGCGTTTCCGCCTATAACGTCGAGGAGACGACGATCATAGGCCCGATGGCCTACGACGAGGACACGGGCGAGATACCCATGCTCGGCACGATCACGTGCGACGGCGACGAACTGGTGTTTGGCGACGCGTCGAAATGCGTCGGCTTCGTGGTCGAGCGCGTGCTGGACGAGGGCGACCACCTTCTCACGTCGAGCCTGCTCGATGCCCAGGAAACCATCGACCGCGTGCCGCCGCTCAACGCCGACTTCAAGTACCGCGCAACTGGCACTGCGGCGAACGGAACGTCTTCCTACGCCGAGGCCAAGGCGAACCTGCACGCCGAGTGCATGGCGCTCAACTTCGGCCAGGATGCCTCGACGCTGCTCAAGATGGAGCTTGACGCCAAATACTCGACATCTGCGGCGCGAAGCTTCAACAGCTTCCATTTCGCCGACGGCGGGGAAAACGGTGGGCTTCCGCAGTCGTATGCGCTCGATGAGGCAGACCTTGCGACATCGGCCTCTTGCCTGCTTGAGCGAGACGGGCACGACCTGTTCCGCAAGATCATGCGCACACAGTGGCAGGGCTGGTGGCGCGGCCTCGCCGGTGAGCGCGCGTTCGGCGCGATGACGTTCAACGAGTCGCTTAAATCTGCGGGGCTTTGGTCGGCATCGGCGAAGGTCGAGCACGATGTGTTCGAGGAGCCGAGCAATGCCTGATTGGAAAAAGCGATTCGCGGCCTCGTACCGTTTTATGCGCGTTGACCGAAAGACCGGCCTCGATGTCGAGCGACTGCGCAACATCCGAAACGGCGGGAGCATCGAGCGAAACCAGGACACCAGCTACGAGACGGGCAAGATCGACTACCTCGGAACGCTCGACCTCGGTAGTGACCTCCTGCGCATCTACCTCGATGCCACGTTCCCGGACGACACAACGGTGTCGGAGCCGCTTGGTACGTTCGTCGTATCGACGCCAAAGCGTTCAACTGGCTACAACTCGTCTGAAGCAGACCTATCAGGCCGCTTGTCCGAGGTTGCGGAAGACGAGTTCGACGCCCCGCGCTCGCTTGCGGCTGGCAGCAACGCCGTCGGCGAGGCGGCGAAGCTCCTGCGCGAGGTCGGCCTTGAGGTTATCGCCGACCCGTCCGACTTCACGCTAACGACCACGTGGGTTATCGGGGCAATCGGCAACGGGAAGAGCAACTACGCCACCCGCCTGAAGGCCGTAAACGCCCTTCTCGATGCGGCGGGCTTCAGCTCGGCGTCGTGCGACCCGATGGGGCGCGTGCTGCTGCGCCGCTACGTCGAGCCTGACAAGCGCGCGCCAGCGATGGTCATGGAAGAGGGCAAGTGGGCGCGTTTCGAGGACGGCGGCACCGAGGAGCTGGACAAATCGGGCGTGGCGAACGTCGTGCACGTCGATTACTCGACATCCGACGAAAGCATAAGGGGCACGGCAATCGACTCCGACCCCAACAGCCAGTACTCGACCGTCACGCGCGGTTGGCGCAAGTCGGCCAAGTACACGAAGAGCGAGCTTCCGGCAGGCTCCACGGCGGCTGAACGGCAGGCCAACGCCAACGCCGAGGCGGCGACCCTCCTGCGCACCCAGCAATCCGCGATCCACCGCCTGAAGGTGACGCACGTCTACGCGCCCGTGGGCGTTTCCGACGCCATCGAGGTTCGCTGGCCGAGCGCCGGCATCTTCGGGAACTTCGCGATACGTAAGCAGACTCTCACCCTCGTGGGAGGATGCCCGATGGAATTGGAGATGAGGCGATTTGAACGCTAGCACCATAGCCGACGCGGGCGAACAGCTCGCCGCCCTGTTCTCGCCGCAAGGCGGCTCGGGGCACTCCGTGGGCTTCGGCACCGTGAAGTCCGTCTCGGGCGCGACGCTCGCGGTCGCCATATCCGGCACGACGCTCTCGGGGCTTCCGATGACCACGGCATGCTCGGCGGCCAAGGCGGGCGACCGTTGCATCGTCGAGACCATCGGCCCGCAGGCTATCGTCACGGGCCTAATAGCCAAGTAAGGGAGGTATTGATGGCAGAAACGACCCAATACGCCGCCCTGATGCTCGACGCCAACGGGAACGTCGATAGGGTGCGCACGACCGACGGCAAGATCTACTACATTGCATCGACCATCGCCATGGATTCGGCGGAAGCGGCGCAAGATGCCGCAGCGAACTGCAAGACGGCCATGGACAACGCCAACGCCGCCGAGGAAAAGCGGGTTTCGGCCGAGAAAACAAGGGCTTCGAACGAGACCTCGCGCCTCAACGCAGAGGTGAACCGCGCCAACAACGAAGTGGCCCGCGCCAACAACGAAGTGGCCCGCGTCAACAGCGAGAACGCCCGCAAAACGGCCGAGTCCTCGCGAGCAAGCGCCGAGAGCGCCCGCAAGTCTGCCGAATCGACGCGCGAAAGCAACGAGGCCGCCAGAAAGACGGCCGAGTTGAAACGCCATGACGAGCACATCGCAGACCAACAGGCCTCGTCGAACGCCGCAGCTGCCGCCAGTGGCGCGGCCTCGCGCGCCGACGCGGCGGCAAACCAGGCCCTACAGATCGCCAACTCGATCGCCCAGGGCAGCGTCGGCGATTCCAACATCGCAGACCTGCGCATCCAGAACGAGAAGCTGGCCTCGATGCTCGCGAACGCCACGGGCAAGTTCTTCTTCATGGGCGGCACCGTCTACGCCCCGTCGGCGAAGGCGTCAATAAGCAACGGAACCGTCACGCTCGGCTCCACCTGCTCGGTATCAGGCACGACCATCGTGCTCGCATAGAAAGGAAACTCAAATGGCAACAGTGAACGCAGAGCGCTTCGGCATTGACGGGCAAACCTACACGCTCATCGACGGCACGGCCCGAGAGAACGCCCAGTTGGCGCTCAACAACGCGGAGTACAACCGCCAGAGCCTCATCGGCAAGTACGGCGGGCAGAACATCGCCACCATCCTTGCCGGGGAGATCGGCAGCGGTACGGTGTACGACGCCCTGCACAAGCGCATCGCCGCCGGCAACTTCGCTGGGCTGCGCGTCGGCGACTACATCGACGTGCCGCTCGTGAGCGCGTCAAACGTGGCGGCCCAGCAGTCCGTGCGCTTCCTGCTTGCGCACTTCGACCCGTACTACCAGTGCGGCGACAGCACCAAGGGCCACCACATCGCGTTCATCGCGTCCGCGCCCGTCGCCGTGGCCAAGACCGTCACCGGCGTGGCCAACGACAGCTACCTGATGTGGAACACTGCGAACACCAACCAGGGCACCGCAGACGTGAAGAACCCGTACCTGAACAGCAACCTCAAGGCGTGGGAGAAGCTGCTCGAGGCGTGCCTGCCCGAGGGGCTGACCAGGTACCTGCTCACCCAGCGCGTGCTGCTTGAGGAGCGTTACAGCGCGAGCGGCGCGCTCAGCGACTCCAACAGCTGGAGCTGGCAGGACATCGGCAAGGTGTGGTCGCCCTCCGAGATGGAGGTGTACGGCTGCCCAGTGTGGGGCACCAAGGGCTACAGCGTGGGCTTCGACTGCCAGTTCGACCTGTTCCGCGACACGGCGCACCGCCTCAACGGAACTCGGTGCCATTGGTGGCTGCGTTCCGTCATGGGTGGCTCCTCGTCCAACGTGTGCTGCGTCAACAGCTACGGCACTGCCAGCTACACCTCGGCGACGAACACCTGGGTTCGCCCCCGCCCCGGCTTCCTCGTCGGCTAGTCAGCCGAGTGCTCTATACTTTGGCTTCTGATGCGACCGCCTTGCGCGGTCGCATCCCTGCCCGCGCAGCGGGCCGTTTTTTCGCCACTATTTCCGGGAGGTGCCATGAGCGGCGTCTACCAGCGAAACCGCGAGGTGTCCGAGTACAAGTTCTTCACGCAGGCCATCGCCATCCGCGTGGAGGTCAACAAGCTCATGGCCTCCTCGTCGGTCGTGCCGAAAGCCTACAGGCTGCTGAACGCAGTCCCCACGGTGGAGACCGCGCGCAGCATCGTGTACAACGTCAACCGCGCCGACAGCTTCTACCCCAACAGCTCGTTCAACGCGTTGGAGCGCAAGCGGTACCTGACGCTGGCGATAGCCGACTGCGAGCAGCTGATGCTGGATATGCAGTGCCTCATGGACATAGGCCTGCCCGTGAACGCCAACCGCTTCGAGGCGCTGGCCAATATGGTCGATGAGGAGATCAAGCTGCTCAAGGGCGCGCGCAAGAACGTGCGCATCACCGGCAAGAAGTCGACAGAGGAGCGCATAGCCGAGGCCGAGGCCGAGGCCGAGCTAGAGCGCCTGCGTTCGCTATAATGGGCGGCGGTCCCGTCTTGTATATCGGTACAATTGGTGGCTGCGTTCCGTCATGGGTGGCTCCTCGTCCAACGTGTGCTACGTCAACAACAACGGCAATGCCAACTACAACTCGGCGACGAACACCTGGGTTCGCCCCCGCCCCGGATTCCCTTACTGCCAGACCGAGTAGGCCAGCGGGCCGAAAGCAGAGCGCGAAGAGGAAGGAAGGCGCGACCATCGGGCACGAGCCCGTAAATACGCACCCCGCGAGGGTGGCCGGACGCTGCTTGCATGGCGCGGCGCTCCGTGGCTCCGCCGCGTTACATGGCCACGCCTCAAGCGGCTGCCGGAGCCACATTGAGAGCCGTGCGGGGTGCCTTCTATGAACTCCGAGGAGAGAAGGGCGGCGCGTCGCAAGCGCCGCGAGGAAAAGCGCGCCAGGGCCAAGGCCGAGCGCGTGAAAGAGTGCACCCTTGAGACGGTGGCCGACCTCAACAGCCTGTGCAGGGCATCCAAGCAAGCCGCGCGCGGCGTGATGTGGAAGGCCTCGACGCAGCGGTACATGAAGGACTACCTGCGAAACGCCGTGAAATCCAGGAACGACCTTTTGGAGGGCCGCGACATATGCCGGGGCTTCATACGGTTCGACCTGTGGGAGCGCGGCAAGCTGCGCCATATCAGCGCCGTACACTTCCCCGAGCGCGTGGTGCAGAAGTCCCTGGCACAAAACGCGCTCGTTCCCGCCATAGTCCCCACTCTCATAGCCGCCAACTCCGCGAACATAAAGGGGCGCGGCACCGACTACGCCCTGAGGCTGCTCAAGCGCCACCTGGCCGACAACTGGAGGAAGCACGGCGGCGATGGCTACATACTGCTCGGCGACTTTTCCGACTACTTCGCCCGCATAGCGCACGGCCCCGTCAAGGAGCAGGTGGCTGCCGCGCTGCTCGATCCGCGAGTAATCGCCCTTGAGCACCGCCTGATAGACGCGCAGGGCGAGGTCGGCCTGGGCCTGGGCAGCGAGCCGAACCAGATATGCGCGGTGGCGCACCCAAACCGCATCGACCACTACGTGGCCGAAATGCTGCGCCCCGAGGCCTACGGGCGCTACATGGACGACTTCTACCTGATCCACGAGTCCAAGGAGTACCTGCAGGTATGCCTGCTGCTCATAGAACGCGAGTGCGCGAAGCTCGGCATAGAGCTGAACCCGCGCAAGACCCGCGTGGTGAGGCTGACGCGCGGCTTCACGTGGCTGAAGAAGCGCATCTTCTACACGGAGACGGGCCGCATAGTCGTGAAGCCGTGCCGAGACTCCATAACGCGGGAGCGCCGCAAGCTCAAGAAGATGGCCCGCATGGTCGCCGATGGCGTCATGACCCCCGAGCAGGTGGAGCAGAGCTACCAGAGCTGGCGCGGCGGCATGGCGCATTTGGACGCGCACCGCAGCGTGCTGGCCATGGACGCGCTGTACCGCAGCCTGTTCGAAAACCTCGCGGGGGGGGTTGCTCAATGCAGCCAAACCAGGAAGGCGATTCGAGCGGAACGCCCTCGCCATAGCGGAAGGGCGGCAGCTCAAAACGGCGGCCTAGACAGGTCGGAAACGAAATAACCAGCGTATTGAGGGCGTGCTGCGGCGCGCCTTCTTTTTTGCGCGCGTTCAGGAAGCTCGGCAATCTCACGGCGCTAATACGATGGCGGCACATCCCCCGACACGAAAGGAGTCCGCATGGACACTGAGGAGAAGCGTCCCGACACCGTGGACGACGGCACGCAGGCCGAGGTGAACGCGCTGCGAAACCTGCTCTCGCAGCTGGGCGACCCCGACGCGGCCCATGAGGCGGGCGTCATCGACGACGACCTGCACATCGAGCAGAAGGCCAAGAAGATGGCCTATACGGCGGCGCTCGCCGCCTACGACAGAGGCGAGACGCCCGACGTGCCGGCGCTGCTCGGCCAGATGCGCGAGCAGGCGTCGAAGCCGACGCAGACCGAGCAGAACACGGCGAACATCGACTACCTGCTCATGACGGTCGGAGGTGACCAGTAATGCCGACGAAGAAGACCGAAGAGCATTCCGAGCACTTCGCGCTCGTCAAGAAGTACTACGACCGACCTCTTTGGAGTAAGGCGCGAGTGCATAAGGCCGTCAAGTGCAAGTGGATCACCGCCGACGAGTACAAGGAGATCACCGGCGAGGAGTACACGGCCGAATAGGCGGAAGGAGGGCGCCCAGGATGGAAGTGCTCAAACTTTTTGTGCCTTACGGACCGGCTTGGCTTGGAGGCGTGCTCCTGACGCTCGTTGCGTTCTACTTCGGGAGACAGTTTCTCGAGGAGTACAAACGCCAAAACCAGCGGAAGGGCGAGCTCGACCTGAAACGCGAGGAGCGCAAGCAGGCCGAAGTCGACGAGAGGGCGCAGCGCGATCGCGAGCGGTCCCAAATGGAGGGGCGCATCGCCGCCCAGATGGAGCGCAGCAACACCCTGATTGAAGGAATGAAAACGCTCATGGAGTCGGTTGTCGCGTCAAATGACGTCCTTCACGCAGACTTGGTCAACAGCCAGGCGCGCAGCCAGGGCATGGCAGAGAAGGTCGACCATATCTACGACCGAGTCGACCTCATGTACAACAAGGAGACAGGAAGATAGAGATGACTGATATACAGGCAGGGCTCACGGTGCTGACCGTCCTCGTGGTGCCCTATATCGTGCAGGCTATCAAGACGAAGGCGATGACTGGCAATGTTGCCCGCTGGACGGCCATTGCAGTATCGGCGCTGTGCGGCGCATTGACGGCCATGGCCGGGGGTATGCCGACTGACCCCACGGCGTGGGTTACGTCCATCTTCGCCGCGGTGGGCGGCGTGCAGGTGGCCTACGCCGCCTTCAAGAGCGTTGGCGTTACCGACAAGTGGCTCGACGCGCTCTTGGCGCTCGGCGACGTGAAGAAGGAGGGCTAGCCATGGATGACGAGACCTTTGAAGAGCTTAACGACGGAAGGGGCGACGATGACGAAGAGTAGCCTCTGCACCTACGCCAACATCACTGGCAACCGCAACAGCGGGCGTTCGGGCAATCGCGTTTGCAAGATCACGCCGCACTACATGGCGGCCCATTGGACGGGCAGGCAGTGCGCCGACTACTTCGCAGCGACCGCGCGCCAGGCAAGCTCGAACTACTGCATCGGCTACGACGGCGACATCGCCATGAGCGTGGACGAGGGCGACCGCGCCTGGACTTCCGCTAGCAAGTGGAACGACGACCGCGCCATCACGATCGAGTGCGCGAACAACGCAGACTCCTCGCTCACCGACGCCACGTGGGCCGCGCTCGTCAACTTGTGCGCCGACATCTGCCGCCGCTACGGCTTCCGCCTCGCATACGACGGAACGCGAAACGCCACGCTCACCGAGCACCGCATGTTCTCCTCGACCGATTGCCCCGGCGCGTGGCTGCATGCCCACATGGATCAGCTCGCATCCGAGGTGAACGCGATTCTCGACGGCGGCAGCGCCCCGACCGTCCCGCCATCGGTACCGGCAGAGCAGCCGAGCGCCACCGGCAAGGAGGGTACAGGCTTCAACGGAACCTACCGCTGCACAGTCGATTGTCTGAACGTCAGAGACGCGCCGGCGCTTTCAGGCTCCGTGGTAGCCTCCTACGGCAAGGGCGAGACGGTCAACCTCGATGACTGGTATTGCATCGCGGACGGCTACGTGTGGGGACGCTACACCAGCGACAGCGGTCATACTCGCTACATCGCCGTCGGCAAGCCCACGGGAGGCTACGACCCGAACGACTACCTCGTGCGCGTCGGCACCGCGCAGGCGCAGACCAGCAACTCGGCGGGAACGTACCGCATCTACGTCGATGCCCTGAACGTGCGCTCCGGTGCTGGCACCGGCTACTCGACCGTCGCAACCTACCATCGCGGGGAGACTGTGACGCTCGACGGCACGTTCGCATCGGCCGACGGCTACGTTTGGGGCCGCTATACGGGCGGTTCCGGCTACAAGCGCTGGATCGCCGTGGAAACCGCCTCCGGCGAGAAGTACGCAGAGAAGGTGTAGGCGATGCCGTACCCAAGCCCTGCCGACGAAGACCGCAACGGCGGGTGCGGCCCGCTTGTGGCGGCGGTGATCCTGCTGCTCATCGTGTTTGCCGCCGCCTCGTGCGCCAGGCAGGCCATGGGGGCGCAGGACATGACGGTATCGCCCGCGCGAACCGATGGCCCGATTTACGATTTGCCGGATGGCGTGCATCAGGAAATCGTGTGCGATAAGCTCAACCGCGAGTACCTTCTGCTCACGACAGACGAGGGCGGCGTGTACCTCATGCCGTACCTCGACGAGCACGGTGACCAGGCGGTTATGCCGCAAGCCTAGTGCGTGGTATCCTAAGAAGAACGATCGTCCCGAACAAGCAGATCTCGGTTCGAGAAGTTGTTCGAACGGGGCACCACAGAATCTGAGAAGCCCGTTACCAATTCGGTAGCGGGCTTTTTGCTACCCATACGCCGGGATTCGAACCCGACAGGGTGCGGAGCTGAGGAAACGCGCAAGCGTTTTCCAGCGCAGCACGCAAGGAGCGGAGCGACGCAGCGGAAGCGAGCGGCGGAAGCCGCACGCGGACATCCCGCTGGGGGCACCAACTTTAAAATGTTCGAACCCGCCGGATGTAAGGTCCGACGGGTTCGTTCTTTTTGCCGTTATAAGACGAAAAGTACTCAACGCCCTTGCGCTAGATGAACAGCTCGCATTCTTTTCGCTCAGAGCAGGCTTTGCTCAACATCTTGGTAGCCGCAGAGAGCACGACGGGATTTACCGCGCGAGCGCCCCGCGGACATACGGCGACACAGCGCATGCAAGAGATACAGGCCTTTTTGTCCACCCACTTGGGATCGTCTTTGTCGATAGCGCCAACGGGACACACTGCGACGCAAGCCCCGCAGGCGGTGCACTCCTTTGTGGCCCTAGGCACCATACCGGTACCCCCGGCTTTCTTATAGGGACGATTACCCGGAATAGCCGGCTCAGAAGCATCTCCTGCAGACATCTTTTGCTGAATCTGATCCGCAAACCCAGCGAGCTGCGCCGCGTCCTGTGCATCAGGCCGACCGGCGGCAAACTGGCGAACAATAGAATGCTCGGCGATGGCAGAAACCGCCGCGATCACCCGAAAGCCCGCATCTTTCGCCGCATCCTCAAGCTCGACCAGCGTGTCCTCATACGCGCGATTTCCGTAAACGCAAACCAGAACCGCCTGCGCACCGTTTCCCCGCATCATACCCAAGCGCTCCGCGGCCACAGCCGGGACTCGCCCGCCATACGAGGGCACCGCGATCACGGCTACATCCTCTTTTGTCATCGCAACTGTGCGAAAACCAAGCCCGCTATCGGTCAGATCTACAGCAACGGTTTCCCCTTCCAACGCATTGGCGATGTAGCCAGACGCCTTTTCCGTTCCGCCGGTCGGGCTAAACACGATATCGAATACCTTCATCGGATCATCCTCCCCTTTATGAACAAACGCCCGAAACGTCCGCGTGCCAAAACAGGTTACAACTTTCAAGATGCCCCGCGCGAAACGCCCGCTCGGCTGCAAGTTCAAAGCAGGTCCGAGCGACATAAAAAGAAGGGGCCTCGCACAGGCGAGACCCCTTCGCACACAAAATCAAACGTGTCTGTTACACATAGAACAGAATGTCGTCGTAGGTCGGAACTGGCCAGTAGTCGGCAGCCACGATCTCTTCCATGGCATCCACGGCGGCGCGCAGCGTATCCATAGCGGGAACGACCTCATGTGCGTACACGTTGGCCTGCTCCTGACCATCGAGGGCCTCGGCCTTCTGATGCACGGCGTCGAGCGCCTTGATGGAGTCGTTGATGGTGGTGATACCGTTGCAGAGCTTGTTGAGCGTGTTCTGCTCGCACTGCATGGCGGCCTCAGCGCCGGCGGCACGAATAGTCTCAAGGCCCTTAGCGACCTTGGTGGCATAGGCGGTAATGACCGGGCGATAGGTACGACGCGCCTCGCGAACCATCGTGGTAGCCTCGATGTTCATGAGCTTGTTGTACTTCTCGAGCTTGCAGTCGTAGCGGCACTGAGCCTCGGCCTTGGTCAGGACACCCGTCTCCTCAAAGAGCGCAATGGCCTTATCGGAAACAAAGGCAGGCAGGGCGTCGGCCGTGGTCTTGTTGTTGGCAAGGCCGCGCTTCTCGGCCTCGACGGGCCACTCGTCGGAGTAGCCATCGCCGGAGAAGAGGATGCGCTGGTGGTCGGTCAGGACCTTCTTGCAGTACTCGAGCGCGGCGTCCTGGAACTCATCCTCGGGCGTACCCTCAAGCGCGTCGGCGAAGGACTTGA
>ENA-ORTU01000502-ORTU01000502.1-human-gut-metagenome-genome-assembly--contig:-NODE-502-length-48521-cov-6.108034_pt1 | contig 48521 bp, 20 predicted proteins | sample MGYA00241910_ERZ509184 | MGnify/ENA primary metagenome ERZ509184 (study PRJEB26280, sample SAMEA2338847) | human gut metagenome | biome: human gut; feature: human-associated habitat; material: faeces... | reverse complement strand
GCCCTTCTCGCCGGGGCGGCCCTCGCGGCGGTTAAAGCTGCCGGGGATCCGACCCACGGAGTACATCTTCTCCTCAAAGTCCACGCTCAGGGGGAAGAAGTCGATGCCGTCCCGGGGACGGGGGGCGGCGGTGACGCAGCAGAGCACCCGGGTGTCGCCGTAGCCCACCATCACGGCGGCGTTGGCAAGCTCGGCCAGCTTGCCCACCTCCAGCGTCAGGGGGCGGCCGGCCAGATCCAGCTCATACTTGTGATAGCCGGGGAACTGGCGCTTGGTAATGATCGTTGACATGGTTTTATCTCCTTTTTTAAATTGGATTTCCCTCCGGAGATAAACCCTTTAGCACTTGAAAGCACGTCCCGGATACAAGGCGCAGTTTCAAACGCTAAAGGTGCTGTTTTCTCCGGCGGGATGGATTGATGCGGCAGGTAAATGTGAAAACAGGGTGGCGCAGGAGAGCCTGCACCACCCGGGTTCCTGAAATTATCGACGCAGACCCAGCTTGGCGATCAGAGCACGATAGCGCTCGATGTCCTTCTTGGCCAGATAGTCCAGCAGACGACGGCGCTTACCGATCATCATCTGCATACCGCGGCGGCTGTGGAAGTCGTGGGGATGCACCTTCAGATGGGCGGTGAGCTGGCTGATACGCTCGGTGAGGATAGCCACCTGCACCTCAGGGGAGCCGGTGTCGTTCTCGTGGGTACGGTTGGCCTCGATGATAGAGGTCTTTTGGTCTTTCAGCATCATGGTTTAGTTCCACCTTTCTTTTATGTCTGCCCGCTGTCTGAGTGCCGGGACGGGTGAAGCATCCGCGGGACTAAGGCAAGGGCAATTCATACGCATAGGAGCGTACTATAATAAGATACCACACTCCCCGTGGCTTGTAAAGCATGATTTTAAAAAATCGGGAATATTTTTATTGGATGGAAATAGCGTCTGTAGGACAGCCCTCCGCCGCCGCCCGGGCGCTGACCTGTAGATTAGTGGGGATGTCCTCGTCCCGGGCCACCGCCGCCTGTCCCGGCAGCAGGGAAAACACCTCCGGACACACGGACGCGCACAGCCCGCACTGAATACAGCTCTTCTGATAGACCATAGCCTTCATAGTTGTTCCTCCTTATTGTAAATATGTAGGAAGCGAATGATGCGGTTGCCCGTGTGTGGGGCACGGGGCGTCGGGGACGCCGCCCCCTACGGCTTTTTACCGGTAAACGGTGCGTAGGGGTCGGCCTACCGGACGACCCGCACCGGGCCTGCACCGCAGCCTCCCGGCAGGGCACGCGGGCCCTGCCCTACAAAAATTTCCTGTAGGGCGGGCCCCATGTGTCCCGCCGCCCACCGCAGCTCTTGCAAACCTGTCATTGCGAGCCAGTGACCGACGTCACTGGTGTGGCAATCCGCATCCCCGTCTCCTTGCAGGGACGGCCCGTTCCGGGCCTGCACAAATTCTTATGCCCGTCCTGCGCATTTCCCCTCCCATCATGCCCGCCGTCGGGCGAAAATATTCCCGGTTTTCCCTCTTGACAGGGGCAAATTGCCGTGATATATTAACCGTACTAATACTACTAATACACTAAAAACACAAGAGGGGAGGAGACGATGTGCTTCATTTGGACTATCGGGACAGCCGGCCCATCCACCAGCAGGTGCGGGACGGGCTGCGGCGTCTGATGATGACCGGTGTGCTGCAGCCGGGGGACCAGCTGCCCTCGGTGCGCAAGCTGGCCACGGAGCTGGCCATCAACCCCAACACCATTCAGCGGGCCATGGCCCAGCTGGAGGCGGAGGGCTTTGTATATTCTGTGGCCGGCCGGGGCAGCTTTGTGGCCGAGGACGGCGACCAAGGCCGGCGCCGCATGGCTGAGCTTACGGAGGGCCTGCACGACACGATACTGGAGCTGCGGCAGCTGGGCATGACAGAGCTGCAGTGGCTGGATCTGTGGAGAGAGGAGGAAGAAAAATGATCGAAGTAAAAAAATTGGTAAAAACCTTTGACGGCTTCACAGCTCTGGACAGCGCCACCCTCACCGTGCCCAAGGGGGCGGTGTACGGTCTGGTGGGCCCCAACGGGGCAGGCAAGTCCACGCTGCTGCGCCACATCACCGGTGTGTATAAGCAGGATTCCGGCCAGGTGCTGGTAAACGGCGTTCCGGTGTTTGAAAACCGCCATACCAAGGAGCGCATCGTCTCCATTCCCGATGACTGGTTCTACTATAATCAATCCACCATCCGGGAAATGGCCAAGCTCTACGCGGGCATGTATCCCCAGTTTGATGGGGGACGATTTGAAAAGCTTCGGGAGCTATTTCACTTGCCGGAAAAGAAGCCCATCCGCCGCATGAGCAAGGGTATGCAGCGCCAGGCGGCCTTTTGGATCACCATGAGCTGCCTGCCGGAGTACCTGGTGCTGGATGAGCCGGTGGACGGTCTGGACCCCGTCATGCGCCGGCAGGTGTGGCAGGTGCTGCTGGACGATGTGTCCGCCCGGGGCACCACGGTGCTCCTCTCCAGCCACAACCTCCGGGAGCTGGAGGATGTGTGCGACCATGTGGGCATTATGGATAAGGGAAAGGTGCTTTTAGAGCGCACCCTCTCGGACCTGCAGGATAACACCGTCAAGCTCCAGGTGGCCTACAAAACGGCAGAGGAGCCCACGCTCCCCACGGAGCTGCAGATCCTGCACCACTCTCAGGTGGGCCGGGTGCATACCTATATCATGCGCGGCAGCAGCGAGGAGATCTGCCGCCGCATGCAGATCACCGAACCGGTGCTGCTGGAGGCCATCCCCCTGACCCTGGAGGAAATTTTCATCTATGAATTAGGAGGTGCGGACGATGCTGCTCACAAAATCCTGCTTTAATCCGGCCCTGCTGCGCAGCGATCTGCGCCGCTGCTGGCCCCTCTTGGCCGGCTATACCTTCCTGTGGTTTTTGATTTTGCCCCTGCGGATGTGGAACGATGTCCCGGCGGACCTGCAAGCCGCTCAGCCGGAGGATGCCCGGCGTACGGCCCTGGAGATCATCGGCAACGCCACCACCGCCGCCATTTGGATCCATCTTATTTTCGGCATTGTCCTGGCCATGGCCCTGTTTTCCTATCTGTCCAGCGCCCGGGGCACCTACGGTATGCACAGCTTCCCCGCCAGCCGGGGCTGCCAGTTCCGCACCCATGTGCTGAGCTGCGTGGGCTGCGTGGCGGTGAGCAATGTGCTTATCTGCCTGCTCTCGGCCCAGAGCGGCGGCACCCATTGGGGGGCCAGCCTTTCCTGGCTGGTGTTCTCCCTGGTGACCTTCCTGCTGTTTTTCTCCCTGGGCGTCTTTTGCTGTATGCTCTGCGGCTGGCTCCCGGCCATGGCCGTGGCCTACGGCGCGGTGAACTGCGTGGCCATCTTCTGCCGTATCCTGGCGGACGGTATGTGCAGCATCTTCTACCCCAGCTATAACGACACGGTGCTTTCCATGGGCCAAAACCATATCGTGGCTTGGCTTACCCCGGTCCTGCGCCTGCACCTGGACCTGCAGGGAATGTATAAAGACGGCAGCGGCCCGCTCCTGAGCGCCACCGCCTGGAAGAGCCTGCTGGTGTACGGCATCGCGGCTCTGGTGCTGTTGGTGGCCGGCGCCCTGCTCTACCGCATCCGCCGCAGCGAGGCCTCCGGCGACACTCTGTCCTTCCGGCCTCTGCGCCCGGTGGTGCGGTGGGTGGTGGGTCTGCTGGGCGGCCTGGGCCTGGGCCTTGTGCTGGCGGGGATGCTCAGCTGCACCAAAAACACCCCGGCCCTGCTGGCCTGCATCGTGACCCTGGGCCTGGCGTGCATGATCGGCACGCAGATGCTCATTGCCCGGACCCCCTGCGTCTTCGGCAAGCTCTGGCCGGAGCTGCTGGCCCTGTGCGCGGTGCTCCTGGCCCTGACCCTGTGCATCAAGGCCGACCTCTTCGGCTTCGAGCGGCGCATTCCCCAGACCGACCAGGTGGAGTCTGTGGAGGTCTATCATCGGGGCATCTACGGAAGCGCGGCAAAAATCACCGACCCGAGGGAGATCGACGCCATTGTGCAGGCCCACCGCTACCTTGCCCACTGTGGTGCCAAGGATAACCTCGACTCCGACTGGCGGTGGAGGAACACCATTAGCATCACCTATCATCTGAAAAACGGCGGGACCCTCTCCCGGCGGTACCAGCTGCGCAGTGAGGATCTCACCGCCGTCCGGGCTATGCTGGAATCGGAGACCTTCCGCCGCAGCCTGGTGCTGGACAGTGAGAATGTGAACGCGGAGGCTCTCCGCCACGGCTATATAAACAATTCCGACAAGGCTCTGATCCGGGATCTGTCGGCCCAGGAGTGTAGGCTCCTGTATCAGACGCTTTTGGAGGACATCGCCCACATGAATATGCTGGACCCCGACCTCTATGTCTATCGGGACACCGTACTCCAAATCATGCTGGATAGCGATGAAAGAACCGTATCCGCCAGACTCAATCCCCAGTGTACCCGCACCCTGGCCCTCCTGCAGGAGTGGGGTCTGATCGGCTCTCCCGGAGAAGCCTTCGACGCCACGGACGATGGGGATGCGGAGGATACCATAGCATATTCCGGCGGCATACCCAATATCGCCATCGCCTGACCCCAAAGCCCCGCCCACCCGGCGGGGCTTTTTCCTCCCCTGTGTTATTATTCCTGCCCCCTCTCTGCCTTTTCACGGAAAAAATCGCACCAAATACCCAAAATTTATACTATCCTCGTATTGAAAATCAATTACCGCCGCTTTATAATGGTAAAAAAGCTCCCGGGAGGAGAGACCATGAACGAGATTTTTGTAACCGGCCACCGCAATCCGGATACGGATTCCATCGTGGCGGCCATGTCCTATGCCGCCCTGCGCAACGCCCTGGGCGACCGGCAGTATGTTGCGGCGCACCTGGGACACATCAGCGATGAAACAAACCGCATGCTCAAGCATTTTGGCTTTAACGAGCCCATGGCCATCCGCACGGTCCGCACCCAGGTCCGGGACCTGGAGTATGACACGCCCCCCTGCCTCAGCTCCTCCGTCACCATGGACCGGGCCTGGCATGTGATGCGGGAGCAGCGCATTTCCGCCGTCCCCGTGGTGAATGACGATGGCACTCTGTACGGCATGCTCTCTGCCGGAGACATCGCTACTTTCAGCATGGAGACCTTGGTGGACAGCCAGGTGGAGGAGCTGCCGGTGTTTAACCTGGTCAGCGTACTGGAGGGGCGCATCGTCAACGAGGGCGGCAGCGTGCCCACCAACATCAGCGGCAGCGTTGTGGTGGCTATGCCCCAGGCCGCGGAGAACCTGCGTTTTTCCGGCAGAAACAATATTGTCCTGGTGGCCAGCCAGCCGGATATGATCCAGCGGGCCCTGGATCAGCATGTCAGCTGCCTGATCATCTGCCGTGCGGATGTTGATCCCGCGCTGGAGGATTATGCCGGCAATACCTGCATCATATCCACGCCCTTTACTGCCGGCCGCGCCTGCCGCCTGATCTACCAATCTATCCCCATTTCCCGGCCCTGCCAGCGGGGGGAGATCGTTTGCTTCCACCTGGACGATTATATTGACGACGTCCGGGAGGTGGTGCTCAAGAGCCGCTACCGCAGCTACCCCGTGCTGGACGAAAACGAAAAAGTCGTGGGCACCCTGTCCCGGTATCATTTGCTGCGCCCCCGGCGCAAGCAGGTGGTGCTGGTGGACCACAACGAGTTTGCCCAATCCGTGCCGGGCCTGGATCAGGCGGAGATTTTGGAAATCATTGACCACCACCGCCTGGCGGACATCCAAACCGCCCAGCCCATTCATGTGCGCAATGAGCCCGTAGGCAGCACAAATACCATCATCGCCGCCATGTATCAGGAGCACGGTGTCATCCCCTCCGGACCCATGGCCGGGCTTATGGCTGCGGCCATTCTGTCCGACACGGTGATGTTCAAGTCGCCCACCTGCACCAAGCGGGATATCTCCATGGCTGAGCGTCTGGCTCGCATTGCCAATATCAAGCTGGACGATCTGGGCAAGGAGCTGTTTGCCTCCGTCAGCCCGGATAAGCCGGTACAGGAGATGATCGCCTCAGACTTCAAGGAGTTCCATATCGCCGAGCAGGTGCTGGGCGTGGGGCAGATCACCTGCCTGGACTCTCTGGACATCATGAGCCGCAAGGAGGAGCTGCTCCGGGAGATGAACCGCATCCGGGATGAGCACCACTACGACATGGTACTGCTGATGCTCACGGATGTGCTGCTGGAGGGCACGCAGCTGCTGTATGTAGGCAGCGACGATGCCATCCGCAACGCTTTCTCGGTGGAGCCCAAGGACAACACCCTGTTCCTGCCCGGTGTCATGAGCCGCAAAAAGCAGATCATCCCCATGCTCACTGCCCTGTGGGGATAAAAATTCCTGGCGAAAAAACTTCGTTTTTTCTGCCAAAAGGCTTGCACCCCGCTGCGCGCATAATTTTGAGCCGATTAAAACGCAAAACTCCCGGAAACGAATTCCGGGAGTTTTTTTGAAAATTTTTCCGGTTCCTGTAAGAAACACGCCTCGATGGTGTCTATAAAAGTGAAAGGCCAAAGGAAAGGAGGGGAGAGGACTATGGATGATGCCGCCATTGTGGCGCTGTTTTGGGCCCGGGATGAGCGCGCCATCCCGGCTGCGGCGGAAAAATACGGTGCCTACTGCGCCGGCATCGCCGGAAGCATCCTGCCCGACCGGCGGGACGCGGAGGAGTGCGTCAGCGACACCTATCTCCGGGCGTGGAGCGCCATGCCGCCCCACAGACCTGCGATGCTTGCGGTATTTTTGGGCCGGATCACCCGGAACCTGGCCCTGAACCGGCTGCGCAGCGCCGCCGCGCAGAAGCGGGGCGGCGGAGCGGAGGCGGTTTTTGAGGAGCTTCAGCACATCGTCTCCGACCGGGACACCCCCGAGATAGCTCTGGACCGCCGGGAGCTGGTGGCCGCTATCAACGACTTTCTCGCCGCCCTCCCGGAGACCAAGCGCCGGATTTTCGTCTGCCGCTACTGGTATTTTGACAGCGTGCCCGACATCGCCAAGGGTTTCTCCCTCTCGGAAAATCATGTCTATGTCACCCTCCACCGCCTGCGCACGCAGCTGCGGCGCCGCCTTTCGGAAAGGGGCTTTATGCTATGAAAAAAGAAGATTTTTCCCTGGTCCTGGGGGACATCCGGGACGACTTTATTGCCCAGGCCCACCAGCCCGCCCGAGCCTGCAGATCCGCCGCCCCCGTTTGGCGGCGCTGGTGCGCCGCCGCCTGCCTGTGTCTGGTCACGGCCACCGCCGTGCTGCTGACGGCCCGCTACCTGCCGCTGAAAGATTATAAGGACGGAGACACGAACTATTCCCCCAGCCAGCCCATCACAAACTACCAAATCGGCGTCGAAGCCTGCTACAAGGCCCCGGACCCCGGCGAGTATTTCTGCTTTGTGGAGGTCAACGCCGCCCGCAAGCAGTACGCAGGCCGGAATGTAAAGTTCCTTTTAGAAATGGATGTATTCCAAAATGGGGAACAGGTAGCCGCCGGAAGCCTGGGCGGTGAATTTAAGCGTTTGGCCGCCCTGAGCTATGACCTCCGCCTGGTGAATTTACAGGAACAGGACGAAGACCTGATCATCACCTGGCCCATCGCAGTGGGGCTGTTCACCGAGGAGCAGATTCGAAATTTTCCCGTAAACTCCGAGTATGGCTACGCTTTCCGCTTCCCCACCAACCCCGACGGTACCCCCGTTCAAATAGAGGAACTCAATCTCATTACCGCCGCCGATGTCTCATCATTGCCGCCCACCGGCACCCTGTCCACGCCATAAGAGCAGGCACCCCCCGCACCCAGCGGCCATGCTTAGGGGCGGGGTTCTGCCCCGCCTGCCATACCGCACTTCTTGTTCCCTTCCGATCTGCGGCGTCCTCGACGCCCCGCTTTACCGCGCTCCTTGTTCCCGTCCGTAGGGGCGAACCTCGCGGTCGCCCGCGGGAGGGGCAGAGCCCCTCCCCTACGCATTTCTTGAACGCGTCGGTAGGGGCGGACGACCCTGTCCGCCCACGCCCGATAGCGCAACGCTTTGTAGGGCAGGGCCCGCGTGCCCTGCCGGTGCGGTGGGGAAAAAGAATCCCCCAGTCACGGCTTCGCCGTGTCCAGCCCCCTTTAGGCAAGGGGGCCGAGGGGACGGGAGAGGCGGATTGCCACGGGCGCGGTGCGCCCTCGCAATGACAGAAGCCGAAAGAATTTGCGTGTCATTCCGAGCCAGTGCGCACACTGGTGTGGGAATCCGTTTTTCCTGGAAAGCGGGACGGGAAAGGTCTGCCGTCCTCCCCCGCCCCAGCGGCTTGAATAGGGTATCATGCTTTATGACATAAAGCATGAGGCAGTACTGCCTCGACAAAAAATCACCCGGCCGCCAAAAGCAGCCGGGTGAAGCAATTTCGCAACAGCTTCGGCCCCGGTATTGGCGGCAACCAGGGAGCAGCGCCTTGCGTATCTGGCTTAGCCGAATAAACCGGCATCACAGTGACCGTCTCGCGGGGCCTCTCACCCCATTCCGCCGCCAGGAATAACCCCGGCTCACGCTGTCCCGTTGTTCAGTTACTTAAACTGTACCACACGAGGTCCCAAAAAACAAGCGATTTCTCTATATTATTGTCTCATTTTGCAATGGGCGCATCAGGCCAGTAGATCACATAGCACTCCTGCATCTCCCCCATGTAAAAGAAGATATTCTCCCCCATCTCGATATGCTCGTCAAAGGTCAGGTCCGGCACGAACAGGCGGCCACTGGTACGCTTGGGGCCCTTAATGGTAAAGCCCTCCGGGGTGGGAGCAAGGCGCAGGGCATTGGCGGCCTCCTCCAGGCCCGGAAAGTGCAGGGTGCGCTCCAGCTCGGCAAGCTGCGTGGCGCCGTTGATATAGACCAGATGATTTTCGTCCTTAAACCAACTTGTACGCATAGTAGGTTCCTCCTTATTATTTTAGATACTCGCCGATAGGCAGGGGCTGACACCGCACTGTCAGTGATGTGCTTTTGTGCGGAGGGACGCAGCGGATTTGCCGCTGCGTCCCTTTTTGCTGCTTGCCGTGGAGTGCGCGCTACGGCTTACTCCTCACGCTTTTTTCTTCCGATGACATAGGCCGCGGCCAGCACCGCCACGGGCATAGCGGCGCCCCAAGCAATGATGCCGCTGTCGCCGGTGGATGCGCCATCGTCCTTTTTAATGGCTGTCCACTGGGCGATGAGGGTAATCTCCCCGCTGGTGGCCAGGTTCTTGACGGTTGCGCCGTCTTCATAGGTGGTGTCGTCCAGCTTCCAACCGGCAAAGGTATAGCCGGTCTTGGTGAAGCCGTTGGCGGTCAGGGCCTGCTCCACATCATAGGTAAAGCTCTGGTCGGCCATGGTACCCTCGGCACCGTTGCCGTCGAACTTCACGGTGTAGCTGTTGGCCGTCCACTGAGCCGTCAGGGTCAGGGCACCCTCGGTGGCCAGGTTCTTGACGGTTGCGCCGTCTTCATAGGTGGTGTCGTCCAGCTTCCAACCGGCAAAGGTATAGCCGGTCTTGGTGAAGCCGTTGGCGGTCAGGGCCTGCTCCACATCATAGGTAAAGCTCTGGTCGGCCATGGTACCCTCGGCACCGTTGCCGTCGAACTTCACGGTGTAGCTGTTGGCCGTCCACTGAGCCGTCAGGGTCAGGGCACCCTCGGTAGCCAGGTTCTTGACGGTCTGGCCGTCGGTATAGGTGTTGCCCTGAGCATCTTTCCAACCGGCGAAGGTGTAGCCGGTCTTGGTGAAGACGTTGGCGGACAGAGCCTGCTCCACGTCGTAGGTGAAGGTCTGGTCATCCATGGTGCCTTCGCCGCCATTGGCGTCAAACTTCACGGTGTAGGTGCGGGGCAGCAGCTCGCCGTACTCATGGCCGCAGATCTCGCAACGGGCACGCTCGGTGGTGGTTGCGCTGCCACCGGAGTGGGCGGCTTCGTCCACACGGACATCGCAGTTGGCGCAGACGTGCCAGTGGGTGTTCTCGTTACCGGTCCACTGGGCGGGATCCACTTCGTGGTTGCCGGCGGGGAGAATATCCGTCATGGTATCGCTGGCGGCCAGGCCGTTGATGGTGCCGGTGGCGGTGTAGGTGACGGTGCGCTCCTGGGTGCAGTCGGTCCGGGCTACGTCACGCTTGACGGTGAGAGCCTGGGTCAGGGGACTGCCGCACTCGGTGCACGTCACGGAGGCGGTGCAGGCATCATACACGCCGGTTTCGGAGTTGAGATGCCAGTTGTAGGAGATGTCAGCACCGTAATCGTGGGCCTTTGCCTGCTGCCAGGTGAACACGGGGGCGGGACAGCTGCTCTGGAACTTATCGCCCAGCTTGTCGGCCAGGGTGGCGAATTCCACCTGGGGGATGGCGGTGAATACGGGCTCGGTGTAGGTGATGTTGTCGTCGTTCTTGACGGCACCGATCCCGCTATTGCCGGAGGCTTCATTGTAATAGCAGTTGGTGATGGCAATGTCGGCCTTGTTCCAACCGTAGTTCATGTTGGCAATGATCTCACCCTTTGCGGCGTCCGTGCCGGTGGCACTGATGGCGCCGTAGTTATAGCAGTTGTTCATGGTGAGGAGATTGCCGGAGGAGTTCATATACAGGGTGCCCACAATGCCACCGGCGGCGGTGACACCTGTGATGCTGCCCATGTTGTAGCAGTCCTTGATATAGCCCGTCGCGCCGGGAGTGGCCTCGCCAATGATACCGGCGGCGGAACCGGCGGAGACGAGCTCACCGAAGTTGGCGCACTCGCTGACGGCGATGTTGGTGGTGTTGCCGTTGCTGCGGGTCTGGTCCACGATGCCGACCACCGAGGCCTTTTCACCGGTGCTCACCAGTTTGCCGTTGTTCACGCAGCGGGTCACATTCAGCGCACGGGAACCAATGCCGTAGACGTTGCCATTGCCGGTGATATTGCCGTTGTTGACGCAATTCTCAAAGGTACACATGCTGGCCTTGCTGCCGATGCCGGCCACAAATCTGGCGTTGCCCGCGTCAATGTCCAAATTGGACGTGACATTTTTATAGGTGCTGGCCTCTCCAACGCCGCTGAACCAATCAGTCCAGCTGCTGTCTGCCTTGACCTTGCCATCCACGGTCAGGTCGTGGATGCTGCCGCCGGAGGTGACCAGGACGCCCCAGCCAAAGCCCGGGGAGACCTTGGCGGGCTTCTTCACGGTAATATCCACGTTGTAGATCTTGTGGTTGTTGCCATCGAAGTCGCCGGTCCATCTGTAATAGCCCCAGGACTGGTACTGACCGTAGGTCCCATCCACGGCGGAGCCGATGGGGATGTAGGTATCGTTGATGGGGGTCATGTCGATGTCGGCCATGAGGCGGAGATTGAAGTTCTTCTCCGGCCGGCCGCCGATCTTGTCGGTGCAGACGGTGTTATTCACCAGGTCGGCAAACTCCTTGAGGTCGGCGGCGGTATAAATTTGGTAGTAACCGTCTGCGGCCTGGGTCAGGTTCGTCTCATTGGTGAACTTCAGCTTGATATAGCAGCTCTTGAGATAGCCGCCAATGGTGGTCCTGAAATCGAAGTAAACGAGCTTACCGGTTTCGGAGCTATGTTCCTTTTCAATCAGCCAGGTGCCGTCCGCCTGCTGGGTGATACGCGCACCGGTCTTGCTGTAGTAATAGTCGCGGGTAGCGGTGATCACATAGGGATACTCCTTGCCCATCCAGGTGAAGGAGGTCTTGTCAATCTCGGTCGTCACGGTGAGAGACTGATTGATGGGGATATACAGCTCCGTGGGTATTTCGCTGGTCGACTTGGCGGAGATAGTCTCACCGCCTCTCTTGACCGTGATGGTGGGCAGCTCGCTGCGATCCACCTGCACGTCAATGGACATGGAGCCCTTGATGGCTGCACCCTTGGCGTTGGTGCCCTGGGCCGTGATGGTGGACGTGCCAAGGCCGGTGACGGTGACCAGGCCGGTATTTGCGTCCACCTTGAGTACGTCTTCATTGCTGGAGGACCAGGTGATGTCCTTGACAACGGAGAGGGCGTAGGAGGTCGTCGCCTTCATCTGCTCGGTGGGAGCCTCGGTGTCGGTGCTGTGCAGATAGAAGGTCTTGTAGCCCTTGTCCGCCGAGGTCTTTATCTTGAGTTCTGTGGCCACGGGGCCCGCAAGGGTCAGCTGAAGGCTGGCCTCCAGGTCGCCGCAGTGGGCGGTGAGGGTGGCGGTGCCCAGACCCTTGGGAGTGATCTTACAGAAGTTCTTGCCGGTGGAGGTATTTACATAGTTCTCCACTGTGGCCACGTTCTCGTCGCTGATCGTCCAGGTGACGGTGGTGTCAGCGCCTTCCTCCGCCTCGAACTCAGCGCGGATAGAGGAGGAATAGCTGCCGCTGATGGAGTAAAGCGTCAGCTCAAACTCTGTACCTGTGAGTTCATCGTTGGTGGTGGTCCGCATCAGCTTGAGGCTGGTGACCTTGGGCAGCAGCTCGCCATACTCCTGGCCGCAGGTCTCGCACTTGGCGCGCTCGGTGGTGGTGGCGGTGCCGCCGGAGTGTTTATCCAGGTCATAAGAGCTGCCGCAGACCGTGCACTCATGCCAGTGATTATTCGCATCCGTCTTCCAGCCATTATTGGTATGCGCCGTCTCGTCCACTCGGACATTGCAGTTGGCGCAGACATGCCAGTGAGCATCGCCGTCGCTGGCCCACTTGGCAGAATTCACTTCATGCGTACCGGCGGGCAGAATGTCCGTCCGGGTATCGTCGGCTGCCACACCGTTGATGGTGCCGGTGGCGGTATAGGTGACGGTACGCTCCTTAGTACAGTCAGTCCGAGCCACTTCGCGCTCGACGGTAAGAGCCTGACTCAGCTTACTGCCGCACTCGGTGCATTCGACAGAGGCGGTGCAGGCGTCATACGCACCGGTCTCGGTATTCAGGTGCCAGTCGTAGGTTACAACGGTACCGTAAGCATGGCCCTTTGCCTGCTGCCAGGTGAACACGGGGGCAGGGCAGCTATTCTGGAACTTTTCACCCAGCTTCTCGGCCAGGGTGGCGAAGTCGTTCTGGGAAATGGCGGTAAACTCGGGTGCCTCGTATACGATGCTGCTGCTATTGGCGATTGTGCCGATGGCATCATTGCCGGAGTCCTCGTTATAGAAGCACTTTTCAACGGAGTTGGTAGGCACACTGCTGCCGAGGCTTATCTTTCCGATCAGTTCGCCGAGAGTCGCGCTGCTGTCATCGCTGGTAACGCTGCCGTAGTTATAGCAGCCGGACATTTTCAGCGAATTGCCATACGCGGCAAGATCCACCCTGCCGATAACACCGCCGGCGTAGACGGAACCCTTGATCTCGCCCCAGTTGTAGCAATCAACTACACTACCATTTCCGCGGGGTTCAAAATCCGCAACGACACCGGCCGCCTTGGCACCGATAATGTCGCCATAGTTGGCGCACTGGCTGATCCTGATCACATAGCCAACCGCGCGGCTATACTGCACAATACCGGAAATCTCCGCGTTGGGATTCGTGCTCTCCAGGCGGCCAAAGTTTTGGCAGTTTTCCACCACCGCGCCTTGCAACGCAATGCCGCCCACATAGCTGTATTTGGCCTCACTATTGGAAATAATATTGCTGTAGTTCACGCAGTTTTTGAAGGTAGCTCTTTGATCGCTTCCGCCAATGCCGGAGACACTGCTGGCCTTACCGGCGTTGATCTCCAGCTTGGAGATCACATTTTCATATTTGCTGCACTGGCCCACACCGCAAAGGGCGCCAGTCCAGTTGCTGGCCGTTTTGACCTTGCCCTCAACCGTGAGGTCGTGGCAGCTTCCGGCGGTGGTAAAGATGACCCCGCTGTTATCAAATAGCGTTACATTGCTGCGGTTTTGGGCGGTATAATCAATATTATAAATCTTATGGTTGTTTCCGTCAAAGTCGCCGCACCAGGAATAATACTTTTGACTGGCATAGTTACCGAATTTCCCGTTGATGGCCGAGCCGATGGGAATATAGGTATCATTGATGGAGGTCATGTCGATGTCATTCATCAAGCGGAGATTCAAATTCTTCTCCGGCTGGCCACCTATAGCATTGGTGCAGGCGGTGTTATTCACCAGATCGGCAAACTCCTTGAGATCGTTGGCGTTGTAAATCTCAAAATAACCGTCCTCCGCCTGGGTTAGACCGGTCTTAGCAATCAGGCGAAACGCACAGTATACATAGGAATCGGAAGCTCCTTCCGCATACACCTTTATAGCGAGTTTCTTCCCCGCCGTGCTATAGGATGCCGCCGTAACCCTGATCTCGCCGTTGTCTTTTACCGTGACAGTGCCAGTGGCCCCGGTATCACTATAGACCCAATCCGTATTTGCGGCAAGCTTATATGAATAGGTCTTGCCCAACCAGGTGAAGCTGGTCTTACTCTGCTCCGCTTTGAGGGTGATCGTGCTGCCTATCGGCAGAATCTGCTCCTCAGCGCTGTAACCCGACTGATTGGAAATGACCTTGTCACCCTTTTTCACGGTGATGGTGGGCAGCTCGCTGCTGTCAGGGTTAGCCGTAATACTGGCGGTGCCCTTTGCCACCGTGCCGCTTCCTACACATGTGCCGGTGGCGGTGATAACAGCAGAGCCAATACCCGTGATGGTCACAAGGCCCTTTTCATCCACCGTGGCCACATTCTCATTGGAGCTGCTCCACTGGACATTCTCCAAAACCGTTAAGTCATACTTAGGCTTCGTCGTCAGCTGTACCGTGGGGGCCACGGTGTCGTCACTTTTCAGCGTGAAGTATAGATAGCTACTATCTTTCTCGTTTACGACCGACAACTCCGTGGAATCAAACGCCGAAATGGTCAGCGTAAAGCTGGCCGTCAAAGCGCCGCAGTGGGCGGTGATGATGGCGGTGCCCAGGCCCTTGGTGGTGATACGGCAGAAGTTTTTGCCGGTCGAGGTATTCACCTTGTTCTCCACAGCGGCCACATTTTCGTTGCTGCTTTCCCAGGTGACGGTGGTGTCGGCCCCCTCTTCCGCCTCGAATTCGGCGCGGACAGAGGAAGAATATACTGTGCCAACCTTGCTGATGCTCAGCTTCAGCTCCGTAAGGTCCGTATCAGTAGTAGTCTTTTTCAGCACTAGACTGGTGACCTGCGGCTGCGCGGCCACGCCGGAGACGGTGATGGTGCCGGCGACATAATTGGCATCGGTAATAGCTACCGGCATACCATCATCGCCAACATAGCAAGAGGAGTTTTTCCCGGAACCTGCTATGTTGATTTTATAGTCTCCATTATGAGCGCCATCCTTCACCGTGAATGTAAGCTGGAAAATCTCACCGTTGCCGGTGTAATTATCCAAGCTGTCAATCACGACAGTGTTTGCAGAGGGGTTCGGCGTCACAGTATAGTCCTGCACGATGGCAGACGCGCCTGTAAAGGTCAGCGCTGTTTCATCGTACTCCAGGGCAAACTTTGCCGAAACAAGTCCGAGTGTGTTATTGGATAGTGAAACAGGGACTTTGACTTCCGTTGTTCCGCTGCTGACATCCACACTGGCTGTTCCCACAGTATAGGTGAGGGAGCCTTCCGCGGCGTAGGTCACCGTCCCGGTGAGGGACAGGAGCATGGCCACGACCAACACCATGGATATCCATCGTTTTACCGTTTTCATACTTTCTCCTTTTCACTAAATTTATTTATTGCAAATGGGGTGGCAAGTCCCATATACAACCGTTATTTTGGGGCCGGGAATTTATCGATCTGCCCCGCTACATATCTGCGCAGGATCGTCAAATCCATAATATCCACTTCTCCATCGCCATTGAGGTCAGCGGCGGCAAGACGATCTGCATCCAATTTAATGAGTCCCGCCACATATCTGCGCAGAGCTGTTAGGTCCATAATATCCACTTCCCCGTCGCCATTGAGGTCACCCAGGGTCACCTCCGGCTCCGGGGGCGTGGGGTCACCTACGGTGATGGAGACGCTGACCGTGGGCGAGACATAGGCTTTGCCCGCACCGGTTTGGCTGTTGTTCAGCGTCTCATTCTGATACATGGCGTAGAGGAAATGGACCTCCGTCTCCGTCTGCCCCTCCTTCAGTGCCTCGCCGGTGCCGCCCAGATAGGCGATCTTATTCCGGGTGGCCGGAACTACGCGGGAGGTGCCGTTGCTGTAGTGCAGTCGGACGATCATGCCCGCGGGGTCAAACAGCTCGCCCGGCTGATAGGCCGTCTTATTGGGTCCCTGCAGCAGTTCGATGCGCTCAATGGTATTGCTGAGAGACATCAGGTAGGCGGAATCGTTTTTGAAATAAATATTGCCGTATTGGTCGCAGATGGGAGAGCAAATGGCATACTGCGCCTGGCTGCCGTTGGGGGTAAAGAGCACCTTGCCGGTAAAATAGGCATTGCCCTTCAGGGTCTCCTTGGTCGTCAGCAGCGGCGCGGTGACGCCGGGCGCATCCTTCAGCACCCGCAGCTTGCCCGGGGTGTAGTTGTCAAAGAAATATACATAGGCGTAGCCGTCGTCATAGGCGGTGGTGAGCATGCCGCTGGTCTGGGGATAGCCCTGGGTGGTCACCCGATAGGCAATGAACCAGCTCTCCAGGTCGATCACCGTGATGTTGTGGCCGGAATACTGGGTAAACTGACCCGTGCCGGACACGCCGATGTAGGCCCGCCCGTTATACACCACCGGGGTCGAGGTGCTCATGGCCGTGCCGCCGGAGCCGTTTTCCAGCTTGATGCCCTTGAGGTCGGCCAGTTGATACCCGCCGTCCTTCTCCTCCACCCGCACAGAGTAGAAATATCCTCCCTTGCTGGTGAAGTAATAGCGGTCGGTCACCTTGTCATAGGCCACGGTGGAGCGCACATCGCCCACCAGGTCGTGCATGGAATCCAGCTCCACGCCGGTGCGCGGATCCAGGCACAGCAGCCCGCCCGATGGGGTGGTATATCCGCCGCCGCCATCGTCGGTGCCCACCAGCAGGAAATTCTCCTGCACATAGGCGCCCGCCCAGTAGAATCCGCCCTTCACCGGGCAGGTCCACACGGGCAGCTTGGTCTCGTCGTCCCCGCTGGGAACCTCGTCGGTGGCCGTGAGACAGACGAAGTTTGCCGTCTGCTCCTCGCTGTTCCAAAAGCCGGTGTAGAGGTAGCCGTCGTGATAGGTGATGGGACTATTGGGCTGGCCGCCCAGGGCATCCTTGTAGTACCAGAGGGATTTAAGGGTCCTGGCGTCAAAGGCCTGGATGCCGCCGCCGGCCAGACCCACAAAGATCATACCGCCGCCATAGGTAGGCGAATTGATGGCGAAGCTGGAGTTGGTCTTCATGTTGCCGGTGGCCACTACCTTGCCGCTGAGAGCATCCAGCTTGACGATGCTGCTGCCGGCATAGGAGATGACATAGTCCCAGCCGCCCTCGGTAATAAGGATAGGGCAGCCGGTGGCGCCGGAGCCGTAGCTCTCCCCCAGCTTGGTAGCCCAGCTGAGCATGGCGTTCTCGGCCTGGATCGGCGTCTTGGCAGAGATGATCCCGTTGTTGGTCTCATCGCCCCGGAAGTTGGGCCAGTCGGAGGTGACGCCCATACCATAACTGGTGGAAGGGGCTTTGGACAGCGCAATCTGCACCGTGCAGGCGTTTTCGCTGACCGTGACCTGATCCTGGCAGCCCACATAGCCCCGGCAAGTGGCGGTATAGCGGTAGGTGCTGCCGGCGACCAGGGGATAAACACCCTGGCTGTCAGGCAGGATACGCTCGCTGGTCTTGGTGTCATACACCACGGCGACGGCATTGGGCAGGGGTATGCCATACTGATCCTTTATGATAAACTGACCCCGGAGAGGCTGACGCTTGGCCAGCTCAATGGTATAGGTCTGGGTGACGCGGTCGGTGGCAGCGTCGCAAAGGGTAATGGTGACGGTCTCGGCAGAAAGGGTCGTGTTCAGGGTCAGGTCGCCACCGTCATAGATCTCGCCATTGACCTTAATAACAGCCTGGGGCGCGTAGGCCGTGGCGGTAATCTGGGCGGTCTTGGCGGTGCTGAGCAGATCAGCCTGGTAGCTTAGGAGCTTCCTGTCGAAGCCCTTATTTTCCTGGAGCTTGCCATCCACCAAGGGATGGATGGCCGTATCCCGGCCATCGATACGCAGGGACAGGCTTTGCAGAGACAGGCTTCGCTGAACCTGCACGGTGTAGTTTTGGACATAAGTACAGCCATTTTCCGTCAAGGACAGACTCAGGCTCAAGGTCTTTTCCTGGCCGTCGGCGGCGGCCAAACCACGAACGGCCTTGCCGCTGGCGGTGAGCGTCTTGGTATAGACGGAGGTACCGGTCTCCTGGACCTTGATAAGATTGGTCTTGTCAGACAGAGCCCAGACATAGAGCACACTCTCGGTATCGGGAAGCTGGATGGTGTACTCATGCCGCGAGGTTTGAAAGTCGGCGCTGTCCAGATAGATGCCGGAGCTCTTTGTGCTGCCGGCGCAGATCTGCAGGCCCGTCAGCCAGTCCTCCTCCCGGGGGCGTTTGGCCTTAACGGTCATATCCTCAAAAACGCTGAAGGTCTCCTTCGCGGTATAGCAGCCCTTGGTAGTCACATAGCTGTAGCCGCCGCGAGGCAGGATTTGATACACGGCCTGACCGTTGCTGTCGGACTCTGGCAAGAGGGTCTGCCCATTGCTGTCCAGAAGCTGAAGGGTGAGGTCGGTGTCGTGCAGTACGGTTACGGTTTTCGGCGCTACGCGGCCAATATTCAATGTATAAGTCCGGCTCTTGCCGTTTTCCAACGCGACCTTGATTTCTATGGTGTTGCTGCCCATAGCCAGAGACTGGGTGCAGCTTTCGCCCGGCTGCACTTTTTTGCCCTGAACGGTGACAGTGTAGTCACCCTCCAGCGTGGCAGGGGTGATAGTGACCTGGGGCGTGGCCACATTAAAGGTGTAGCGCAGTTGGTTGGGAAGAAAAGTACCCACCATCTGCTCGGCGCCGTTGGCGACGACGGACAGCGCCGTAAGGGTGGGCGCGCGCTCCAGGCAAAGAGTGCGCAGCCGGGAGAGGACATATCCCTCATAGGCAAGGCTGGCCTTCAGCGTCACCCGGCCGGCCTGTGTGCCGACAGGCAGGACACCGGCAAGGCGGGCGGCCTGGCTTGCCCAGGCAATGGGTATCTCCACCGCCCGGCCATCGGTATTGGTATAGACGGCACCGGCATTCAAAGATAGATCCCCGGCATCCGCGCCCTTGGGCAGGTAGATATAAGGGGAGGGATCCGTATCTGCCACATAATAGGTATCGCCGTCGTGGTCATAGGTCCCGGAAGCTACGCTGCCGCCGTGCAAAACGGCCTCGCCCAACCACTCCCCATCCGGCAGGCACAGGGTAGTGACCGTTTCGCCGCCGATCTGCACAACACCGGAATCTGTCAGAGTCATAGTGCCGACAGCCTGGGCATCGCTGCCGCTTTGGAGTTGGAAGCTATATGCACCCGGCACCAGCTGGATGGCCTGGCTCTTTTCAAACCGGGCGGTGCGGCCATAGCTGTCCTCTGTGTCCAGAGTGTAGGACGCGGGGTCCAGACCGGATAAGGTCTGCACCGTCAGCGCAGCGGTGACTTTTTTACCGTTGACCACTTCCCTGTCAAATCGATCCATCGCCCCGGACAGAGCGGCTTGCAGAGCGGAGGCATCGGCATCGGCCCTATAAAGTGCCTCCAGCGCCGCCTTATAGGCCTCCTGGGCCGGGGGATAGCGGGTCACGCCGGTATCGAAGGCCCTGTAGGCGGCCATGACCTTTAGGAGACTACCCAAGGCGGCGGCTTGCTCCGCGTTCAGGTCGATCTCCACAATGGCCAGGAAGGTGACTCCCTTGGCAGGCTGATCCAGGCTCAGGCCGCCCGCATCATCCACCCGGCGATAATTGCCGCTCACACCCTGGACCTTGGTGACGAAGCCGCTGTCCAGGCCCTCCAAATCGTAGCCACTTTTCTTCAGTGCTTGGGCCAAAGTCTCGCTGCCGGTGTAGGACACGGCAACGGGCTCGATGAGTACCTTTCCGGCCGTGGCGGCAGCCAAGACAAAGCTGCTGTCGGCGGTTCCTCCGGCGGCGAGGCACACAGATGGAATCAACTGCCATAAGAGCAGCAGGGCCATCATTAGGCTTAAAACCCTCTTTTTCATTTGCATTCCTCCTGTATATTTCTATGTGCGATGTGCGCCGCAGGGGTAGGCGCGCAATTTCCGCTGCGGAGCGCAGCCGCGCTCCGGCCGACACAGGGGCAAATAGTCTGCAGCAGCAAAAAACACGGCCCCCTTCCGGAAGCCGTGCAAGCTATACGCTATAAGCATTGAATCGCTTCGGCTTCGGGATCGGCAAAGCCCAGGCATCATTCTCGGCGTATCTGACTTATCCTGCTGTAAGCAGGCATCACAGTGACCTTCTCGCAGGGCTTTTCACCCTATTCCGCCTTCGGAGCGCAGAGCTCCGAGCGAATCATCCTGTTTGTATTCTATTGTCCTGTTTTTTAAGATTTTATCACACCCAGCCAAAAAGTGCAATGGCATTTTTCGATGATTTGTTCTAAAAAGTGGGAATTTTTTGCGCTTTCAGGTAATGCAGTCTGTCATATCGTACAGCCTGGTTTGTCCGTCCAAAAAACGGGCGTAGGCCGTGAGGGCATAATAGGCCTGCTCGGTAGCCATGCCGTTTACCTCCGCCAGGTCGGCAGAGTGGTAAAAACCATCGTTCACGGCAAAGGTACAGAGGGCATCCACCACGCTTTGGTCGTTTTTGATGAGGCGCTGTTCCTTCTGCGGATCCAGCCCCAGAGCCGTGAGGGCGACGATAACCTGGGCGCAGGATTCGCAGTTCGCCGTGCCCCAGCTGGAAAAACCGCCGCTGGGGAGCTGAATGACCGAAAGATAGTCCACCGCAGACTCCGCCGCCCGGGCTACATCCTCTCGCTGGCGGTAGGGCGCCAAGGCCTGGAGCGCCATTGCGGTCATATCGGGATCGGAGGATTCGCCGAAAAGGCTCCAGCCGCCATCGGCATTGCGGCTGCTAAGAAGCAGATCCACCAAGCCCTCCCGAGTGGTCTGTGTCTCGCCGGGCTGAGCGGCAGGAATCTCATAGCCGCCGCAGTCCAGGGCAATGAGTGCCCAAATGGCTCCGTTGAGCCCCTGTGCGGACAGATATTTCATATCCGTGAGCCCGGCCAGCAGATTTACGCCGCCGATATTCGTTACATCTCCCCCCGCTGCGGTGATGCCCAAAATGAGGCGGGAATTTTCCGTAGACTTGGCCTGGTGGAGCCGAGGCGTGCCGATGGCTCGAATATAGGCGTCCGCCTGCTCTAAATAAGCATGGGCCGCATCGCTTGTCAAACGGCCCGAACGGCTCAAGCCAATGATGCACCACTCGCCGCCCACAGAGCCCACGCGCAGCTCGTTCACCTCACTTTGCAGGGCCTGGCCGGTGCGCTCATACGCCGCGCGCCATACGCTTTTTTCTCCGCAGGCACATAGACAAAGCAGCAAAATTGAAAGCAGCATACAGGAGATTCTTTTTTTCATGGTAGCTCCTCCTATAAAAAGAGAATGTATTTTAGCTTGATCCTACGCAGAATATTGGCCTGCTCCCAGGTTCTGCGCCACAGCTCGCTCTCCAGAGCGAGTACAGTCTGCCGCTGTGCCTCCTCCATGGGGTGTCCGCTGAAGCGGGCCTCCTGCCAAATAGCCGCCGCCTGCCGATAAGAGGCGCGGAGATCCGGATCAAGAAGGTCTGCGTAATCCTCCGGGGCGCAGTTTTTCGCCCGGAGGCCCCGAGCCCGGAGTACATCTATGGTATAGGCAAAAATAGCTTGGATAGACGCGGGAAGATCCTCCGATAGGAACGACGCCTTACGCCGGGCAGTCTTTTTCCGCTCCCACATAAGCCATGCGATGAACGCCGCAAGCAGGGCCAGCGCCGCGGTCACGGCCAGAATCAGTAAAATTTGCAGCCGATACTTGAGCCAGAAATTCAGCAGCGAGGGTTCGTTTGTGTCATCGCCCTGGGGATTGTCCTGAATGTTATCCACCACCGTATCCTGCGGCTGCTGGCCGATCAGGCCGGAGATGTCCTGGTATTTTTCCGTTTGCTCCACGGCGGAGAAGTAAGGCGGCGTCACCTCAAAGGGCAGCCAGCCCACACCATCCTGATAATATTCCACCCAGGTGTGGATGTGGGAGCCGTCCAAGGCCAGTGTTTGTCCCGGTTCCAAGGTCTGGGTCTCCTGCTTACTCACCAAAAATCCTTCTACATACCGGGCGGGAATACCATAATAGCGGAACATCATAGCCGCTGCCGTGGCATAGTGGACGCTGTAGCCCTTTCGTGTGCCGTCCAAAAAGTTCAGCACAAAATCCACACCGCTGCCTACCGGAGTCACATTTGTTTCGTCATACTCGGCATAGGTGGTAAGATAAAATAAAATATTTTGCTTGGCACTTTGATAGTCAAAGTGGGCCTCGCCGTCGGAGATCGCATAGTCACCCAGCTTATCGGCCAGGTAGCTGCGAATATCGGAGGGAATGGCAGTGTAGCGGTCATAAACAAAGGCGTTGTAGGCTGCCTCATCCTGCAAAAAGGGTGTCTGCTGCTCCGTGGTCTGCGATAGAGCCGCATTGATGCGCTGATACTGGGTGATGAGGCCCTGAGCGGCAGAAAAGCCATAGGTTCGCTGACCGCGCAGGCCCGAGCCCAGCAGGGTGCGGTCGCCGATGGAAGCGGCATCCAGCCCGGCGCTGCCCGGCAACAGCTCATAGGGCGCATAGAGATAGCGGGCGGAGGCCCTCAAATTGGTCACGGAAATGGTATTTTCACGCACAAGCTCCGGCTGCACCGCGGAGGCCGCGGCAGCCAGCTGTGTTTGGGGATAAAACCCGTCCTCGTGCAGCCAGAAGAAGCTGTCCGCCGCCGAATAAAGCGTATCGGCATCCAGCGCATACCAGCGACTGTTTTCATAGGTTTCGCCCACAAAGCCCCGAAGATAGCAGGAAGCGGGGACATCCATGGTGATCTCCAGGACAGTATCCTGGTTGGTTTGCCGGGGGCCTACGGAACGGAGGTCCCCCTCAGGAAGACCGATGGTCTCGTTGCTCCCGTAGCGCAGGCGCTCCACGCCCTGGCGCAATCCGTCCACGGCCTCATTGAGAAAGTCGGGCTTGGCCGTCTGCCAGCCGTTTAACAAAAGGGCGGTCAGCAGTAGGATAGCCGTCACCCGGAGCCAGACACCGGCGCTTCCGGTACCGGCGAAAAAAACCGTGTAGGTCAAAAGCTCTGTAAGGGCCGCCGCCAGAAGCCAACCGGCGGTGAGCTGCGGCGCAAGCAGAAGGCCCAGCAGCCCAAGCACCGCCGTAAGGATCCAAAAGCCCGCAGCGCTGCGGCGGCGCATAAGGTCTGCGCTCCCCACACCCAGCACCGCCCCCAGCAGGCACAGAAAAAAAACGGGGCCGTTTTCGCCGGAAACGAAAAAATAGTCTGTGTTTCGGGCGGCTATATGCTTCCAAACATCCAGCACACCGTTTATGAGCAAGGCAAAGCCTTCCGAAGCTGCGCGCCAAAAAAGGACGGCAGCCAAAAGGCAGCCAAGCAGCCAAAAGGTGTAAGCTGCCGTGCGCCACTTGCCCCGGGTAAGCGCCGTACTGGCTGCGGCAGCCGCTGCCACAGTCACGGGAAGCAGTGCGCTCTGCTCCGGGAGGAAGGCATCAGCCACCAGCCAGATCAGCGCCGCCGCCAACAGAACCGGAGGCAGATATGCACGCAGGCGCTGGGCAATAAACTTAAAGCGCAAGGTAAACCCCCTCCTCTCTGCTTACCGCCGCGCCGCAGGGTACCACGGTGAACAAGGGTCCGCTCTCCCCTTCGGGGATGGGCTCCTGCTCCGGACGCAGGGTCAAAAGCACCACATGGGCATAGTCCAAGGAGCCTCCGCACTGAGCAAAATGCTCCAAAACCGTCTGCTCGTCCGGCACGATACGGGCCGCCAGCAGCTCTGCCAGGGCCGGTGTCAGCGTGTCCTCCCCCTCCACGGGAACGGAGGATACGGCATCCTGATTCCGGTCATACCAAGCGATATGATGGGTAAGGCCCGCCGCGCACAGGGCAGCGGATACCGAAGCCGTCAGCTCACCCAAGGATTCCTTGTCAGCGGGAGTACATGCCTCGGGGGCGCTGTTATCCAGGAGCAGGAGAATGGAATGATCTACGGGCAGGCCCAGCTGACGCACGATGACATCGCCGGTCTTTTCCGTGAGCTTCCAATGAATGCTGCGAACCCGGTCACCGGGGACATATTCCCGCAGGGCAAAGGTTTCGCTGGGATCGTCCCCGGGGTGACGCATAGAGTATTCATCGCTGTCAAAATCCGGGGTAGTGCGTTCACCTGTTTGCAGCTGCACCGGATAAAGCTCCGGCAGCACAAGACTGAATGTGCGTACATTCTCCGCCACCCGCCGCCCATACAGGCCAAACAGGTCATAGACTCGCAGCTCCGGCAAGGTCAACTCCAGCTTGCCGCAGCGGAGTCCGGCAAAGGTAACCACCTCGCTTTGCCTCTGGCGCCCAGGGGCAGAAATACGCAAGGCTCGGCAGCTGCGCTCGTCCGTGAGAAGATTGCGGCAGCAAACCTGTACCGACAGGGTGGCCAGGCTGAAAAGGCCTGTGTTTTCCACCTGCACGCAAACGGATACCTCCTCCCCCTTCTGCACAGAGAGCGGCGCGCTGAGAGATAGTCGAAGGTGCTTAGCGGCCAGGGCTGTACAGGCAAGCTCTGCAATGGCGGCCACAAGGCTCCCCAGCAGAACACACAGCGGCATGGCATTTTTACCCAAAGCCCAGAGCACCAGCCAAATCGCCAGCCACAGGCCAAACAAAACTCGATATCTGGCCATGACTTAAATATGATCGGGGCGGCGCACCTGCTGCAAAAGCTCAGCAAGGATGTCGGCGGCGGTGGTCTCGGCAATCCGCGCCTTGGGGGCGAGAATGAGACGGTGGGCGCAGACATCCGCAAACACCGCCTGCACATCCTCCGGCAGCACATAGTCCCGCCCATACATAAAGGCGCGGCTCTTGCTCATACGGCACACAGCCAGGGCGCCGCGGGGACTGACGCCCAGAAGCACCAATGGGTGCGTGCGTGTGGCCTCGGCCAGACGGGTGACATAGGCCAAAAGCGCATCGTCCATATGGACACTTTGGGCCTGCTGCTGCATTTGCAGCAGCTCCTCCGCCGAGGAGACCGTCTCCACTTGGGTCAGCGGATCCTCCTGCTGGCGGTCGCGCAGGATATTCACCTGGCTGTCAAAGTCGGGATAACCCATTTCCAGGCAGACCATGAAGCGGTCCAGCTGGGCCTGGGGCAGGAGCTGCGTACCTGCCGAGCCCACGGGGTTTTGGGTGGCGATAACGGCAAAGGGCGCAGGCAGAGGGTGCGTGACACCGTCCACTGTGACCTGGCGCTCCTCCATCACCTCCAGCAGGGCCGCCTGGGTCTTGCTGGAGGTACGGTTGATCTCGTCAGCCAGGAGAAGATTGGTCATAACCGCGCCGGGCTGATATACAAAGTCACCTGTTTCCTTGCGATACAGGGAGAAGCCCACGATGTCCGACGGGAGGACATCCGGCGTAAACTGGATGCGCCCGTAGCGCAGACCCAGCGCCCGGTGAAAGGCCAGAGCTGCCGTGGTCTTACCGGTGCCCGGCACATCATCCAGCAGCACATGGCCCCGGGAAAGCAGGGTCATGAGTATCTTTTCCAAAACCTCATCCTTGCCGATGATGACCTTGTGTACCTCTGTGAGTATCTTACTGACATTGCTGTTCATAGGTCTCTCCTTTACCATTCCTTATAGTAGTTTCCGCTGGTCTGTCCGTAGCCGCTGCCCAGTGCCGCAGAAAAGCCGCCGATGTCCTTGCCCAGGGCCAGGGTGTAGCGCAGGCGGATCACAGCGCCGTCCTGGGGCTTGCAGGCGCTCATGCTGTAGCCGGGGTATCTGCCATTATAGGAGAACATCCAGCCCGACCAGCGGTAATAGTCAAACTCGCCCAAAGAATCCATGGATCCGGGCTTGGGATCCCGGCCCGCGCCAAATGCGTCCATGCCGTCGGTGATGATCAGGTCCATCAGCTCGGGGTCAATGTGATAGCCATTATTGATGCCGGGCTTGGCAATGGAGGCCAGATAGTCGCTGCCGCCGGTGTGGGTATATCCGTTTTTCTCCAGCAGGTCCAGGACGATGGACATGACATCCGTTCCCCCGGGCACGGTGACCTGGGTGGGCGGGATGAGATAGCCCAGGCCCACGGTGGTGGCCTCCACGCTGACGGTGACGGTGACATCGCCCTTTTCATAGTACACCGTCCAGCTGCGGGTGGCGGTGTAGCCGTCCTTATCCGTGGCAGTGATGGTGATGGTGTTGGCACCCTCCTGAGTGAGATAGGTATTATAGCCGAAGGTAGCGCCGCTCTGGCTGCAGGGGGAAGCGATGACCCGGCCATTGACGGAGACCACATAGTCATTAAGATAGAGCTGTTCGTTGTTCCAGCTCCTGGCGTCCACAATGGTGATGACATCCGGGCTTTTGAGCACAATGCCGTCCTCCAGACCCAGGATCTCACTGCCCACTTCGATGGTGGCGGAAATGGTGGGATATTTATCCGGCGGGGTGTTGCCGGGATTGCGGTGGAAGCGCACGGTCCACTTATAGCTCTGGCGGACTCCATCGGCGTCCACATAGCGCAGCACCAGATACTGGGGGTGGCGGGTGTCCACCTGGACGGTATACCAGCCGTCAGCCCCGGTCTTCACCAGCTTGTCGGCATAGCGCACCTGGGTGATCTCCTCCCGACCCGTCTCCTGATTCACATAGAAGCGGAAGCGGAATTCCTCATTATCCAGATACAGGGGCAGCTCCTCGCTGATGTGCTGGGGCTGCTTGGTATCATTGTCGATGACGGTGCTGCAAAAGCTGGTGGTAATTTTGAAGCCGTCCGCCTGATAGCAGATGTAGAAGGTCTCCGAAGCGCTGCCGGTGCGGTCATTTACGCTGACCTCCAGCACATTTTCGCCAAATTGCAGTGCGGCAGTAAAGGCGCTGGTGGCAGACTGGATGGTCTTGCCGTTGAGGCGCACGGAGGCTCGCAGCTGTCTGCCGTCCCGCAGGCCGTAGGCCACGAAGCTGAGGCTGCCCTCCGCCGTGGTATGGATCTGACTCAGGGGCGTATTATCCTGCTTACGATAGGCAACAATCACCGTTTGCCCGGCGGGGCTGTAGCGGACGGTATAGGAGCGGGAAGCCAGGATGTTCTGTGTGCCGTCGTAGTACGACACACGGACAACGATGGTGTTGCTTCCCTCCTCCAAGCGCACCAGCAGGCTGGAAGCATTGGCCCGGAAAGAATACTCTTGGCCGTTCACCAGCACCGTAATGCCCCGCACCTGTAAAAGGGGCTTGAGATGGCGAATGGTGAAGGTATAGTTTTCATAATCCACCACATCTCCGTTTATGATGCTGGTTTCAAAATAGCGGTCCGGGTCCCCTACCTGGGAGCCACCGTCCTCTTTTCCCGGCTCCCGGGACGGGGTCTGCCCGCCGGAGCCGCCGCCGGGGCCGGTGATGTCCAGCAGATCGCCGATATTCGTGCGGCCGGCGCTGTCGGAGGGAGCCTCCGACGGGTCATCGTCCGGCTGATCGGGGGTGGAAACAAGGTCGTCGTCCCGCTCCTCGGGGGGCTGATCCTGAGAGGTGTCCTCATTCTGGTCTGTGGGCTGGTTGTCGGTGCCGTCAAAGCGGGAAACGCCGTCGGCGTCATATAAAATGTCCGCGTCGGACAGCAGCATCCGGGAGGTTGGATCCTGCTGCTGCCGCCGGGGCTGCCCCGCCTGTATATTCGCCGCCAACAAGATGGTGACAAGGCACAAAAGCAGCGCCAGACCCCCTCGCAAAAGCGGTTCCAGTTTTCTCTTCAATGTCACACCTCCCAAGGGATATACCACCGAAAGGAGAAAGGCAAATGCCCTTCTCCTGTTTCGGTCGCATGATTACTTTTTCTCTCTATTGCGTTTAGCTGCCAGGAACCATCTGGACAGGCCGAAGATCACGGCTGCGGCGGCCAGGATGCCCAAAACGGTCCAAACGATGGTCCAGTCAAAGGCCGCGCTGCTTTGCCCATCGTCATTCCTCCCGGGATCCGTCGCGGTATCGCCCTGGGCGGTATTCTGGGCATCCAGAAGCGCCTTATAGGCGGCAACAGCATTATCCAGCAGGGTCTTGTCCTCCTTGGATACCAGCGTCTTCTGGGCATCCGTCAAAGCATCGTAGGCCTCCAGGGCCTTTTCGATGGCATCCTTGCGCTCCAGGGTCACCTGACCGATGGCGCGGATCAGATCTGTGACCGTCTTTACGGCGTCGGCGTCCGACGCGGCGGGCGTGTTGACGCTGCCACCGGTGCCGCCCTGGGAGCCACCGGCCTGGTCGGGTTTCTTCACCGTGGCCGTGGCGCAGTATTCCGCGGCGGCGGTGAGCTTATCCAGACCCGTTACATACTGCTTCTGCTCCTGAGTGAGCTTGTCATAATAGTCCTGGGCCTGGCGCACAGCCTGGCGCACTGCGGCCAAGGACTCCTCCGTAGGCTCCGGAGACAGGGCGCCGATCTGGTCGATGAGCAGGTCGGCGATCTTGGCGCAGTAGCGGTTCAGCTCCCGGGCCGCGCCGTCCTTATCGGTGCAGGCGTCCAGAGCCGCAAGAGACTCTGCCAGCTGCCGATCCAGGGCGGCGGCCAGCTTCGGGTAAGTCGCCTTATCCTCCGCCGACCAATCCCGCAGTGTCTGGTCCGCCTTTCTATACACGGCCAGGAGGGTCTCGGCGCTCTCCAGCGCAGCTATGCTCTCCTCGCCGAAGAGCTTACGCTGGGTCTCGCTGAGCCCGTCGAGGGCCTTGCGTGTGCGCTCCAGGCGGTCCGCCGCATCCTCCAGCTGGCGCAGGGTGGTGGTTCCGCTGGTGAAGTCTACATCGGTCAGCAGCAGCTTGGCCGCATCCGCGCAGTAGCCATCCAGCACCGGGGCCAGGGCCTCTTGATTTGTGCAGTTACCCAGGGTCTCCTGGGCGGTCTCATTCAGCGTCTGGAGCTGCTGGGCCAGATCCTCGTAGGCCTCAGCATCCTCCCGGCCCCACTGCCGCAGCAGATCCAGATCCTTGGCATACAGATCGGACAGGGCCTGGATCTGGGAGAGCTTTCCATAGTTTTCCACCAGAGCCTGCTGGGCCGGAGTAAGGACTTCGTAGGCACTCCGGATGGTCTCGGCCTTCTGGGTCAGCAGCTTTACCGCCGCACCCCGGGCATCGGCCACCAGCAGGTCTACCACCTGGGCATAGAAACCATCAACTACGGCCTGGCCGCGGGTATAGCTGGAGCTCTGGCGAATCTGCACCTGGCAGGACCGGTAGCTCTCGGTGAGGCCGGCCTCAATATAGGGGTAGGCTGCCTTGGCCGACTCATAGGCCTTATCCAGCAGCTCCATAGCCGCCCCGCGAGCCGCATCCAGGAGCTTATCCGGGTCCATGGCGGCCAGGGCCGCATGGTAGGCGTCGATGATGGTCTGGGCCTGGTCGGCTGTGCGGACGGTATCCGCTGTGGCTTGCAGCAGAGCCTCTATCCGGGTACGCTGGTCGGCGGAGAGGATCTCCTCCACCCGGGTATGGTAATATTCGTTCAGATAGGCAAGAATAGACTCGCGGCTGTCAGACAGCAAAAGCTGCCAGGAGAAAATGGGATAGCCGCCGTTGAGGTCCGCAATGCTCTCCGTAAGGTCGGGGAACATATCCGCCGCCAAGGTGCCCAGCGTAGTGATCCGGTCGCCCTGGCTGCTCTTCCAGCCCATGGTCATGCGGCCGGAGCCCTGGAGGACATAGAGAGCATCGCGGTACTGGCCGGCAATGGGATAGCCCGCCAGGGCACCCATTCTGTCCACGGCGGTGCCGGTGTCCAAAGTGCCGGCGTTATAGCAGTTGCGGACAACGAGCTCCTTATTGCCGCTGCCGTTGGAGGTGGTCTTGGTGCTGTAGCTGCCGGCCTCGCCGCCCAGAATACCGCCGGCGATGATGCCGCCGGAGACGGTGCCGGTGTTATAGCAGGAGTCGACGACGATCTGGCCGTAGGTATCCGCCACACCCAGGATGCCGGCCACGCCGCCGGCGGGGTACTCGCCCGCGCCGATGGCAAAGCCCGTATCGTTGGAGATATGGCCGGTGTTCACACACTGATAGAGCCGGGTGATCTTATCCTTGCTGTAGCTGCCGCTGGCAGCGCCGGTGATACCGCCTACGCCGGAGGCCTTGTTCACGGTGACAGCGGCGCTATTGACGCAGCGGGTCAGGCTGCCGCCATAGATATAGCCCACAATGCCGCCCACGCCGCCGCGATTGCCGCCGGTGCCGCGGCCCAGATACTGGGTGGAGGTCACGGTAACGGACAGACTCCCCTCAAAGCGGCAGTCTGTCAGCTGACCGTCGCCCTGGAGGCTGCCGATCACGCCGCCGAAGCCGGAGTTCATACTGTTCTGACTGCTGAGTCCGTCGCCGGTGATCTTCACGCGGGAGACGCAGCCGCTGTATTCGCCGGAATAGGCCTGGCCCGTCAGGCCGCCCACATACACGGTTTGCGTCACGTCCTTCAGCGTGATCTCACCGGAAACGGTGACATTACGGATCTCTGTATTTCCGAGGGTGTTGCCGAACAGACCCACATAGCCGTTGTGGGGCCGGGTAATATACAGGCCGGAGACGGTGTGGCCCTGGCCGTCGAACACGCCGCGGAAGGCGCTGTTATAGTTGGTGCGGATGCCGATGGGTGTCCACTCGCTGTAGCCCAGCTCGATGTCGGCGGTAAGCACGGCACAGGCGGAGATGCTGCCGGTATTGACCTTGTCTGCAAACCAGGCAAGCTCCGGGGCGGTGCCGATCTGATAGGGATCGTCCTTGGTGCCGGTGCCCTTTTCGGGCTGGGTCTTTGTAGCGCCGTCCCAGGCGCCCGTATTGCGGGCGGAGGCCAGAAGCTCCGTCAGATCTGTGGTCGCCTGGGTACAAATGCCGTCCAGCTTGCGCAGGTGACGGCTTTGCAGGGCTTGCAGCTCGTCATAGGCCGTCACGCCGCTCAGATCTGGGGCAGCGGCGGTGTGCAGCGCATCCGTGGCAGAGGTCAAGCGGTTCTGAATGGTCTGCTGCCACTTTGCCGGCAAGGTGTTTACATCTCCTACCAGCGCAGTCAGCTTATCGGTATAACTCTTCTCCCGCTCAGACAGCGCCTCCAGCACTTGGGTCCGAGCCAGAGCCAAAGCATCCCTGGCAGCCTGGTCCATATCGGGGGCGGTCTCGCCGGGGGTGAATCCGTCGGTCAGTTCCTTGAGGGCCTTGCGGGCCTCGGCATAGATCTGCTCAACCATCTCGAAGGAGGTGGCGGTATTCAGCTTCAGCTTCCAGCTCTCATGGGCACAGATCAGGGTGGCCATGTCGGCCTGGGAATAGGTCTTTTCGTAGATAAACTCATTATACAGACTGTTGGCAGCCTTGACAGGATAGGTGACGATCTCGTTGAGCCTGCCGTCGGTGCTGGCGCTGCCCAGGTAGGTAATGCGCAGGTCGCTGACGGCGCTTAGGTCCTTGGCCTCGTCCACCTGGGCGTTGGCCTGGACCAGCAGCTCATGAAGCTGCTTTTGCTCGTCCTTATCGTAAATATTCTCGTCCGCATAGGCCTGCATATCTGCCTTCAGAGCCAGCTTGGCCGCCTGCAGCTGGGTAGGAACGGCGTCCAGGGCCTTTTCCGCCTCCTGCAGGGCGGCGGCGGTATCCTCCGCCAGCTCGATCCGGCGCACGCCGTCCATGACGGTGGCATTATACAGGGCGCTCTGGTCGCCATAGACCTTATACCGGTCGTCCCGGTCATAGCCGATGCGGATGAGCTTATACAGGAGGGTACGGGTGGTGGTGAGCTTATCCCAACTGCCGCCGCTGACGCAGACGGTGGGCGTGAGCTGGGTCACCTTGGCAGCATCTTCACTGTTGGTGCCCAAAGCCGCAGCATAGCCCCAGAGGGTGTTATCGGAGCTGCTGCTCTGGGCATGAGAGACGCTGCCGCTGCGCCAGTTACCGATGATGCCGCCGGTAGCGGGAGCGGTGGCAGAATAGTCATAGGCAGCGTTATACTGATTGCGATTGGTCTCGCCCAGGACCTCTCCAGCGTTATAGGCGCAGCTCAGATCCAGGGCTGCCTTGTCTCCGGAAAAGCCCACGATACCGCCGGCGCCGCGGGTCTCCAGGTTGAAGCCGGAGGAGCTGCGCACAGGGCCGTTATTGGTAACATAAGCGATCTGCGCGTCGGCACTCTCGGCCACCTTGCCCACGATGCCGCCCACATAGGAGCCGGCCCAGACCTCGGCGTTATTGACGCACTCACGGATCTTGGCGGTATTGCTGATAAGGCCCGCGATGCCGCCTACGGCATCGCCCCTGCCGCCCAGGTAGCTGGGCTCATAGCCGCGGATGGTAAGGTTATTTTCACAGTAGCGGACCAGGCAGCCCTCTTTGGGCTCGGTGCTGCCGATGCTGCCAACGATGCCGCCGATGCTGCCGATCATGGAGCCGCTGTAGCCACTCTCATTGGAGGCCAGGAACAGACCGTAGGCCCGGCAGTTTTCCACGGAGCCGCCGTCAACAGAGCCTACGATGCCGCCCACATTTCCGATGCCCTTCCAGGTGCCCAGAAAAGCGGAGACCTCACAGTTATAGATCTCGCCTGCGCTGCTGGCAGCAATGAGACCGGAGCCACTGCCCTGGGTAAGGCGGATGCGGCCCGCCACCTTTACATTTTTCACCGTGCCATAAACAGACGGGTCGCTGTAATTACGGCCCATGTAGCCGAACAGGCCCTGGACGGCGCTGCCCTCCTCGGGGGCGCTCAACAGACCGTGGATGATGTGGCCTTGGCCGTCGAAGGTGCCCAGATAGGGATAGGACTTATTGACGGCGATGGCCGTCCAAACCTGGCGGTTCAGGTCGATGTCCGCCGTGAGGACGGCGCAGGCCCGGGAGCTACTCTTGGTACTGTTGACCTTATCTGCAAACCAGGCAAGCTGGGCAGCGGTGCCGATCTGATAGGGATCGTCCTGGGTGCCGCTGCCGGAGGGCTGGGTCTTGGCGATCCCGTCCCACTTATCCTGCACGCCGGAGTCGATGGACGGAACGGAATAGTCCTGGCGCACGGCCAAAAGCGCCTGGGTCCATTTTTCAGAGGCGGCGGTCAGCTGGCGCTCGGTCTTGGCATCGCCCATGGCCGCCAGACCTTGCTGCAGAGCCTGGTCCAGCTTCTCACCCTGGGTATCCAGCTCCCGCAGAGCGTCGGCTGTAAGCTCGTGCCACACAGCGTTCACAAGGCCCCGGTCGGTATCCAGGGCATAGAGCTGTTTTCTGTATACGCTGTAGAAGTCCTGCTGGGTACGCAGTTTAGTGCCGTCAAAGGTCTTTTGCCGGGCGATGGTCAGCACCGCGTCCATATCCAGCAGCGCCTCCTCGGACCGGGCGGTCATATTGGCCTCGGTGCGCTGACGCTCGCCGTCGGCGGTGATGGCAGCGGGGTCCATGGTCTCCCAGCCCTCCGGTTCCGTGAATACACGGGCGGTCAGCTCTGCCTTAGCGGCGCTGTATACCGACTCCATCAGCGCCCAGTTTTCATCGCTGTAGCGGTAGTAGTCGTTGGTGGTGGGGGTTGTATAGGTTCTGTTTTGGCGGTAGGTATAGGTGCTCATGCCCACATATTTTTTGCCGCCGATGGTTTTGCCCTCATCCAGCGCCTTCAGTGCAGCGGCTTTTTCGTCATCAAAGGCTTTTTTCACGGCAGAGAGAGCCTTGCCCTGCTCGGTATCCTGAGCCACGGGCTTCTCCAGTTCCCAGGCCAGCACGGGCCAGCCGTCACCCATTTCCTCGGAGGACACATAGTGGGTACCATCGTCTCCATTGAGGTATGTGATTGCCTGCTCCACGCTGTTGCTTAGGTCCCAGGCACGCAGGATCTGCTGTCCATCGCCATAGTTATAAAGATTCAGATTCTGCTCGCCCTCAATGCACTCGGAATAGGTCATATTATGAGCCAGGTCATCGCTGATACCCTGGGCCGTGCCGAAGAAATCGCCGGCACTGTAATCGGAGGTAATACTGCCGGTACACTTAGCCCAGTTGGGATCCATGGCCGAATTTTGATACTCCGTAGAGGCGGAGGTATAGCAGCCGATGATATTAGGCTCGCTATACTGCGCATAACCAATGAGACCGCCGGCAAAGCCAACGCCGTCGCCGGGGGCGAAAATGGAGGCGGAGTTATAGCAGTATTTTAGCGTGATCTCGCTGGTTTCTGTCCAGCCCAGGATACCACCGTAGCCGTTGCGGTCATCCTGGCAGGTGCCGGTGATGGCGCCGTGGTTGGCGCAGCCGATGATCTCATTGCCATAGTCGCTCACATAGCCCACGATGCCGCCCACGCCCATGGAGACATCATCGATGGAGAACTCCACGGTGGAGCTGCAGTTTTCAATGGTGTTATTCCTGCCCAGGGTCGCGGCAACGGTGCCGTAGCGCAGCTGCATATTGAGGCCTTCCTGGGCCGTGACCTTGCCAGCCATGCGGAGGTTTTTGACGGTGGCATTTTTGATGCCGTCAAAAAGGCCTACACAATCGCCGGACCAGTCATCGTCCACGGTGATATTGAGAGTGACCGTGTAGCCCCGGCCGTCGAAGGTTCCCTGCCAAGGGTGCTCATAGTCAGACCCTATGATGGGCGTCCAGGTATAGCCGGTAAGATCGATGTTATTGACCAGCTCGGCACAGGCGGAGGTCTCACCATCGTTGTTGACCTTTTGGGCAAAGGCCATCAGGTCGTCGGCATCAGCGATCTGATAGGGTGTCTGCTTCGTTCCGTCGCCCTGAGGCTCGCCGCCCTCGGCAAAAGCCCACAAAGGCAGCAGCCCTATCAGCAGCACAACCGCCAGCAGCCACGCAATTCCCTTTTTCATTTCTTTCTCACCTCATATTTTTTGCTATATCACCAGGGGACAAGGGGTCCCGAAAGCGGAAATCAGGTTCCTAACGAAAAAATCCGCACGACAGCCTGCCGTGCGGATCGCCTTTCATTTAAAAAGCTTAGCTTCCCGGTATGGGCAGGAACCTTAATGCAGTCCGATGTATCTGACTTATCCGGTTTACCAGGCATCACAGTGACCCGCTCGTAGGGACTCTCACCCTGTTCCATCGTCGGCCTTGGCCGATGGCTGCATCTTTACGCAATATTTTTCATGTTTACAAGTATTATATCGAAATGTGGTGCTAATTGCAATAGGCTTCGGAATATTTTTAGGTCTCATAAATAACGCAGGAACAGATATCCCGTAGATACCGCTATGACCAGCACTGTCGCACCCGCGCAATACCTGCAATAGCGGCCCCATCCGATGGGATAGCCTCCCTTTGCCGCCACAGAGGTACCCACAACATTGGCCGATGCGCCGATGGGTGTCGCATTGCCGCCAAAATCCGTGCCAAGGGACAGCGCCCACGACAGCACGCCCAAATCAATACCGCTGGCTGCGGCAATAGAACGGATCACCGGGATCATCGTTGCGGCAAAAGGAATGTTGTCCACAAATGCGCTGGTAAGCGCAGAGACCCAGAGGATGATCACCACAATGACGGCCGGCTTCCCACCACTGACCGCCGTGATGAACTGTGCAATGATGTCCAGCACGCCGGTCTCCTCCAGCCCGGACACCGACACAAACAGTCCGACAAAGAACAGCAGCGTTTTATAGTCCACAGCCTTTATGATCTCGGCCACGGTCTGCTTTCCGTTCGTAAGGCACGCGACCAGCAGCGTCAATGCCGCCACGAGCACGCCGATGCAGGCAACGGAAAGCTCCGTCATCGCATGCGTGACCAGCAGGATCACCGCCAAGAGGAATACACCCGCACTGGCCAGAAATGCTGCCCGGTTTGTAATAGCGGTCCCCGGCTGCGGGCAGGTGATGGCGCCGTTTTCACGTTCCGCCTGCAGAAGTTTTTTGCGGAAGCAGACCGTAAAATAGGCCAGGATCAGCACAAAGCAGATCGCCGCTGCCGCACCTGTATTGGATATAAAATCGAAAAATGTATAGTCAAGAGAGGTGCCGATGATAATATTGGGTGGATCCCCGCACATGGTAGCCGCTCCACCCAGGTTCGCACAGAATATCTCCGAAAGGATCATCGGCACAGGGTCAAAGTGCATCGTCTGCGCCAGCTCCAGCGTGACCGTTGCCAGAAACAGCACCACGGTAATGCTGTCGATGAACATGGACAGCACAGCGGAAAGCGTCATAAAGCAGAGCAGCAGGGGCACGATCCGATAGTGCACCAGTTTTGCCAGCGACAGACACAGCCACCGGAAAAATCCGGCCTTGCCAAGCCCCTCCACCATGATCATCATGCCGGCAATAAAGAAAATCGTAGACCAGTTGATACCGAAGCTTCCCTCGCCCGATGGACCATACCAGAATCCCGGTGTGAAAATACAGCTTAGATTCAGCGTTTTCCAAATAGCATCGGCGGAGTGCATACAGACGCCGAATACCAACACCAGTACCAGCGCGCCGCTCACCAGAGTAATATGGTGCCGCTGGAATTTATCCAGAATGATCATAAGAAACATACCAATAAAAATGCAAATTGCCAGGATCTGTGCAGCCATGATCTTCCTTGCTCCTTTGTTTGTCCAATTTGTCTGACGCATGTATTATAGTGACTTCCAGAGCACAAGAAAAATGCTTTTTTGATATGTATGGTATATGATTTTGATATCGCTCTCCATCCCGGTGCTTTTCACTGAAAAAGATTTGATTTTCCCGGATTTCTGGTATATTCTTATTTTGTGCCGCTTCTACGCGAGACCTTATCTGCAGCTCGTATACTATATGGATTTTATATATCTCATTTCACAGAGGAGTCCCGATATGAACATCAGCTATGACAGCTACCGTGTCTTTTACTATGCCGCAAAGTATAAAAGCTTTTCACAGGCTGCCGCCGCTCTCTATAACAACCAGCCGAATGTGACCCGGATCATCAAGCGGCTGGAAGCGGAGCTGCACTGCGTCCTGTTTTTCCGCTCGTCCCAGGGCGTGCGCCTCACACCGGAGGGCGAAAAGCTCTACGCGCATATTGCCGTCGCCTTTGAAAGCATTGAGGCCGGCGAGGAAGAGCTGCTTTCCGACCAGAGCCTGGCCGGCGGCAGCATACACATCGCAGCCAGCGGTCTTGCTCTGCAGGGCTGCCTTCTGCGCGTGCTCTCCCGATATCGCAGGCAATACCCCCATGTCCACATTTATCTTACAAATAATTCAACGCCGCAGGGCCTTTCCGCCGTGCAAAACGGCCTTGCCGATTTTGCGGTGGTATCCGAGGGGACTGTTGTTCCGGATTCGCTTGAAAAACAGTGGGTCGGTGAAATTCAAGAGGTCCCGATCTGCGGGTCCGCCTTTCCCGCGCTGATGCAGGGCCCGGTGACGCTGGCCAGGCTCACAGAGTATCCCATCGTCTGCCTTGCAGCAGGAACCTCCTCTCACGATTTTTATTCCGGGCTTTTCCTCCGCCGTGGTCTCCCCTTTAGCCCGGATGTGGAGGTTGAGACTATCGACCAGATTCCCCCCGTGGTCTGCGGCAATCTTGGCATTGGGTTTGTTCCCCGCGAAATGCTCTTCGGCTCGCCGGAGCTTACCGGCATTTACCCGATCACGCTGGATAAACCTATTGCGCCGCGCAGCATTTATCTGTTTCAACGGAAAAATCAGCCCCTGAGTCTTGCCGCAAAGCATTTCCGAAAAATGCTCCTCAGCGATGTGCCGTCCGGCTCCTGATAGAGACCAACTCTCCACACATCCTATAGTTTTTGGATATTTCCCGATAGTATCGCTCGTTCAATTACGATATAAATATATCCAGGTCAACGAAAAGCGCAGGGGGAATATATCGCGGACTTTGCCAAAAAATTTCATCAATCCGGCTATGGGATAAAAACTCTATCTGCAAAAAAAGAGGCCATTCGCTCAATAGAAGGTCTTACAAACAAGCATGGATGATAATATTGACCGTATCACAATATGCCACGAAAACTACGCAAGGCGGCAGAAGATGTCCTCTGCCGCCTTGCCAGTCTGTCAAAGAACCCCTGCTTTCGCCGCGTGAAAGCAGGGGTTCTTTGACAGACTGAGGGGCCTCCTGCATTGCAGGAGGCCCCGGGGCTTTGTTTTATTATTCCGCGAAAGATTTTGCTTTTGCCTTACTCCTCCCGCTCCTTACGCTTGAGAACGAAGGCTGCGGCGAGAATCGTCACGGGCAGGGCGATGACCCAAACCAGCACGCCGGTGTCGCCGGTGGCGGGGGTATTGCTGCCGCCGGTCTGAACGGTCACATCGCTCATGTCGTACAGGCTGGTCTGGCCATTCAGGAAGCGGTAGTACGATACCAGGGCGTAGTAGCCCTGCTCGGTGGCCATGCCGTCGCGGCCCTTGTCGGCTACATGCTTGAAGCCGCCGCCGGTTACATAGAAGCTGGCAAGAGCATCCAGCACGGTGAGGTCGTTCTTCACAAAGCGGCTGTCCGCGGTGGGGTCGATACCCAAAGCGGTGAGAGCCACGATGACCTGGGCGCAGGATTCGCTGTTCTCGGTGCCCCAGCTGCCGAAGCCACCGGTAGCCAGCTGCAGCTCAGACAGCACATCCAGCGCCTTGTCCACAGCGGCCTTCACAGCCTCGTTCTCCTTGTAGTAGGGAGCCAGAGACTGAATGGCCATTGCGGTCATGTCAGGATCTGCGTCGTTGCCGCTGAGGCTCCAGCCGCCGTTGGAAAGCTGGGCATCCAGGATCACCTGAATCAGCTTCTCCCGGGTCACATCGCCCATAGTGGGGTAATTATGGCTATCCAGGGCGATGAGGGTGAAAATGGGGCCGTTAATGCCCTGGGTCTGCACATAGGCCATGTTATCCAGACCCTTCAGCAGGTTGTGTCCGCCCACATTAGTGACATCCTTGCCGATAGCCGTCAGGGCCAGGATGATGCGGGCGTTGTCCGTGACCTTGCTGCGGGCCAGTCGCTCATTAGCGTCGGCATGCTCCTGCACATACTTTACGACTGCGTCATAGTACCCAGCGGGCACAGTGCGTCCAGAGCGGGCCAGGCCGAGGGCCACCCACTCGCCGCCTACACCGGGGATCCCCAGCTTGCTCATGTAGTCGCCGGTGGTCTTATAGATGTCCTCCAGCTTCTTGCCCATCTCGGCCACCAGCTTGGCATAGGCGGCCTCGGCGGCGGTCAAGACATCATAGTTGGTGACCTGGTCCTTTTCGGCGCCGGACAGGTCGTTGTAGGCCAAGCGAGCCTTACTGATGGCAGTGCCCTTGCTCAGATCCACCTCACCGATGGCATCGATGAGAGCAATGACATCTTCGGGGGTGATCGTGGGTTCTTCGGGTACAGACGCGGTGGAGTAGTACAGCTCGACCTTGTCGCCCTTCTGCAGGGAATAGTTCGCCATAACAGCGCCGGGGATGATGGTCTTGCCGCCGCGGATCACGCGGTACATCCAGCCGGACATGTCGCCGTGCTCCTTCTCGCCCAGCTTCACGCCGTTTTTATCGGTAATGGCGCTTACATAGCTGCCGGAGCCCTCATAGGTATAGCCGTTTGCCAGCAGGCAAGCCTTCACGGCATCCCAGGCTGTAACATTGGCGTTGACCTTGCCGGTATAGGTATAATCCTTTGCGGTGGAGAGGAAGTCATCTCCGTAGCCGATGATCTTTACATCGGCGGTAACAGCGGTACCTGCATTGGGGTCATCCACGCCGGTGGAGCCGGCCACCTTAACGGTGAGGAAAATGGGCTGCTTATAGAACTTGGCAAACTGTGCGTAAGCCTCGTTATCCTTGAACTTTTCCCAATACTTGGCATACTCGGTATAGCTGAGCACGCTGTCGATAGTGACCTCGGTGTTATACTGCGGCTTTGTCACCAGCAGATTCTCATGGGCCACGATGTCGGGCTGACTGGAGCGGAAGGCGCGGTACATTTGGCTGTCGTACCAACCGTCGATCTGGTCGGCCTTCACGCCGACACCCTTGGCGTTCTCCTCGGTGCGGATGAACTTATAGCCGTCGCCATTGGGCACGATCTCAATGAAGGACCACAGATCGCCGGTAATGGCATTCTTATCAGAGTTGGCCTTCCGGATACCCTCCCAGTATACATCCTGGGTGCAGACCTTCTGCATAAAGGCCTCGGCGGCGGTGATCTCGTCCTGGGTCATGGGCTGCACGGTCAGCTTGATCTGCTTTTCGGCCAAGGTACCCGTGTAGCCGGTGCCGGCGCCGCCGGGGCGATTCATGATCTTCACCGTAACGGTGACGGTCTTGGCGGCCTCACCGGGCAGAGGACGGTACACCGTCACCCGGGCGGAGTTGGGCGTATCGGGGGCGGCGATCACATTGGAATCGCTGCTCTCGATAACAATGGGCGTTACATTGCCGTCAAAGCCAAGGCCATACTTATCATAGGTGAACTTGCCCACATCTCTGGTGGTGGGGAAATGCACATCGGAGGTAACGGCATCATAGGCAATGGCCTTGTCGGTGCCGGGGTCATAGAGCTTGCCCTCGACAAACACCTTGTCCAGTGCTTCCTGATAGTTGATGCCTTTCTCCCAGGTAGCGGTGAGGGTAAGCACCTCGCCGTTCTTGCTGGCGGCATCGTCCCAGGCCCGGCTGATGGCTGCGCCGTCTTTATAGGTATTGCCGTCTGAGCCTTTCCAGCCCGCAAAGTGATAGCCCTTTACAGTAAAGGCGCATTCGCTCAGCGCGGCATCGGTGCCGAAGCCCACCGTCTGGTCAGCCATGGTGCCGGTAGCGCCGGTATTGCCGGCCTCGTACCGGATCACATAGGCGGGCGCGATCCACTTAGCGATGAAAGTTACGGAATTGCCCAGCTTATTGGTGTAATCATAGGGCGTATCCAGGGGATAGACCTTGTCGCCGTAGCTGCCGTCTGCGTTCTTGATGTACCAGCCCTCAAAGACCTTGCCCTCGGGGCGATACTTGCCGGTCCACTTGCCGAGCATGGCATCCATTCTGTCTTTGAGCTGATTATCAATTCCGGTGCTGATCCAGTTTCCGCCGGACAGGCTGCCGGTATATTCGCCGCCGTCAATGGTCGCTTTTATGTACTTTCCCCAGCGGGCATAGAAGGTGATCTCCCCTTCGTTGGCATCCGCCTGGGTAAGACGGGCATCGTCCTTCACGGTATACTTGCCGCTTAAATCCTCCGTAATGGTATCCCCGCCCAGAGGCGCGGTATACCAGCCGCGGAAGGAATAGCCTTCGCGGGTAGGCTCTGTAGAGGGAATACTATACTTGAAGCCCACATCGGTCCTAACCGTAGGATTGACCGCGTCGGGGGCATCGGGGTTGTTCAGGTCATAGGTCACCTGCACATAGTTCTTGGCCCACTGGGCGTACAGGGTGGTGTCGCCGGTGGCGGTGATCTCCGCGCCGTCAGCATAGGCCGTGCCGGTGCCGTCGGACTTGGTATTCCAGCCCAGGAACTTCACTTCGCCGCCGTAGTCCTTGCCGGCCTGGTACTTGGTATAGGTATTGGTGAAGCCGTTGGCGGTCAGGGCCGTAGCTTCCCCAATGGGCACCGTCTGGGCGTCCATGGTGCCGGTAATCTTATAGCCGGAGGCGGTGGCGTTGCTGTCGAAGGTGATCTTTGCGTCCTTCGTGGCCAGGGCCGTGCAGCGGATGTTTTTAATGGTCATCTGGCAGGGTGTGTTAAAATCGTCATCGGAATAGAAGTCGATCTTAAGCACATCGCCCTTTTTCACATCCAGGGAATAGGGGGAGGTCAATTTATTGTCCTCGGTCGCCTTTATCTTTGAAACACCATTGAGTTGGATGTCTGCATAGCTGCCGGAATCTTTCATAGCAAACAGAAGCTTCATCCAGAAGTTGCAGCTCTTCTTAAAGGTGAAGGTCAGCACCGCATGGGTTTCGCCATATTTCTTGCTGCCGTTCATGTTGAAAACATTTACGGAGGTCCCGTTCGTCCCGGTATTCCATGTGGTAGTTCCGTTCGAGGGAGAAAGCGGCGTGGATTCCACCGTGAAATAGTCGCCCAGATCGTTGGGTCGGGGCGTTTCCGTGGTGAAATTCTGGGTGAAGATCGTTGCCTTTTCATTAAACGTGTAGCTCGCCGCGAACACAGTAGTGGGCAGCAACGAGAGCGCCAGCACCAGGGCCAGCACCAGCGAGAGAATTCTTTTTTTCATCTCATGCATCTTTCCTTTCTATTTGTTTTTATATAAAAGACCCGGAAGGATCTGAAAGCGCAGAGGTTTTCCTCATGCTTTATAGAAATATAAAGCATGAGGCTGTATACAGCCTCGAACGCCAAAAGCGCCCGGCTGCCATCCGGCAGCCGGGCGCAACACAACGCAATACAACGCAGCGCAATACGATACGTATTCCGCGCGTTTTCTTTGGCCCCGGTACTGGCAGCGGCCCGGGAGCAGCGTATTGCGTATCTGGCTTAGCCGAATAAACCGGCATCACAGTGACCGTCTCGTGGGGCCTCTCACCCCATTCCGCCGCCGGGATAAACCCGGCTCACGCTGTCCCGTTATGTAGTTCGATTGCATTGTAGCACAGAATTTTCTATATTTCAACAGGGAAAAACGGGGCCTCCTGCATTGCAAGAGGCCCCAGTTCTTTTATTATTTTACGGAGGTTTTCGCTTTTAGCTTACTCCTCCCGCTTTTTACGCTTCAGCACGACCGCTGCGCCGAGGGCTGCCACAGGCAGAGCCACGACCCACAGCATCACGCCGTTATCCCCGGTGGCGGGGGTACCGCCGTTATTGGTGCCGTTGCCGCTATTGTCACCGCCGGGGGTGTTACCGCCGCCGGTCTGAATGGTCACATCGCTCATGTCATAGAGCCGGGTCTGGGTGTTTGCGAAGCGGTAGTAGGCCGCCAGGGCGTAGTAGCCCTGCTCGGTGGCCATACCGTTCAGGTCGCCGCCAGCTGTGTGCCGGAAGCCGCCGCCGGTGACATAGAAGCTGGCAAGGGCATCCAGCACGGTGAGGCCGTTCTTCACAAAGCGGCTGTCCGCAGTGGGGTCGATGCCCAAAGCGGTGAGGGCTACGATGACCTGGGCGCAGGCCTCGCTGTTCACGGTGCCCCAGCTGTCAAAGCCGCCGTCGTCCTTTTGCAGGCCGGAGAGCACATTCAAGGCCTTGTCCACGGCCTCCTTCACGGCCTGGTTGTCCTTGTAGTAAGGTGCCAAAGCCTGGATGGCCATGCCGGTCATGTCGGGATCAGCCTTGGTGCCGCTCATGGCCCAACCGCCGTCCTCCAGTGCCGCGCCCAGGATGGTCTTGATCAGCTTCTCCCGGGTCACATCGCCCATAGTCGGATAGTTATGGCTATCCAAAGCAATAAGCGTCCAAATAGGTCCGTTAATTCCCTGAGTTTTGACGAAGCTCATGCTGTCCAGGCCCTTGAGCAGGTTATGGCCGTCCACATTGGTGACATCCTTACCGATGGCCGTCAGGGCCAGGATCACACGGGCGTTTTCGGTGACCTTGTTCCTATCCAGCCGCTCGTTCTTGTCGGCGTTCTCCCGGACAAATTTCACTACATTGTCATAGTACCCGGCGGGCACGGTGCGGCCGCTGCGGGCCAGGCCAATGGTCATCCATTCGCCGCCGGTGGAGTTCACCGTGGGGGTGCCCAGGGCGGCCATGAAGTCGCCGGTGGTCTTGTAGATGCCGCTGTAGTCCACCTCCGGCAGCACCGTCAGCTCCACATCCCGGATCTGACGCTCATAGAGGTACTTTGTTGCAATAGTGTAGTTGGGATCGCCGCACCGCAGTTTCACCGTTCCACCGTAGATTTTATAAGTCCCAGCGGGGGTGTCTGCGGGCACGGTAAAGGTGATGGAGGTGATGGGCGTCAAATTGGCGTCCTTGCCCGACAAGGGGTTCTGCACCGTCTTGGACTCCACCGTCTCCAACCCCGGAATGTTGGTGCCGAAGATGGTCAGCACCGATTGCAGCTTCACGGTAGTGCTGTTGGTGACGCTGGGGTAATTCTTGGCGATCTCGTCCAGGGGCATGTTGGGCATGTTAATGGTCACGGTCTTCCCGGCCTTGGTCACGGGGCCGCCCTCCACCTCTGTGTTGATCCACGCCTGGCCGGCGTAGCCGTCGTAGTCGGCCACGGTGAAGCTCAGGTCGGGCAGCACGGAGAAATTATTCTCTTCCTGGGGTGCGATCTCGCCGGTGTTGCCCTGGGTCAGCTCGGAGCCCAGCTTACTGCCCATCCAGGTCTCATAGATATATCCACCCGTTAGGTTAATGGTGCCCGAGCCGGTGAGCACAATGCGCATAGACCCGATATGATACTGGTCGTTGTTGCTGTTCAGCATATACTGCTGGGGCAGGTCATCGGTGAAATACACGAAGTGCGGCCCCATGGGGTTATAGATACGCAAGATCTTATATACCGGCACGCGCAGACCCGTGATCTTCAGGTCCACGGTGTCGCCCAGCCGGGGCTCCTGGCCGGGCCGGGTCACATTGGACAGGGTGTAGTCAATGACCTTGCCCTTGAGGCCGTACACCTGGGTCACGGTCTTGCCCTCGTAGTCAGCCGTCACCTCAATGGGGTTGTAGCCGTCCTTCAGAAGGACGGTCACCGTGCCGTCCGCGGCCACGGGATAGGCCGTTTTCTTGCCGCCGCCCAGGTAGTCCCACACATAGACCTTGGCATTTTCGCCGTTGACCTTAAAGGTGAAGGGTGCGCCCTCCTGATCCTGCCAGTAGTAGTGGGTGTCGTACTGGCTGGTCCGGGGCAGGCTCTTGATGTTGGTGAGCTTTTGGTCCAGCTTCTCCACGGCGGCCTCCGCCGGGCTGTTCACATGGACGATGGTCTCCGGGGTCTGGCCGTAGAACACGCCCGCCTCGTCCGTCAGCGTCACCCGGAAGGTGGTGGTGCCCTCCTTCAGGGGGATGAGGTAGTAGAGGATATTTTCGTACACCTCGCCGTTGCTGCCCAGGCCCTTGTCGGCGTAGAAGCTCTTCACTTCCCGAATCTCAAAGATGCTGGGGTCGTCAATTTCAAAGCGCAGCCGCCCGGCCTCATTCCAGGGCAGGCCCGCCTCGCCGCCCAGCTTGGTATTAGAATAAGTAATATCCTTAAAGGTCACAGGATAGGCGTTCCAAGCGGAGCCCAGGGTCAGGTTGAACCCGGAAGCCGTGAGCATGAAGTCGTCCAGGTAGTCTGTGGCCTGGCCGATGGTGCTGCCCTTGCCAGTCTCATACTTGTTCAGCAGCTTCAGCGCGTTTTGCAGCACGCTGTTTTCCTGGGGCGCTGTGCTGGTCCACAGGGTCAGTGCCCAGCCCTGGAGCTTTTCGTACAGCTTGCCGGAGGTGCGGATGGTGTCGGCGTACTTGGCATAAAGCTCGTCCGTCAGCGCCGCGGTGGTCTTGGGGATGTCGGCCTTATACTTGTTCACCTCTGCCAGCACGGCATTAGCCAGGTCCATACCCGCCTGGTACTGCCGCTCCAGCTCGGCCCACAGAGCCTCCAGCTTGATCTTGGCCCCGTCGGAAAGCTGGGCCTTTACCTCGTCCTTGCACTCGTCATATATCTTCTTGGCCTGGCGCACCGCCGCCTCATGCTCCGAGTACACGAAGTACTTCACCTCGGGCAAAGCCTGGATCATAGCCTCCAGCTCCGCAGCCTCGATAGAGTGGCGGATGATGTGGAAGGTGTAAGTCACCACATCCGTGCTGTCCTTGGCGTTTTCAATACGGATGCAGAGGTCTGTTTTCTCGCCGCTCAACTGAATGCGGTTTTTGACATTCATAAGCTGGGAGGCCAGAGCTGTGCCAGTCATGGCTTTGGCCGGTTTGAGAAGTACTTTGTCGTTCACCTTAACCTGCACCATGGACGAGGACAACAACTTTATACCTGCGTATCCGTTGGATTTTAGGTTTTGAATCTTTTCCGTAACATGGATATTGTACTCATACCAGTTGGCATCAAATCCGGTCTCTCCGGTCTCTTTCCCCGTTGAATTCACCTGGAACATGGTTCCCTCGGGCTGACCGTTGTAGATATTCTCGGCATTATATGCCCGGTTGCCTCCGGCAAAGCCGCACTTGCTAAGGCCCAGGGTCGCCGCAGGCTTAGCAAACCGCAGTTCGTATTCACTTCGTCCGCCGTTGGCATTGAGCCGAATGGTGAAATAAATCGTTCCGTGCCGGGCCAGCTCCCCCTGCACCGTGGCCGTGCCGTTTTCAATGGCATAGCAGGTGCCGCCGGAGGTTATCACCTGGCCCGTCACGCCCTCCGGCAGGTTGGGCAGGTGCAGCACAAAGCCGGTGGTATTCTTGCTCTCGTCCGCCGTATAGGCCGAAACACTTGTAGAAAAATCACCGCTCCACACCGTGAAGATGGGAACAACTCCCTCCTGCATCACAGTCCCATCCTTGCGCAGCAGGTCCACCGTCACATCGCCCTCTTGGGTTAGGATATGCTGGTCCCGCAGAATGGTAAAAGTATAGGTCTTGCCCACGGTCTCCGCCGTAGTGGAGGAGCCGGGCAGCACAGTCTTGACCGTGATTGTCAGAGAATTACCCTCAAAAGGAATAGGCTCGCTGCTTGCGCCCACTCGATACTCCTTGTCCCCCACAAATACACGGGTCTTATACTGCTTTTCCAAAGCACGAGGCCGTACCTTCACAGTAGTACCGTCAGTATTAACAACCGCCTCATAAGCATATACATCACCGCTGTTTGTCAGATCCCAGGTTTTCCAGCTACCTACATCCATAGACGCCAGGGACGCATCCGCGGTTTCAAAGCCGCAGTGGATGTCGTTGCCGTAGTCGGTGGTGTACATTACATCAATGCTGTCACCGTCTCTAACATCCCCCTTGGCCACGGTATATTTGTCAAAGCCCTGGTTGGTACACCAGTCGTTCAGGGTGCCCATCCAGCCACTGCCCTTGCCACGGCGGAACTCGCTGAGCTCTACGCTGTTCTCCGTGCCATAGTTGGCGATGATGGAACTGATGTAGCCCTTCTCGCCGCCCAACTGCCGGTGGCCTTCCTCGATCAAGGCCCGGGCGATAATGGTCATCATAGTGTCGGATGGATAGATATACTCCGTTCTGTAGAGGCCTTGATTTATAACCAGGTCTCCGTAGGGGCCGGGGTCCGTGATACTCTCACCCATGCCGTTTTTCAGGTCATCCCGTAGGGGTACATTGTCGCCCACGCGGATGTAAACTTTGCCCACAGGCTCCTGTCCCACCACCAGACCGAAAAGCATCTCCGCCGGGGCCTTGATGGTCAGGCTGCCGATGGCGGAGCGGGCGGTCTTGGTGGACCCGTCCGCCAGGGTGTTGGTCACCACGCAGAAGTAGTAAGAAGTGCCCACCACTGTGGTGCCCCCAACAGTAAGCCGCGTACTGTTGGTGTCGGGAATGGCCTCCGCCCCCTCGTAGCTCTTTTGGGAGTTCTTATACCACTGGTAGGAAACCTTGGTCATACCCAGGTCGCGTATAGCTATATCGAAAGCACGAGGCGTTGTAGCGTGCCAAGGCAGAACCACATCTTCCGCGTCCACCACATCCTTGGTGATCTCGGGGATGTCGCTGAGCTCGCCGCTGCCGCTCTCGCTGACGGTCACCTTGCAGATAGCCGAGCGCACCGTGGCCGGGCCCTTCCCCTCCTCGGTGTTGGTCACCTCTACATAGTAGTACAGCACCTGCTCCACGGCGGTGGCCACATCATAGGTGGCGCTCTCCGCGCCCTTGATCTTGGTGCCGCCTGCGTAGTCGCTGACGGTGTTGGCGTACCACTGATAGCTCAGCGTACCCGACCCCAGGGCCGTGACGGTGAGGGTGAAATTGTCACCCGGCTGCAGCGCCACCTCCGCCGGCAGGTCCGCCGAAATCGTCGGCTCCGCCGAGCTCTCCACCGCCAGCACGCTCACGGGAAGCAGTGACAGCGCCATGATGAGCGCCAGCAGCAGAGAAATGATTCTTTTTTTCATTCCTTTTTTCCTTTCATTTTTCTATTTATGTAAATGCCGAAGCAATCACACACTTTTTGTCATTGCGAGGGCGCACCGCGCCCGTGGCAATCCGTAATATCCCATATCTCACGCCCCCTGTTTCCCGTCCCCCGGGCCGCGTCCTCTACAGCACGGCCCGGGTCTCGGGAACATGAAAGGAACGACAAATAGCGCAAAAAATTTCTTGGAAAGCGGGACGGGAAAGGTCTGCCGTCCTCCCCCGCCCCGGCGGCTTGGAAT